>Ga0210378_10001725_pt1 | contig 11355 bp, 12 predicted proteins | sample PLM1_60_b1redo_FD_155465 | JGI IMG/M metagenome (GOLD analysis project Ga0210378, IMG submission 155465) | Groundwater sediment microbial communities from an aquifer in East River, Colorado, USA - PLM1_60_b1 redo | ecosystem: Environmental > Terrestrial > Soil > Riparian zone | place: USA: East... | reverse complement strand
GGCGTCGGTGGCGAGATCAGCGTCCGTCTCCGGCGCGAGGCGGCCCATCACCAGATCCCGGACCCATCCCCCTACGAGGTACAGCTGATGCCCGGCGGCCTGGAAACGGTCGCCGAGCTCCTTCGCAAGCGGATCGATCTCGAGCGTGGTCACGGTGCCTCACCTTACCCCCCGGCACCCGGGCGACCCTTTCGCCGTACGGCGTGCGGCGGTGCCCATCTGGTTCGATCGGTCCTGCTCGCGATCCGTTCGGCGTTCTCGGATGGCGGACTAGAAAGGAAGGCTGTCGGTGGCGGCCGCTGCTTCGTCGAAGGCGGCTCGCCGCTCGAGCGTTCCGTGCAAAGCCAGGTCGAAGTCGTGTGGGTTCGTCGCGGTCCGGCGGGCTTCGTCCGGCGAGACGATGCCTTCCTTCACGAGGTTCACGAGAGCTTGGTCGAAGGTCTGCATCCCGTAGAAGTCGCCCCCGGCGATCACCTCGAGGATGCCCGCCGTCTCGTCCGGGTCCACGATCCTGTCGAACACACGGCCCGTGTTCACGAGAACCTCGACCACCGGGACGCGACCCTTGCCGTCCGCACGAGTCACGAGTCGCTGGGAGACGATCCCACGCAGGGCGCCCGCGAACGAGGAACGGATCTCACGTTGCTGCTGTGGCGGGAACAGGTCGAGCACCCGGTTGATCGTCTCCATCGCGTCGATCGTGTGCAAGGTCGAGATCACGAGGTGGCCCGTCTCCGCCGCCTGGATCGCGGCGAGCGCTGAGTCCGCATCCCGGATCTCGCCGATGAAGATCACATCCGGGTCCTGGCGGATCACGTGACGGAGCGCGGTCGCGTATGACTCGGTGTCGATCCCGATCTCGCGTTGCTCGATGATCGAGAGCTGGTCGTCGTGGACGACCTCGATCGGGTCCTCGACCGTGACGATGTGCGTGCGGCGGGTTCGGTTGATGTGGCCGATCATCGACGCGATCGTCGTGGTCTTCCCGGTCCCCGTGGGACCGGTGATCAGGATCAGGCCGCGAGGAGAGCTCGCCAGCGTGGACATCACCGGCGGGAGCCGGAGCTCCTCGAAGGAAGGCACCTCGGCGCGAACGCGCCTGATCGCAAGTCCGATCACCCCGCGCTGCCGGAAGACGTTCACACGGAACCGCCCCACACCGGACAGCGTGTAGCCAAGGTCGGCCTCGTTCGTCTGCTCGAATTCATGTTTCTTGTGCTCGGTCATCAGCGCTTCGGCGAAGCGGTCCGTGTCGGCGGCGGAGAGGTAGCCGAGGTCGGCCGGCGAGAGCTGGCCGTCCACGCGCACGAAGGGCACGTTCCCCGCCTTCAGGTGGAGATCGCTCGCGCCGCGCTCGACCGCGTATCGCAGCAGTTCGTCGATATCCATGGCCAGACCGACGCTCCTTCATCCTCATCGCTGGGGGCGCGCCTCATCCCGGCGCTCCGATCAAGCATCGGCCCGCGCGCCCGGAGACCTGAGGAACGGAACCTAGAATCAGCACGGATGGGCGAGGCCGACCAACCGCGCAAGGACGAGAGTGGGGCGGCGGCGGGCGGCGCGAAGCGGCGGCGCCGCCGCCGCCGGCCGAAGCGGACATCGGCCCAGATGATCGAGAAGAAGTCCGACGGAACAGCGTCTCCGGCGGTCGCCAAGAAGGCCGGAACCTCGGGCCGCGGCACGGCGGTCACGCCCGCCCGTTCGAAGAAGAAGAGGACTTCGAACAAGAAGAAGTCGGCGAAGACCCGCCGGAAGGCGCCCGCCGTCCCTACCAAGCGGGAGATCTCGGCGGGAGGAGTGGTCTATCGCCGGACCGACGATGAGATCGAGATCGTGCTCGCGTCCCGCCGAACCCGCCGGGGTGAGCTCGCGTGGGGGCTCGCGAAGGGCGGGATCGAGGACGACGAGTCGACGGAGGACGCAGCGATCCGTGAGGTCCGTGAGGAGACCGGGCTGCTCGCTGAGATCGAGGCGTCCCTCGGGGAGACCCGCTACTTCTACGTGTGGGAGAACGTGCGCATCCGGAAGACCGTGCACTTCTTCTTGATGCGCCACACGGGGGGCGACATCGACGATCGGGACGATGAGATGGAGGAGATCCGATGGTTCCCGCTCGAGCGCGCGCTCAAGCGCGCCGCGTACCGCGGCGAGCGTGACGTGCTCGTCCGGGCCGCCGAGCTGCTTCGATGAGTCCGCTCCCATGACGTTGGGCGACGGCGCGATCGGCATCGCGATCGGTCTCGTGTCCGGTCTGCTCGCCGGGTTGTTCGGGATCGGGGGCGGCATCCTGATGACCCCCGGCATCCAGGTGTTCCTCGGGGCTCCCCCGATCATCGCCCTGGCCACGCCGCTGCCGGCGATCTTCCCGACCGCCCTCGCCGGCGCGCTCGCCTACCGGCGGGGCGGTGAGCTCGACACCCGTGCGGCCGCCTGGCTCGCCGGCCCCGGCCTCGTGAGCGCGTCCCTCGGCGCCTGGCTCACGGACCACGTCGACACGACACTGCTGCTCCTCGCGACCGCCCTTCTCCTCGGTTGGCAAGCGGTCGCCATCATCCGGGACGCGCGCAGGCCTGGTCGACACGACCCTCGTGAGGCGACGGTCCCGATCCTCGGAGGGATCGGGGCCGTCGCCGGCTTCGTGTCGGGGCTCCTCGGGATCGGCGGCGGCCTCGTGATGGTCCCCCTCCTCGCGGGGTGGCTGGGGATGCCGCTGAAACGCGCGCTCGGCACGTCGCTCCTCGTCATCGTCGCGCTGGTCGTGCCGGGCACGATCGTCCACTCCGCTCTCGGTCACATCGACTGGGGCATCTGCCTGGCACTCGTCGTGGGAGGCATCCCGGGCGCCCGCCTCGGCGCCGCGCTCGCGCTCGGCGCCAAGGAGCGGACGCTCCGGCTGGCCGTGGGCGGAGGTCTCCTCGCGATCTCGGTCGCGTACGCCGTCGATCAAGCGACAGGGATGCTGAGTCACTGAGCTCGGCGGCTACGATTGGCGCTCGGCATGCGCAGCTCCCGTGGACCACGTCTCGCCTTGAGCCTCCTCGCGATCCTCTGGATCGCGTCGCCTGCACGCGCCCAGGAGCCTCCGTCGGCGAAGATCCGGTTGGTCAGCCAGACCGCATGGACCACCCCAAAGGAGCCGTTGCTCCGGATCACGCTCATGGTCACCAACGACGGCGGCTCGACCATCATCGACCCCGACGTCGGGTGGACGCTGGGTCCCAGGGTGACGTCGCGGGTCCAGTACGAGGCCGCTCTCGACGAGGGGCCTGTCTTCCCGGCCTCCGCCGAGACGGTCCCCGTTCTCGCAGACCTGTCACCCGGAGCATCGAAGGACGTCGAGATCGTGATCGATACCTCCGAGACCGGAGGCATCGATCAAGGTGACTCGAGTGTCTATCCGCTTCAGCTCGAGTTGAGGAGCCAGGATCAACCGATCGGCGCGGCGGTGAACACCGCCGCGATCCACATCGCCCAGCCTCCTCAGAAGCGCGTCTGGTTCTCGTGGTGGACGGAGGTCGCGACCCCGGTGGCTTTCGGACCCGACGGCAAGCTGATCGATCCGGGTTTCGAGGAGGCGCTCGAGTCACGCGGCGGCGTCGTCGCGCAGGTCGGAGCCTTGGCCGCCATGTTGCGCGGGAGGCGCTCGGAGGTCCCGATCGATGTGATCATCTCGCCCGCGACCCTCGATCAGCTCCGACAGGCGGAGGACGGCTACGAGCGGAGCGACGGAACGTTCGTCCCCGCTGATGCGTTCGCCCCGCGCGTGGCCGCGGAGACGCTGGACCGACTCCGCGAGGTAGCGCGCTCTTCGGAGGCTCGACTGCACGCGATGCCGTTCGCGGCTCCGAGGCTGCCGGCGCTCTTGTCCCCGGGACTTCGTTCGCACCTGGAGGCCCAGTGGCAGATGGGCGACGAGATGTTCGAGGCGACCCTGGGCGAGCCGCCCGACCAAACGGTCGCAAGACCGCCGGGAGTCGCTTTCGATCAGGCGTCGGTGGATCTCCTCGGCGAGCGAGGAGTCACCACGATCCTCGGTGATGCCGACTCCGTGGAGCGACCCCCACAGCTGAACGACTACGCACCCCTGCCGGCAGCCGCTCTGACCACGACCTCCGGCCAGAGCATCTCGCTCCTCCTGCCCGACCCCGGGGTGCAGTCGCTCCTGAGCGATCGGGGGCTCGCAGAGGACCCGGTCCTGGCGGCGCAGGTCGTCCTCGGTGAGCTGGCCACGATCTGGAAGGAGATCCCGGTGCCGCCCCCGGATGTCTCCCGCGGGCTCGCGCTCGATCTCTTCCCGGACCTCCCGGCCGGGATCTGGGACCAGGTGGTGCAGCGGCTCGCCAGGGCGCCGTTCCTGCAGCCGGTCCCGGCGGATGAGCTGCGATCCCGCGTCAAACCTCGGCCGCTTCCCGCGACGTTGGCGGGCCCGGCGCCCGAAGGTTTCACCCCCGAGTACGCGGACGCACTCGCGGCGACGGCGGACCGGGTGACGGCGTTCGGGACGATCCTCGAAGAGCCGGCGACCGACGCGGACATCCTCCGCCGCTCGATGTTCTACGCGGAGGCCTCGCAGTACATAGGGAACGAGGGGTCCGGTCGGATCTGGATCGAGGCCGTGAACGGGGTGATCGACCGGACGTTCGCTCGTCTCAGGCCGGATACGACGCAGGTGCTCACGTTCACGTCGCGATCGGGCACGATCCCACTTCGCATGGGCGATCCCGGCAACCGGGTCCTGAACGTGAGGGTCGAGCTCGCATCGGGCCGGGTCGAGTTCCTCGACGGCAACGTGCGCCCCGTTCGCCTGGACCAGCCCAACCAGGTCATCACCTTCCGGGTCGAGGTCAAGGCGGCCGGGCCGAGCAACATCGAGGTCTTCGTGACCTCGCCGAAGGGTGCGATCCTCTCGAGGAGCGTGCTGGTGGTGAGATCCACCGCGGTCAACCCCATCGCATTGATCATCACGGCCGGGGCGGGCCTGGTCCTGGTCGGGCTCTGGTCGAGGAGGTTGTTCCGACGGCGGAACCGGTGAGCTCGGAGGAGGGACCCCTGCGAGATACGCGGGAATCGCTGATGCGCGGCGCCGCCGTCATGACGGTGGGGACCACACTCTCCCGGCTCACCGGTTTCCTCAGGCTCACCGCGATGACCGCGACGCTGGGCGTCACCGTCAGCTCGCTGGGCTCCATCTACACCGTCGCCAACCTCACCCCGAACATCGTCTACGAGCTGATCCTGGGTGGGATCCTCACGTCGGTCTTCGTGCCGGTCTTCGTCGACAGGATGGAGACGAAGGGATGGGACGACGCCCGCGACGTGGCGAACCGGGTGATGACACTCGTCCTCGTCGTCCTGGTCCTCGTCGCGGCGCTGGGGGCGCTGTTCGCCGAACAGATCATCCGTCTGTACCTGGTGTCGTCCGATGCTCCCGACCGCGAGGCCCAGGTGCAGCTCGGGGTCTTCTTCCTCCGTTGGTTCATGCCGCAGATCGTTTTCTACGGAGTCGGCGCCGTCGCGATCGGGCTCCTCCAAGCGCACCGCCGCTTCGCAGCTCCGATGTTCGCCCCGATCCTCAACAACCTGGTGGTGATCGGAACGTTCATCGCGTACGCGATCGTCCGTGGCAACCGGCCCCCGCGGGTGGTCGGCATCACGACCGCCGAACAGACGGTGCTCGCGGTGGGTACGACCCTCGGTGTGATCGTGATGACCGTCGCGCTGTGGCCGTCGCTGCGTTCACTCGGATATCGCCTGCAGATCCGCTTCGACTGGCGACACGAGGCCGTGCGGCACCTCGTCCGGCTCGCGGCGTGGGTGGCTCTCTACGTGGCGGCCAATCAACTCGCGTATGTCGTGATCATCGTGCTCAACAACCGGTTCAAGGCGGGACCCCAGATCTACACCACCGCCTTCACGGTGTTCCAACTGCCCCACGCGATCTTCGCGGTGTCGATCTTCACCGCGCTGCTACCCGGCATGAGCGAGCGGTGGTCGGCCGGTCATCCCGAAGGCGTGCGCACGCTCGTCTCCCGCGGGCTGCGTGACACCGCGGTCGTGACGATCCCCGCGGCCTTCGGCTTGCTCGTGATGGCCGAGCCGATCTCACGGCTCCTGTTCCAGCACGGCGAGGCGGTCGCGCGTGACTCCGTTGCGATCGCGCGAACCCTGCAGGGGTTCGCCGTCGGCCTCCTGTTCTTCTCCACCTTCCAGCTGCTGACCCGAACGTTCTACGCGATGCAAGACACCCGAACGCCGGCCCTCGTGAACGTCGTGACCGCAACGGTGAACGTGGGCGCGGCCTTCGCCTACGTCGTCGGACCGCTCAAGCTGGGGCTTCGTGGGATGGCACTCGCGCATGCCACCTCGTACGCCGTGGGCGCCAGCGTGCTCCTCCTGTTGCTCCGGCGTCGGCTCGGCCCGATCGACGGCGCTCGGATCGCCCGCACGGTGGCGAAAGCCTCGGTCGCTGCGCTGGTGTCCGCCGCCGCGGCTCTCGGCGTGATCGAGGCGTGGGAGGTGCCCGTGGGCGCAGGCGTGCTCGTGCAAGCTGCACAGGTCGGCGCCGCCATCATCGTCGGAGTGCTGGTGTTCCTGGCCTCGGCCCTTATCCTCCGAGTCGGAGAGGTCGATGAACTGAGGAAGGTCGTCGTCAGGAGGTTCCGCGGATGAACGTGCGACGTGACGAAGCAGGACTGGTCGGCAAGATGATCGTGATCTGGCTCCTGATCCTCCTCCTCCTCGCGGTCGCAGCGATCGACGCCGCCTCGATCGCGTTCACGACCTACAAGCTCTCGGACGTGGGCGCCGAGGCGGCGAGCGAGGGCGCGCGCGTGTACAAGAAAGATCACAACGTCCGCGAGACCTGTGAGCAGGTCGCACACGTGGTTTCAAAGGAGGAACCAACCGCGAAGGTGGCCCGCGGAGGGTGCAGCATCGAACGGCCGACCGGCCTCGTGACGGTGAAGATCAGGAAACGCGCCAACACCCTGGTCGCTCAACGCATCCCCTGGACCGAGACGTTCGTCGTGGTGGTCGTCACCGAGACCGCCGGGCCACCCTCCCTGTAACGTTTCGAATCGGTGGATGCCTCCGACTCGGACGAACGGCTCGTCCGGCGTTTCCAGGAGGGCAGCGCTGACGCCTTCGAGGTCCTCGTCCAGCGTCACGGCACCCGCGTGTACAACCTGTGCTTCCGGATCTTGGGGGACCCGGAGGAGGCCGCCGACGCCTCGCAGGACACTTTCCTCGCCGCCCTGCGGAAGCTCAACACGTTCCGAGGTGACTCTGCCTTCACGACCTGGCTCCATCGGGTCGCGGTCAATGCCTGCTACGACTCGCTGAGACGGAAGCGCCGGCGGCCGCTGATCCAGATCGTGAGGGATGAGGACGACGAGCGGCCCGAGCCGTCGCTCCCCTCCCCGGACCACGCCGACCAGGTCGTGTTCTCCGTCGACGTCGGGCGGGCGCTGATGGAGGTCCCGGAGGAGTTCCGCGTGGTCCTCGTGCTGGCCGACGTGCAGGACCTTCCGTACGACGAGATCGCACGCGTGCTGGAGATCCCGGTCGGAACCGTGAAGTCGAGGGTCTTCCGCGGCCGCGCGGCCCTCGGGCGAGCGCTCGGCGTGGCGAGAGGGGAACCCTCACGTGCGTCACAGGCGTCAGAGGAAGAGGCATGAATCATCCCTACGAGCGCCTCGCGGATCTGGTGGACGGCACCCTGGGCGAGGAAGACCTCGCCGGGGTGCATGCGCATCTGGACACCTGTGCCTCCTGTCGCGAGGATGCCGCTCACGCGGCCGCGGCACGAGAGGCCGCTCGGTCGCTCCCGCAAGCCGCCGCGCCGGCGGATCTCCATCGGCGGGTCATCGTCGCAGCCGGCGGCCGCGGCCACGGCTCCCCGACCTGGTACCGGTGGGCGGGCGTGGCCGCGGCCGCCGCGGTGGTCGTCGCGATCGCGATCGCTCTTCCCAACGTCGGGGATGGAGGCAAGACGGGCGCAGCAGAGGACGCCGCGGCATCGGTGGAAGCCCAGGCAGCCGAGGGGGGCGCGCGCGCGAACGACGACGTCACCATCACCGTCGAGGACAAGAACTACGACGAGCAGGGGCTCCAACAGCTCGTCAGCGCCTCTTCCTCGGACGTAGCTTCCTCCGAACAGGCGCCGCTTGCGGGCGCGCTCGCCGATCCCGCTGCGGTCCGATGTGTGGAACGGGCCGTCCCGGATGAGGCAACCGGGCGGCTGATCCGGCTGATCCAGGCCAGGTTCGAGGGTCGCGCCGCATACATCGGTATCTACTTGGAGAGCCCCGGGGCCGGCCAGCAGCCCGATCTCGTGACCGCGTGGGTGGCATCCCGGAACGACTGTTCCTTCCTCTCCTTGGCCTTCGCGAAGATCTAGTCGCTGCCCCAGCGCGGGAAGGAACGGGCTCAGGTCCGGCGTTCAGGTCCTGTGGGAGGATTGGGACGCATGACAACCGAGAGCGCGAATGACGTCCGGAACGTGATCGTGATCGGCTCCGGCCCCGCTGGATTCACAGCCGCGCTCTATGCCGCACGGGCGAACCTCGAACCACTGGTTCTGAAGGGCCTCGAGGCCGGAGGCCAGCTGATGCTCACCACGGACGTCGAGAACTACCCGGGCTTCGCCGACGGGATCTTGGGTCCGGAGCTCATGGATCAGATGGAGAAGCAGGCGGCCCGCTTCGGGGCGGAGATCCTCTCGGTCCACGTGACCCGGGTCGACTTCTCGTCGCGGCCGTTCCGTGTCTGGGCGGGTGACCAGGAGTGGCGCGCGCGCACGATCGTGATCGCGACCGGTGCGACCGCCAGGTGGCTCGACGTGCCCGGCGAGGAGAAGCTCCGGGGTCGGGGGGTCTCCGCGTGCGCAACGTGCGACGGCTTCTTCTTCCGCGACCGCGAGCTGGTGGTCGTCGGCGGCGGCGACTCGGCGATGGAGGAGGCGACGTTCCTCACGAAGTTCGCGTCCAAGGTCACGATCGTCCACCGGCGAGACGAGTTCCGCGCCTCGAAGATCATGCAGGAGCGGGCCTTCGCGAACCCCAAGATCGAGGTGATCTGGAACGCGGAGGTGGTAGAGGTCCTCGGTGAGGACGCGGTGACCGGGGTGCGTCTACACGACACCATCACGGGGGATACCCGGGAGTTCCGCACGGACGGCGTCTTCGTCGCGATCGGCCACACGCCGAACACCGAGCTCTTCCGCGACCGGTTGGAGCTGGACGCCGACGGGTACGTCGTGGTCCGAGAGCCGCGCACCGACACGTCCGTCGAGGGCGTGTTCGCGGCGGGCGATGTCACCGACCGGATCTATCGTCAGGCGGTGACCGCGGCCGGACAGGGATGCAAGGGCGCGATGGATGCGGAGAAGCTGCTCGAGGCAGAGGCGCACGCCCGGGCCCAGGAGGGGAATCTCCGTCAAGAGCCGAGCGTTCAGAGCAGGGCGTAGACCGCCGGAGCATGCCCCCAGCGGACCCGAGAGGAGAAGAGATGTCCAACATCGGAGATGTGAGCGACACGGAGTTCCAGGCGAGTGTGCTGGAGTCGGAGACCCCGGTACTCGTGGATTTCTGGGCCGAGTGGTGCGTGCCGTGCCACATGGTCTCTCCGGTCGTCGAAGAGATCGGTCAGGAGAAGGGCCAGGATCTGAAGGTCGCGAAGTTGAACATCGACGACAATCCGGACGCCACGCGAACGTACGGGGTCATGTCTATCCCCTCGCTCATCCTGTTCAAAGCGGGCGTAGAGGTCGTGAGGGTCACCGGCGCGCGTCCGAAGGACGCCATCTTGCGCGACCTCGACCCGCACCTGTCGTAGGGCCACTCCCGCACGCCAGCGTCAGGGCGGTTGCCGTCTCGACGCACACCCCCGCAGACTCGCACCGATGCGCATCTATCGTGTGGGCGACCGAGGTCCGGAGATCACGGACATCCAATCGAGGCTGACAGCGCTCGGAGCCGTCGTGGGCGAGGCGGAGCGCGACGGGACGTTCGGCCCCTCGACCGAGGCGGCCGTCCGATGGTTCCAACGGGATCGACACCTTCAGGTCGACGGCCTCGTCGGTCCCGACACGTGGGAGCAACTCGTCGAGGCCGGCTGGCAGCTGGGCGATCGCACGCTGTATCACCGGGCGCCCATGTTCCGAGGTGACGACGTCCGCGAGCTCCAGCGGATGTTGAACGCTCTCGGCTTCGACTGCGGGAAGCAAGACGGACTGTACGGACCGTGGACCGATGCCGCGCTCCGGCTCTTCCAACGCAACGTCGGCGATGAACCAGACGGGATCGTGGGACCGCACACGCTCTCGGTCCTTCGTCGGATGCGGCCGCTCGAAGCGGTTCCGTCTCGTGCGCTCGTCCGTGAACGAGAAGAGCTGAAAGCATCTCGGGGCCCGATCGAGGGACGCGTGATCGCGGTCGACGTCGGTGAGGGCCCGGACGGAGGTGGCGAGGTCCATCGTCGCTCCGCACAAGCGCTCGTCGCGGCGCTCCAAGCGGTTGGTGCCGACCCGCGGCTTCTGGTGATCGCCGACGACGCGGCCGCGCCGTCGGATCGAGCCCGGCTCGCGAACGAAGCCGGCGCGGCCGCGTCGATCACGGTCGAGCTCACGGCTCGAGACCGCGAAGGTGACGGTGGTCCCGTTTGCTCTTACTTCGGCAGCCGTACTACCCACTCGCCCTCAGGATTGGTTCTGGCACAACTTATCTTGGAAGAACTCGAAGCCGAGTTCGGCCTCACCGGGAAGGTCCGGCCACTCACCATCGCACCTCTGCGTGAGACCAGGATGCCCGCCGTCCAGGTGGAGCCGCTGACTGGAGCCGGGGAGCACGAACACGAACTGCTGGACGATCCCGCTCTTCCGTCACGTGTCGCCCGTGCGGTAGCGGCCGGGGTAGGCCGCTTCTTCTCGGACTAGCGCTCTCGTCGGTGGTGTCTCAGTTCGGGGGGATCGATGAATCGCACGTCCTCCTCGTGCAGGACGAGTGAGCCGTCCTCCCGATCCTTGGGCAGATCGATCTCACATGCGCGAAGGCTGGGATCGCTCTGGAGCAGGTGAGCGAGCGTCGTCTGGCGGGACAGTGTCTCCCAGCCGTATCCGCCGCCCCCCCACCACCACATGAGGCCTCGGTTCGGATGCCGCCGGTCTTCTATGACGGCCTCGATACGGTCCGCGCCCTCTTGGATGCGAACAGCGACGACGCGGAACCTCGCCGCCATCTCAGTCGAGCAGCGCCGCGATCTCTCGCAGCGGCCACGGATGGTCGTCCACGCCTGCAGCCATCTCTGGACTACGAGGATAGGGGTTCTTCAGACTCGTGTGTGGCCGGCGAAGTTGTA
>Ga0210378_10001724_pt1 | contig 11355 bp, 13 predicted proteins | sample PLM1_60_b1redo_FD_155465 | JGI IMG/M metagenome (GOLD analysis project Ga0210378, IMG submission 155465) | Groundwater sediment microbial communities from an aquifer in East River, Colorado, USA - PLM1_60_b1 redo | ecosystem: Environmental > Terrestrial > Soil > Riparian zone | place: USA: East... | reverse complement strand
AGATGGACACCACGCGGCTGCACCGTCGCAGGCGGGAGGCGTGGCCCGTGCTGGGAATGACGCTGCTCGACGCCGAAGTCTGGGGTGCACCCGACTCACCAGCTTCCTTTAGCAACACGGCCTAGCAGCCAGTTCGGCAGCCAAGGCCGCGGCCCGCGACCGGCCCAGCCGGCAGCCCACCTCGGCGAAGAGCGCGGCCGCTTCGGCTCCACGCCGCCGTACCGCCTCGCGGTCGCCGTCAGTCCCGTGCTCCTCCTCGTAAAAGGTGGTGCGCGGCCGAGCAGACCGCGCCTGTCCCCCGCGACGAGGCGGAACACGCCCTCGACGTCCTGCGCCGCATCGTTGCCAAGACAACAGGAACTACCGATGCCGCCTGGCGTGCAGTCATCTCCGCAGCACCAGCTCACCGACCAGCACGAATGGTGGTGGGGTTATGGTGCGACTCGCCCCTCGGACAAGCCTCTAGGGCGGCCCGATATCGGGCCAGACGTTGATCGCAGTCGGCGATGATCTGGCGGACCTCCTCAGCTCGGGCGAGTGTTTCGTTATCGATCACGTCGTCTTGGGCGGCGGCGATGTCGGCGATCGTCTGCGATAGGCGGGCTGGGGCGAACGCGTTGGTCAGCCATTTGCCGAGGCTGGGGATGATGCGGTCCTCACGGATGTAGACGGTCCGAGGGTGCTCGATCCGGTTCGTGGGCGTACTGGTTGGGAAACATGCAGCGGTAGTGGGGCCCGTCGTTGTGCCAGGTTCCCTGCATCCGCCGGTCGCACAGGCCGCAGAACTCGCTCTGATCGGCGGGCCGCCTGCTCCGCGTCGTCAGCAGCCTTCAGGCCGCCGATGTTAGGGACGGCACAGGCAGAACTCGTTGCCCTCTGGATCGGACAGGACGTACCAGTTCCGTTCGCCCTGGCCGACGTCCACCCGCCGCGCGCCAAGAGCGAGCAGCCGATCGAGCTCGGCCGGTTGGTCGCGGTTGACGGGTTTGATGTCCAGATGCAGCCGGTTCTTCGTGGATTTCGGCCCGTCCAGCACGAGCCGGAAGTCGATCTCGAACGGGCCGCCGTCGACTCCGATGGACACCCCGTAGTTGCCGCGGTTCACGATCTGCCAGCCCAGCGCCTCGGCCCAGAACTGCGCGAGCAGCTCGGCGTCTGTCGCGTCGACGACGAGGGAAGCGATCCGATTTTCCACATACTCGTGGTAACAGACCATGAGCGGTATAGCCAGACGCCCGACGTCAGACCCTGGGACGGATGGAACGAGGGACATGTGCACTCAGCGGGGACTTGTCACCGACCAGCCATAGGTGGCCAAACGGGTCAACGAAGCCTCCCTGACGGTGGATGCCCCATGGCGCCTCGTGGTCGCGGATCTCGTCGACGCTGCCGTCGGCTCCAGCTGCCACGGCACGTTCGATGAAGGTGTCGGGGTCGTCCACGAAGACCTCGACTCGCACCGTCCTTGTGCCAATGGCGGTAGGAGTGTCCCAGCCGTTGTTCGCGGGTTCGCCCAGGAAGAACGGGGCTCCCTCGACGGTCAACCCCACGACGCCGCCAAGGTTCCACAACTCGGTGGCTCCGAGTGCCTGTGCGTACCACTGTGCGGCCGCCGAGGCGTCGGGCACGGCAAGCATCAGTGAGATCACGGCGCCATGAGTGTCGGCTGTCATGGTCTGTCTCCTCTCGGCTGGGGATTGCAGGCTCAGCGCCTCATGTCAGCCTGTCACTGGGGCGGTCCCGCCGAGCCCTTGCCGTTTGGATCAGCTGGCTCATCGTCCCGTGGTCGGCTGGCGCGCTGGTGCCCGTCCGGGCGATCAGAGCGGAACCGAACGGTTTCGGCGTGACCGGGTTGCGGCAGGAGCACCGCCGGTGTCCGTGTAGGAGCCAGCCGAACTCACCGGGCATTTCATCCACACTGTGCAGCCCTACAACGCCGTGGACTCGGACGGGGCCCGTCATCGCCGCCTTCCACGACATCCTCCAGACTTCACCACTCACCCGGTGAGCGTGGTGTGGACACCCGCGATTGCGTGCTGGCCGCGGACTTCTGACCCGGCGCCGACGATTCCCAGCAGCCGGAGTACCGGCCGCGCCGGTAGCCGTACCCGTGCCGGTACCCCTGCCAGGCCCAGCCGCGGCGCAGCCAGCGGGCATGGCCCGACAGCCGGAACACGAGGAATGCCACGATGAGCAGCGGCCAGAACAGGTGTGCCCCGGACAGCACCCACAGAGTGGCCAGGACCGCGCTGGCCGCCGCGACCAAGCCGGCGTGCCGGAACAGCCGGCTGCGGCCCGCGGTCCATGCCTCCGCGCGCAGCTCGTCGGCGATCAGCGGCAGGCCCCCGTCGGGGAGGTCAGCGGTGAGGGGGGTCAGCTCCTCCTGGTACCGGGCACCGTACGCGGCGGCTTGCCGCTCGTCGCCCTCCTCCAGGGTCAGCAACCCCTCACCGACGGCGGCGCGCAGGATGCGGGCCACGCGCTCGCGCTCGCGGTCGCCGATCCGGATGCCGGACGGTTGTTCGGCGGACATCGAAACCTCCTCAGTGGCGGTAGCTGACTCGATGGTGCGCCGGCTGGTGGCGGGCGGCATCGGCCGCCGGGAGGCACCTCGACTACGCCCCACGTGGTAGGCGTCCGCACGGGCCGTGGACGGACGGAGCGGTGGCTACTCCCACGGACGTATCGATGCCGCCGCCCACGCGCCGATGCCAGCCGCCCCGACGCCGCCTACCGTGTCGGTTGTGGGATGCCGTCAGCGCCATGAGCGCCCGTCGCGCGGCCGGGAGCGGCCGCCCGGGTGGCAGACGCCGCACTCGTCGCAGATGCCGTACAGGTGGCAGGCGCACAGATGGCAAGGCAGGCCGGTGTTCAGGTTGCCGATCGCGCTGGCGGCCGTCCAGATCATCGGTACCCGCTTCGGCGCCGCCGAACAGGCTGGCGCCCGGCCGCTGGACGCTCTCGCGTTCGCCCTGCTGGCCGCCGGTCCGCTGGCGCTGCTGGGCCGCCGCCGGTACCCGGTGCCGGTGGCGGTCGCCACCGTGGCGATCACGCTGGGCTACCTCGCGCTCGGCTACCCGTACGGGCCGGTGGTGTTCAGCCCGGCCGTCGCGCTGTTCTACGCCGCGGCAGCCGGCCACCGGTACCCGGCGTGGATCATCGCCGGCCTCGGGTACGCCGGGTACGCCGTGGTCGGCGCGCGGGACGGTCTGGACCTCACCGACCTCGTCGGCACGGCCGCCTGGCTGTGCCTCGTGCTGGTGGTCGGCGAGGTCGCCCGTGGCCGGCGGGAGTGGGTCGAGGCGGCCCGGCATGCGCGGGCCGAGACCAGCCGCAGGCAGGTCAGCGACGAACGCCTGGAGATCGCCCGGGAACTCCACGACGTGATCGCGCACAACATCTCGCTGATCAACGTCCAGGCCGGGGTGGCGCTGCATCTGATGGACGAGCAGCCGGCGCAGGCGCGGAGCGCGCTGACCACGATCAAGCAGGCGAGCAAGGAGACGCTGCAGGAGCTGCGCGCCACCCTCGGCGTGCTGCGCCGGGTCGATGAGGAGGCCCCCCGCGCGCCGACGCCCGGGCTGAACCGGCTCGACGCGCTCGTCGAGCGGGTGGCTACCGCCGGCGTGGCGGCGACCATCGAGGTCGAGGGAGACCGCCGGCCGCTGCCCGCCGCCGTCGACCTCGCCGCTTACCGGATCGTCCAGGAGGCGTTGACCAACGTGTACCGGCACAGCGGCGCGTCGGCCGCGGTCGTACAGATCGGCTACGGCGACCGGGAGGTGACCGTGCAGGTGGACGACGACGGCCGAGGCGTCCCGCTCGGCGACGACGACGGCGGCGGCAACGGCATCCGCGGGATGCAGGAGCGGGCCACCGCGCTCGGCGGCACCCTCACGACAGGCCCGCGCCAGGAAGGCGGCTTCCGGGTCTGCGCCCGCCTGCCGCTGGATGGCCGGACGTGACCATCCGGGTGCTGCTCGCCGACGACCAGGCGCTGGTACGCGCCGGGTTCCGCGCGCTGCTGGACGCGCAACCCGACATCGAGGTGGTGGACGAGGCCGCCGACGGCGAGGCGGCGGTCGCCGCCGCCGGGTCGCTGCTGCCCGACGTGGTGCTCATGGACATCCGCATGCCCGGCGTGGACGGCCTGGAGGCGACCCGCCGCATCGCCGCCGACGAACGGCTCGCCGGGGTGCATATCGTCATCCTGACCACCTTCGACCTCGACGAGTACGTGTTCGAGGCGCTGCGGGTGGGCGCCAGCGGCTTCCTGGTCAAGGACACCGAGCCGGTCGAGCTGATCCAGGCCGTGCGCGTCGCGGCCCGCGGCGACGGGCTGCTGTCTCCGTCGGTGACCCGCCGGCTGATCGCCGAATTCGCCGCCAAGGCGCGCCCGACGACCCACCTGACCGGCCTCGGCGCCCTCACCGACCGTGAACGCGAGGTCATGAGCCTGGTGGCGGCCGGGCTGTCGAACGAAGAGATCGCCCAACGCCTGGTGGTGAGCCCGGCCACCGCGAAGACCCACGTCAGCCGCGCGATGATCAAGCTCGGCGCGAGGGACCGCGCCCAGATGGTCGTGCTCGCGTACGAGACGGGCCTGGTACGGCCGGGCTGGCTCGCCTGATCGCCGGACGCCTCGGACCGAGGAGTTTGTCGCACCGGCGTGGAAGGCTGCGGGGTGTGGAGAGCGAGCGACTACCTGATCGGCGATTGCGTGAACGCCTCGACGCCGACTTCACGCGGCTGCGTGGCGTCGCGGCGGCGGCGGACCCGGGTGCGACGGTGCCGAGCTGCCCGGGCTGGACCGTCGGCGACCTGGTGCGGCACGTCGGGGAGGTGTACCTGCACAAGGTGGAGTGCATGCGGCTCGGCACCGGCCCGCAGCCATGGCCGCCGGCCGGCATCGAGCAGGAAGAGCCGGTTGCCCTGCTGGAGCGGGCGTACTCGGCGCTGATCGCCGAGTTCGCCGCGCGTGAGGCGGAGTCGCCGGCCTTCACCTGGTACGGGCCGGACCAGACCGTCGGGTTCTGGATCCGTCGCATGGCGCAGGAGACCGTCATCCACCGGGTCGACGCGGAGCTCGCCGCGGGCGTGCCCATCGCGGAGATCCCTGACGATCTCGCCCTGGACGGGGTGGACGAGCTGCTCGTGGCCTTCCTGGAGTACGGCTCTCGGAACTGGCCTGAGGAGTTCGCCGAGGTGCTGCGGGAGGCGGACCGGCAGGGCCGTACGCATAGAGACGGGAGGATCGGCCTGGCTGGTGCGGCCGGCGCCTGACGCGGTGGAGGTCCGGGTCTCCGATGTCGGCAGGGCTGAGGCGGTGGTACGCGGCGACCCCGCGCCATGCTGCTCTGGCTGTGGAACCGGGCCGGCGACGATGCGGTCAGCATGAGCGGCGACGCCGACACCGTGGCGTACCTGCGCCGCGTCCTGGCCGCCGGCACCCAGTGAGGGGGTCGTCGCCGGTGGCGGTGCGTCGGCTCTTCGTGGCGGTAGACCCTCCGCCGGAGGCCGTGTCACACCTCGGCGAGGTCGTTGACACGCTGGCGGTGAGCCGAGCGAACGCTCCGGGCCGATCGACCCGGCTGGCCGCCCGCGACCGGTGGCACGTCACGCTGGTGTTCCTCGGCGACGTGCGGGAAGAGCGGGTCGAGGACGCCGCCGGGGCCATGAGCCGGGCAGCCGCAGCCGTCAGCGGACCGATCCGCCTCTGTTTCGCGGGCGGCGGGAGGTTCGGTAGGGGTAGGTTCACGATCCTCTGGGCCGGTGTCGGTGGCGATATCGCCGCGCTACGCGCGCTGGCCGCCGCGGTGCGTCGAGAGGTGCGGCGGTCGCGCCTGCCGCACGATGACAAGCCGTTCCGGCCTCACCTGACGATCTCCCGACCGGGCACCCGCGTCGAGCCGGATCTGATCGCCGCCGACGTGGAGACGCTGGCCTCCTACGCTGGTCCGGAATGGACAGTCGACGCGGTGCACCTCATCGCCAGCGAGCTCGGTCCACGGCCCCGCCACACGCGGATGGCGTCATCGCGCCTGAGCCCGAGCTGACAGACACGCTCGTTGTAGACGAGGAGGTGGCCGGCGTGGTCGCGGGCCAGGCCGATGTCGCCGGGAACCACCTTGGTGATCTGGGCGTGCTCGGTCGCCTCGTCGACGTCGACGCAGACCATGACCGGTAGCTCGTGGCGGATCCAGCGACGCACCATGCGGCTGCCCGATCCTTCCGGTTCTCCCTGGTCGCCCACAGGTACCGGCTAGCCCGGCTAGGGCTCGCGCTGTTGCTGAAGTTCTTCGACATCGAGGCCCGCTTTCCCGCTCCTCCAGGGAGATCCCGCCGGCGGCGGTGGACTTTCGTTGCCCACCAGGTCAAGGTCGATCCGGCCGAGCCGGCCAGCTACGACTTCACCCGCAGCGTTGATCAAGACCACCGCCGACAGCGTGCGGGGCACCAGCGAACCTGCTCTTGCCGCCGCGCGTGCGACGTCTGTTGGAGTCGAGATCCCTACGTCTCAGTCTGCTGTCGTCGGCGTAAGCGGGAGCTGAATCACGTGCAGGGCGGCCTCTTCGGCCGACAGGCCCGTATCGCCCCGATCGGGCCCAACGAGGTCTGGATCAGTCCGCGAGTGCGAGCCGTCGCCGCCAGTCACCCGCTGAGCTAGCTCGCGCTGGACACGACGGTCGCTCCGTTCGGGCTCCCCTCCCCCGTCCTCGACAGCGTCCGGCTCCTCCTCCGCCAGCAGCTGGTCCAGGGACTGCCCTCGGGACTCTTCCGCAGCGGTGGTGCCGAATCGAAGGGAGCCTCGGTATCGGTCACCGGCGTCCCCGGTGTTATCGCCATTTCCGTCGAGCATCGTGTCCTCGGTGCCGTAACCCTCGAGAAGCTCGCCGACGTCATCGCGTCTGGTCATCTTCCGACCTCGAACTGGCCGCATCGCCGCGGGCCTGGCAAGCGGCCAACGGCCGCCTGCCACTCACACTAGCCCTCCGACCTTGATCTAGCCGTCCAGGTGCGCGTGATGGAACAGCAGCACCTCAGCCACGTGATGAACCCTTTCACGGTGCGGCCCCGCCGGCATCGCGAAGGCCATGTCGGCCCGGCCATGTCGGCCCGGCGGCCAGGGCGTTGTCGCGACTGCGAGGCCTCGTACCCATACCCATCGGACAGTCCAGAACAGTCGGATTCTCGGGCACCGGTTCTGTCGGACCCGGACGGCAGGATGCAACCAGACCGCCCGAGGGAGTGACTGATGATCGGAAAGCTGGAAATGGTCGTGCTCGACGCGCCCGACATCGCCCGCCTGTCCGCGTTTTACCGGGGTCTGGCCGGGTGGGTGGAGTCCTATGCCGGCGATGACTGGATCACGCTCGACACTCCCGATGGTTGGCAGATCGGCCTGCAATCGGTCCCGGACCATCAGCCACCGCAGTGGCCCGGACAGGCCCGACCGCAGCAGGCGCACCTCGACCTCCGGGTGCCCGACCTCGAAGCCGGCCTCGACCGGGCCCTAGAGCTCGGCGGGACCCTGCTCAGCAAGAACGAGACCTGGTACACCGTGGCCGACCCGGCCGGGCACCCGTTCGACCTGTGCCTGAAGGCGGACGACCCGAACACCACTCTCATGGGCGTGATGCTCGACTGTCCGGACGCGAAGGTGTTGAGCGCCTTCTACTCTGAGCTGCTCGGCAAGCTGGTGACGTACGAGGCCGACGGCGTTGCGATGATTGGCAACGATGGCGAGCAGCCGGTGATGTTCCAGCAGGTGGCCGACTACACGGCGCCGCAGTGGCCGGACCCGGCTCACCCCCAGCAGTACCACCTTGATGTGCTCGTCGATGATCTCGACGCCGCAGAGCAGGCGGTGCTCGCCCTGGGCGCCACGAGGATGGAGGGCGGTGGGAAGACGTTCCGGGTCTACGCCGATCCGGCCAACAAGCCGTTCTGCCTGACGCGACCCGGGGAGTCGTAGCCGGACCTCTCCCCGGCACGGGGAAGCAGCGTCACCCGTTGTGGCGCCGACCGCCGCGACTGGGAGGCCGTCGGCGCGAGAGGGACCAGTACGTACTCGAGGGATCGGGCCGGCGTCGCGGCCTACCTGGCGGAGATCTCGGACGTGATCGCGGGAAACCTGCCCGGTGTTCGCGCTCGGCCGCCCCAATAGCCCGCGCCGAGCAAGTCCGGTCGTGGCAGGGTTGGTCGGTTACGCCGGCTGGCGGACGGCCGTGTGGGTTACGGGTCGGCCGGAGAACCGCATGGCGCCGTCGTCGATCGGGCCGCGCCGCAGCTTAAGCAGATCGTGCGCGTAGCTCATGCCGAGCTGCCACGGGGGCCGCGAGCCGGCTTTGGGGAACTCATCGATGGAGCGCAGCACGTAACCGGCCTGGAAGTCGAGCAGTGGCCGCTCGGTGACGGTGGGGTCGTCGTTGATCGGTACGCACTGGTCGTAGCCGTGTGCGTCCAGATACCGCAGCAGTCGGACGACGTATTCGCTGACGAGGTCGGCCTTCAGTGTCCAGGACGCGTTCGTGTAGCCGACCGTGAAGGCGAAGTTCGGTACGCCGCTGAGCATCATGCCCTTGTAGGCCATGGTCTCGGGAAGTTTGACCTCGCGGCCGTCGACGGCGAGTTGGATGCCACCGAGGGCGAGCAGCTGCAGTCCGGTGGCGGTGACGACGATGTCTGCCTCGAGTTCGGCGCCGGTTTCCAGGCGCACCCCCGCCGCGGTGAAGTCCGCGATGCGGCCGGTAACCACGGACGCCCGCCCCTGACTGATCACGGTGTACAGGTCACCGTCGGGGATGAGGCACAACCGCTGGTCCCACGGCTGGTAGTGCGGCGTGAAGTGGGTGTCGACGTCGTAGCCGGACGGCAGTTGGCGGATCGCCGCCTTGCGGATCAAACGCTTCGCGATGCGTGGACGGCGCCGGCTGAGCTGGTAGATCAGCGTGGTGATCGCGACGTTCTTCCACCGCACGATCGGATACGCACGGCGTGCCCCGAGCCTGTGCCGCAGCCCGTTCGCGATCGGATCCTCGGATGGCACCGACAGGATGTAGCTCGGCGAACGCTGCAGCATCGTGACGTGTGCCGCCCGATCCGCCATGGCGGGTACCAGGGTGACGGCCGTCGCGCCGCTGCCGATCACGACGACCTTCTTGCCGGTGTAGTCGAGGTCCTCCGGCCACTGCTGCGGGTGGACGACGGTTCCGCCGAACCGCTCGATGCCGGGGAGATGCGGCGCGTAGCCGGCGTCGTAGCGGTAGTAGCCGGTGCACACGTACAGGAAGCTGGTGGTCAGCCGGACCGTCTCGCCGCCGTGGAAGGCCTCCACCGTCCAGTGCGCGTCCGGTGTGGACCACGTCGCACGCACCGCCCGGTACCCGAAACGGATGTGCTGGTCGATGCCGGCCTCCGCAGCCGTGTCGCGGATGTAGCGGAGGATGGACGGTCCGTCGGCGATGGCCTTGGCCTGCGTCCACGGCCGGAACCGGTAGCCGAGCGTGTGCATGTCGGAGTCAGACCGCACGCCGGGGTACCGGAACAGGTCCCACGTTCCGCCGATCGCGTCGCGCGCCTCGAGGATCGCATAGCTCCGGCTGGGGAAGGCCGACTGGAGGTGGTGTGCCGCTCCGATGCCGGACAGACCGGCGCCGATGATGAGCACGTCGAGGTGCTCGGTCGTCGTCGTCACGAGCCGGCCCCCGAAGTGAGCATCGCAGGGCCGAAGGCGCGAGGAGCGGAGCGGAGGGGGTGGGTGGGAAACGTTGTCACACGGGCTCCCTCAGTCGGGCGCGCAGCCTGGACTGCAGGCGCGAGATCACGGCGTAGTAGTGGGTGGGCGCGATCCGGGCGAGTGCGTCGAACAGGTAGGCGTCCGGTCCGACGAGGATCCGTGCCTTTCCACGCTCGACGCCGTGGTGGATGATCGCCGCCGCCTTGTCCGGCGACGTCATGGTGGCGGCCTCGAACTGCGCCGCCATCTCCTCCTCCGTCCGCCCGAGGCCCTCGGGGTCGGTGCGGACGCGCGCGTTGCGGGCGATGTTCGTGGTGATGCCACCCGGATGCACCGTCACGGCCCGCACGCCGGTGCCGCGCAGTTCCTGGCGCAGGGCGTCGGTGAACCCGCGTATGGCGAACTTGGAGGCGCAGTAGGCGCTCTGGTAGGGCATGCCGAGCAGCCCGAACACGCTTGAGGTGTTCACGATGACGCCGTTGTCCTGCTCGACGAGGATCGGCAGGAATGCCCGGGTCCCGTTGACCACACCCCAGAAATTGATCTCGAACAGCCAGTCGTCATCCTCCGGCACGGCATCCACGACGGTCGATGCCACCGCGACGCCGGCGTTGTTGAACACCGCCGCCAGCGGTGCCGGGAGCCACTCGCGCACCTCGTCGGCGAACCGCAGCTGATCGGCCGCGTCCCGGACGTCGAGGACCCGGCTGAGCACCGGACCGGGCAGCGACGCTGCGGTCGCCTTCAGCCCGGCCCCGTCCACGTCGGCGATGGCCAGGGGCGAGCCCAGCCCCGACAGCCGCCGGGCCAGGCTGCGACCGATGCCGGACGCGGCGCCGGTGATCATCACGGGGCGGCCCGCGATCCTAAGAGATCGTCGAGGCATCGGTACTCCTTGCCTGCGTGGATGGCCCGCCACCGCGGGCGTGCGCGTCGATGAGATCGAGGAGGATCGACCACGCGCCCTCCGGCAGATCGTGACCCAGGCCGCGGATCGTCTCCAGCCGGGCACCCGCGATCGCCCGCGCCGTCGCCACCGCGCCGGTCGGGTGGACCATCCGGTCGCGATCACCGTGGATGACCAGCGTCGCGGCTCTCACCGCCCGCAGCTGCGCGGTCCGATCACCGGAATGGAAGATCGCGGCGAGTTGGCGGCGCGCCCCGGCGGACGACGGATCGCGGTCCCACGCCAGTCCGGCCTGCTCCCGTACCCAGGCCTCATCGAACGGGAAGCCGTGCGAGCCGATGTGCCGGAATATCCGCACCGCGCGGTCGACCGCTGTCTGCCGGGTCTGTGGCGGGCGGGCGGCCATCCGCCGCCAGGTGGACAGCGACGGCCGCCCCACGCGACGCGCCCCGGTCGTCGACATGATCGAGGTGAGCGTACGCACCCGTGGCGGGTGCAGCGCCGCGACGAGCTGCGCGATCATGCCGCCCATCGACACGCCCACGACGTGCGCGTCGTCGTATCCGAGCGCGTCGAGCAGGCCGGCGGTATCGGTGGCCAGGTCGGTCAGGTCGTACTGCTCGGTGGGCCAGCGCCGGGCGAGGATCGCGGCCGGGCTCGGTGGCCGGAACCGCAGGTGGGTCGACCTGCCAGCGTCGCGGTTGTCGAA
>Ga0210378_10001722_pt1 | contig 11366 bp, 12 predicted proteins | sample PLM1_60_b1redo_FD_155465 | JGI IMG/M metagenome (GOLD analysis project Ga0210378, IMG submission 155465) | Groundwater sediment microbial communities from an aquifer in East River, Colorado, USA - PLM1_60_b1 redo | ecosystem: Environmental > Terrestrial > Soil > Riparian zone | place: USA: East... | reverse complement strand
GGAAGTGGAACGTCGTGCCGCCCTCCATCTCAATCGACGGGCGCGGGTGATGGGTGAGGACGAAGACCGGTGTGTGGAACGGCGGGTCGGGACCCCACCAGCCCTTCCACTCGGGGTCATCGTGCCATCCGGGGTAGCCGAACTTCCCGGCACCCATGATCTCAGCGCCGATCCCCGGGTCGTGCAGCCGCGCGAAGGCGTCGTCGAGGCCGCGGGTGCCGCCGGGCTCGCCGACCATCTCGCGCCACCAGAAGGTCGTGAACATCCATTCGTGCAGTCTTTCGCCGGCGTGGCCGAACGGTGCGTCGTGGCTCTGAGGTTCGCCGGCGCCGAAGCCGTCGAGCGAGATCGAGAAGTTGTGGACGCGGACGAGTGACACGGCTGACCTCCTTCAGGAATCGGGGTTCAACTTCACTGCCTTGCCTTGGGGATGTCGACTCTCACTGACTGCGGCACCTGTGTCACATGGTGACGGTTGCATACCGCGGGCGGCTAGTGGGCCGGTAGACCTGGATCGTTACCCCCTTCGGGGTAGCTCGCGAGTCGACCAGGTCAAGCGCTGTGTCTGGGCCGCTGTCGGGGAATAGCCGCGTGCCCTGGCCGACGACCACAGGGAAGATGAACAGGTTCATCTCGTTGACAAGGTCGTTGTCGAGCAGCCACCGGAACAGGGCGCCGCTGCCGTGCACCTGCAGTTCGCGTCCCGGCTTGGCGTTCAGCTCGCTGACGGCCGCCGCGACGTCGCCGGAGAGGACGGTCGTGTTCGCCCAGCGCGGTTCGGTGAGCGTGGTCGATGCTACGTACTTGGGCACCGTGTTCAACGCCGTCCAGATGGGGCTGCCGCCCGAATCTGCCCATGATCCCCAGGAGCCGGCGAAGATCTCGTAGGTCCGCCGGCCGAACAGGAACGCGTCGGCGCGCTGGTAGATCTCGTCCATGACCGTCGAGGCTTCGTCGTCGAAGTGCGCCCATCCGCCGCGCTTGAATCGGCCGCGCTCATCCTCCTCCGGCCCGCCGGGCCCCTGCATGACTCCGTCAACGGAGACCTGCGCCGTGGTCGTCAGTTTCATGTTGGCGGTTCCCTTCTCGCTGGGTTTTGTCGTTGTTCGATTAGACGGGACCGCGGCGCCGATCTCACCCGTCGCAGCAGAGTCCGTCCGGCCGATCCATTCCGTACCCTCCCCGACACACGGCCAGCGTCGACGATGTCGTACTCCTGAACATACACCGCGTGCAGCGGCGAAGCGCTTGATCTGGCGTTTCCCAGTCGGGGGAACAGTGGAACCAGCGCCGCATCACCTCAGCCCTGGTCTACGCGTCGAAGACCTCCTCAAGCAGAAGCTACGAAGGCCTGCACATGTAGGCTGGCGCCGCGGACCAGACAGGAGGAGGCACGGTGATGACGGAGCACAGGATCGCTACGCAGGAGGAGTGGCAGGTGGAGCGCGACGAGCTCCTGAAGGAGGAGAAGGAGCTCACCCGCCGAGGCGACGAGCTGGCCAGGAAGCGGCGCGAGTTGCCCTGGGTCCCGGTCGAGAAGGACTACCGCTTCGAGACGGAGGACGGCACGAAGACCCTCGCCGATCTCTTCGACGACCGTTCCCAGCTGCTCGTCTACCACTTCATGTTCGGGCCGCCCTACGAGGCAGGCTGCCCCGTCTGCTCCTCGATCGCGGACACCCTCGCGCCCCAAGTGACTCACCTGAAGGCGAGGGACACCACCCTGCTGCTCGCTTCCCGCGCGCCGCTCGCGAAGCTGATCGCCTACAGGAAGCGGATGGGTTGGGAGATCGACTGGGTCTCGAGTGGCGGCAGCGACTTCAACCGCGACCTCGGCTTCCTGTACACCGAGGAGGAGCTGAAGCCGTTCCTGGAGGGCGAGATCCCGCCCACCGTCGAGCAGATGGCGCGCATGTGCGGAACGGACGTGGTGGGGTACGTCACCGAGGGACCGGGCATGAGCGTGTATGCGCTCTCGGACGGGACCGTCTACCGAACCTACGTCAGCACCGCGCGCGGCCTCGAGCCGGCGATGGTCTACTACGCGCTGCTCGATCGCACGCCGAAGGGCCGCGACGAGAGCGACACGGAACCGCACTGGCTGCGGCGCCACGACGAATACGAGACGAGCTAGCCTGGCTCTGTGGCATATCGATCCGTCACCCATGTGGCGATCCGCGTCACGGGACTGCGGGAGGCCGAGCGTTACTACCGAACCATCTTCGGACTGCAGGTGGCATTCCGCGAGGCAGAGGTCGCCGATGGATGGACGTTGCCGGTGGGTGCGGAGTGGGAGGATGCGGAGGCGGCCGGCATCCGGCTGTCGATGTGCTTCCTGGCCCCTGACGGCTTCCGACTCGCCCTGGAGGAGGCCCCGAACTTAGGCCCTGATCAGGGGAAACACCCCAGTCGTAAACCACCAGCGTACAAAAGTCAGCGCTCTGGGCTTGGGTTGCATGCAAACACGTTGCAAACATCCAGGACATGATCAGAGGTCACGGGAAGGCACCAGATAACACGAAGGTGGCCGCTGACCTGGACTGGATGGCATGAGCCGGCACCAGATCACACCCGGCAACACGACCGTCCCCGAACTTCAAAACCGGTGTGCCGGCGAGAGCTGGCAGCCGGGTTCGATTCCCGTCCGCCTCCGCTACCGAAAGTGGCCTTTGGCTCCCCGCGCGCATCCTCGCCTAAGGCGTCGAGCCGTCCTGCATCGCCTGCATGTTCTTCATCATGACCGCCTCGGCCGTGCGCAGCTCTTCACTGGGGCTGAACCACAAGATCTCGGTGCCGGGCTCGTTGTTCACCGGGATGTGGCCGGGCGGCGTGTAGAAGGCGTCGCCGACCTCGAAAACCTCATCACGGTCGGCGTACCGAGCGGTCATCTTGCCCTTGAAGACGTAGCCCCAGTGCGGGCACTGGCAGCGGTCGTCCGGAAGCCCCTTCATGAAGGGGGTCGCGTCGATGTCTTCGACGAGCGTCGTGAAGCTCACGGTGTAGCCCTCGAGTTCGTCGCGCAGATCCACCACCGGGCCAGCATCCTGGCGTTGTGGCGCGCTGTCCCTTGAGACCTTCGGCATCTCCACCGCCTCCTTCGTCTGGGTCGTGGCGCGGGCGAGATGCAAGGTTATGCGGTCATGAGGCATTCGACCCCATCTTTGGGGTCGCGAGCAGCGTTTCCGCCACTGGTCAGTGTCCCCGGGGCTTTCGTGTTACGCCCTTGGGTAAGCTCGGCGAGCTATGGCCGTCATCGAGTGGCTGTTGGACGCCGATCCCGCGATCCGCTGGCAGGTGATGCGCGACCTCACCGACGCCGCACCCGACGAGGTGGCCGCCGAGCGCGCACGCGTTGCGTTCGAGGGCTGGGGTGCACAACTGCTCGCGCTGCAGGGCGCCGACGGCAGATGGGACGGCGGAACCTACCGGCCGGGCTGGGTCGATGAGTCGAAGCCGTTCTTCGACGCATGGACGGGGACGCACTTCTCGCTCCAGCTCCTACGCGACCTCGGTCTGAACCCGGACAGCCCCGAGGCACGCCGGGCCACGTCCCTCGTACGCGAAAACGTCCGGTGGGACGTGAACGACGCCCCCTACTTCGACGGCGAGATTGAGCCGTGCATCAACGGGCTCGCGCTCGCGAACGGCGCCTACTTCGGCGAGTCCGTCGATGGCATCGTCGAGCGCCTCGTGGGCGACGAGCTCGACGATGGCGGCTGGAACTGCTGGGCTGAATACGGCGCGATGGTGTCGTCGTTCCACACGACTATCTGCGTGCTCGAGGGCCTGCTCGAATGGGAGCGCGCCGAGGGAACTTCGGAGGCGGTCGCGGCGGCGCGCCGCAGGGGCGAGGAGTACCTCCTCGAGCGAGGGCTGTTGCATCGTCGCTCAACCGGTCAGGTCATCGACCCGCCGTTTACGATGTTCTCGTTCCCGACGCGCTGGTACTACGACGTGCTGCGCGGCCTCGACTACTTTCGGTCGACGGGCGCGGCCCCGGACGGCCGGTGCGCGGAAGCGATCGCCCTGGTCGCCGACAAGCGCGATGAGGAGGGCCGCTGGCCGCTCGAGAACACCCACCAGGGGCCGACGCACTTCGAGATGGAAGGCCCCGACGGCTTCCCCAGCCGCTGGAACACCCTGCGCGCGCTGCGGGTACTCCGGTGGGCGGATTCGTTCCACTAGCGTCCGAGCCGAGGGGTGGAGTCCTGCCGTGGCCCCCATCTTCTTCGACCCGCACGCCTGCTCCCCTTCGGCCACGGCCGCCTTCCGACGAGAGGTGGACTTCGAGTGCTCCTGCGGCCGGCGCTGACGGCTGCACAGGACGGCACCAGAGGCATGAATAGGCCAGCTGACGTGGACCAGGCGGTACAGGACAACACCGGATAACACCCGGCAACACGACCGTCCCCGAACTTCAAAACCGGTGAGCGGGCGAGAGCTCGCAGGCGGGTTCGATTCCCGCCCGCCTCAGCAATTAGACGAGTGTGAACGTACTTTGGCTGGCCATGCCGCTGATCGCGAGCGACCGGGCACCCCCGAACGGGAGTCGAACCCGTTTCTCACGAGGCTACGGGTCAACCCCCTCCTGGGCGCCGGCCTTGACCGCGACCAGACGTTCGATGATGCCTGCTCGCAGGCGGTCGCGCGCCTGCATCCGGAAGTCACTGGCCATTACGTGGACCGACGGCCGTCGAGTCGAGTACTCACCCTTGGTTCGACGGGGGATGAACTCATACAGCCACTGCCACCAGAAGATCGGCGGCACGGAGCTCCGGATGTGATCGACGAGGATCAGGCGCCCGCCCGACCTGAGCACGCGGTGCATCTCGAAGATGGCTCTGGCGTCGTCCCGAACGCTGCACAGGGCGTACGTGCATACCACCGTGTCGAATGAACCGTCTGCGAACGGCAGGTCCTCAGCGTCGCCCTCGGTCAACGCGATCGTCCGCCCCATCTCCTTCGCTCGCGTCACGGCCAGGGCGAGCATCTCCGGGCTGAGGTCGACGCCAGTGAGGCGGACCTCCGGGGGATAGTGCGGCAGGTTGAGTCCCGTGCCGATGGCGACCTCGAGCGTGTCACCGGTCGCTTTCGAACAAGCCCAACCACGGTGTTCAGTGCCGAAGAGCCATCGTTCGGTGAAATCCGCCTCCCGATCGTACTTCGGAGCCTCCTTCGCATAGACACGGCGCTTGACATCGATCGCCCGGGTTCTCTCGGCGGGAGTTCCGGAAGCCCTGGTCATAGGTTTGGGAGCACCAGATTGAGGCCCAGCCGCTCCCCGAAGCAGATGGCGAACAGCTCGAAGGCCACGGCATCCTGGAACAGCCGCCTTACCAACGCGCTGGTCCGGTCATCCTCTTGGCGCGAGTCGGCGCGAGAACCCTTCAATTCCATCGAAGACAGACGTTACCGGCGCCAGACGTTGGAGCGGAGGGCGTCATCGAACGCAGGAACCAGGTGGACGCCGCGGGTCCTGGCCCCTCCTCCATTGACTGGGGATCGATCCTCGCGAATGCGGTGATGCGATGTGCGTGGCGATGTGCTCAGCGTCCCTGCCCACCCCGCCGATCAACACCGAAGACAGCGAATACAGAAAGACGAGTCCCACGAAGTACAGGCCGGGCTCCGAGCCCACGACGCCGCGGTCGTGCACGGGGTGACCGTCCTCGCCCAGGATCGGAAGGTCGATCCACCGGAAGTCCGGCACGAACCCGGTGGACCAGATCACGTTCGCCACATCAAGGACTCGTCCGTCTTCGAGCTCGGGCAGGCCGTCCCGCATGCCCGCCGTTCTTGGCACGGACTCCACCCCTGCGGCGGCCATGTCCCTCTGCCTGACCCGCGCGAGCGGGATGCCTCGGTCACGGAACTTCCGCTTCACCATCCGCCCGATCGGCGTCTTCACAGTTAACACATGCGAGACGATGAACCAGAGGACGGGCATGAGCAGCCGGTCCGGCACGGTTCCGGGACGAGTGGGTTCGTGGCCGGTGTCCCTACCGGACAGCCACGTCTGGTGACCACGCGAGGCTTCGAGCGCGATCTCGGCCCCCGAGTTGCCGGCTCCCACGACTAGGACGCCGCCCTCCCGAAGCTGAGACGGGTTGCAGTACTCCGTGGAGTGCATCTGCACGATGGTCGGATCGAGCTCGGATGCGAACGGGGGGATCCTGGGGGCCTGGTAAGCGCCGGTCGCAACCACCACCTGCTCCGCCTCGAATCGGCGGTCCCCGGCAGCCACGACGAACCGGTCCCCCTCCTTGGTGAGCCGGTCCACCCTTACACCGGTTCGAACCGGCAGATCGAACCGTGTTGCGTAGGCCTCGAGGTAGTCGGCCACCTCGTCCTTGGTGGGGAAGGAATGGGCCGATCGGGGGAAGGGCATCCCCGGCAGCCCGTTGTAGCGGGCCGGGGTGAACAGGCGGAGCGAATCCCACCGCTTCCGCCAGGCGTCGCCGATCCGTTCGTGGCCGTCCAGGATGACGAAGGGGAGGCCACGCCGAGCGAGGTGATACCCGACCGCGAGGCCTGCCTGGCTGCCCCCCACCACTACGGTCTGGAAACTCCCTGGCTCACCCACTGGGTTCACTGTCCGCTTCCCGGTCTGCACGTCGGCACCGCTCTCGCTATCCAACTTCTCTCGCTCCTCATGCCAGTGGGATCGGTGTTGATATCGCTTCCTAACTCTTCCGCCCCTGGTCCGACGGTCGAGGGGAACCGCCGAGCGTGGCACGTAGCGCTTCAAGGAACGCTCCCGGCCGCTCGATGGCGGGATCGTCGGCGGCGTTCTCGATCACGTGCAGCCCCCAGCCATACCGGGCGCTCGCCGCTTCGGCCACCTCCAACCGAACCCCGAGGTCATGGCGTCCCCAGATCAAGGTCGTCGGGACGGCGATGCGAGCCAGGTCCTCCGGCGGGATCGCCGACACAAGCTTCGGACCGAGGCTGCGGCCGGCGGCCCTGACGCTCGGCGTCCGAAAACGGTCCAAGGCGTACTCGGCCAGCCACTCCCAGCGCTCACCCATCTCCGCTCGCACGCCATTCAGATCGACGAAGCAATGCCGGAAGGCATGGTCAAGGGAGCGCTCTGTCGGTCGCATGGCGACGCGGATAAAAGACAGCGCCACCTTCGGCGCCGGTCGGAACCGAGCCAGGCCGTACGTGTCCACAAGCACCAGACGGTCGAGACGATCGCTGTGATCGACGGCGAACCCCGCGGCGAGGGCGCCCCCCGCCGTGTGCCCCACCAGCACGGGCGGCATCCTGCAGGTCCGGCTGATGAGCTCGCCCAGCCACCTCAGGACGGTGGTGATATCGGGGGGACCGTCGGACAGCTCCGAGGCCCCCGAACCGGGGAGGTCGGGTGCGATGACACGGTGCGTCTTCACCAGGTCCGGGATCACTCGGATCCACACGGCCGCGAACTCGCCCGGGGCGGGCAGCAGAACGAGCGGGGGGCCGTCACCGCCCTCAAGCACGGCGGTGGACACGCCAGCCACTTCCAGGCGTCGGTCCGTGACGGGGAGCCCTGCCAGCAGGCGCTCGCGGACATCCCGGTTCCGATCCCCGACCGGGAGGCTAGCCCGCATGTGCGCCGTAGCCATGGTCGCCTCCTGTTCCTTGACGCTCGGATCGAGGAGGAGGCTATCGGGGACCGGCGGGACGGGGAATCGGGAATTCTCCCCAGGCGAGGAGGCCCTGCTCCATCGCGAACAGGGTGGCCCCGGCCCGCGTCGACACCCCGATCTTGGCGTAGGCGTTCTGGATGTGCCGGTCGGCCGTCTTGACCGAGATACCGAGCGCCCGGGCCACCTGCTTGGTCTGATGGCCCCGGGCCAAGAGCTTCACCACTTCCGCCTCGCGTTCGGTAAGGCCCGCCGGCCGTTCGATCCTGGCCGCCCGCTGGCCGGACGCCTCGATCACGGCGCCGACTGCATCGGCATCCAGCCTTCGGGCGCGCGCTTCCTCGCTGAGGATGTCGGCAGCTTCGTGGGGTGAGAGTGCCGGGCGGTGCGGTCGCGGCTCGGTCATGGCGTGGTAGGCATCGGCGGCGGCGATCAGGCGGGCCGGCCGAGCGATCTGGGGAGCAGCCGCTCGCCGATGGTAGCCAGATCCGTCCAGTCGCTCGTGGTGGAACCCAGCGGCCGGTGCCAGTGCGGAAAGGAATGCCGACCGGGTGAGGACGCGCTCGGAGTGGTATGCGTGCAGCCTGACTCGCTCCCAGTCATCCGGCGTCAGCGGACCGGCCTTGTTCCAGATGCGAACCGGGACGGCGACCCGACCCAAGTCATGGACGAGGGCCCCGCGAACCGTCGTCGCCAGGACGGCTGTGTCCAGACCGCAGAGTCGGGCCGCGGTTCCCGCCAGCTCGGCGACTCCCCTCGAGTGACCGACCAGGTACGGGGAGGCGAGATCGGCGAAGTCACCCATCGCCGCCAGGGCCCTCTCGATGGCCTGGCCCTCCAGTGTCAGCTGGGGGAACGGCTCGCGCGCGAGTACGTCCGCCCACGCGGACGCCTCATCGTCCACTGTGAGGATCCCTCCCGCGTCTTCCGAAACCCGATCCGCGATGGCTGGATCGAAGGCGCCCCCCGCCCGCTCGCGGATCACGCGAGCCGCGAACTCGGGGCCTCCCAGCATCCGCTGGAAGGCGGCGTCTCGGGCCACGTGAACGATGCGCACCGGGAGTGGGACCTGCTCGCGCTTGGCCCGACCGGGGATTCCCTTGCCGTCCCAGCGCTCACCGCCGTAGGCGAACAACCGGGACATCGGCCCCGGAAGCCCGAGTCGGTCGGTCAGCATCTCGGCGACCTCGCAGATGGCGGCCACCACTCCCTTGAGCCCCCGGGCCAGCTTCGGGAGTCCGCGCCCCACCTGCAACGCCCGCGTCAACGGCGCGCCACCCGGCGGTGCGAGGGCGCGGAGCATCCCTGCCAGCATTTCTGGTCGGGACCCGAATCTCGTCGGCGTCGCGTACGTCGTCAGCGCGTCGTCCGCGCCGAAGATCTCGAGGCCGATGTCTGCAGGGGCGGTACAGCCCACGTAGAACAGCAGGCATCCGTAGTAGGTTTGGGATGCAGTCTCAGGATCGACTCCCAAGCGCTCACACAACCGCATTCCGACCAGCGTGCTGTGCAGACCGTGCTCGAGGGGTACACCGATGCCCAGATCTGTCGCCAGCGACATCGCTGCGATGACCTCCGCGGCACGGACCCGCCCCTCACCAGCCGGCGCGACGCCTGGGAGGTCGCGGCCCTTATCTGCTGATCCTTCGGTCGCCGTTCGTGACCTCCTCAGGCTTGACCGACTCCGGGCGCCGCCGCGGGCCGGATCCGGAACCCAAGCGCCCGCTCTCGCTCATGCTAGCCCGCTGGGCGGAGCTCGGCCCGCCTACGAGGCCCGGGCCTCGTCGCCCGGGCGCTGGGTGTGCCCGCCGAACAGGTGGCCGAGCCCCTACGGCTCGCTATGCAAGGGTCCTGCCCATGACCGCCCTCCTTCGGAAGCGGATCGAGTCCGTCGAGCGCGGTTCACCGCGTCCGGCTCCACCACAGGAGGAGCTGGTCTTCTCCCTGGACGAACTCGTCGGACAGGAATCGGCCGACGCGATCTAGCAAATTCTGGAGGAGGCAGGGGCCTTCCCGGAGCCCCCCGAGAAGGACGAGCAGGAGCCGATCGGCGTTGCCTAGCAGTCTGGTCCCCGGCCGGAGCCGCACCTGAGGGCGAGCCTCGCGTCGGGCTATGGGAACCCGGACGACGCCCGAGTTAGCAGAATCGTTCGATAAGTGGGTGGGGATCTCTGTCTGGCGCGAGGACGGTGCCCACCGCGAACGCTTCGCCAGTCTCTGCCGTCCACACTTCGTTCAATTCATTGGCTCCGGTGCCGATGTTGGGGCTCGATACGAAAGTCCAGGTCAGGCCGTCCCAATGCTCCGTCAACGTGTTGGAGGTTGCGGCCGGAAAGTAATCGCCCACCGCCCACGCGCTCGCCGAAGACGCGGCTGAGATACCAAGCAGGTTGTCGGCCGGTCCGGGGTTGGGATCCGACGCGACCGTCCAGCCTGTCCCGTCCCACTGCTCTATAAGACCTAAATTCGTGGTTCCGGTGAAGTAGCTTCCAGCCCATGCGTCCGTTGGCGAAACGGCCGAGGTCGCATACAGAAACGCATTGATGCCTCCGGGGCTGGGGGCGGGAACAACGGTCCAAGCAGCCCCATCCCAGTGCTCGACCAGCGTGTCCGAAGCGGTGAGTCCGGTGATCGTGTTGCCAACCGCCCAGACATCTGCCGCCGAGGTCGCGGAGACGCCGAAGAAGCTGTTGCCGACCGCCCCCGGATCTTGGCTCGGAACCACGCTCCACGCGGACCCGTTCCAGTGCTCTGCGAGCGTGTGGTCAGTCCCGCTGGTGTCCTCGTATCTCCCCACCGCCCACACGTCATTCGATGAGATCGCCACCACCGCCCAGAGGAATGAACCCGTACCAATCGAGGGCGTGGGGACGATCCTCCATCGGGTGCCATCCCAGTGCTCGGCCAGCCCTCGATTTATCGTCCCCTTCTCTTTGTAGCCGACCGCCCAAGCGTCCGACGCTGTAAGTGCGGAGACTCCAATGAGCGAACTAAAGTCACCAACGGTCGGAACCGGCACCAACCTCCACCGCCGTCCGTTCCAGTGCTCGATCAGTGCCCTTGACAACGTTAGATCGGCACCGACAGCCCAAACGTCCCTGGCGGACGTTCCTGAAACCGAGCTGAGGTAGGCAGTATCGGTTCCGATATTTGCCGGCCTCTGCACCTGCCAACTCCCGCCGCAGGATGCGAGCGGGGAAGAGGGTCCTGCCCATGCCGTTCCAGGTCGGGGAAGGAAGATGATTGCGAGAACGACCGACGCCCGAAGGAATCGCCGAGTGGAAGAAAGAAGTCCAGACACGGCCCTAACTCCCTGCTCCGAACCCAAACGGCACACCAGAAGGTGAGCGTAACAGCCAATGATGCTGGGCAATAGCTTCCATTCTCGACGCGGGCGAGCGCTTGTGGAAAGTCTCAATAGAATGCCTCGACGACGCCAGGAGGCCCCGACCTCTAGCGTTGCTTCGAGCCCTTCTTCGCAGCGGGCTTCTTCGCGGGCGCCGTTGTCGAATGGAGCCTGATGAAAGGCCGCCGGATGCCTTGCCTCGGATACCAGGCCACCTTGACCGTCGCTCCGCAGTCGGGGCAGACCGCCTTCGGCTCCGAGTAGTCGTCCGCCAACCGCTTCTGTGAGCACTTGCCTGTCTTTCGCCATCCCGTCCCTCCTTCTTCGCGGGCATCATTGGGGGCCGGGGAGGGCTGGCGTCAAGGGTCGGGTGATGGGCCGGCGGTCGGGTA
>Ga0210378_10001721_pt1 | contig 11366 bp, 11 predicted proteins | sample PLM1_60_b1redo_FD_155465 | JGI IMG/M metagenome (GOLD analysis project Ga0210378, IMG submission 155465) | Groundwater sediment microbial communities from an aquifer in East River, Colorado, USA - PLM1_60_b1 redo | ecosystem: Environmental > Terrestrial > Soil > Riparian zone | place: USA: East... | reverse complement strand
AGCTCCGCCAGCGCCTGCACCCCCCGCCGGCCCACCCCCGCCGCGCGCCGCGCCACAGTGCCCGCCAGCCGAGCGACCGCTGCCCACACCGGCCGCAGCCGCGCCAGCGCGGCCGCCCGCCCAGCCGGCTGTCGCTCCCCCACGTCGGCGACCCACCCGCCCGGTGTACGGCTCCGTGACCAGCCGGCCGAGCCCGGGACCCGCCCACCGGCCGGGTCGTCCCACCCCGGGTCGCCGGTGCGGTGGGCGGGGCCGCCGGCCGTGCTGCTTGTCGCCGGGTCGCCGGTGCCGGGCACGGGGCCGCCGGGGACGGGGCCGCCGGGGACGGGGCCGCCGGCCAGGTCGACCGATGCCAGGTCGACCGATGCCAGGTCGACCGATGCCAGGTCGACCGATGCCAGGTCGTCGTCGGCGGGGTCAGGGCCGGCGGCTGGGTCGCGCTGCGCGGAGTCGTCGGCGCCGGGGACCGGGCTGGCGGCCGCGGCGCCTTGATCCGGGTCACCTGCCGCGTCTGCCGAACCGGCCGGCGCCGGCCGCCGCCAGCGGCGAACGTCCTCCCCGCGCAGCACAACCGTGACTTCCGGGTCGAATCCCGGCGCCGCCGCCGGCGGGTCGTCGAGCGGGTGAGGCGGGCCGCCGGACCTGGCGGCGGCCGCTGCGTCCCCATGGTCTGGAGTGCCCTGGTCGGGCGGGGCAGCAGTGTCCGCCCCAGGCCGGGGACGCCGGGGCGTCTCGGCCGGTGCCGGCTCCCGGTAGCGAGGGCTGGCGCGGTCGTCGTCGCGCGGCGGGTCGGGACTGCTGTGCCGACCCGACCCGCGGGTGTGCCGCGGACCGTCGGGCGGGTGCATGGCTGCCGTTCCCTTCGACCGAACCGGCCCGCCCGACCCGGACGTCGCGGACGGCGCCGACCCCCCGCTGGCCGGGGCGCGGCCGGGGGTCTGGCCATCGTGGCCGATGCTGGGCCTGGCAGGCGACCCCCTCATGCGGCCCGTCCCGCTCGCCGGCCGTGGCGTTGCTCACCGCGGCACGCCGGCGCGCGTAGGCCGTCACGCTGAGGGCGGACCTGCGCCGGCGACCACCTCCTCCTCGTACGTCTGCGGCAGTTCACGCATGGTGCGCAGGGGCGAGAGGTAGACCGGCAGCACCGCCAGCAGCTCGCCCGCCGCGGCCAGGAACAGCGTCGGCCGCAGGCCGATCCAGGTGGACAGCGCACCGCCGAGCAGCCCGCCCAGCGGCAGGGTCCCCCAGACCAGGAACCGGATGGTCGCGTTCATCCGGCCGAGCAGCCGCTCCGGGCACAGCCCCTGCCGGAAGGACACCTGCGAGATGTTGTAGACGACGGTGCCGACGGAGGTGACCAGCATCGAGGCGGCGAGCAGCCCGAGGGTCCAGTCGCGCCGCACGAACGGCTGCACGAACGCGGCGGGAGCGGTGAATGCGAGGCTCATCCAGATCGCCGGGCCCTGGCCGACCCAGCCGGCGAACCGCCGGACGGCCACCGCACCAAGCAGCCCGCCGACCGCGCCGACCGTGAACAGCGCCCCGATCGCTCCGGCGGACAGGTTCAGCTGGCTCGGACCGGCCAGCAGTGAGATCAGCGCCACGCCGCCGGCGCTGGAGGCCAGGTTGGAGGTGCCGGTGCAGGCTGTAATCGAGCGGAGCAGCCGGTGCCGCAGGACGAACGCCAGCCCCTCCTTGACCTCGGCCACCAGGTGCCGCTCGGCGCTGTCCGGGCGCGGCTCGCGCTTGCGGATCGCGGTGACCCAGACCGCCGACCACAGGTAAGAGATGGCGTCGAGCAGGATCGCGTACGGAGCGGTCAGCACCTGCACCAGCAGGCCGCCAAAGCTCGGCCCGGCCACCTGCGACACCGACTGGCTGGCCTGCAGCTTGGCGTTCCCCTCGACCAGGTGGTCCCGGCCGACCAGGTGCGGCAGGTACGACTGGTAGGCCACGTCGAAGAACACCGTGCAGACGCCGACGACCAGGGTGACCGCGTACACCTGCAGCAGCGTGAGCACGTCCAGCCACGCGGCCAGCGGCAGCGAGGCGAGCAGCACCGCACGGGCCAGGTCGCCGGCGATCAGCACGTTCCGCCGGCGCATCCGGTCGACCCACGCCCCCGCCGGCAGCCCGACCAGCAGGAACGCCAGCGTCTCGCAGGCGGTCAGCAGGCCGACCTGGAACGGCGTGGCGTGCAGCACCTTGATCGCCAGCAGCGGCAGCGCGACCAGCGTGACCATCGTGCCGAGCTGGCTGACCGTGTCGCCGGCCCAGAGCCGGAGGAAGTCGCGATGGTGCCAGAGGCTGGCCGGCGGGCCGGTTTCCTCGGTGGTCACAGCGCGAGCCTCTCCCGAGTGATTGAGAAATGTCAACTAGATTACCGGTCACCGGCTACGCTGTAGGCGTGACCAGCGAGGCGGCGGCCGCGAGCGGTGGGAGTGCTCGCCGGCCTGCCACCGAGGAGGAGGCACGCGCGATGGCCTCGGCCATCCGGCTGCGGATCCTGCGGCTGTGCCTCGACGGCGCGCTGACGAACAAGGAGATCGCCTCCCGGCTCGGCAAGGACCCCGCCAGCGTGCTTTACCATGTGCGTCGCCTCGTGGACACCGGGTTTCTGGCGGCCGAGCCGGTCCGGCGCGGTGTGCGCGGCTCCCGCGAGGTGCCCTACCGCGCCACCGGGAAGTCCTGGGTGCTCGACGTCGTTGACGACAAGGCGAAGCGGGCCGGGAGCGCGGCGGTGTTCGAGGCGTTCCTGGCCGAGGTCCAAGCCGTCGGCCCGGAGGCGCTGGTCACGACCCGGCTAGGGGTCCGGCTGACCGAGCAGGACCGCGAGGAGCTCGGCCGCCGGCTGTACGAGATGTTCGACGAGTACGCCCGCCGCGCGCCGGACCCGGCCGGCGAGCCATGGGCGCTATTCTTCGCCGCCCACCCGGACCCGCGCCCGGTCGGAAACTCCCGTGCCTGGTCCGGGTCTCCCGTGCCACCATCTCCCGTGCCACCATCGGAGGACGATGACTGATCCACTGACCGACAGCCCGACCATGCGACGGCTGCGCAGCGGCACCGCCGCGCCGCCCACTCCTTCCGCCGCGGCACGCGCGGCCGACCCCGACCCCGACCCCGACGCCGACGGGCGGCCGGCGATCTCCTTCGACTTGGAGCAGCGGCAGGGGTTACGCCGAGTGCCGGGCCTGGCCACCGAGCTCACCGACGTCACCGAGGTCGAATACCGGCAGCTCCGGCTGGAGCGGGTCGTCCTGGTCGGGGTGTGGACCGCCGGGACGCTCACCGAGGCCGAGAACTCGCTCGTCGAGTTGGCCCGGCTGGCCGAGACGGCCGGCTCCCTGGTGCTCGAGGGGCTGATCCAGCGGCGCGACCGCCCGGACCCGGCGACGTACCTCGGCTCCGGCAAGGCTAAGGAGCTGGGCCAGATCGTGGTCGGCACCGGCGCCGACACGGTCATCTGCGACGGGGAGCTCACCCCCGGCCAGCTGCGCCAGCTGGAGGACGTGGTCAAGGTCAAGGTGATCGACCGGACCGCGTTGATCCTGGACATCTTCGCCCAGCACGCCCGCAGCCGCGAGGGCAAGGCACAGGTCGAGCTGGCCCAACTGCAGTATTTCCTGCCCCGGCTGCGCGGCTGGGGCGAGTCGCTGTCCCGGCAGGCCGGCGGGCGGGTCGCCGGGGGCGCTGGGATCGGCACCCGCGGACCGGGCGAGACGAAGATCGAGACCGACCGCCGCCGGGTGCGCACCAAGATGGCGCGGCTGCGCCGCGAGATCGCCGGGATGGCCGGGGCGCGGCGCACCCAGCGGCAGGAGCGGGTGCGCCGAGAGATCCCGTCGGTGGTGCTCGCCGGCTACACCAACGCCGGCAAGTCGTCCCTGCTCAACCGGCTCACCGGGGCCGGCGTGCTGGTCGAGGACGCGCTGTTCGCGACCCTGGACCCGACGATCCGGCGCTGCCGGACGCCGGAGGGGCGCGAGCTCACCCTGGCCGACACGGTCGGCTTCGTCCGGCACCTGCCGCACCAGTTGGTCGAGGCGTTCCGGTCCACGCTGGAGGAGGTCACCGACGCCGACCTCATCCTGCACGTGGTGGACGCCTCGGACGCCGACCCGGAGGGACAGGTCGAGGCGGTTCGCGAGGTGTTTGGCGAGATCGACGCGCTCGGGGTGCCCGAGTTGCTCGTGGTGAACAAGGTCGATGCCGCGGCGCCGGAGGTGCTGGCCCGGCTGCGCCGGGTCGCGCCGGGCGCGGTGTTCGTGTCCGCCCGGACCGGCGCGGGCCTGCCGGAGTTGCTGGTCGCGGTCGAGCAGCGGCTGCCCCGGCCGAGCGTCGAGGTCCGGGTGCTGGTCCCGTACGACCGAGGCGACCTGGTCTCCAAGGTGCACGCGAGCGGCGAGGTGGTGGCCGAGCAGCACACCGCGCAAGGCACGCTGCTCGACGCGCGGGTGGGCGCCGACCTGGCCGGCGTGCTTTCCCGCTACGCGGTCGCCGGCTCCTGAGCCAGCCGCCGCTCCCGGACGATCGCCGAGTCGGCTGGCCCCCCCCGGGGCGTAGCCTGGTCGACGTCCTCTCGCGGAAGGGCGCTCGGATGGCTGGTGAGCTCAGCATCTGGCACTGGCTGATCGTGGCCGTGGTCGTGATGCTCCTGTTCGGCTCCAAGAAGCTGCCGGACGCCGCCCGGTCCATCGGCCGGTCGCTGCGCATCTTCAAGTCCGAGATGCGCGGGATGCAGGACGATGACGCCGACGCCGCACCGGCCCGCCCGCCGGTCATCGAGGGTCGCGCCGGCGGTGCCGCAGACGCCTCGGGCGGCGGCACCGCCGCGGGCGCACGGCCAGCGGCGGAACGGCTCGACCGAGCCGGAGAACCCGACTAGGCCGGCGGGGTACCTGCCTCGGGCCCGAGGCAGCAACGGGGGCTGGTTGCAGCATCGACGATGTGACTCGATATCACACGGGTCAGTCAAGGTCGGTCGGGCGCGTCGGCACCGCCATCGGAGCGAGCTGGGGCCGAGCGCTGCCCGCCCACCCGGACCGGCCGTGGTTGCGGTCGCGGCCGTGCTGCTGGTTTGGGTGACCGCCGACGTGCTGCGTGGCGGCGCCTGGACCGATATCGACCACGCCGTGTCCGACCTGCTGCGCGGGACCGGGATACGCGCCGCGGACTGGCCGCAGCCGCTGTTCTGGGTGAAGCTCGCCGTGTACGCGGTCACCCAGTTGGGCGCGCTGCTGCCGGTCTCGGCCGTCCTCGTGCCCTTCATCGGCTGGCTGGCCTGGCGCCGTCGCAGCCGGCGGCCGGTGTTCCGGCTCGCGGTCGCGGTCGCCCTGCTGGGGGTTGCCGTCTACGCCGGCAAGGTCGGGGTCGGCCGGATGCCGCCGGCGACCGACGCGCTGCACTCGCCGGTCGGCAGGTCGTTCCCGTCCGGGCATATGCCGACTGCGGTGCTCGGGTGGGGGCTGGCGGCCTGGCACGCGGCCGAGTACGGCCTGCCGGCCTGGCTGCGCCGGGCGCTGGCGGCGCTGAGCTGGGCTGCGCCGGCGCTGACCTGCGCGGCGATGTTGCTGCTGGACTACCACTGGCTGACCGACCTGGTTGCCGGCGCCGCGCTAGGCATCCTTCTCCTGCGCGTCCTGCACGGGATCGACGCCGTCCGCCGCTGACCTCGCACCGACTCCTGCCCGCGGTCCGCCTCCCTGAGCGCTGCCGTCTTCGGCCCCAGAAGCGAATGTTTGACTGGAGCCCTTGACAGGAGTCATGGCCATCTGTAATTGTCTTTGTCAACGCAGAGAGCGCATCGAGACCCAATCCGTAGCCTTCAGGAGGAAGTGACATGATCGAACGCATTATGTTGCCGCTGGCGCTGTTGGTGACCGTTCTGGCCATCGGCCTCGTCGCAACCGTCTCAACCTCGCATGCCACCCGCCCGGTGGCGATGAGCACCGCTCCCGCCGTGGGAATCTCCGATGGCCCGCCGACCTGCTGCACCGGCTAGCCGGCAGGCGTCCCCGGGCCGGCCGGCGCAGCGCGGACTCGCGCTGTTCGAGAAGTGCTCGGCCGGCCGGTCCGGGCCGCCGATGGACCCGCAGGTGCGCTACCGGGCCGCGGCCGTCGGCGCCAGCGAACCGCGGGAGGAGACGCCGTGATCTACACCCGGCAGCAGGGAGTGCAGGACACGCTTGCCTACCTCGCCGCCGTCTCGGCCTATGTCGAGGCGACCGTCGGCGACGAGCGCCATGCTGCGCTGGCGCTGTGGCGGGTCTGCGACCGGTACGCGATGGAGCAGCGGGCCGAGTGGCCGGACGAGGCCGAGCTGCACCCCGAGCTGGACGAGGCGTGCTGAAGACCGTTCGGACGTAATGCCAGTGGGGCCCCGCCGACCGGCGGGGCCCCACTGCGTCAGCCCAGGGAAGACGGCGCCAGCCCAGGGAAGACGGCGCCAGCCCAGGGAGTCAGTAGGGCCCCGCCGATCGGCGGGGCCCTACTGTGCGGTTAGGCCGGGGGACGGGTGTGGCTGTCGGTACGGTCCTCCGGCAGCTCGGCGTGCGCCAGAGCGCCGGGGCCAGGGGGCAGCTCCTCGTCCTGCAGGATGTCGCCGGCAGTCGTCGTCAGCAACTGGCCGTCGGCCAGCGCGCTGGGCACGGCTTTGGCACCGACCGAGTCCGCCAGCCGGCGGAAGGCGTCCAGCGCCTGGTCCGGCCGGCCGAGCTGCGCTGCCATCTCGGCAACCTCTCGCCATGCGGACGCCGCCTGCCTGGTCGCCAGCAGGCTACCGAGCTGCTCGGCCGCCAGCTCGCACTCGATCTGCCCTGCCGCGCTGTCCCCGGACAGGACGAGTGCCTGGCCGAGGACGAGGCGGGCGCGCGCCGTTTCGATCACGTTCTTCTCCCCGAGCCGACGCAGCGCCGCCTCGGCGAAGCTGATGGCAGACGGGGCATCGCCCAGGAACGCGTAGCAGCGGGCCAGCTCGGTCTCGCAGTACGCGAGGTCGATCGCGCTGCCCCGGTCGCGCAGCGCGGCGTGCGACTTCTGCAGCAGCCGGAGCGTCCGCTCCGGCTCCGGCTTCGGCTTGCGCAGCAGCAGCCATGCGTACGCCACCCGGAGCCGGGACACCGACCGCTCGTCCTCGCCTTCCGAGAGCAGCGCCAGCGCCCGTTCGGCCAGCTCCAACGCCAGCGGAACCTGGTCGCGTGCCTCGGCTACCAGGCTCGCGTTCCAGTAGGCCGACGCGCGGGCGCGGTAGGACCCGTGCCGCTCGGCGGCCTCCAGGACGTCGTTGGACAGCAGCGCAGCCCGGGTGTAGTCGCCTCGCTCGTAGTAGCTGCCAACCAACGTCACGGTGAGCTCGACCTCGGCCTCGGTGCCACTCAGCCCCAGTGACTGGGCCTCCCGAAGCGCCTTCTCGCCGAGGTCGATGCTCTGGCTGAGGTCGCCCACCTCGCGATAGAGCCGGCACAACGTGGTCCATAGGGTCAGCGGTCCCGGATCCGTCTGGGATGGCGGGCGGGTCTGCTCCAGCAAGGCGTGCACCTGCGCGATCGCCTGCTCCAGGAAGCCCAGCGCCTCCAGCGCGCGGGCCAACCCCCAGGAAGCGGCGAACCGGGTCGCGGCGTCCCGGCTCTGGCTGAGCTGGCGGAACTCGCGCGCCGCCTCGTCCGGCTGGCCGTTGGCCAGCGCAAGCTCCGCGTAGCGCAGCGAGAGGTGCTCGGCCCGGCCCACGCCCGGATCGATGCCGGTCTGCAGGAACTCGGCCGTCGTACCGAGCCGCTCGGCCAGCGTCGCCAGCACCTCCGGCTCCGGCGACCGCTTGTCCGCCTCTATCAAGGAGATGTAGCTGGGCGACACGAGGTCGCGGGCGAGCTCTGTCTGGCTCAGCCCCTTCGCCTGCCGCGCATCCCGTATCCGTCTACCAACCGACTCAGACATCCGCCCCCTCCTTGACCAGGTGGAGTCGACAGATTGACTGAAGTGTCTCACTCCGGTCAACGATCGCAAGTGTTACTGTAGTCAACTGGCAAGTCAAGGGCTAGTGGGGGGTGTTCCCGCCGGACCGGGCCTCTACTCCCAGGCTGCGCAGGCCGTCGACCAGGCTGACGGTCGCCTCGAACCCGACCAGGTTCCGCAGCAGGTCGATGTCCAGCGGCTTCCCGACCCCCACATTCTGCCAGGGCTGCTCGACCCACTGGGTGTCCGGGAAGGCCTGCCCGGCGGCGTCGACCAGTTCACGGGCGTCCCAGGTCCGGCCGGCGCCGATGTTGACCACCTGCGGCAGCGGCACGGAGGTCTGGACCAGCAGTCCCAGCGCGCGGGCGGCGTCCACGGCGTGCAGGATTTCCAGTTCGCCCGCGTCCGGCACCGGCACCGCGGCGATCCGGTTGGTGCTGGCGTCCCGGGCCGCCCGCCAGAGCGCCCAGCCGATCGTGTCCGGCGTGCGCTCGCGCTCGCCGTAGAGGGCCGGCAGGCGGACCACCAGGTGGCGCATCTCGCCCTGCCGGGCCACCGCGGCGCTGACCGACTCGGCGGCGGCCTTCGACCCGGCGTGCAGGTCCAGCGGCACCGGCGGGACAAGCTCGTCCGGCCCGGCAGCAAGCTCGCTGCCGTATACCGACGCGCAGCTGACCAGGGCGAACAGGCGAGTCCCGGAGCGGACGGCGGCTCGCGCCGCGGACGCCGCCCCGAGCACGTTGACGTCCACCGCGAGGGTGGGCAGCCGGCGGGCCGTGTCGGCGGACACGGCCGCTGTGTTCACCACCACGTCGGGCCGGAACGACTGGAACAGCGCGCTGAGCTCGTCGGAGTCGCGCACGTCCGCCAGCGCCGTGCGCGCCCCGGCCGGGACGTCCGCGCTGAACCCCGTGCGCAGGTCCACCGCGAGGACCTCCCAACCGTCGGCCGCCAGCAGGCCCACCAGATGCGAGCCCAGCCCACCGACTCCGAGCACTGCGGCGCGTCCGCGCCCCCGGGTTCCTGACTCCACCTCACCCGCCTGATGCCTGCGTTGGTTCCCCGTCATGACACCACCATATCACTTGAGTCAATGTTATAGTCATGATGTCCCCCGGACGGTGGCGGCGGAGGAGGTGCGGAGGTGTTCGTACATACCCAGGCCGACCTCGACCTGCTGCACGCCGCCGGTCGCGAGGCGGCCCACTACGCCGACCGGATTCCCGGCACGGGGTTCTACGACGCCAAGCTGTCCACGGTCTGGGAGCGCGCCCGAGACACGCCCGCCTACCGGCACCTCGGCGGCTTCGACCGCGAGTCGTTCCGCCGCCTTCCGGTGACATGGCGGTCCGAGCTGCGCGAAGACCCGGCGCGGTTCCTCCGGGTCGGGCTGGACACCGCCGCGGTCTACTACCAGGCCACGGGAGCCCATCCGGCAACGCTCCCGTCGCTGCCGGTGCCGCGGACGGTCGAGGACATCCTCTGGGAGGTCACCACGCTGGCGAAGGCGTGGGGTCACGTCGTCGGCCGGAAGGACCGAGTCGCGGTGACCGTGCCGTCGGACGTGCTGCCCGCTGCCGACCTGGTCGTCAGGGTGTGTGAGATCACCGGTGCGCTTTACTCCCGCGCCTACCCTCATGTCAATGGTGCATGTGACTGGGACCGTGCGCTGGACCTGTGGCGGTCGCTCCGCCCCACGGTAGTCGTAATCACGCCGGAGGTGGCCGTCGAGCTGACCACCCTGGCGGAGAGCCGGGACCGGCTCGCCGGCGCCGTCGACCCGGTCCGCCGCCTGCTGCTGCTGGGCGGCCCCAGCACGCCAGCCCTGCGCAGCCGGCTGGCCGACTCCTGGGCGGCCGACGTGTACGACTCCGGCGACCTGGCCGAGATCGGTCCGATCGCGGCCAGTTGCGAGCTACACGCCATGCATCTGCTTACCAGCGCCTACTTCGTGGAGATTGGCCGGGGCGACGGCGCGCTGCCGCTGGAGCAGGCCGACCGCGGCCGGCTGGTCGTCACGCCGCTGAATTGGTACAGCCGAGTGCTGCTTCGCTACGACACCGGCCGGGACGTGCAGCTAGGACAGGGGTGCCTGTGCGGCCGGCTCACTCCGACGGTCGAGGTCCAGGTACGGCAGCCGGGATAGCCACATCGGTCAGGAGGTCAGGAATGGTCGAGGTCCGCATGCTGCGCTGGCCGTCCGAGGCGCCAGCACTGGAGCACTGCCGCGCCAGGGGAGTCCCGCGGCTGCTCATGGTCGAGGGCCCGGTGTCGCCGCCGACCTGCGTCGACGCGCTGGAGGACTGGGTGCGGCTGCCGGTCGACCGGGCGGACCTGCAGGCCCGCAGGGCGATGCTGCTCGCCCGCGTCGGGTCCACCACACCGAGCGTCGACGCCGACGGGATCCTCCGGGTGGACGGGCGGTACCTTGCCCTGCCTCCCGCGGAGGCCCCGATGGCTCGCGCGCTGGCCGCGGCGTACCGCCGGCTGGTCCACCGGCAGGAGCTGATCGACCTCGCTTGGCCCGGCACCGGCCTGCCCAGCCGCAACGCCCTCGACCTGCGGGTGCTCCGGCTCCGCCGGCGGATCGCCCCGCTGGGCCTGATCATCCGCACCGTATGGGGCAAGGGCCACCTGATGGACGCCGACGGCGGCGATGCCCCGGAGATGGCCGCGTAGGGCCTGTCCCGTACTGCCACTGGAAGCCGAACGGGATCGCGGGCGGCACCTCCGGGCTCGGCCGAGTCAACGTTCCGACCGGCGCGACACGGCGACTCAACAAGATCGGCCGGGCGTCCGCCGCCCGCGCGCCGGGGTCACCGTGCGGTGTAGCCGCCGTCGACGACCAGCTCCGCGCCGGTGACATACGACGCGTCGTCGGAGACCAGGAACAGCACCGCACCGGCGATCTCCTGCGGGGTCGCCTGGCGCCCCATCGGCGTCGCCCGCACGAACTCGGCGACGAACTGCTCGGGCAGGTGCTGCGTCATCGGCGTCCGCACCATCCCCGGGTAGACCGCGTTCACCCTGATCCGCTGCGGTGCGAGCTGCACCGCGGCCGCGGCGGTCATGGCCCGGACCGCACCCTTGGCGCCGTGGTATGCGAACGCTGCGGTGGAGCCGACCAGTCCGAGGACCGAGGCCAGGTTCACGACGGCGCCGCCGCCGGCGAGCTGCATGCACGGCAGGGTGGCCTGCATGCCGAGCCACGTCCCGCGCTGGCAGACGTCCACCACCCGCTCCCACTCCTGCTCGGTGACCCCGTCCAGGCCGTGAACGCCGACCGTGCCGGCGTTGTTGACCAGGACGTTCGGGTAGCCGAACCGACGGCGGGCCAGCCGTACCGCGCGCGACCAGTCGCTCCGCTGCGTCACGTCCAGCTGGGCGCCCACCGCCTTTCCCGGCAGGGCGAG
>Ga0210378_10001719_pt1 | contig 11381 bp, 9 predicted proteins | sample PLM1_60_b1redo_FD_155465 | JGI IMG/M metagenome (GOLD analysis project Ga0210378, IMG submission 155465) | Groundwater sediment microbial communities from an aquifer in East River, Colorado, USA - PLM1_60_b1 redo | ecosystem: Environmental > Terrestrial > Soil > Riparian zone | place: USA: East... | reverse complement strand
CCCACCCTCGCCGACCTGCAGGCCGTCCTCGCCCGGCCCGACCAAGCGCTGGCCAGCCACCTGGACACCACCGCCGAGGAACTGCTCGACCGCCGCCGGCCCCTGCTGGACGCCTGCGCGCTGCTGGTCGAGCACGACCTGCGCGGCATCGCCGACGGCCCCCACCACCGCCGACCTGGACTGGGAGGCCCTGCCCGGGCTGGTGCTGGACCGCTCCGCGCTGCTGGCCAACCGCAAGGCGCTACGGCTCGTCCTGACCGCCGCGGCCAGCTGGCTGCAGGCGGTCCTCTACGGCCGGCCGGACCGGCGCAAACTCACCGTCATCGACGAAGGCTGGACCGCCCTGGACGACCTGGCCATCGTCCGGTTCCTGCAAGACCAGTGGCGGCTGGGCCGCCAGTGGGGCTGCGCCAACATCCTGATCACCCACGCCCTGGCCGACCTGCGCTCCCAAACCGACGACCACACCGCCCACGGCAAGATCGCCGAAGGGCTGCTGAACACCACCAGCGTCCGCGTCTACCCCCACCAGCAACCCGACCAGGTCGGCCGCCTCCTATCCGACCTGGGCCTCACCTCCACCGAAGCCGCGCTGCTGCCCAACCTGGCCCCCTTCCAAGCACTCTGGAAAGTCGGCGCCCACACCGCCCTCGTCGACCACCACATCGACCACACCGAATGGTCCTTCTGCGACACCGACGCCGCGATGACCGGACGAACCTGCCTCCCCCGGGGTCAAGGTCGTCTCGCAACTGACGTACCGGGCAACGTCGAACTGGCGCCGGCAGCCAGCGCACCGAAACCCACCCGACCCGGCCCCGGCCGCCCACCCGGCTCACCCAACACCCCGCCCCCCGGCCACCGCCCGGAAGTTGGACCTTTCACGCTGCCCGCACCCGTGGGGGCATCGGGGAGCTGACCATCCAGGTGACCTGAAGCCACACCACGGGGAAGCCCACTGTTCCCGGCCATGCGGCCGCATACGCCACGCCCGCGAGTCACGGCCACTCCTCCGTCAAACTGGACCTCAAAGCCACCCCGGTGGACCCGAATCCCCCACCCCGACCCGCAGGCCGTCATCGCGGCATGAGAGTTTGCCTCCGGCGGTGGGTGGCTCGGTCAGAACGGTAGAACCCGGGCCGGGCCGCAGGCGCAGCGCGCGGCCGGCCTGCAGTTGGTTCGTCCGTCCGGCCGAGACGATCGGGCCGCGGCACCGCCCCCCGGTGACTTGCCGGGCGTGACCGGCAGCTCGCTGAAGGGCTGCCTTCGCAGGCCGGCTGGCACACTGGCGGTCATGGGTGTGTCGCTGCATCACATCGTCGTCGATGCTCACGATCTGCCGGCCCTGGCCCGGTTCTGGGCCCGGGTACTGGACTGGAGGATCCTTTCCGAGCGCGAGCGGGAGGTCGTCATCGGGCCCGATGAGACCGCGCCGGTGGGCATCTGCTTCATGCCCGTGACGGGCCAGAAGACCGTCAAGAACCGTCTCCACCTCGACCTCGCTCCCGACTCCGCGGATCGGGATGCGGAGATCGAGCGGATCCTCGCCCTCGGCGCGCACAAGGTGGACATCGGGCAGACCGGCGGCGAGTCCTGGACTGTGCTCGCCGACCCGGAGGGAAACGAGTTCTGCCTGCTGCGTCCGAAGACGACGCTCATCGGTTAGGAGTGTGGGCGCGGGCGTGATCATGCCGCTGACCGCGGCGATCCGGGCCGGCCGAAGGAACCCAGGACCGATGAAAAGGGCTTCTCGCCCCATGGCACCTCCCGTCCCGGCCTCTGCCCGTCTGGCGGTACTGCCCGAAGAGGTACCCGGCTGGCGCGTCCGGATCACCTTGGGCGGCTGCCGGGGTCGACCCACTGGTAGGCCACCCCTCTACTGCTGAACCGGCCAGCTCGAGACGCCACCCGCGGACTACCAGCAGTGACCAAGACGTCCAGTGGGCCAGAGCCCGACCCACACGCGGCGCGCGGCAAAGTCGGATGCTGAGGGCCGTCGAGCCGGCGCATAATCATGCGGGGCAGCCGAGCAGATTGGAGCACCACGCTGTGCCGTTGTGCTCGATCCGGTCTCGGCGGTCTCTTGGTCGGCGCGACTGGCCAGCCTGCGGATCCTTGATTTAATCCGCAGGTTCGCTGGCCGCCGCGGATGAACTCAGGAGGTTGTCAGCGGGCGGTGGATGGAAAGGTATCCGGGGCGGTTGGGTCTCCCGCCGCAGGTCGTTGGTGAGGAGTCGGAGCTGGTACTGACTCTCCATCTCCTCCAGCGTTTCGCCCACCCTGGACTGGACCCGCTGCCTGCTGTCGGGCAGCCTTCGCCGTTGCAGGCGAAGCAGCAGGCCGACGAGGACTCCGAGCAGCAGGAACAGCAGCGTGAATAGGATCATGGTACGTCCTCGGTCTCCTGCCAGTATCGGTACAGCTCGCTGCGGTAGATGCGGGTGAGCACCCGACGACGGCGGCCGCGACGAGCACCACGGCTACCGACTGTGGCCAACCCCGCCCTCCAGCACCGTTGATCGTCGCGAACGGCGCGCGGCAGTTGAGGACGTTGGATCTTGCTGCAACCAATAGTGGGCCTCGGTCTGAGCTGCCACGGCGGCAGCCGGCTGGCCGGTCCGCCGACTCTGGGCTGAACGTTGATGTCGTACGGCGGCCGAGGGCGCGGCAGTCGTGATGGAGGTCGGCGTCGTCATCTCGTTCAACAGCCGTGCGGCGACCAGGCTCGGCGCGCATCGACGTACGGCAATACGTGTGGACACGACTCGGAGAGCTTCCGCCGGCCCTGAACTCCGACGCCGCTCTTCGCGGATCGGCCACCGGGTCCAGTATGCTTGGGTACTGACGCCTGCTAGCGAAGGGCAAGGTGGGCGTGAGCTACCGGCTGGAGATGGTGAGCGAGGTCCGAGACTGGCTGCACGCCCCTACGCCGGGCAGACCGGGCCAGCGCGATCCTGGTTGGCCAAGCGGTGAGCGCTCTCCTCGACGAGGGCCCCAACCTCGGTCGTCCGCTGGTCGACCGGATCAAGGGGTCACGGCTGCACAACCTGAAGGAACTGCGACCCGGCTCCCGCGGGGCTCGTCTTCGACCCCGACCGCCACGCCGTGCTCCTCGTCGCCGGGGACAAGGCCGGCCAGTGGTCGGCCTGGTACCGCCAGGCGATCCCACTGGCCGAAGCCCGCTACGACGCCTACCTGAAGGAACGAGAACCATGAGCAGTACCCACGGCTACGACAAGGACACCTTTCTGGACGAGTTCTTCCCCGACTCCGGCGACCGAAGCGAGGTCGAAGCCGGTGCACAACAGCTCGTCGCTGCAAACCGCGCCCACCGGCTCGCTGAAATGCGCCGGCGCCTCGGCCTGACCCAGGCCGAAGTCGCCGACCGCATGCGCGTCCGCCAGGAACGGGTCTCCGCCATCGAACGCGCCAAGGTCGACGCCAGCGAACTGCGCACCCTCGCCGCCTACGTCAAAGCGCTCGGTGGACGCCTGGAAATCGTCGCCGACTTCGGCGGCGAGCGGCTCGTCATCGGCTGAACACCCAACACCACGGCGTTTCGACCACGGGTCAAGCATCGGTACACGTCCGTCATCGCGGCAGAAGCGGGCGTTGATCTTGCTTGATCGTTGTGGCGAGCTTTGGCACATGCCTGTTCGCTGAACCTGGATGCTGCCTGTTACACCGTGGACCGATCGAGGCGGATCTCGACCTGGTCGAGTACGTAGAATCGCGTGGGGGAAGGCGGAATTCCCGGGTAGCGGCCTGAGCGGCTGCTTTCCGCGATCCAGTCGACTAGCTGGGCGTGACCCGACTCCGATGCCAACAGCAGCAGGACCATCAGCCCAGGCGACGACCCGCCTTCGGCCACGTACCGCTCGAAGTGGCCGTCATCGTCGAGCGTTACCTCGAATTCCTTCGCCCAGAACAGCCCACGTCGGTCTTGGTGGGCGATCCAGATGTGGTGGCCGGGAGGTACCGCGTGGACGAACCCCTCGACCCGGATTTCGGCGTCGACAGTGGCTCCGGCTCGGGTGACGTCAGGCGCCCAACGCATTGTCCCCGCTGTACGGGGAGCTCCGGAAGCTGAGACGGCTGACCAACTCCGTGGATGTCGTTCCAGAGCCGGGGAACCCGGCCACGTCGCCGCCGAGCGCCCTGACACGGCGAGCACCTGCTCCTTCGACGGGCAGGGATCGCACTTTAGAATCTTGCCGATGGTGGTGCGCGATATCGTCCGATGCCGTTGTTGCATCTCCACGACTTCTTCCAGTTGCCGAAGGTCGGGCTTGCCTCTGTCGAGGTACAAGTCGTTGAGAGCATCACGAAGACGTTGGACAGCTTCAGGTGCTGGCGACCGAGGCGCCATGTGATACCTCCAGTCAGTTCACAGTCGATATGGTTGCGTAGCGGCGCACGCCGTTCATTCAACTCCGCTGACGGCATCCTGCCAGCCGGGACGCTACGTTCGCCACGTGTTCTCGCTCCCTCGTCCAGGCTCAGACCTCCGGAAGTCCGCGAGACGCAGGCGGCACTACCTGGGAGAACGCGGCCATGGTGCTCGTCGAGAAGTCGTTTAACCCGTGATCTGCTGCCTCATCAGTAACATGAAGATCGTCCGTCACAATTTGCCTATTCCAGGAGGATCTCGCTCATCCTAGCGTCGCGCCAGGAACTCCTACGGCGCCATATGGGATCAGAACCTTGCGAACCTGGACTGATCCTCCGAGCCGACTTCTGGAGGTCTGAGGCTTGTCAAGAGCTGTCACAGAAGCTAGGAGCCGCCACTTCTCGCGCGGAGCATGGGCTCTTGTCACTGGCGTTCGGTGGCACGATCGGAATGCTGCTGGCGATCTACGCATACCTCGTCTGAGTAGACAGGCCCGGCTGCCAGACCGACCAAGCTCGCAGCGCCGTTGCTCCGAACGCCCCGGCACCAGCGTCGGCTGACCAGAGAAACCGCTCGGACGGCGGCAAAGTCGGACGTCCGGGCTCACGGCCCCGCCCGCTCGACCCGCTGCCGGGCCTGGGCCAGCGGTCCACGGACGTGGGCTACTCCGCCCAGTTCCGCCCGCGCCGTGGCCGGCTGGCCCGGTAAGCCACCGAGGTCGAGGCCGGCGTCGACCTGCTACCGGGCGGCTGACAGTCACAGCAACAAGGCCGGCCGGGGATGTCATGGCAACAAGGGCCGGCTCAGACCGACGTCATAGTGGTTGTTGTCGGCTAGTACAGCGCGGTGAGTCTTGCGGTCGCCGGCCCGCCGGGCAGCGCGAGCGGCACGATGACCAGCCGTGAGTTCGGCCGCCAGAGCGCGATCAGCTCCTGCTCCGGCCAGCTCACGCCGAGCACCAGCCAGCGCCCGTCCGCGGACCAGGTGACGTCCACGTGCTGGGAGGCCGGGGTCGACAGGCCGGCCACCCTGGTCAGCGCGCCGGTGCGCACGTCGAGTACGGCGACGAACCCGGGCTTGGCCCACGGGCGGGTACTGACCGGCACGCCCGGAAAGCTCAGGGCGAGGTGCCGGCCGTCCGGGGCGAACGCGGCCGCCGCCGGCACTCGCCGTTCCGGCAGCCGGTAGCCGCGGGTCGTGCCGACAGCCAGCTCGGTACGCACCAGCGGGCAGCCCAAGCCGCACCGGGCCGGCAGCCAGGCGACTGACCTGTCGTCGACCGCCAGCGCACGCCTGGCCTCGCCGAGCCGGCGGCGCACCGTCCCGGTCCGCCGGTCGACCACCTGCAGCTGCGGATAGGCGACCGTCGCGGTGCGGTAGCTGGCCACGACCAGCCCCGCCGGCGTGTCCAGCAGCGGGTCGACCGTTCCGCGCCGGGTCCACTGCCAGCGCACCCGATGGGCGGCATCGAATCCGGTCACCGTGCTCGCACCCAAGCGGGACACCGCGACCACCAGGGTCCCGTCCCGGCCGGGCACCACCATCCCGACGCCACGCAACAGCTTCGGTGGCCGACCGGGGCGGACCAGGTACGTCCCGCCGTGCCGGCCGTACAGCGGCGCCACCGCAGCCAGCCGGCCGCGGCCGAGCTGCACCACCCGTGCCGGCTGCCCCGGCGGAAGCTGCAGGCCGGGCACCGGCGTGACGGCGAGCGTGTGCACGTCGACGACCCGGGGCTCGGCCCGGTCGACCAGCAGCCGCAGCCCCGGCGGACCCAGCCCGACCCTGCCGGACAGCCGGGGGCCGGAGCCCAACCGCGGCCCGTCGAGCGCGGCGACGTCGATCGCCGGCGGCTCGTCCGGCGGCCGGCCCACCCCATGGCGGTGGCTGACCGCATACCCGAACAGCGCCACCGCGACCAGGCCCACGGCGACCGCCGAACCCCGCCGCGGTCGGCCCCCCGCACCGCCGACGATCTCGTCCGCCACCCTCCCAGTGTCAGCCGGCAGCGCCGCGCGGCGACCCGCCGCGGATGGATCGGCTGCCGCCGGCGTGGACCGCATCGCCGGTAGCGCGTGAGCCGCGGGACCTGGTCGGGCACTGGGCGAAGCATGCTCAGCCGAGGCCCCGGCTCGAAGCCCTCGCGACATCCCCACGGCGCAGATCCTCCCTGTCTCGGCGGTTGCGGGGCCGGCGGGGCGGGTCGGGGACACACGGTAGGCCCGGGCAGCGGCAGGGCTCCGGGCCGGATCTGCCAAGGTACGGGGCGCGAGGACCGTCATAGGCGCTGGCGGTAGCTGCGCAGTTGGCGGCGCGGTTGGCGCAGCCCGGACCCCGGGTGCACAGCACGGGCCGGTGAACCACGCACACGCTGCAGCGGGACCACGGCGGATCAGAACCGAACGGCGACCCAACGGCCGGCAACAACTGCAAGAGCCCCGTCATCCCGCGACGCTCCATCCCAGCGGCCGCTACCGCCAGTGCCCAACGCCAGCGACGTGTCTACCGCCGCAGGCTCCGAACGCGGAGCGGCAGAGGCGGGTGTTTGATCATGGTCGTGCGGCGCCGGGCTGGAGTCTTTCGGGCACGGCGGAGTCGGGCCGAGATGATGGCATGAGCATGGTCTTCGATGTTGGTTTCGAGCCACGGTCGTCGCACGGCACCTCTATCGCCGCTCCCCGACGCTGGGTCCGCTGACTAGCGGGGCAGGAGGCGACGGACGCTGTGGCGAACGTCGGCGGCGAGCAGCGCGCGGGCCTACTGACGACAGTTCCGTTCCGGTTCTTGACTCCTGGCGTGGACCGGTCCTCGTGGGACACTGGCGAGGCAGAGGAGATAGGTTGGGCGGCACCGGAGGTGGCCATGTTCGTCCAGGTCATCCAGGGCAGGGTGACGTACACCGGCGGGCTGCGCGCGGCGCTGGAGCGCTCGGTGGAACGCCTCGGCGCCGACGCGGACGCCAGCGGATGGCTCGGCACCACGGCGGGCGTGACCGACGACGGCATCTTAATCACGCTGGCCTGCTTCGATACAGCGGAGCACGCCAGGCGGGAAATTGCCCGCCCGGGTCCAGACCAGTGGCGGGCGGAGATCTCCAAGCACCTCGCCGACCCTGTCACCGTCGATGACTCCCGTGACGTGACGACGCAGTTGGGCGGTGGCCCGGTCGACGCCGGCTTCGTGCAGATCATGCGTGGCCGGTTCAGCGACGTCGAGCGCACCATCGGGGTGCTTGAGGAGATGACCTCCTGGGAGGTCGACTTCCGTCCGGACATCGTCGGTGGCCTCCTTGCCATACACGGCGACGGCGTGTTCACCGAGGCGGTCTACTTCCGTACCGAGGCTGCGGCGCGAGCGGGCGAACGCGCCGTACCGCCAGCCGAGCCCGCCGCCGCACTCGACGTCCTGGTCCAGGACGTCACCTACTTCGACCTTCGGGAGCCGTGGCTGTTCTCGCCACAGTGACGGCCCGCCGACTGCGGCGGTCACCAGATACGCGGTAAGCGGCAAAGTAGTGTGTTTGGGGGTCGACGGTCGGCCGCAAGGTTATGCGGGACGGAGCAGCTGACGGGGGTGCCGACCGATCGGCAGAGGCCGCGGCCGTTGCCGTTCGCGGCCGGCCCTGGCGGGCGGCCGGTGTGGGCGCGGCGTTGTCGGAGACCGCCCGGCTTGGGTTGCCGGGCGACGTGCTGGCGAGCGGATGGGGGCGGCGGCCGGTGCGACTTTGACCGGCTGGCCGATCGGCCTGGCCCGGATCGGCTCGCAGTTACCGGCGGCGAGGACGTGCCCCGCGTATACGCAGTTGTTCCCGGGATCGCCGTTGTCCGAGCGGGGCACGGCGGCCGGGCGCCGACCTTGAGGAGAGCCTGGGCTGGCTGCCCGGCTCACTCATCCGGGGTTGGGGTGGCTCGTCCTCGCCGGCCACCCGGGCCGCGGCGAGTGTGATGTTGTCCGGGCGGCCTCGCGATCGCCGCCGTCGACAGCTGGACCGCAGCCCGGCCGTCCTGGTGGGCATGCGGGATCTGGGTGAGGGGTTCGGTGGGCACGGCGTGGGTCAGGCCGTCGGAGCAGACCAGGTAGCAGCCGTCGGTCGGAGGCGGGTGAACTGGCCAGGCCGGGCCGCGCGCCCAGCGGACGCCACTTGTTCGGCTCGCAGTCCCGGCGCCGCGGCCGCAGGGGCGACCATGAGCGGTAGCTGAGCGGCCTCGGCCACGCGCGCCCCGTCACCGCCCGCCGGCCCGGCACCAGCCGGCCAACCAGCCCAAGGCGGCGTCACCGCAGCTGGCCAGCCAGCCCGCTGGGCGCGGACCTGCGAGGTCGCCGTGCAGCCGCGGGGTCCCCGCCGCGTGTTGCGCCGCGGTCGATACTTGACGGCCGCGCCTGGTTTGCTCGGACCGACGCCCGGAGGTGACCGTGGATGAGTTTCGCGACGCTGGCGTTGATCTCGCTGGTGGCGATCGTCGGCCCGCTGCTGGCGTTACCGCGGCGCTGGCATCTGCCGGTCATGCTCGGGGAGTTGGCCGCCGGGATCGTGCTGGGGCCGACTGGCAGTGGTCGGCTGCAGGCGCACAACGAGACGTTCACGTTCCTGGCTGACATCGGGTTCGCTTTGATCATGTTCGTTGTCGGTTCACAGGTTCCGGTCCGAGATGGCAGCCTGCGCGCGGCGCTGCGGATCGGCGCCCTTCGCGCTGCCGGCGTCGGGGTCTTGTCGGTGCTGCTCGCGCTGGTCGTCGCGAAGACCTTCGGCACCGGTCACGCCGCCGTGTATGCGGTGCTGATGGCCTCGTCGTCGGCCGCGTTGGTCTTGCCGATCGTCGGTTCCTTGCGTCTCGGCGGAACGCCGGTGCTGCAGATGCTGTCCCAGGTGGCAGTCGCCGACACCGCGTGCATCGTGGCGCTGCCGCTGGCCATCGATCCCGGGGACGCCGGGCGTTCGGCGCTCGGCGCGCTGGCCGTGTTTTCCTGCGCGGCGGTGGTGTTCGTGGTCCTGCGCTACCTGGAGCGCGCCGGGATCCGGCGGCGGGCGCACCAGGTCTCCCGGGACCGCCGGTTCGCCCTCGAGTTGCGGATCAGCCTGGCGGTGCTGTTCGCTCTGGCGGCCATCGCCACCGCCGCGCATGTGTCGATCATGCTGGCCGGGTTCTCCTTCGGACTCGCGGTAGCGGGAGTGGGTGAACCGCGGCGGCTGGCCAAACAGCTCTTCGCGTTGACCGAAGGGTTCCTCGGCCCGGTGTTCTTCGTATGGCTGGGCGCCTCGCTCGACCTTCGCGAACTCGGTCGGCACCCGTCGCTCATCCTGCTCGGGGTGGCGCTGGGAGTCGGTGCGGTCGCGGTCCATGCCGCGATGCGGCCAACGGGTCAGCCGCTACCCATCGCCGCGCTGGCCTCGGCGCAGCTCGGTGTGCCGGTGGCCGCGGCGACCCTCGGATCGCAGCTGCACCTACTAGAACCGGGTGAGCCCGCTGCGCTGATCCTCGGCGCGCTAGTCACGATCGCGGCGGCCAGCGCCGCCGGTGGCCTGGCAGTACGCGCGGGCCTGGCGACCGCGGCGGACCCACGGCGAGCTCCACCCACAGCGACCAGCGGAACGTGACCGGCGACAGGCCACCACGACCGCCTGACGACGATGGCGCAGGGCTCCCTCGACCGGCAGCGCCGGCTCGGGGTGTCACTTGCCGTCGATGCCCGACGGTCCGGCGCGAGACACACGCTCTGCGGCAAGCCACCACGCCAGCGCCAGAGCCCCGGCCCCCAGCAACAAGCCCCAACTCGGCACCCCCGCCCAGATCGCTCGACGCCGATCTCACCTCCACCGGCATGATGCTGCAGTAACAACGCACTCGTCTCGGCACGGGCTGCCACGAGCAGCCAGCTGCCGGGCGCCGGGTCCCGACCATGGGCCCCTCAGACGGCTACCGAGCACGTCCACCGCTGTAGCGCCGGCCGTTGGCGAACGGCGAGCGGGTCGCGGCAGATGCGGTCGCTCGGCTCCTGGTCCCCCACCGGGTGAGGGGACTCGGAGGGCTGGCGCTGGATGCTCGTGGAGCGGCATCACGGCCGCCGGGCGATCGGGCCAGCCGTCCCTGCACCATCGGCGGGCTCAGGTAGGTGATCCGCACCGCCGCGGTGGGCGATCATGCCTGTTCACGATGTCCAGCAAACTCGCAGGTCAGCGGCTATGCACCCAGTTCGGGAACAGTACGGGGGCGGATGCAGCGCGGTGGTGATCGCCTCAGGGTCCTGGCTGGTCGATGGATGTGCGTGTGTGCCGCGCGGGGATGGCCCGGACGCAGCATCGTCCGGCGGCGGGGTCGAGCAGGATGGTGTGCTGCTGGTCGCCGGCGGCCTCGGCGGCGCCGTGCAGCAGTTCGAGGTTGGCGTGGCAGACCAGGTCGGTGTGCCGGCGGGCGAGCCGGTGGAACGGGCAGTTGGTCAGCAGGATGCCGCCTCGGCCGTCCGGGCTGGGCTCGTACCCGGTGTCCTCCAGCGCCGCCTGGAAGGTCGAGGCGGCGGCGCCGATGGCTCGTCCGGCGTCGCCGGCCAGCCGCATCAGCGCGTCCCGGGCGGGCTCGCCGGTGCTGGCGGAGACCTCGACCGCGGCCGCCAGCAACTCCCCGGCCAGCTCGTAGCGCCGCTCCGGGACGGTGACGGCGACCTCGCCGGCGCCGCGGCCGTAGAGCTTGGACGGCCGGCCCGACCCCGGACCGGTGCGCCCGGTCAGCCGCTGGAACTGCACCGTCAGCAGGCCCTGCTGGGCCAGCCGGTCGAGGTGGAACGCGGCGGTGCGGCGGGTCAGACCCAGCGCGCGGGCGGCCTGGTCTCGGCTGACCGGCGTGTCGCTGCGGGACACGAGTCCGAGCAGGGCGCGGCGGACCGGGTCGTCGAGCGCGCTGACCGCGGCCACCCGGTCTGCCAGTGGCGGCTGCTCCATGCCACTGAGTCTAAAGCACGTAACTCTTGACGGAAGAAGGTCGACCTTCTAAGGTAA
>Ga0210378_10001718_pt1 | contig 11385 bp, 13 predicted proteins | sample PLM1_60_b1redo_FD_155465 | JGI IMG/M metagenome (GOLD analysis project Ga0210378, IMG submission 155465) | Groundwater sediment microbial communities from an aquifer in East River, Colorado, USA - PLM1_60_b1 redo | ecosystem: Environmental > Terrestrial > Soil > Riparian zone | place: USA: East... | reverse complement strand
TGGGCGTGGTCATCGAACGAACCTGTGCACGACCAGGACGCGACCAAGGCGTGACCTGAGCGTGACCTGGCCTTCTCAGGGCACTTTCCCCAGGTCTCACCCGAGCGCTCGGGGGCCTGCGCTGACGACGTTCTGGCCCTCCCTGGCGATACCGAAACCGTGACTTCGCAAACTGCTGAAACATTCGGCTCAGTTCTTTGCGTGTGCGGATGTAGCGATACTCCGGTTGCTTGCCCATCATGTTCAACACACCGGAGATAACCCTGCCCTCGCTAAACTCCCTCTTCTCGTCGCGTTCTGAGTTTGATTCGATAAGAAACACGTTTGGCTCAGTGTCAGTGCTCACGCTCGCCGCCTCCCAGAGATACGTTCCGCGTTTATCGCAGCCTCGCACCAGGACACGTCAACTTAGACGGTCGCCCTCGACGCCGCCGTCAAGCTCGCCGCACCGGCGGTGCTCCTGAAAGAAGGCGTCGAGGGCCGTGAGGACCGTCACGCTCGGGAGTGTAACCGAGACGAGCCTGCTGGATCGCCCGGCGCAGTCTCGACGCCCCAGAAGGCTAGCCTAGCTGCATTCCTGACGGACTATGGGTTAGACTATTCGGACAGACGCGGCCATGCGACTCTTTGAGTTTCGAGTTCGGAACTACAAGAAAGTTCGGGACACGGGATGGGTAACGTGCCGCGATCTGACGGTCTTCGTCGGAAAGAACGAGGCTGGAAAGTCCGCCGCATTTCGTGGTCTATCCAAGCTGAACCCGTCCGATGGCCAAAAGTACGATGGCCTCAAGGAGTTTCCGCGCCGGCGTTTCACCGATGAGTTCAAGTCCGAGGATTGGCCGGTCGCCAGCGTTCGCTTCCTGCTGGCGCCAGAAGAGCGCACTGCTCTTTCCGGCGTTTGCCCAGCGCTCGACAGAGTCGAGAAGGTTGTCTGCACTCGCCATTATTCCTGGAAGCTCACTGTGGACTTCGAGCCTGTACCAGCCGTGTCTCCTGCCACGCGCCAGGAGTTCGTGGCGGCGCTTCAGAGGGCACTGCAGCGCGTTCGGGAGTGGACGGCGCCGGAAGGGAAAGGCGAGGCGCTAGGTACCCTAAAAACCGCGCTGGTCGCTGGACTAGAGCCGATTCAAAAGACCCAGGAAGCGCAGCCCGGCGATCAGCGACTTCCGAAAGCCGAAGCGGATCAGGTTGTCAACACGCTGGCCGGGCAGGCAAACGAACGATGGCAGAAAAGGCTCATTGATCCGGTCGCTCGGCCTCTGCGCGACATCGCCGAGCGCACGGCCCTAGACGAAAAGCTCGCAGTCGCGCGAAAGTGGGTAGAGCAGCACATACCGCAATTCGTTTACTTCGACCGCTACGACGTCATTGACAGTGCGGTCCATCTGCCTACTTTTGTCCAACAACTAGCCAGCAGCCCCACCGCGCCAAAGGTGCGCACGACCCGTTGCCTGTTTGAGCACGTAGGCCTCGAAGTCCCCCGACTCGCGGCGCTCGGCCGGCACCAACCGACGGCCGCGAACGACGAAAATATCCGGCGTCTCGTGGACGAGCGCGCGATTCACTTCTCGTCAGCGTCGAACGCGATGACGCAAAAGTTTACCGATTGGTATGAGCAGCGAAAACATAAGTTCCGCTATCAAGCCGACGGCGACTACTTCCGGGTGTGGGTATCTGATGACCTCGATCCGAGCGAGATCGAACTCGATCAGCGCAGCGTTGGCATGCAGTACTTCTTCTCCTTCTTCATCGTGTTTCTAGTCGAGGCTCAAGGAGCGCACCGGAACAGCATCCTCCTCCTGGACGAGCCTGGTCTCCACATGCACGGCACCGCTCAGGCCAAAATCGTTGAGTTTCTCGAAAAGCTTTCCGTCGATAATCAGACGCTCTACACTACTCACTCGCCGTTCCTCATCAGCGGCGACCATCTTGAACGCGCGCGGGCGGTTTACGAAGGTGAGGACGGGACTACGCGCATCTCGGAGGATGTGTGGCCTCGTGACAGAGACTCGCTGTTTCCGCTTCAGGCCGCACTGGGGTACCAACTTGTCCAGAGCCTCTTCATCGCCAAGCGACAGGTACTAGTCGAAGGCATCTCGGACTTTTGGATTCTGAAAGCTCTTGATGTGACTCTCGGAGCGCGGTCCATGCCGACACTGCGGCCGGACATAAAGCTTGTCCCGTCAGCGGGTGTGAGTAAGCTTCTGCCTCTCGCCAGCCTTCTGACCGGCCACGACGTCGCACTCGCGGCGCTGCTCGATGGCGACGAGCCAGGGCGACGGGAAGGCAAGAAGCTCGTCGAGAAGCTCCTCGCTGGCGAGGATAGGAAGTGCCTCTTTATCGGTGACTTTATCGACAAGCCCGAGGCCGAGATCGAGGATGTGTTCCCCGAGGAAGAGTATTTCGCCGCAGTACGCGAAGCATACGGCGGTATGAGCTTGGACTTCACGAAGGCCGAAAAGTCACTCGTCGGTGTCGTGAACAAGGTGGAGGCGCTGTTCAAGCGGAAGGGGATGCCGTTCGCGAAGTGGAAGCCGGCCGCTGTTCTCCGCGACGGCATTCTCGCCGCGCCCGATCAGGTGGCAGCTAGTACGTGCGACGCCGTCGGGCGGATGTTCGAGGCTTTGAACTCCCTCTTCCCGGCCGAAGACGTCAAGTAGCGGGCGTTCGGCCCTCTGCTCGCCTGCGCCAGAGCTTCAGGTTGACGAGGAGTTCGAACTTCGTGGGCTGCTCGACAGGGAGGTCTGCGGGCTTTGCGCCCTTGAGGATCTTGTCCACGTACGTGGCAGCGCGACGGCCCATCTCGAGAAGGTCCGCTGAGTAGCTCATGAGGCCACCAACAAGTACAAACAGTGTTTGGGTATACATAGCCGGCAGCCGCGTTTTGACTGCGAGATTCACGATCCGCTCTCGATGGCTTATGCATCAAACCAGCCCCCACCACAATGAGTGCCTCTGCACGCCCTTCGCCTGCGGTTCGAAAGGCGTTCTCCAGATCGTCCTATGTTGATGAGGGGCAGTACCTGCGTGCCGAGAACGCCTTGGTTCCATGACTCCGGCATGGAGAGAGTGTAATGCGGCCCGTCCCTCATGTTTACGGGAGTCTTGGGGGACCTCGTGGTGCTCTGGACGCTGAGGAGTCTGAGGCGCAGGAACCGATCAGAGAAGCATCAAAACTTCGAACGAGGCAGGTCAGCATCATCAGTGTCGATGCGATGACCGATCGGTCGCCCGAGTCAGTCATCAGCGGCAACCGAGCGCCGAGCTGGCGTCCCAGCATTTTGTTTGATTTAGCAACTGCTCGCAGCAGGAATTTCGCGTCTTACGTCCCTAACCTGCAGCTCTCATCGACTGGAGCGGAAGCGGGTACCGAAGCGTCCACCCTCTTATGACGGTGCTGCCGAGATGTTTCCCTATCTGTCTCACGAAATCAACGCGGAGGCGGCGCTCGCGGCGTGGTCAGGTTGGGCCGAAGGTTTGGTTCCAGGTTGTGCGAACGCTGCGCAGGAGCGACGGATAGACGATCAACTTGCGGAACGGGTCGATTAGGGCCATGTAAACGGGTGTCAAGCGGCCGACGCTGCGCACGTAAACGCCGAAATAGAAGCGGTAGGCATTTGCCGTTTCGACGAGGGCGCTCAGCGCTGCGGCGTGGGCGGTACGGTTGATCACCTCGAGAAGCTGCTCGTTTTCGAAGCGGTACACGATTCGGAAGAGTCCCTCGCGCCTGCCCGCCGGGGCAAGGGATTTCGAGAGATCGGCGGTTGTCAGACGGGTTGCGAAGGTCTCCCTCACGGTTGCGTCCGGCTCGCGATCCCAACCGAGGAGCCAGCCGACGAAGAGACGGATGTTCAGGAGCGCGCGCACGACCGGCGAGGGCGTGAATAGACGGTTGCTTGCCGCCCGCAAGAACTCCTCGAGCGTGATTCCGGAACGCGGACGCGGCAGATCGACGGCCCAGGCGTCGTGAAGTGGCACGCCGGCAAGAAACGCGTGAACGCGCAACGGCAGCCGTTCGAACTCTCGAGCCGAGACCTGTGGCATGGCGCGGCCTCCTTCCGGAAGCAATCAGCGATGCTGCCCTGCAGGGGCGCTGTCCCGGTTCAGCTGCCCCGAGTCACTGGGCAGGCCGTTGAGGTATTCGCGAATAACTCCCGCGACCTCTTCCGGTTCGAGCGAGAGCAGGATCTCAGGGTCAGGAACGATGTCATAAATCGACTGCTCCTTCGTCACGGACATACCTTCCTCCATCTCGTACGCGCATTGAGATCGCGATTGGCGGCAGAACCAGATAGGACAGCAGCCACCCCACGACGCCGCAGAAGACGACCGCGCCGAGCCAGAGGTGCGGTGACCAGGCGATGCCGTCCGTGAGCCGGAGACAGGCGAAATAGGAGCCAGTGAGAATCGCCGGCGCCGCGAACGCGTAGAGGCGGAAGGCGCCGGCGCGGTCCACCTCCGGTCGGAGCGCCAGCCGGAGGAGGTCCGCCGCAACGCCGGCCGCCATCGACGCCGCGACCGGCGCGAACGGGTAGCCTCCCTGGTCGTACAGGAAGCCCATCGCGACGCTGTTGAGACCGACGAGGATCGTCATCGCGCCTGCCGGCAAGCGGCCGTGTCGCAGCAGGAGCAACACGGGGCCGATCACGATCGCGCTGGTCAAGAGGAAGCTCACGAGCCCGAGCTCGGTCAGGTCGGCCGAGCCGCGCCGGGTACCGCTCGCCCAGAGGTTGGCGAGCGGATGCGCGATCTGCGTGAAGAACGTCAGCGCCGAGACCAGGAACGTCAGGGACAGGATCAACGGGAGGTCGCGGCGCCAGGCGCTCGGCGGCCGCCGCAAGACCGCGCGCAACGGCCCCGAGGCCATGAGCGAGAACCCGAGCGCCAGCACTCCGTGGGCTGGACTCATCAGCGCCTCCACCCCGGCCTCGAAGCCGAAGACGGCGTGCCACGTGAAGTCGAACGGGCCGCCGATCACCCACAGCGCCGCGCCGAGCAGCGAGAGTCCGTAGCCGGCAGGCAGCGCCTGGCGCCACCGGTAGCCGCGCATCACGCCCCACACCAGGCTGCCCCAGAGAAACATGGAGGTAGCGAGGAAGCCCGAGTAGAGGGCCGCGTGCCACGGCGTGAAGAACGTTGCGTCGACCCGTCCGTGGGTGTGCGCCCAGCCGTCGAGAAAGAGGCCGCTGACGAACACGGCACACAGGGCCGTCACCGTCCAGTCGAACGCGGGGCCGCTCGCCCGGGTCGTGCCGGCGAGCGCGTGGGAGTCCGGGCGCAGGACGCGGGAGCCCGAAGTCGTCATTGCCAGGCTCATGGTGTCAGTCCTTCCGGGTTCGGTGTCGCGGACCGGTCGCCGCGAGCGCGTTGACGATCAGGTCCGTGGCTGCCTCACGTGCGGTGTGGTCGTCGATCGACGAGGGCAATGGATCGCGATGGCGGTGCATGGCGAACCACGCGACGTTCTCGAGCACGAAACGCGCGGCCGCGGCGGCCGGGATCCGACGCAGCTGCCCGGCGCGCATGCGGGCGGAGAGATACCGCTCCAGCCGGTCCAGCAAGCCACGGCGCATCTCGGCGTAGAAGACGTGTGCCAGCTCGGGCATCTCCAGCGCCGAGCGCTCGAGCACGATGATGCCCGGCCAGGCCCGCTCGATCCGCTCATAGAGCTCGCGGACGACCGCTTCCAGCTCGGTCCGCGCATCGCTCACGCGCGTCCGCCGGAGCGCCGCGTCCAGCGGCGCCAGCGACGCGTCGGCGGTCAGGCGCTCCCGCAGGCGCGCGAGGGTGGCTCCCGGCGGGGGCGGGGGGATCGGCAGAGCCGGGGCGGCGGACGCCTCGCCGCGGGCGAAGGCACGGTCGACGACCAGGTGAAAGAGCGCTTCCTTGCCGGTGACGTAGTTGTAGAGCGTCCCCGGAGAGACGCCCATTTCGCGCGCCACGTCGCCCATCTGCGTCTGCCGATACCCCTTCTCGCCGAAGACCCGCAGGGCGGCGGTCATGACCTGGTCCAGACGGTCGGGCGGGCGGCGCCTCATGGCCGGTATAATAACTGAATCATTCATTCAGTCAATATAGCTAGTGCGGACCGTGGGCCGCCTCCGGGCGAATCGAGCCCAGCTCTTCGGCACTCGAGCGCGCCCTGAACGACCCGGGCTCCGGGGATGCTGATCGACGAGACGGCCCCCTGCTGACGCATCCACTCCGCGTTGACGGTCCGCGGGTCAGTCAGCACGTCGTCCACGACGAGCGGCTCTTGGGTCAGCGCCACATGACCGGTCAGGCCTTCGCCAATGGCCAGTTCGGTCTTCTGGCCGGGGGCGGCATCATCGCGGCGCGCGCGCCGACGACCGCCCATGGCGTAAGCACGGGCCCCGATTACGTCCTGGCGGCAAACACATCTTGTCCACATCTGCGCGCGTCGGTCCATCGTGATCACGAAGATCGGAGCATCGTGATCACTGCGCGCGCGTCCTGTTTCGGAAGGCTTCCGGCTCGGACACGTTCGGGCGCGAACAAGTGTATAACTGGCGGACCGATGACGGCCGTCCGAAACGAAGGAAGCCGGCAAGGGGGAGCGCCATGAACATGCTGTCACGCAGACAATTCCTTCGGACGTCGGGACCGGTTGTGGGAGCCGCGTTGGTGCCCTCGTTGTTCGTTCCAGGTCGAGTGAGAGCGGCGGCGCCGGAGCCGATCGACGTGTCGCTCGAATTCCCGTCCGGCGCGGCTGACGTTCTCGTGACTCCTCTGGGCGCCGACAGGTACCGGCTCGAGGAGGACCCGTTCTTCGCGTACGTGGCCTTGGAGGTGGAGAGCGCACGCGAGCTGGCACGCCTGCCGCGCTATCGCGACGAATTCGAGGCCCTCACCGTCCGGCACCCCGAGCTACGGTTCGTGAAGGTCGTGAAGCGTGCGCGGCTGAAGAGATTCGAGTTCCTTGTTTCCCAGGCGATCGTCGCGTCCCCCCAGTTCGCGCGCGTCCTCTCGCGGGTCGAGGACCTGAACGGCTACTGGGAACGGGTGTTCGGCGGCATTGTCATCATCTACGTGCCACGGGGCTCCGGTTACAACCCCCTGGAGGCGTTGAATCGAGAACTGGATCCATCGGATCGATAGTCCCAAGGTGACACCGGGCGGGCGAGGATCATGGGATGCGCGCTCGCTCAGAGGTAAGGTCGGAAGGTGTGTAAACGAGTGAAGGTGGTGTAACCTTCGGTTCGGTCGCGGCGTCAAGCCCGACGTGGGAGACCCTGGAGGCCTTCGCCCGGCACAGCATGCAGCAGCTCCTGCAGCGGATGTTGGAGGAAGAGGTAGACGGCGTCCTTGGGCGCGCCCGGTGCGAGCTGACCTTTCCGAATTCTTCAAGGACCCGCCACCACGACACCGGGTCCGCCGGCCTCCCGCTGGAGACCTGAGGCGTAACGGAACGTGCGATCCGTTGCCGATCCGTTAGGGCATCCGTTGACCCCATCCGTTGCAGGCAGTGGGCAGTCAGCTCGGCAGCGGACACGCTCGCCGGCTTTACGCGGCCGTCACCGACGCGGTGGGGGTAGCGGCCGCCCTGCTGGCGACCCGACTCGCCCACGGCCGACTGGCGAGCCCGTTCACCGCGCGCGAGGTGTACCGCCAAGAGTGGACCGGGCTGACGGAGCCCCGGGTCGTTCTGGCTCGAGTGCCTCCAAGAGCTGGGCTGGATTCGATCGGAGGCGGTCCGGGCCCCGGACGGGGGGCGGCCCACGGTGCGCTTCCACCTGATCGCCCAGTGCCCTCAGGATCGACGATCGACACCCGGGGTGCTATCTCGGTACCCCCCTCGGAGAGGGTGCAGTGACGATCTCGAAAGCAGTTCACCGTCCACCGAACCGGGGCAACTCCAGAAATGGTCATGCCGCCGTGCAACACCCCGAGTCCCGCTGCGGCCTTCGATGTGCTGATGCTACTCGCCCACAAGGGTGGCCGAATCAGAACCGAAGCCGAGTTCCGCGACCTGTTCACAGCCGCTGGCCTGAGACTGACAAGGGTCGTCCCGACGGCATCGCCCAACAGTATCCTCGAGGGCACGCTCGCGTAGTGCCGGATTTTGCGTTCGAGGGCCTGAAAGATTCGTTCACGGAACGGTGTGTGAGCGGTCTAACTACTACAGGATCCACCCGCCGGCCTTCGGCCGCGGCTGATACTGCGAGTTAGGCCGTGTCCGTCAACTTACTGTAAGGCGTGAGGAGACGGAAACTCTGAGTTACCCAGCACTGACATTTTGCGAAAGGAGATCCGGCCATGACTTGCCGTGGGATGCGCCTCGTCTCTTCCTTCACTCCTCTGCTTCTCATGGTGTTGACGGTGTGCGCCAGCCAGGCATTTGCCCAGATCTATCACGTGAAGGACATGAACACCGAGCAGATCCGCGCGCTCGACCGCGAAAGGACCGTCGTGCTCTTGCCCGGCGGGATCCTCGAGCAGCACGGGCCCTATCTGCCCTCGTTTACCGATGGGTATCAGAATGAACGCCTGACGCAAGAGCTTGCCAATGCGGTTGTGGAAAGGCCAGGATGGCAGGCGTTGGTCTTTCCGTTGATTCCCCTGGGGGCGGGTGGCGCCAATGAAATTGGGAGCAAGTATTCCTTCAGTGGGACGTACGCCGTGCGCTTTTCCACCTTGCGGGCGGTCTTCATGGATCTGGCGACCGAATTGGGGGAGCAAGGCTTCCGCTGGGTCTTTGTGGTGCATTTACATGGGGCCCCGAACCACAACCGTGCACTCGATCAAGCTGGGGAGTACTTCCACGACAGCTATAGGGGGCACATGGTGAACCTCACCGGGCTGCTGCCGGCGCGGGAAGCCAGGGCAGTTGCGGCGCAACAGCTCATGAGCGAGGCGGAACGGCGCGTCCACTCGGCTTCCGTGACCTTCTCGCCCAGGTCCTCTTTCAGGACCCGGTGCACCCACGACCGCATCCGCCGTTCTCTCGTCAGCCGTCCGTCGTCTTCCCGTCTGATCGCTTGGGGACCGCCACATCACCGGGATCGCGGACCTCGAGCTCTCGAGCTCGTGCCGAAGCGGATGGAGGTCTTTCACGAGACTCATCCCGGGCCTGCAACGAGTTCTCTTGGTCTATGACGCGACGAACGCACTCGCGGTCTCGAGCGTGCCGGTGCACCGCGACGCCGCGCGCCGACTCGGCCTCACGCGCGTCGAAAGACCGGTGCGGACAGAAGACGAGGCTCGATCCGTGATCAGCGCGAATCCGAGACCGAATCAAGCAGCGGCCGTCGAGCCGCACTGAAACACGATGATCGGATAGAGGCAGAAGTAGTTGGGGTTCCGCAGGATGTTCTTCTCCCTCCCCGCGCCGCAGCAGCGCTCGCACGGCTCGGACCGGTCGCCGCAACCGATGCGCTGTCGACCGGATCCATTGCAGGCCGGGCATGGCGAGGGTAGATCCTCGACAGGTTCCAATCGATCCTGGCCCTCGCCGAGGTCAAGTCCCAGAGACGCTGGATAATCGGGGCGGCGATGCACTCGATGGCGAGCGAACCGAGAAGATTTCGGGGATGGTGAGATAGCGGCCCACCCCGAGATCGTCGATCTGGAGCCCAATGCGGCGTTGCGTTCGGTGGCGATCATCGGTCAGCTCGAAGTTTTCGGACCTGCGTCGCCTGTCTGGGTGCGCCTGCGAGCAGCATAGACGGGAAGGGCACGCGCAACTGGCGACCCGCCTAGTCTCGAGTTGAGCCTAGGCGGCGTTGCGCGATGACCGGCACGACGCCTACGCGCGTGAAAACCCGAGCTCGCCTCCCCGTGCGAAGAAGTCTTGGCGGCTCAACCCGTCGCCCCACGGGTCGATGTGGGCCGGCATGCAGTAGTCGAAATCCTCGATGTGATTCGATCGAACTGCCGCGTCCGGCACGGCCATCGTATAGGTGACGACGTAGCATCCTGACCTCTTCGCCATGGCGATGCAGAAGTTGCGACCGTCGACGCTGCCGCCGATGTTGCAGGCTGCGATCCAAATGACGCGCAGCTCCCCTATCGACATGAGGACGTCGAACGCCGACACGTTGCCGGGATGAAACACGGTGCCGAGGCTCAGGTGCGGCGCGGCAAAGTTGGGCCGCGAGACGTATCCGTGGCAGTTGAAGACCAGATGTCGCACGCCTCGTGGGACCTTCTTCTCGAGGATCTCGTGAGCGCTCATCTCCCAGGGGATCACCGGCGAGTACTTCAGAATGAACTTGTTCGTCACATTCGGCGCGTTGAGCGCGACCGACGGCGATGCCAGTTTGATCCACTTCTTGGCCATGTAGCCTCCTGTGGCGAATAGGAGCCTAGGAACTTCGAAAGCCCTTTCGCGGCCGCCAACCCGTGCCTCTTGCCCCCCGCCGCGCGCCACGATCGCGCCCCCGGCGGCCGACGTCAAGCGCCTCCGGGAGGGCGAGGCCCGTGGTCTGAGGCGCAGGAACCGATCAGAGAAGTTCCGGCGGAAGGGAGTCCCCCAGAGACCGGCCGCACTCATTGCAGAATCGGCTCGCCGGGGGATTCGCGTGAGCGCACGCTAGACAGGCGAGCACGAGCGAGCCCCCGCAGTTGGCGCAGAACTTCGCTGCGGCCGCATTGTCCTTCCTCGACATGTCGGGCTGAGGGCGGTCTTCATCGTGGCTTTGGGGGCGCGCTGGGCGTGGGGGTCTAGGCTGTCGCGGTGGACGTGTAGGTTTCGGCACCGGTGGAGCGGTCTTCTTGCGAAGCCAGCCCTCGAAGTTTTGGCGCGAGCCGCGGTTTCTCATTCAACCAATTGTATGCTCGCCCAGCCGCGTCAATCACCACGCCTTGCTCACGAAGCCGATTAGGACAGCCACTGCAACTACCGCCAAGGTAATCAACACGAAGAGAACAAAGAGCCTCTTGGTGGTCAAGACCCGGGACGGAATGCGATCAATTCCGGCCCACCCTACGATGAGCCCGACTGCTGTGCATCCGCGGCGACGGGTAGGGTGGAGATCACGAGGACGGCGAGAGCGGGGACGGGACTGACCGTACTGAGTCGCATGCCTGCCTCCGCGGGTCCTGCTGGCTGAGGGCCTGAGTCTAACCGGTTGCCGTTGCCAGCGCGAGGGGGTGCTGCCGGACATCAGGAAGTGCGGATTATGTCGAGCACTACATAATCTGCGTCTATGGTGAGCACGCGATTATGTTGAGGAGGATCGACGTCGCGGCCCACTCTCACTCTCACTTCTGATGTTGACCCGGAAGAAGCGTTCCGGATGTAAATCTTCGGTGCACGAGAATGATGTGAATTGACACGAAGTTATCCTGCACTTGCCCCGTACCTGCCCCGCCGGAACACCCTCTGAGAAGTTCTGATGCTTCTCTGATCGGTTCCTGCGCCTC
>Ga0210378_10001717_pt1 | contig 11386 bp, 7 predicted proteins | sample PLM1_60_b1redo_FD_155465 | JGI IMG/M metagenome (GOLD analysis project Ga0210378, IMG submission 155465) | Groundwater sediment microbial communities from an aquifer in East River, Colorado, USA - PLM1_60_b1 redo | ecosystem: Environmental > Terrestrial > Soil > Riparian zone | place: USA: East... | reverse complement strand
CGCGGTCCGGTGGCGACCGTGCTCGTCCAGGACGGCACGCTCCACGTGGGCGATACCGTGGTCGCGGGAGCGGTGGCGGGGAAGATCCGCGCCCTCGTCGACGAGCACGGCCAGCGTCTCAAGGAGGCCGGACCGTCGACCCCGGTGGAGGTGCTGGGGCTGCCCGCGCTGCCCGAGCCGGGCGACCCGATGCTCGTCGTCACCGACAGCGTCAAGGCCCAGCAGATCGTCGGCTTCCGCCAGCTCAAGCTGCGAGAGAAGGCGATGTCGGCCACGTCCAAGATCAAGCTGGAGGACCTGAGCCGCGCGATCGCCGAGGGCCAGCTCCAGGAGCTGCCGCTCGTCGTCAAGGCCGACGTGCAGGGCTCGGTCGAGGCGGTCGTGGACCAGCTCCTCAAGATCCCGCAGGCGAAGATCAAGCTCCGCGTGATCCGGTCCGGCGCGGGCGCCATCACCGAAGGCGACGTGCTGCTCGCGGCCGCCTCGAACGCGGTCGTCATCGGCTTCAACGTGCGGCCCGAGCGCAAGGCGGCCGACACCGCCGAGCGCGACAAGGTCGAGATGCGCCTCTACACCGTCATCTACGACGCGGTGGACGACATCAAGAAGGCCATGGAAGGCCTGCTCGAGCCGACCATCCGCGAGGTGCGGCTGGGGGCGGCCGAGGTGCGCGAGGCCTTCCGCATCTCCAAGGTCGGAACCATCGCGGGCTGCTACGTCACCGACGGCAAGGTGAACCGGAACGCGCAGGTCCGGCTGCTGCGCGACAACGTGGTCATCCACACGGGCAAGGTGTCCTCGCTGAAGCGGTTCAAGGACGACGCCACCGAGGTGAAGGCGGGGCTCGAGTGCGGCATCGGGATCGCGAACTACAACGACATCAAGCCCGCGGACGTCATAGAATTCTTCACGACGGAGAAGGTCAAAGAAACCCTCGCATAGCTTTTTAACGCAGAGGACGCGGAGGCTCGCAGAGGGATCAGAATACTTTCATTCCGTTCTCGGCGTGCCTCTGCGCTCTCTGCGTTGAATCCGTATCTTCGGCAATGGTCATTGGGCTGCTGACGCTCGACCTGCATTTCCCTGGCGCGCGGTCGCTGAAGGACAAGCGGCAGGCGCTGCGCAGCCTGGAGACGCGCCTGCGCAACCGGTTCAACGTCAGCGTGGCCGAGGTGGAGCATCAGGACCTCTGGCAGCGCGCGCGGCTGGCCGTGGTCTCCGTGAACACCGACCACGGCCACCTCGAGTCGACGCTGCAGGCCGTCGAGGGCGAAGCGTTCCACGCGCGGGAGATCCAGGTGCTGGACTCCCACACGGAGATACTGTGAGTCGCCGGACGGAGCGGTTGTCGGAGGAGATCCGCGAGGAGGTTGCCCGGATCATCCCCACGCTCAAGGATCCGCGCATCGGCTTCGTCACCGTGACCCGCACGGAGATCACGCCCGACCTGCGCACGGTGCGCGTCCATGTGGGTGTGCTCGGCGACGCCGGCCAGCGCGAGCGCACGCTCAAAGGGCTCTCCCAGGCCGCGGGATTCATCCGTCGCGAGCTGGGCCGCCGGTTGAGCCTCCGCCACACGCCCGAGCTCAGCTTCCACTATGACGTGGGCCTGGACGCCACCGACCGCGTGGCCCGGCTCCTCGACCAGGTTCGCTCCGGAGAACGCGACGACGGCGGCGACGACCGCGACTGATCTCCACGGCGTCCTCGTCGTGGACAAGCCGGCGGGGCCCACCTCCCACGACGTCGTCGATCGCGTGCGGCGAGCGCTCGGCACCCGCCGGGCCGGACACACGGGAACGCTGGATCCGTTCGCCACCGGCGTGCTCGCCGTCTGCGTGGGGAAGGCCACGCGCCTGGCCCGGTTCCTCGCCGCGGGAGAGAAGGTCTACGAGGCGACCATCCGCCTGGGATTCGCGACCACCACGGACGACCTCCGCGGCGAACCGCTCGGGCCCGCGCGCCCCGTGGCCGTCGACCGCGCGGCGCTCGACGAGGCCTGCCGCCGGCTGACGGGAACGATCCGGCAGATCCCGCCCGCGTATTCGGCCCGCCGCGTCGGCGGTCGGCGGCTCTACGAGCTCGCGCGACGGGGCGTGGACGTCGATCGCGAAGCGGCCTCGGTCACCGTCCACGCCTTCGAGGTCGTGAGCCTCGTTGGCGACCGCGTCGAGGCCGTGGTGAAGTGCTCGCCCGGCACCTACGTCCGCGCCCTCGCCCGCGACCTCGGCGAGGCCCTCGGCGTGGGCGGGCACCTGGTGTCGCTCCGCCGGACGCGCTCGGGCGATTTCGCGCTCGACCAGGCGGTGGACGGGGCCGCTCCCTCTCCGGTCTGGGAGGACAGTCTCCTGCCGCTGGGGGCGCTCCTCCCGGGACTACCGGTGGTGCAGGTCGGCGCCGAGGGCGCTACGGCGCTCCGTCACGGCCGTGATCTCACGCGACCGCTGGTCTCTTCCGGCTTCCCACGCGTGCCGCAAGAGCGCTTCCGCGTCCTCGACGAGGCGGGGGCGCTGCTCGCCCTCGCCGTGCCGCGGGGATTCGGCGACGTGGCGCCGGGCCTGCCCGTCGAGCCCGTTCTCCACCCCGAGATCGTCCTGGCCGACTAGTTCAGATCAACGGATCCCGGCGGCCGGTCAGCCGAGCCACCGCGGCCAGCAGCGCCTGCGGGTCGGCGGGCTTGGCCATGTGCTCCTCGAATCCGGCCGAGAATACCTGGCTGCGGCTGTCCTGGTCCGCATAAGCGGTGAGGGCGATGGCGGGGACCCGGCCTCCGTGGGCGGCGTCGCGCTCGCGCAGCTCGCGGATCAGCTCGTAGCCGTCCATTCCGGGCATGCCGATGTCGCTCACCAGCACGTCGGGGGGCCGGGAATCCAGGACGACGAGTGCGTCCGGCGCCGACGCCGAGGTCGTGACGTCCGCTCCCCACTCCCGAAGTACCGCGGCGAGGATGTCCCGGCTGTCGGCCTCGTCTTCCACGATGAGCACCCGCAGGCCCTCGAGAAGCGTGCGGTCGGGCACCACTCGGGGGGGAGCGTCATGCTGGCCCTGCTCGGAGGAAGACGTGGTTCCGATCAGGGGCGGCACGGGCAGCAGCACGATCACGGTCGTCCCCTGGCCGAGGCCGGCGCTCTCCGCGCGGATGATCCCGCCGTGCGACTCGACGAGATGGCGCGAGATCGCGAGGCCGAGGCCCAGGCCCTGAGAGGACCGGGCGGGCGTGCTGTCCGCCTGGCGGAACGGCTCGAAGACGTGGGGCAGGAAGTCGGGGCTGATACCCTGTCCGCTGTCGGTGACCCGGAGCTGGGTGCTCGTCCCCTTCCGCAGCAGCTCCACATCCACGCGGCCGTCCCGGGGCGTGAACTTGACCGCGTTGCTGAGCAGGTTCCAGACGACCTGCTGGAGGCGGTCCGGATCGCCGAGCACGAAGAGCGGTTCGCTCTCGCTCTGGAACGCCATCTGGATCGACTTGGCCTGCGCCGCCGGCGCCGCCGTCTCCAGCGCGGCCCGGGTGACCTCGGCGAGGTCGATGAACCGGTGTGCCAGGCGCAGCTTGCCGGACATGATCCGCGACATGTCGAGCAGGTCCTCGATGAGCCGGGTCTGGCTCTTGACCGCACGGTCGAGCGCGGCCAGCCCCCGGCTCACGGTCTCCGGCTCGTGACGGCTACTGCCCAGGACGTGTACCCACCCGGCCATCGCGTTGAGCGGGCCCCGCAGCTCGTGCGAGACCGTCGCGATGAACTCATCCTTGAGTCGGCTCGCCATCTGCGCCTGGCGCGTGGCCGACTCCTCCTGCGCGAGGCGCGACTCCCGCTCCCGCAGAGCGCGCACCTCCTCGGTGCGGTCCTCTATCGAGACCAGGATCCGGGCCGGCTCGGAGCCGTCGAGCGTCAGCCGGCGCGCGTGCACGAGCATCGTGCGCGGGCCCTTCCCGGGCGCCTCTCCCTCCAGCACCATTCCCTTCAGCTCTCCCTGGCCGACGGGAAGGTCCGCGAGCCGCCGCCTCAGGTCGGCGACGTCCCAGAGACCGCCGCCCAGCTCCGACAGGGCCTGTCCTTCGGTCTCCTCCGGCGTGGCGCTGAACATCTCGTAGTACGAGCGGTTCGCGCGCTCCACGCGCAGCCTCGCGTTCAGGATGATCAGCGGCGATCCGACCGTGTCGACGATCGCCTCCGCGTACGCCCGCGACTGGTCGAGCCTCTGGACGCCCTTCTTGATCTCGTCGATGTCCACGAACAGCATCACCACGCCGTCGATCTTGTTGTCCGCGGTCTTGTACGGCCGCACCCGCAGCGAGTACCACCGCCCGTCGTGGTCCGCCACCTCCCTGGTCTGGACGGCGAGGGTGTCCATGGCCGCCCGGATCGACGGCTGCAGATCGGACACGATCGAGCCGCGGAGGTCGGCCAGGGGGCGGCCCACGTCGCCCGGGATCAGGTTGAAGAGCCGGGCCGCCGCGGGGGTGAAGCGCCGGACCTGCATGTCCGTCCCGAGCATGACGATGGCCACGTCGAGGCTGGCGAGCAGGTTCACCATGTCGTCGGTCGCCCGGGTCAGCTCGAGGTTGCGGTTCTGCAGCTCCTCGTTGACCGTGGTCAGCTCCTCGTTGGTGGACTGTAGCTCCTCCTTGGCGGTCTCGAGCTCCTCGTTGATGCTCTGGAGCTCCTCGTTGCTGGAGAGGACCTCTTCGTGCGCCGCCTGCAGCTCCTCGTTCGCCGCTTCCTGCTCCTCGAGCAGCGCCTGCTGCTGCTGGTGGCTCGAGGCCAGCTTGTCTTCCAGGTCGCTGACGCGGATGGCATCCGCCCGTTGGGCGCGGGCCGCCAAGGGAACCACGGGTGGCACGAGCGGCCGGGGAGAATCCTGCTCGAAGAGCACGAGGAAGCAACGGCCACGGCCGGGGGGCGGGGTCTTGATCGGGATCACCTGGATGCCGAGGCGCGGCGCGGTCGGCCCGTGTCCCAGGCGCACTTCGCGGCGCGCGGGGACGTCCTGTGAGCGCGCCTCCTGAATCACATCGCGCACATCCTCGAGCGGGCCCTTGCGCAGCATCTTGAGGAGGTTCAGGGTCGACGCGCCGGTCAGGTGCGCGAGATAGGGGGCGGTTTCGCCCCGGAACTGGAGGATGTCCAGGTTGTCGTCGACGAGGACGCCCGCCGGCGCGTAGCGGTTGAGCGTGGCGCGATCGGCCTCTCGATGCAGCCACCCGTGCTCACCCGGCTCCTCCCGGAGGCGCGATGCCTTGGTGCCCGAGTCTTCCGCGCGAGCGAAGGGTACCGGCGGAGCGGGGAAGAGGATCCTCTTCGTGTAGACACGCTGCTCCTTGTCCACGGGGTCGAACAGGGGCGTGGCGCCGACCGTCTCCGAGTGCCCGAGGAGGAGGAAGCCCGTGGGCTTCAGCGCGTAGTGGAAGCTCGACAGCACGCGCTGCTGCTGCGGCGCCTCCAGGTAGATGAGGAGGTTGCGGCAGCTCACGAGGTCGAGCCGCGAGAAGGGCGGATCGCGAATGAGATCGTGCTGGGCGAAGACGCACATGTCACGGACCGCCTTGCTGACCTGGTAGCTCCCGTCCACCTTGACGAAGAAGCGCTCCAGGCGCGCGGGCGAGACGTCGGCGGCAATGCTCTCCAGGTAGACGCCCGCCCGCGCCCTGAGGATCGCCGCGGAGGACAGGTCGGTGCCGAAGATCTGGATGGCAGGAGTCGTGCCGGTCCGGCCGACCGCCTCCAGCAGGCAGATCGCGATCGAGTAGGCCTCCTCCCCGTTGGCGCAGCCGGGGATCCAGACTCGTACCGGCGAGTCGGCGCTCCGCTCGTGGAGCAGTCGCGGACAGATGTCGTTGGCGAGGACGGCGAAGGCGGATGGATCCCGGAAGAACGTGGTGACGTTGATGAGGAAGTCCTGGTGCAGGGCATCCAGCTCGCCCGGATGCTTCACCAGCCAGCCCACGTAATCGCCCAGCTGCTCGATCTTCCACAGCGCCATCCGGCGCCGGAGGCGGCGCAGGAGGGTGGGCTTCTTGTAGGAGGAGAAATCGGTGCCGGTGCCCTTCTTCAGCAGGCCGAGGATGCGCGCAAAGGCATCCTTGCCGCCCTCGTCCGCCGCCGGCGACACTTCGCTCTCCGCCGGCGGGCGGAGGTATTCGTCGCCGGCGAGCCGCTGGATCTCCCGGGCGATCTCATCGGGAGGCAGGACGAGGTCGACACAGCCGGCCGCGATGGCGCTCCGAGGCATCCCGTCGTAACGGGCGGATCTCGGGTCCTGGGCGAAGGAGATCCCTCCTGCGGCCTTGACCGCCATGCAGCCCAGCGTCCCGTCGTTGCCGGTGCCGGACAGCACGACCGCCACCGACTGGCTCTTGTGCGCGTCGGCCAGCGTCCGCAGGAACAGGTCGAAGGGCAGGTGACGACCGTCGGTCAACCCGCGGGGCTGCAGACCCAGGTGGCCGTCCTTGACCAGCATGTCCTGGCCCGGGGGAATGACATACACATGGTTCGGCCGCAGGGGCATGCCATCGGTGGCCTCCTGGACGCTCATCTTGGTCTCGCGGGCCAGGATGGAGGCCAGGATGCTCTCGTGCTTGGCGGCGAGGTGCTGAACCAGGACGAACGCCATGCCCGTGTCGGAGGGAAGGTTGCGCAGGAGCTGGCTGAAGGCCTCCAGCCCGCCGGCCGAGGCGCCCACGCCCACGACGGGGAAGACGTTCTCGGAAGGATGCGCGCCCGACGGAGCGGGGAGGGGACGTGGACCCGGCTGACGCGGGGTCTCGACACGCGGCTGGGGGCGCGGGCGGTTCTTCCGCGTGCTGCGCGCCTTGCCCACCTCGCGCTTCGGTGGCGGCCGCGAACCGTTCCTGCCCATCGGCTCCCTCGGGGCCTACAAGAATACACCCTGCCCGGTTCCGACAAGTGCGTCGCAGGATTTACACGGACACGTGGTGAGGACTCCGGCTCCGGCCGAAAAGCCGCGGCGCATGCCTGGCTTGAGGCTTGCACTCACTTCCTCAGTCGTCGCGAACCATGTCAAGGAGGGGGACATGAACCAGGAGCAGTTGACGAACCTGCTGTACGAGGCGCTGGAGACGGAGCAGGGCGGCATCAAGATCTACGAGACCGCGGTCAGTGCCGTGGTCAACGAAGACCTGAAGGAAGAGTGGGAGGAGTACCTCGACCAGACGCGGAACCACGAGGCGATCCTGCGCGACGTGTTCGAGACGATGGGACTCGACCCCTCCAAGGAGACGCCGGGTCGCAAGGTTGTCCGGACCATCGGCGAATCCCTGGTCACCGCGATGGAGATGGCGATGCGGGCCGGAGACCGGGAGGCGGCGGAGGCGGTGGCGGCCGAATGCGTCACCCTCGCCGAGACCAAGGACCATCTGAACTGGGAGCTGATCGGCGAGGTCGCCAAAAAGCTGACGGGTGCGCAGGGCAAGGCCCTCAAGGAGGCGCACAAGGAGGTACAGGACGAGGAGGACGAGCACCTCTACCACACGCAAGGCTGGTGCCGCGAGCTGCACCTGCAGCTGCTCGGCCTGCCCGCCGTGCTGCCTCCGCCGGAAGAGGAGAAGGACGTGAAGACGGCGATCGGCGCGGCCCGGGCGAAGCAGTCGCGCAAGGAGATGCTGTAGGAGCTAAGGCATGGTCAAACGGTAGCAGCGACCTTCGGGCTCCTGGCTGCCATCGACGAGCGGAGCGCGATTCATTCGCCCCGGGGCCGCGAAGCGGCCCCGCGAGATGAGCGGCGGCGGATTCAGTTCGCCGCCGCGGAAGACGCGAGCGGCGGGTCTGGGGGGTGCGCCGCTAGCGCCCCCCAGCTCAACGAGGAGCCCCGTTGTATCGAACCTCACCCGGTCCGCTCCGTAGAGGCAGAGGAACCGCGCGTTCAGCTCGCGGGCGATGGTCATGGCCTCGTCGCTGTCGGTGGTGCGGAAGAAGCGGTACACCGTCTCGTGCCGGCGCTCGAGGTCCTCGCGCGAGGCGAACTGCGTCAGGTACGGTGTGAAGCGCTCGTACGGCACGCGGCGGCCGACGAGCACCACCGGCAGGGGAGGATAGCGGGCCCCGGGACGCTGCATCACGACGTCTCCGGGACGGCTGGCCGCCTCCAGCGCCTTCACGGCCCGCACCATGCCGGCCGGCACCGGATCGGGAGCCAGCGTGGCCTTCTTCACGACGAACTGGGCCGTGGAGGGCAGGACGACGACGGCGGCCATCGCGAGCACGGCGGCCCTTCGTCCGCCCTCCGCGAAGGCGGCCACGGCCATCGCGGTGAAGATCCACAGCACGACGCCGCCCTGCTCGATGAGGACGTAGACGTCGTTGAAAGGCTTCTGGCCTTCGAGCATCCGGGGGGCGGCCACGCGGAAGAGCAGGCCAAGAGGCCAGGCGCACAGCGCCATCCACGCCAGCACCTGGGCGGCGGAAGGGCCGCCGCGTACCGAGTGCAGGGCCGTGCGTAGCCCGACGAGGCGAAGGCCGAGGGAACCCGCCAGCCACAGAAGCACCCAAAGCCCCAGGGCCACGCCCGAGTAGGGGTCCAGGCCCAGCCCTTCCCGCGTGGTCCGGACGAGCTCGAGGGGGGCCAGGCCCACGTCGAGCGTCTGGCCGCCCTGGCCCAGCACCAGCGCGGCCGTGGCCAGCGCGCACGGTGCCGCCATCGCCGCGAGCGACCGTGCGCGCCGTCCGGCGCCCCGCGCGGCGGCCACGGCCATCGCGAGCCCCAGGCCCAGAAGCAGGTGCGCGCCCAGAAACACCTTGAAGAAAGGGACCGCCAGCGCCAGGGCCGTCGCCACGGCCAGCCACCCCCTTCCCTCGCCTGCCTCGTACCGGGCCAGAGCGACGAGGGCGCCGAGGGCCATCGCCAGCGCCGGTACGATTGGGTTGGCGAGGAACAGCGAGACGAGCACGTTGCCGCGCAGGAGGTCGGCCCACCAGTGGGCCTGGGGGTTGGCGGCAAAGGCGAACGACAAGTCCGTGGCGAGCAGGGTCCACCCGGCCAGGGCCACGGCGGCCGGCGACCCTCCCACGACCCTGGTCGCGGCTCTCAGCGCGAGCAGCAGGGCGAGCGCCCCGAGCGTGACGTCGAAGCGGCTGATCGCGTCGTAGGGATCGACCCGAGCCCAACGCAGCGCGGCCGCCCGCACCAGGTCGGTGCCGAAGTGGTAGCCGACGGGGAATCCGGCCACGCCGGGAAGCTGCGGGGGATAGCCGATCGTCAGCTCACGTGTCAAGCCCACGTGAAAGGCGGTGTCGAACGCCAGGAAGGGATCGAGGAGGAACTCGCCGGACGCGGCGAGGCGGTTCCAGGGATACTGGGTCCCGGCCAGCAGGACGACCAGGACCGCGAACGGAGCCAGGGCGCCGCGCAGGGACGGCCCGTTCGTGCCGCGCCATGGACGAGGCACCGCCATCCCCAGAAGAGCCAGGACGACGAAAGCGGGGAACAGCCACGGCGCTCTTGCCGCAACGCTGAGCCAGAAGGCCCCCCCGCAGAAAGCAACGCCGAGAGGCAGGACGAGAGCGGGGTCGATCGCTCGGGCGACGAGGCGCTGCAGCGCGATCCCCGGCACGACGATGGCGCCCGCAGCAAATGCGAGGTAGGCGAACGTCGAAGCTAAGATGCTGATCCCCAATGAATTAACGAGCGGCCGAGCTTATCGGTGCCTCGCTCGGGTGTCAAGGTCCAGGCCTCTCAGGGGTTTACAGTCGCCGCGGCAACATGTTACGATGGCCGCTTGTGAAAGAGAGAGGGTGAGGAGGTAAGCGGGTGACTCTCAGCAAGGCCCAGAAGACCGACGTCATCGCCGGGGTCCGGACCCACGAAAAGGACACCGGCTCGCCAGAGGTCCAGATCGCCATACTGAGCGAACGGATCGGATATCTGACGGAGCATTTCAAGACCCACGCCAAGGACCATCACTCCCGGCGCGGCTTGATGATGCTCGTCGGCCAGCGCCGGCGCTTGTTGGACTACCTCAAGACCAAGGACGTTTCGCGGTATCGGGGGCTCATCGAGAAGCTCGGCATCCGGAAGTAACCCCACCGCGACGAACGACGTTCCCGACCCCTCCCTGGCCGTTCAAAACGAGAGCAACGAGAGCCGGCTTTCTCCAGCCCGTCGCCGGTGCTCACCTGAATCGGGCGTTCACCGGCCTTCCGTGAGCGCCGACGACGGGACGGAGGCGCGGCCTCGTGCTCTCTCTTGCGGAATCCCCACGGGGGGAGCCCGCGCGGAGCGGAGAGAGAAGAAATGACGATGGAAAGAGTCGAGATGCAACTGGGACGCTACACCCTGTCCCTCGAGACCGGCCGCCTGGCCAAGCAGTCGGACGGCGCGGTCGTGGTGCGCCTGGGCGACACCGTGGTGCTCGCCACCGCCAACGCCCAGAAGGACGTGCGGCCCGGAGTGGACTTCCTCCCCCTGACCGTGGACTACCGCGAGAACACCTACGCGGCGGGGAAGATCCCGGGCGGCTTCTTCAAGCGCGAGGGCCGGCCCAACGAGAAGGAGATCCTGACCTCGCGGATGATCGACCGCCCACTGCGCCCCCTCTTCCCGGAGGGCTACGCGCACGAGACCCAGGTCATCGGGCTGCTGCTCTCCGCCGATCTCGAGAACGACTCCGACACGCTGGCCATCACCGGCGCCTCGGCCGCGCTGTGTCTCTCCTCCATCCCGTTCGAGCACCCCATCGGCGCGGTGCGGGTGGGCTTCTGGGACGGCCAGTGCGTGATCAACCCCACCTCCACCGAGCTGCGGACCAAGAGCAGGCTGAACCTCCTCGTGGCCGGGACCGAAGAGGCCATCGTGATGGTGGAGTCGGGCGCGCAGGAGATCTCCGAGGCCGAGATGGTGCAGGCCCTCACCGAGGGCCACGCCGCGATCAAGCAGATCGTCGCGCTCCTGAAGGACCTGCGCGCGAAGGCGGGCAAGCCCAAGTTTGCCGTCGTCAAGAAGGAATACAACCCCGCCTGGCTCGCGGAAGCGGAGCAGTTCATGGCGGGACGCCTGCTCGAGGCCATGCGGCATCCCGGCAAGATCGAGTCGTACGCCCTCATGAAGAAGGTGAAGGACGACTACCTGGCCACGATCCCGGAGACCGAGGTGGAGAAGCGCGCCGCCGTGGGCGCCCTCTACGAGGCGATCCGCGAGAGGATCATGCGCCGGGAGATCCTGGAGAACAGCCGGCGACCCGACGGCCGCCGCTTCGACGAGATCCGGCCCATCCATAGCGAAGTGGGGATCCTGCCCCGCACCCACGGCTCCGCCGTCTTCACCCGCGGCGAGACGCAGGCCCTGGTCACGGTAACCCTCGGCACCTCCGAGGACATGCAGATCATCGATACGGTCCAGGAGCCCGACCACAAGAAGCGCTTCATGCTCCACT
>Ga0210378_10001716_pt1 | contig 11388 bp, 12 predicted proteins | sample PLM1_60_b1redo_FD_155465 | JGI IMG/M metagenome (GOLD analysis project Ga0210378, IMG submission 155465) | Groundwater sediment microbial communities from an aquifer in East River, Colorado, USA - PLM1_60_b1 redo | ecosystem: Environmental > Terrestrial > Soil > Riparian zone | place: USA: East... | reverse complement strand
ACCGCCAGAGCCGACCGCGGACCGGTCGACCGCGTTCGCCGCAGCCACAGCCGCTCCGTCGCAGACGCCGGCGAGATCGCGCTGCGCGAGGAACGCGGCCGACGCGGCCACCGACCCCGCGACGAATGTCCCTGCGAGCAGGAAGCACAGCATGATCATCGGAACCATCGTGCCGCCGTCGCCGATGGGCACTGCTGGCCCGACCCTCCATCGTGGACAGTTCACTGTGGTCGGTCAGGCGCGGTGCCGCCCCTGGCCGAGTCGCGGTAGTCGCGGAAGTCGTCCAGGTGGACGACGAACCGTCCGGTCACCGTGTTCCGCCGTCCCAGCAGCACTCCCGGCACCGCAGGCACCGTCACCGGCCGGGTGACGCAGACGGCGAGGTCGGCTCCCGGCGCGACCGGCCACGGCTCCGGCGACGCGGCGGCGCAGTCCGCGTCCGCCGGCCCATACCGCACCACCCCGCCCGCCGTGGACACGCCCTGGTCCTCCAGCGCGAGACGCGCCGCGTAGTCCGCCCGGGCCGCGGCATTCTCCGCCGTCCCGGTGGCGTACGCCCGCCCGGCCTCCCGCGCCGCCTGGGTGACTCCGTACACGGCGCGCTGCACCACCGAGACCGCGAGCACCAGGTACATCAGCGGGACGAGGAGCAGCACGCCGAGGAACACGAACTCCACCACTGCGTTCCCCCCGTCCCCCCGCACCACGCCCACTCCCGCTCGATCCCTGCCGACCCTGCCGACCCTGCCGACACGGTCGATCTGGCCGACCCTGCCGACACGGTCGATCCGGCCGGCCCGGCCGCCCGCAGGCGCGCCTCGTCCCCGAACCGCTGTGGCCCGGCGGCGCCGAACCGCGTCGCCGTCTCGTCGCTCCGGCAGCAGACCACCATGCATCGCGAGCCCGCGCCGACCAGGCACGCCCCTCACCGTCCCTCCTTGAGGGAGCGCGCGGTCGCGTCTACCGGCAGCAGGGTGCCGATCGCTGACAGCAGCGTCGGCACCGAGCCGCGGCAGCGGACCGCGACCAGCACGGTCCCACCGGCGCCCGCCTGCTCGATCGCGATGCAGCGGATGGACGCCGCCGTCCGCGCCGAGACCCCGCGCCCGAGCACCTGCTCCGCGAACGGACCTCCGTCCGCCGACATTCGGTCCGCGTTCGCCCCGTACCGCGCACCCTCGGCCGCGCTGGCCACCACCACGTTGCGCAGATGCAGGTAGACCGCGACCTGCAGCACCGCCAGCAGCAGGAACAGCAGCGGCATGCTGACGAGCACGAATTCCACCACCGCCGCGCCGCGATCCCCGCGCCGCCACCGCACGTCGGCCTACCTCGCCTGGCCGAACATGTCCTGGATCGCGCCGGTCATCGCAGGGATGATCGTGGCGCGGAACGGCACCATGATCGCTATCACCAAGCCGGCCGTCATCACCGCGATCATCACCCAGCCCGGAACGTCGCCCCGGTCGTCGCCGCTCCGAACGAGTCCGATCCGTCCGTGCAGCGCTTCTCCCCGCTCCGCAACCCACCGCCAACGCTGGCCCATCGGATGCGTCGACCTCCATTCCGTCGTCACCGAACCCAATCCCGTCATCGAACGACCGCCGTGATGCTGATCAAGCCTGGGTAGAGTGCAAAGAGGACAGTCACCGGCAGCACGAGGAAGACCACCGGGATCATCATCGCGATCTCCCGTTGTCCGCCGGCCTCGAGCAGCGCCCGCTTGCCGGCCTCCCCCACGTCGGTTGCCTGCGCCCGGAGAACCTCAGCCAGCGGGGTGCCGCGCTCGATCGCGACGACGACGCCGTCCACGAACCGAGCGAGTGGCTCCAGCCCGGTGTCGTCACGGAGTCGCTCCAGGGCCTCGACCAGCGGCGTCCCGGTGCGGGACCGGGTCAGCGCGTCCGACATGTCGGCCGCCAACTCGCCCCGGACCAGCCGGCAGACGCGGTCGATCGCGCCCGCAACACCTTCGCCGGCCGTGACGGCGAGCGCGAGCATCTCGGCGACAGCCGGCAGCTCGGCCAGCATCGCCCGCTGCCGCCGCCGCACCTGATGAGTCAGCCACCAGTCGCGGCCGAGCACGCCGACAACCCCGCCGACACCCGCGAGGAGCAGGGCCGACAGCGGATCAAAGCTGCCGGCCGCGACCGCGACGACGGCGCCGCAGCCCGCGCCGGCGGCGATCCCGACACCGCCCCACACGACCTGCTCGAGCCGGAACTCCTCGACGCTGCCAGCTGGACGGAGCGCGACCAGCCGGCGCCGGACCCCGTTCCGGCCGCCCACCACGCGGTCGAGCAGCCGGACGCCGTCCGCGAGCACCGGCCCGAACAGCCGCACCGCCGCGGTGACCAGCGTCGACCGCGGCTCCGCCCCCGGCAGCAGCCGTGACGGCCGGGGCGCGTCCCGCAGGTAGGGCGAGAGCCGCCGGTCGAGCCGGACTGCCCGCATCGGGGGAGACGACCACATGGCCAGCACCAGGCCGGTGGCGAGCAGCAGGCCGAGCAGTGTCCCTCCCACGGCCGGCGTCATCGCAGCACCCGCCGTTCCTCCGGAAGGCGACCGATCCGAAGCATGAGCTGGTAGGCGACCACGCAGACGCCGCCACCGACCGCGAGCAGCACCATCCCGGCCGGGCTGTCGTATGCGTCCAGCGTCGTCGACTGGCTCGCCAGCAGCAGAAGCACCAGCCATGGGGCCGCCACCGCCAGCCGTGCGGCGTTGACCGTCCAGCTCTGCCGGGCCTCCAACTCCCCGCGGACCCGAGCGTCCTCCCGGAGGAAGGCCGACAGTGTCCGGAGCACCGCGCCGACCTCGGTGCCGCCGACCTCGCGTGCCACCCGCAGCGTCTCGCAGACCCTGTCGGCGACCGGGTCGGCCAGCCTCTCCTTCAGCCGGTCGAGGCAGTCGAGGAACCGTCCCGTCGCCCGGTAGTCGGCACCGAACCGCTCGAACGCCGGCCGCAACAGCTCCGGACCACGCTGTCCGACGCCCGTCACCGCCTCGGGCAGCGACAGCCCCGCCCGGATGCCGGACGCCAGGTTGTCGACGACCTCGGGCCACAGCTCCCTGAGCTCCACGACGCGGCGCCGCCGCAGCCGCCGGACGAGTGCCGCCGGCGCGGCCAGACCGAAGAGGCCGAAGCAGACCGCGATGCTGACCGCGGACGTCGCCACTAGGACGGCGAGCGCGGCGCCCGCAGCGGACAGCGCCTGCAGCGCGGCGAGCTGGGCGGGCGTCACGGAGGAGAGGCCGGCCTGGCCGAGCAGGTCCGCCCGGCGCCGGACCCACTCCCCGCCGGGAGGCCGGGTCCGCCGTGGCGCACGCGTCCCGCTCCGCCAGACGAGCAGCAGACCGAGACCGAGAAGGAGACCGAGAAACGCGCCCATGTCACCCGCCCCGCCCCACCGCGAGCGACAGATCCGCCGGGTGCGACGCCGGATCGGTCCCCGACAGCAGCGTGGGCAGGTCGAGACCGAGCCGGCTGAAGCGCTCCGGGTGCGGCGGGAAGCCGTCGGCACGGACCAGCCGCCCGCCGCGCGAGACGTACAGGTCGGCGGTCTCGATCACCGTCCCTTCCACCCGGCCCGGCACGCCGACGATCTCCCGCACACGCCGGTGTCCATTGTGGTCGGTCTCCAGGTGCACGATGAGGTCGACGCTGGTCGCGACGGTGGGCAGCACGAAGGAATGGGTGACGTTCGGGCCGGCCAGCAACGGCAGCGTGCAGAGCTTGACCAACGCCTCTCGCGCGGAGTTCGCGTGCAGGCTCGCCATCCCGGGCACGCCGCTGTTCAACGCCACGAGCAGGTCCAGGCACTCCTCCTGCCGCACCTCGCCGACCACCAGGCGGGACGGCCGCATCCGCAGCGCTTCCCTCACGAGCCGCCGAAGCGGGATCTCGCCGGTGCCCTCGAGGTTCGCCTGCCGGGTCTGCATCGACACGACGTCGGGAAGCGCCGGGAGGTGCAGCTCGAAGACCTCCTCGCAGGTGATCACCCGCTCACGGGCCGGAATCGCCGAGCAAATCGCGTTCAACGCGGTCGTCTTCCCGCTCTGCGTGCCGCCGGTGACGACGATGTTCAGGCCGGCGACGACCGCGGCTTCCAGGAATCGCGCCGCCGGCCGGGTCACGCTGCCGAGCGCGACCAGGTCCTCGATCGACCGAGCGGCGACGACGAACTTACGGATGTTCACGGACACGTGCCGCCGGGTGACCGGTGGGATCACCACGTGCAGGCGCGACCCGTCCGGCAACACGGCATCGACAAATGGCGATGACAAATCGACGCGACGTCCAGAGCTGCGGAGCATCCGCTCCACGAGGTCGCGCACGTCGCCGGCGGTGAGCGTCGTGGTGGTGAGCTCGCTGCGGCCACGGCGCGCGACGAACACCTTCCCCGGCTCGTCGATCCAGATCTCCTCGACCTCGGGATCGTCGAGCCAACGCTGCAAGGCGCCGAACCCGGCGACCGCGTCCAGGATCCCGCGAGCCATTTCCCGCTCGTCGCCGACGGGCGGGAGCGCCGAGGACAGTGCGCGGTCGTCGTAGTCGGCGATCACTTCGTCGACGATCGAGCGCACGAGGTCCGGGTCGCGCGCCGGGTCCAGGCCGCGACGCCGCACGAGCTCGCGGACCTCGGTCTGGATGATCTCGCTGGCCCCGCTCACGGCGTTCCCCAGGCCCGACGCGGCCCAGCCCGACCTCCGCAACCCGCCTTCATCACGCCCTCCCGAAGCCCTCTCCAGACATCAAGTGGCCGAGAGCTTAGGCCCTCAGAACGGGACGGCAAATCCCTTGATGGCTGACCTGTGGACAACGAATCGTTGTCCACAGGCCTGAGAAGCGCTCGGCGCGCATCCGCGCGAAGAAGTCGTTTAGCCGTGCGGGATCTTCCATCTCGTCCGCGTGTCGCGATCAAGCGTGGCGGGCCCATCGCCCGGCGATCGTCAGGGGTCAGCGACGGCAGCGCGACAGCGGCAGCGGCGCCGTCCGGTAGACCTTCCACTGCCCGTCGTCCCAGCGCAGCCGGACCAGGCTGACCGCGACCCCGGCCCGCCACCGCGGCGACGGTGTCCCGGCGCCGTAGAGACGCTGGGCGGTGGAGTCGACGCACCCCACGACGACCGCCTCGGAGCCGCGGAGGCTCTGCAGCCTCGCCGACGCGAGGACCCGTCCCCGCCGGCTGAGCTGCGAGTCGTCGCTGACCGACAGCCCCTTGCGCAGCCGGGCGAGCTCGGGATCGATGGCGACCTGCGGCAGCGCGGGGTCGGACTGGTCGGGCTCCTCGTTGAGGCGCACCGCGGTCCCGAGGTAGAGCTGGTAGGCGTCCAGGGCGGTGTCCTTCCTCCGGTCGCCCGTGCGACGCACCCGCCAGGTGACCGGCGAGGTCGCCGTGCCGGTGGGCGAGAGCCGGACGGCGGCGACGGTCGGCTGTGGGCTGGGCGACGGCGTCGCGGTGCTACCGGCGACGCCCACCGCGGCACCCGTCGCGACGGCGGGGGACCGCTTGGGCTGGACGGCGAGCACGAGACCGGCCACGAGCACCGCGGCGCCGGAGATCGCGGCAGTCCGGGCCGCATCCCGCAGCCGACGCCGGACATGGACGTCGACACCGGATCGAGCGCCGTCCACCACCTCGCCCACCACCCGCGCTCCCTCGCCGCGCGGCCGGGTACGCGCCGCGCGAGCACGAAGTCTCGCAGGGCCGTTGGCTCGTCCGCACGGCGCGTCCGCTCGGGCTCAGGTCGCCCGGCGATACTCCCGCAGCAAGCCCCGGCTGATGATCGTCTTCTGGATCTCGCTGGTGCCCTCGCCGATCAGCAGGAACGGGGCTTCGCGGAACAATCGCTCGATCTCGTACTCCTTCGAGTAGCCATAGCCGCCGTGGATGCGGAACGACTCGCTGGTCACCTCGTAGCAGTACTCCGAGGCGAGGTACTTCGCCATGCCCGCTTCGACGTCGTTGCGTTCACCGGAGTCCTTGAGCCGCGCCGCGTTGACCATCATCAGGTGGCCGGCTTCGACCTTGGTCGCCATCTCCGCCAGCTTGAACGCGATCGCCTGGTGGTCGGCGATCTGGCGGCCGAAGGTCTTGCGCTGCTGTGCGTACGCGATCGCCAGCTCGAACGCCCGGATCATGATGCCGCAGGCCCGGGCGGCCACGTTGACCCGGCCGACCTCGACCCCATCCATCATCTGGTAGAAGCCGCGTCCGGCTCCGCTGTCCCCGCCGAGCACAGTGGACGCCGGAACACGGTGCCCGTCGAGGATCATCTCGGTGGTCTCGACGCCCTTGTAGCCCATCTTCTCGATCTTGCCCGGGATGGTCAGGCCGGGTGCCACCTCGCCGAATCCCGGCTCCTTCTCCAACAGGAACGTCGTCATGTTCCGGTAGACCGAGTCGGCGCCCTCGTCGGTGCGGACAAGTGTGGCGACGAGGCCGGCCCGGGCACCGTTCGTCAGCCACATCTTCTGCCCAGTCAGCAGGTAGTCCTCGCCGTCGCCCACGCCGCGCGAGGTGATCGCCGCGACGTCGGAGCCACACCCCGGCTCGGACATGGAGAAGGCGCCCCGCACCTCGCCCGACGCCATCCGCGGCAGCAACCGCTGCTTCTGCTCGGGGGTGCCGTGCTGGTTGATCATGTACGCGACGATGAAGTGGGTATTGATCACGCCCGACACGCTCATCCAGCCGCGCGCGATCTCCTCGACGACGAGCGCGTAGGTGAGCAACGACTCGCCCAGCCCGCCGTACTCCTCCGGGATCATGAGCCCGAACAACCCCATCTCCCGCATCCCGTCGACGATCGCCTCCGGGAACTCGTCCTTGTGCTCGAGCTCGGTCGCGTACGGGAGGATCTCCTTCTCCACGAAGGAACGCACCGTCGCGAGGATCTCCTGCTGGATCTCGGTCAGTCCCGAGGTCTGGGCGAGGCGGGCCATGGTTGCTCCTGTCGGCCGACGTTACGACGAAGTATCCGACGACGGGGGCGGGCGTCGCTGCCTCGGTGGGCTGTGAACGCGCTCACGCACGGGCGTGCGACCAGCGCGCGCACCGGCCGGCGGCCGGCGGCGGCGGGACGGGTACACCGCACGCCCGCGGTCCGGAATAGTCCAGGATGTGCGGGACTCGGAACGAGGATCGGGAGCGGACATGACGGAGTGGCAGGGGTTCGGGGAGCGGGGCGGGCCCTCTGGCGGGCGGCCCGACGGGTCGGACGAAGCCGGTGGCCCCACCTCGCCGGCGGCGCCGGGCACCGGACCGCCACCCGCGGGGGCGGCGAGCGGAACGCCGTCGCCGTCCGGCGGCCCGGGGCAGGGCTACCCGCCGCCTGGACATGCGCAGGGCTACGGGCAGCCGATCGCAGGCCAGCACGGGCCAGGACAACCTCCATATGGACAACCTCCATATGGACAGCAACAGTACGGACAGGCCCCGTACGGGGGGCAGCAGCAGTACGGGCAGCAGGCAGCCTACGGTCAGCCGTACGGCTACCCGTACGGCGCTCTCCCGCAGGCTCGCGGCACCAACACCATGGCGATCCTCGCGCTGGTGCTGGCGTTCGTGTTCGCCCCGCTCGGGCTGATCCTCGGCGTCATCGCGCGCCGGCAGATCAAGCAGACGGGAGAGGACGGGGACGGCCTGGCGCTGGCGGGCCTGATCATCGGCGGCGTCTTCACCGCGATCTATGTCGCGGGGATCGTCTTCTTCGTCATCGCGCTGGTCGCCTTCGGGACGGCGAGCGAGGTCGGCTCGAACATCTCGTCCTACCTGCCCACGCCGACACCGATGCCGAGCTGAGACGGCACCGACCCTGCCGGCACCGCCGCGACGCCGCCCGGTCAGTCCTGGCCGGGCGGGGTGAAGGTCTTCGTGCGCTCCAGGCCTGCCGCGCGTCCCTTGGCGGCGACCACCGTGGCCATCTTCCGCGACGCCTCGTCGATCATCTCGTCGCCGAGCATGACGGCGCCGAGCTTCTCCACGCGGGTGGAGTAGTCGTAGGCGTCGAGGATCAGTTCGGCGTGGTCGTAGTCGTCCTGCGCCGGCGAATAGACGTCGTTCGCTGCGTCGATCTGTCCGGGATGCAGCACCCACTTGCCGTCGAACCCGAGGGCCGCCGACCTGCCCGCAACCCGGCGGAAGCCGTCGACGTCACGGATCTGGAGGTAGGGACCGTCGATCGCCTGCACGCCGCGGGCCCGGGCGGCCATCAGGATGCGCATGAGGACGTAGTGGTAGGCGTCGCCAACGTCGTAGCCGGGCGGCTGCTCCCCCACGACGAGGGTGCGCATGTTGATGCTCGCCATGAAGTCCGCGGGACCGAAGATGATCGTCTCTACCCGCTCCGAGGCGAAGGCGATCTCGTCGACGTTGATGAGGCCCTGCGCGTTCTCGATCTGGGCCTCGATGCCGATCCGCCCGACCTCGTAGCCCATCGTCCGCTCAATCTGGCTCAGTGTGAGATCGAGCCAGACCACCTGCGCGGCGTTCTGGACCTTGGGGAGCATGACGCAATCGAGATGCGCGCCCGCGCCCTCGACGACGGCGATCACGTCCCGGTAGGTCCAGTGCGTCGTCAGGTCGTTGACCCGGACGACACGCGTCTTGCCGGTCCAGTCCCCGGTGGTGAGGACATCGACGATGTTCTTGCGTGCGCCCTCCTTGGCGTCCGGCGCCACCGCGTCCTCCAGGTCGAGGAAGACCTGGTCGGCGGGAAGGACCTGGGCCTTCTCCAGCATCTTCGGCGAGCTGCCCGGGACGGCCAGGCACGAGCGGCGGGGACGGAGCTGCGCGGCCACGGCGCCTCCTTCGACGATCACGCGAATCGTAGTGAGCCGCCCGTCACCGCCGCTGTTCCGTCCGTCACAGCAGGGCTACTCGACCGGCGCCGCCCGGGTCCCCGACCGCACAACGATCCCGGTGCCGACGAGGAGCAGCGTGAGGCCGGGCACCGCGCTGAGCGGAGGCACCTGACCGAGCCAGATCGCGGCTATCAGCGCGGCTCCGGGCACCTCAAAGAGGATCGCGAGGCTGAGGGTGGTCGCACTGGTCGAGCGGAGCAGGACGTTGAACAGCGAGTGCCCGAGCAGCTGCGCTCCGGCCGTCAGCGCGGCCAGCTTGAGCCATGTCTCGCCGTCATAGCCGCCAAGCCGCTGCCGGCTGACCAGGCAGACCGCGAGCAGCAGCAGACCGCAGCTCCCGTAGCACAGCGTCGTGTACGACGTCGTGCTGACCCGGACCCGCACGGCGGCTCCGGCGGTGACGTAGGCGGCGGCGAGGGCGCCGCCGACGGTGGCGAGGGCGTCGCCGGCGAGCGCCCGCCCGGACAGCGAGATGTCCACGCCGGCCAGCAGCGCCGCCCCGACCACTGCGACGACGATCCCGACCCAGACGGCGCGGCGCACCCGCCGCCCCGCGGTGCGGGCCAGCAGCGCCGCCCAGACCGGTTGCGTCGCCACGAGAGCGGTCGCCGAGGCGACCGACGTCAGTGACACGCTCGGCACCCACGTCGCGAAGTGCCCGGCGAGAAGAGCCCCGGCCAGAACGCAGAGCCGCCACTCCCGCCGGCTCAGCGATCTGAGCTCGGCGAGGTTGCGTGCGAGGGCGATCGGGACCAGGACGGCGCTGGCCATGGCATTGCGCCAGAAGGCGATGGCCAGCGCCGGCGCGGCCGTGACCGCGATGAGCGGAGCCGAGGTGGAGACGGCGGTGAGCGACACGAGGAGAAGGACGAGACCGCCCGGTCCGGGCAGCGCGATACGTTCGGTCGCAGGCGCGTCCGCAAGCTCCTCCGCCGACGCAACCGGCGCGTCCGTCCCGTCTCCTCCCACGGCACCATCCTCGCAAGGGGTGTGGTCGGGTGGATCGCGCCCCGGGCGCGGCGGATCCGATCCGCCATCGCCGTCGGGCTGGCGGCGCTCGTGGCAGGCTGTTCCCGTGGCTCCCGTTCCGCCGCTGGTGGCCGAGGCGACGAAGAAGTCGGGTCTGCTGTGGATAGCGATCCGCGGACAACCGCGTCGCTTCGCGGTCTGGCACGTCTGGCGCGACGACTCGGCATACATCGTCACCGGTCCCGGCGAGCAACCTGCGCCGGCGCTGGCGGAGGCCGCGATCTGCGACGTGACCGTCCGGTCGACGGACAAGGGCGGCCGGATCGTGACCTGGCGGGCGGTGGTGTCCCGGGTGGAGCCCGACAGCGACGCGTGGAAGGAGGTCGTCCCGGCGCTGCTCGCCGGGCGGCTCAACCTGACGGGTGCCTCGGACGCGGAGCAGCGCTGGGCCGCGGAGTGCCACGTGCTCCGGCTGGCGCCGACCGGCGAGCTCGTGGAGGCGGGTGACACGCTGCCAACGGGTTCCCTTGCGGCACCGCCTCCCCCGTCGCCCGCGCGGACGACGTCGCGTATCCCGTTCACGCTCGGTGGTCGACGACGCCGCCGTGCCGGCCGCTCGGACGGCCACCGCTAGGCTCGACGCCGATGCGTCGGGAGCTGGCCGAAACAGGAGGACTCAGGCGGGTGGGCGCAGGAGTTCGCCCGTCGCGACGTGGGCGACCGACCCGCCCACCGTCGCGTGGGTGACGGCTCCGTCCACACGCGACACGCTGCCCTCCAATGTGGACGGTCGGTGGATCTCCGCGCCCTGGATGACGGTGTACGCGGCGGTGCCGTCGGCTGGGACGAGCTCGCTCGCGGCGAGGAAGACGCCGAGGCCCACAGCGGCCGCGCCGGTCGCGGGATCCTCGCCGATTCCGGGCACGAAGACCCGCGCGTGGGCCCGCCGGGCCCCGGCGTCCCACGCGACTGCCACGATGCCGAGCGCGCCGACGGGGGCGACGACCGAGCGGACGGCGCCGTCGTCCGGGGAGCTGAGGCGGGCGACCGCGTCCGGCCGGACGTGCACGTAGAGGAACGAGACGCCGCAGCCCGCGACGCGCGGCGCGGTGCCCGCCATGTCCCTGCCCTCCAGCCCGAGGACCGGCAGAAGCGGTGTGTGATCCAGCGGCCCGCCGTACGTGGGCGGGCCGCCGGTCAGCGTCGCGCCGGTCTCGGTGACCTCGACGGGGAGCACGCCGGCACCGCACTCCTGGGTGACGGCCCCGTACCGCAGGCGCCGCAATGACGCCAGCAGCCAGGCCGTCCCGACGCTGGGATGGCCGGCGAACGGCAGTTCCTCGATGGGCGTGAAGATCCGCAGCCGGTAGTCCGCGACCGTCGACCGCATCGGAAAGGCCGTCTCCGAGAGGTGGAACTCCCGGGCGATCGCCTGCAGCGCCGACGTGGGCAAGTCGTCGGCGTCGAGGACGACCGCGAGCGGGTTGCCGGCGAACGGGCGGTCGGTGAAGACGTCGACCACGTGGTAGGGCAGGGTCGGCATGCCGGGA
>Ga0210378_10001714_pt1 | contig 11391 bp, 8 predicted proteins | sample PLM1_60_b1redo_FD_155465 | JGI IMG/M metagenome (GOLD analysis project Ga0210378, IMG submission 155465) | Groundwater sediment microbial communities from an aquifer in East River, Colorado, USA - PLM1_60_b1 redo | ecosystem: Environmental > Terrestrial > Soil > Riparian zone | place: USA: East... | reverse complement strand
GACATGGTAGTGGACTACCGCGCGGAGCGGGTCGTCGAGACGGTGGAGCCCGGACCTCCGCCGGTGCTCGCCCTCAACGTGTGCATCTGGTGGCCGGAGGGTCAGAACCGGCCCGGGAAGTACTCGTACGAGGACCTGCTCTCGAACCCGCAGCTCAAGGTGACGAACGAGCGCGTGATCAGCTACCGGCTCCTCGACTTCGGCGACATGACGGTCTTCGGCGACACTCGCGGGTTACGGGGGCGGCCCACGTCCGGCGTCCTGGGCTTGCTGTTTCGGCTCATCGGCGAGGGTCACGTCGTGGAGAACCGGATGGCCATTTCGGGTGACGGCCTCCAGGTCTCTCGGGCGCGGCTGCGCAAGTCGCTCTTCGAAGTCGTCACCACGGTCACGGTGTATCCCGACGGCCGTACGGAGAAGGACGTGCCCCCCGCTCGGGCCGATCTGGTGGCGCTAGAGACGCGGCTGAAGCGCCCGCTGAAGCTGTCCCACCCGCCCTTCGAGTGCGGACGCACGCCATGACCAGGTCGCGCTGATGGCGACCGACGCGGCCGTGAAAGCTCACCGGCGCCCGAGTGTCCTGGACCGAGTGCTGCGCCTGTTCAGCGACGTCCGCGAGGGCGAGGGAGTGACCATCCTGCTGATGTTCTCGAACCTCATGGCGCTACTCGTCGCCTATTACGTCTTGCGAACGGTGCGGGACGCCGTGATCCTGGCCCGGGGCGGGGCCGTGGTGCAGTCCTACGCCTCCGCGGGAATGGCGCTGATCCTGATGGGCTTCATCCCCCTCTACAGCTGGTTCGCCACGCGCGTGAACCGCGTGAAGCTGGTCCTGGGCGTACTGCTCTTCTTCATCATCAACCTGGAGCTGTTCGCGCTGGTTTTCTCCGTCCCCGGGCGCATCGTCCCGGTGGCCTATTTCATCTGGGTCGGCATCTTCAACAACGCCGCGGTCGCCCAGTTCTGGTCCTTCGCCAATGACCTGTACCGGAAGGAAGCGGGCGAGCGGCTCTTCCCCGTCATCGCGATCGGCGCCGCGGTGGGCAGCCCGCTGGGCGCCAAGCTGGCCCAGGTGCTGTTCCGGGCGCAACTGGACCCCGTGTTCATGCTCCAGATCGCCGCCGTACTGCTCACCGTCCACCTCGCGCTCTACGTGCTCGTGCAGTGGCGCGAAAGCCGCCGGGCCGACCAGGCGGAGGTCGCCCGGGCGCCCGTTCCTCCCGGCGACGGCTTCTCGCTGGTTCTCGCCAGTCCCTATCTGCGCGCGGTCGCGCTCCTGATCGTGCTGCTGAACATCGTGAACACCAACGGGAACTTCATCTTCACCTCGGCGGTTGTGCGCGCGGCGGATGCCGCCGCCGCCGGCGATCCCTCCGTCAACCGCGAGGCGTTCATCGGAGCCTATCTCGGCGGCTTCGCCTTCTACCAGAACACCCTGGTTGTCGTGATCCAGGCGTTGCTGGTGTCGCGGATCGTGAAGTACTTCGGGATGCCGGGCGTCTTGCTGGCCCTTCCCCTGGTGGCGCTGGGCGGAAATGTGCTCATCGCCGCCGGGGCCAGCCTGGCCATCATCCGTTGGGCTAAGACGGCCGAGAACGCCACCGACTACTCGGTCATGAATACCGGCCGCCAGCTGCTGTGGCTGCCGACGCGGCGCGAGGAGAAGTACAAGGCCAAGCAGGCCGTGGACACGTTCTTCGTACGCGCGGGCGACGTGCTCTCCGCGGCGGTGGTTTTTGCCGGCGTGACAGTTTTGGGCCTGCAGGGAACTCGCGGCTTCGCCGCCGTCAACCTGGCACTGGTAGCGGCTTGGATCGGCGTGGTGGCGGTGGTCCTTCGACGCCACCGCGTCCTCTCCGCGGAGACCGACGCGACGCCGCAGAGATGAAGGCCGTCGTTCACCGACCGCCGGCGGCGGCATGGCCCGACGCCGACGGCGCGGTGATCGACCGCCGCACCGAGGCCAGCGGCGCGCGATCGTCGAAGCGCACGTCGCGGCCGTCGGCGACCACGCCCAGCCGGCGCCACAGGTCGTCGAGATCGACCTTCATCGGCGCCTCGCCCATCTTGCCGTAGAGATCGCGCAGCACGTGGGTCCCCGTCGCCCGGTCACCCGCGTCGAGCGCACGCCGCAACGGCCAGCGCACCGCAATGCTGCCGCCGCCGGCGTTGATCCCCCGCAGCGCGTCGTCGAGCGAGCGGCGGTTGCCGGTCCGCTCTCGGATCTGCAGGTCGGCCAGGAAGCAGAAGAGCGCACCGCCCCAATAGGTACTGCCCCAGGTGCGAGCCTCGTCGAGCCCGGGATCGCCCGGGCGCGGCAGGCCCTTCGGGAGACCGTTCACGAGCCCCTTCCACATCTCCTCGACGCTGAGCGTCCCGGCCCGTGCGCGGGCGATCGGCTCGACGTAGGTTGCGATGCCTTCCTCGAGCCAGCGCTGCGTCCTCGGCATGTTCGGGAAGGCGGTGTGGATCATCTCGTGGGTGAGGACCCAGTCGCGCGCCAGGTCGGCTTCGGTCGCCGAGCGGCCCACCCACATCATGATCGAGGCGCCGCCGTTGCCCAGCGTCGTTCCGAAGCCGATCGGCCTCCGCCCGGCCGGCAGGATCAGGACGAGGACGCGCGGCACGGGATAGTGCGCGTAGTACCCGGCGACTGCGCGGCCCGCTCTTTCCGCCCATGCGGTGAGCGCCGAGCTCGACAGCTCTCGCTCCCCCGGAGCGATGGCCACGTCCACCACACCTCCCGGCACGTCGATCCGTGCCGTTTCGAACGGGCCGAAGCCCGAATAGGGCGCCTCCTCCAGGTCGTCGAGCGTTGCCTCGTATGCCACGCCGTCCGGCGCCGGGAAGAGGCCGGTCACGAAGACCGTTCCGGGCGGGGTCGTCACCTCGAGACGGAAGCGGGCGTCGCCACCCTCGACGGGGCGGAACAGCCACGACGACGGCGGGGCCAGGAACGCACCCTGCTGCTCCGTCGCGCGATTGCGGTCATGGACCTGCTGGGCGGCCTCCGCGAGCGCGAAGCGGTAACGGATGCGGCACGGCCGGGACCGGCAGGAGGGGATGTCGAACCGATCGTCGTGGCGCGCGATGACCCGCCAGCTTTCGCCCTCCTGGACCTCGGGATCGCGAACGTAAGCGCCCATACCCCGGTCCAGGGCGAGCGTGCCACCGAGACCCGATCGCAGCGTCGCCTCGACGCGCAGCTCGCGCGCGCCTTCGCCGGCCGCGACGACGTATCGCACCGCCGGGTCCACGAGCCGTGCCGGCCGTGGGGCGGCGACCGCGGCGGCCGCGGCCAGCACCGGCGCGACGAGGATGTAGCGGATCGTCATGACTCCATCGACGAGGCTATGTCCTCATCGGCAGTCTGGTCAACCCGAGCCGCGGCCGGTAGTAGTATCACCGCCATGAGAAACGGACGAGTCGCGTTGCTCCTGGCCGGCCTCATCGCCGTCGGCTCGTTCGCGATGGGAGACGAACCTCCCTCGCTGCTGATGCAGCGCGCTCTCGGCCCCACGCCGATCCTCGAGGACCTGCGCCAGCTCACCGACACGATCGGCGGCCGCCCCACGGGGTCGGCCGCTCTCGAGCGGGCGGTCGAGTGGGGCGCGGCCAGGTTCCGCGAGGCCGGCCTCGAGAACGTCCACACCGAGCCTTACGCCGCGACCCGGACGTGGCTCGCCGGCACCGAATCGGCCGAGGTGCTCGCACCGCGACCGGCCTGGGCGGTCCCCGGATCGGAGCGCGTACGGGTCGCCGCCATGCCGTTCTCGGCCGCGACGGCTTTCGCCGGTCTGGAGGCCGAGGTGCTCGACCTGGGCGATGGCAACGAGCGGGCGTTCGCCGCGGCGGGAGCCAAGGTGGCCGGGCGTCTCGTCCTCTTTCACTCCGGGCCCATGCGCGGGCTCGAAGACCTCTTCAAGGAATACATGGACACGCCGGGGCGTCTGGACCGCGCCCGCGTGGCGCGCGCCGCCGGCGTGCTGTCGATGTCGACCCGTCCCGGGCGCCTGCTGTACCGTCACAACTCGACGCTGAACGGCTCGCTCTACTCGCTGCCCGCCGCGGTGGTGGAGCGCGAGGGGGCGATGCGCCTGGCCCGCCTGCTCGCGGTCGGGGAGACGGTCCGGCTGCGGCTCGTGGTCGACGGCAAGTCGACCGCCGGCACCCCGGCCCGCAACGTGGTGGCGGAGGTGAAGGGACGCGAGAAGCCGGAGGAGGTGGTGATCCTCGGCGCCCATCTCGACAGCTGGGATCTGGGCCAGGGCGCGCTCGACGACGGCTGCAACGTCGCGCTCGTACTCGACGTCGCGCGGCAGGCGGCGGCCCTCGCCCGCGAGGGCTCGCGTCCGCGGCGCACGCTGCGCTTCGTCCTCTACACCGGGGAGGAGGCGGGCCTGTGGGGGTCGTACTCCGAGGTGCGCCAGCACCGCGCCGAGCTGGACCGCGTAAAGGCGCAGGTGATCTTCGACCTCGGCAGCGGCAAGACCACCGGTTTCTCTCTGGGCGGACGGGCCGACCTGCAGCCGGCGGTGGAGGCCGCTCTGGCGCCCGCCCGCGCGCATGGGCCATTTGTCCACACGAGCGATGCCTTCGTCGGCACCGACAACTACGACTACCTCGTCGAGGGCGTGCCGACACTCGTCGCCAACCAGGACGGGCCGCCGTATCTGCCCGACTATCACGCCGAGTCGGACACATTCGACAAGGTGGACCAGGAGCAGCTCAAGGCCAACGCCGCCCTCGCCGCGGTCGTGACGTGGGGACTCGCCGACCTCCCGACTGCGCCCGCCCCCCGCCAGAGCCGGGCCGAGGTGGAGGCCCTCGTGCGGGCCACCGGCATCGACGAGCAGATGAAGCTCTTCGGCCTGTGGGAGCCCTTCGTCCGAGGAGAGCGGGGACGCGCCCCCTAGATCACGCTCACGCCCGCCTCGGGCGCGATTCCCGCGTCGACGATCCGGCTTTCGACAGGGAACCCGCGCCGCCGCCACTCCTCGAGCCCACCGGCCAGGGGCCGGACGCGCCAGATCCCCCGGCGGTGAAGCATCAGCGCCACCCGGGCGCTGGTCGCTTCGTTGGGTCAGGTGCAGAAGAGGACGACCTCCCGGTCGCGGGGGATCTCCTGGTGGCGCTCGTCGAGGTCCTCGGGCGCGAGCACGATCGCTCCCGGCACCGTGGCCGGATCCTCGTCGCGCTCCAGCGTATTGCGCAGGTCTACGACCACCACGTCCCGGCCCGACTGCATCAGGTCGAACAGCTCGCCGGGCTCGATGCGAGCCACCTCCAGCTCCTTCAGCAGGCGCCGGCGCTGATCGAGCTTCCAGATGACGTACAGCGCGAAGCTCCCCACCACCGCGGCTCCCACGCGGCCGCCAAGGGTCCCGGTGGCCTCGGCCAGCTTCTCGATCTGCACGCTGAAGGCGTAGCCAAGGAAGAGAAACGTCGACGCCCAGACCACGGCCCCGGCGGTGTCCCAGAGCAGGAACCGCACGGCGCTCATCCGGGCCAGCCCGGCCACGGGTGGCGCCACCGTGCTGAGCCCAGGCACGAATTTCGCGTAGAGCAGCGTGCGGCCTCCCTCCCGTGTGAAGACGTTCTCGGCGCGGCGAACGCAAGAGGCCGGCTCCAGCGAGATCCGGCACATGAGGCGCAAGATCGAGCTGCCGTAGCTGCGCCCCAGCCGGTACCACACGAAATCGGGGATCAGGCACGCGGCGACGGTCACCGTGGCGGCGGCCACCAGGGAGAACTTGCCCATGCCCGCGAGCGCGCCCATGGCGAGCAGTACCGGGATGGCCGGGAGGGGCACCCCGGCCTGCTCCACGAAGACGATGGCGAACAGGAAGAGGTACCCGTGCTGGAGCAGGAAGGCGACGAGCCGGCTCACGTGCGGCCGCCGGGCTCCCGCAGCTCCGCTTCCAGCCTCTCGAGGAAGTAGCCGACGTCGGTGACCAGCCCCACGGCGTGCAGGGTCCCGCGATTGGAGAGCTTGACCGGCACCGATTCCGTGATGTCCACGCAGACCGTCTTCACCCGGGCGGGCAGGAGGTTCCCGACCGCGATGGAATGAAGGGCGGAAGCGAGCATGAGGCACATTCCCGCGCCCTCGAGGGCGGCGACGTAGGCCTTCTGCGCCTCGACGACGTCGGTGAGGACGTCCTTCAGCGGGCCGTCGTCGCGAATCGAACCGGCGAGGACGAAACGGGTGCCGCGCCGCACCGCCTCGTACATCACGCCCGAAGTGACGAGCCCCGACTCCACCGCGGCCCGGATGCCTCCCGCCCGGTTCACGGCGTTGATGGCGTAGAGGTGGTTGCGGCTGCCTCCCTCCACGGCGCGGCCGCTCATCTGGCAGACGCCCAGGCTCGTCTTGAGGATCGACTTCTCCAGGTCGTGGGTGGCGAAGGCATTGCCGGTGAGGATCACGTCCACCCAGCCGTCGCGCACCAGGCGGGCGAGCGCGGCGTCACCCCCGGAATGGACGACCGCCGGACCCGCCACGACCACGATCTTCTCGCCCGCCTTCCGCGTCCGCGTCATCTCGCGGGCGGTGCCGGCGATCACGATGCCCTTGTTGGTCTCGGCCGAGACGTCGTTGGACATGAAGCCGAAGACGGAGAAGTCGCGGCTGCGTTCCGGCGGCCGCGCGCGGATCCCCGGGCCCCGCAGCGCGACCTGCTCGCCCTTCCTCACCTGGCCCTGCTTGACGCAGCGCGGCACGCCGCCGCGGAGCACGAGGGCCGAGTCCATCTTCTGGTCGGCCGCCGGGAGCCACTTCCCCGCCACGCGCACGAACGTGTCGAAGTTGGTGGTCGAGTAGAACTCGTCGGGCAGGATGCCGTCGGCCTCCGCGGCGGCGAAGCGCGCGTCGGCGACCTCGGCCGACGCGCCCAGGTAATTGAGGCGCTCCAGGATGCGGTCCAGCGTCTCGGGGGCGGGGGCCGTGACCGAGAGCCGGGCGAAGGACGGGTTGTCGTTGGTGGTGCCGACCCGGAACTCCAGCACCTCGAAGCGTCCACCCTCCTCCACGATGTGGTTGAACACGCGGCGGAGGATGTCGGAATCGATGAGGTGGCCTTCCATCGTGACCGTCTCGTGGACCATAGGTACTCCGTGGCCTAGTTTATCGACTACTGCCGCGTACGGGAACTGCCGCCAACCGACGCACTCGCGTTGGCCAGCATCTCATCCGGCGCAAGTGTTCGGCGCGCGCAGCGGGAGCATTTCCTTCGTCGTCTCGCCGAGGATTCGCTCCGAGGCGAGACGCTGGATGACGAAGAGTGCGGAGCGGAGCGCGCCGCATTCGCTAGAGACGCGGCAGGGTGAGCTTCTTCTGGGCCTGGTACTTGCCCTTCTTGTCGGCGTAGGAAGTCTCGCACACCTCGTCGCTCTCGAAGAAGAGAACCTGCGCGATGCCCTCGTTCGCGTAGATCTTGGCCGGCAGGGGCGTTGTGTTCGACACCTCCAGGGTGACGATGCCCTCCCACTCGGGCTCGAAGGGCGTCACGTTGACGATGATCCCGCAGCGCGCATAAGTCGAGTTGTGAACCACGATGTCGTTAGCGATAAAGTTGGCGGTCTCCGGCAGCGTCAAGTCGTAAACTGGCTCGATTCCCGCGAAACGTTTCTCCTTGATCGTGTCCCACAGAACATCAGAGTCCGCCACACTGCCCAGCGCTTCATCTCCGAGACGTTGCGCGAGGTCCCGGGCGAGGCTGAGCGGCACACTTTGAGGGGAAGGCCTGCGGTCGACACCCATGCTAGGCAGCGACTCGCCACGGGCGCGACAGGCCGCTCGGAGCCACTTCCAGGCCTCAGCGGGGAGGGTGTCGAAGTTCGACTTCTGCGGTGGAGAGCGTTCAATGTGCTGGAGTGCCGCATCCAGCATCTTCTGCTTCCGCGAACCAGCTATAAAGCCAATCTCTCGCGCAAACCGCAGAATCTGCTCCTTGCTCGTGGTGCATAGTACGTAGGCGACTCGCCCAGAGGCAGTCGACCGACTTCTTAGCACCGCGACGACTCCAAAGCGCAGGAGCAAGTGATGCAGTTCGCGGGCCATCCGCGGGGAAATGGTGCAGAACTCCAAATGGATCGCGTCACCACTGATGGAGACGCCGCCGTCTCCGGAGAAGAGCGCTCGCAGGAATCGCGCGAGAAGAGGCCGGGACAGCTCAAAAACGACGTCTGGTATGAACTTCGCGGGTGATTTGACGGCCAAACCGAGTGACTCCAGCCAGGCGTAAACGCGGTTCTTGTCCATGATCCCGCCGCGACACCCACGGTTGGTGGCGTTGACGGACATACGACCCACGGGCCGCGGCACACCTCCAAACCTGTAGACGGCCTGTCCGAAATACTCACGCAGAACCGGATCGCCGCTGGTGTAGCGGGGCGAGGAGCCAGGCGTAGCGCACTGACCGTCTGAGATCATCAAGCCTAGGAGGTCCACCTCATGTTCCGGCAGCACTCGACCCCCGAAGACCGCGATACGCCGGGGTACCGCTATACGCGCTCCCGTACTCAGCTCCTGGAGCGGGCGCCAGCCGCCGAAGGTCAAGAAGGGATGGTTCGGCGTAGCCCGGATCGTTCGGCCCGTCCGCGTCGTCACCTCGTAGACCGGAAGCACGCCTTGGCGAACGCCCTCGCTGACGTCGGCTCGCCCCACCGCGCCGCGCCGAAGGGAGGCGGTGGCACTCGGTTGGTCCACGATCTCGGCGATAGACGCGAGCCGGCCGGTCGAGGCGTCGAGCACCTGGGTTCCCCCCGTGACACACTTTCCGACGCAGATCGTCAGCACATTCCGTGGAATGCGAAAGTACTCAACCGTCTCCGCCAGAGCGAACGAGTTCGGCGGGATGATGCAGACGTCCCCTTTGAAATCTACGAAGGAGCGGGGGTCGAAGTTCTTGGGATCGACGATGGTCGAGTTGATGTTGGTGAATATTTTGAACTCGTCGGCGATGCGCACGTCGTAGCCGTACGACGAGAGGCCGTAGGAGATGACACTCTCCCGCGCCTGCTTGTCGGTGAACGGCTCGATCATGCGGTGCTCCTGGGCCATGCGCCGGATCCAGCGGTCGGACTTGATGGACATGGCGCAAGGATTCCACGGGCGGCCCCGGGGCTGCAACCTGCCCGGCGAGGCCTGTCGGCGAGGCCTTGACCCGCTGCCGCCGGCAGCATAGTTTGGTTACGGTGCTCGCCCTCGCCGTGGTCCTCCTGGCTCTTGGTCCCGCGCCGCAGGTGTCCTCTTCGCCCGGGACGGCGAGGGTCCTCGTCCAGACGACCCGCGGCGATATCGTCGTCGAGGTCGACACGGCGCGCGCGCCCGTGACCACGAAGAATTTCCTCCGCTATGTCGATGCGCGGCTCTACGACGGCGCTCGTTTCCACCGCACCGTGCGCCTCGGCAACCAGCCCGGCCAGACGGTCCGCATCCAGGTGATCCAGGCCGGGCTCGGTGCCGCCCGCGCGCGCCGGGGCTTCCCGCCCATTCCCCTCGAGCGCACCAGCGTGACCGGCCTGCGCCACCTCGACGGCGCCTTGTCGATGGCCCGCGACGGCCCCGATACGGCGACGTCCGACTTCTTCATCTGCATCGGCGATCAGCCGTCGCTCGACCATGGCGGCCAACGCAACCCGGATGGCCAGGGGTTCGCCGCCTTCGGCCGGGTCGTGAAGGGCTTGCCCGTCGTCCGGCGGATCCACGGCGCGCCCGCCGACGGCCAGAACCTCACGCCGCCGATCGTGATCCGCTCCGCCCGCCGCCTGCCGTGATCGCGGAACCCGGTACCTCAGCGGCGGAACAGGCTCATCACCAGTGTCATCAGCAGGCTAATCACGAGGCAGGTGACGAGGGGGAAATAGAACGTGGTTCCCCCCTTGCGGTACACGATGTCGCCCGGCAGCCGTCCCAGGAACGGCACCTTCCCCGCCATCATCATGACGAGGCCGAAGGCAACGAGCAGTACCCCCGCGACGACGAGCAGGCGACCCAGATCGTAGGACTCACCGGGCATGATCGACCCTCCTGTTGTATCGGTGGCTCCGCATCTGTTTACATCCTAGCGCGGACCCGGAAGGCAAATGTTCGAAGGGTTGCTTCTCCTCGCCTCGCGGTCAGCGCCCGAGCCGCAGGCGGCGCAGTCCTTCGACGTCGGTGGCGGCGGCGATCGCTTCGGCCTTGACCTCAGGGTCGGGATCCTGCTGGGCGCGGACCGCGGCGGGCAGGGCCACGTCGGCATTGAAGAAACGGAGCGTGCGGAGCGCCTCGATGCGCACTCCGGGATCCGGATCCTGCAGCAGGCTCGAGACGAGCTTCCAGCCCCTGGCCGCCGAGAGCTGACCGTTGGTGAAGACGGTCTTGAAGACCGAAGTGACGGCACGCCGGGCCGCCGCGGCGGGCCACTGCGACGCCGTCGCCAGGCAGGTCGTAGCCCTGGGCGACGCCATCATCGCGAGAGCACGGGCGGCCACCTGGCGCACCTCTTCTCGAGGGTCGGCGAGCCGGCCACAGAGCGGATCGATCGCGGCATCTCCGAGGGCCGTCATCAGCGACACCGCGTTGCGGAGCCGGCGGAAGGCCCGCTCCTGGTCGTCGTCGGCGATCTGCACGTCGTGGAGGTACAGCTCCGCGGTGGCCCCGTCCTTCTCGCGAGCCAGGCACTTCAGGGTCACGGCGCTGACCTCTCGCTCCCGGGCCAGCGCGAGATAAGCCTGGCGGTCCCCGGAGCACTCTCCCGGCAGGTCGAAGTCGATCAAGTACCCACGGCTCGATTTGCGCTCCAGCTCCACCGCTTCCGGCAGGATCGCGGGTGCGGCGGCCGAACGGAACCACGTTCGGGCGCCCACGAGGAGGGAGAGAGCCACCGCGGCGCCGACGGCGATCCGCCCGCGAGGGAGGCGGCGCCAGGCGGACTCCCTCGCCCGCGACTTCTCCGCGCGGGGCGCGTTGCGGCGCACCTCTTCCCAGAAGGACGGGGCCGAGCCCGCCTTCTGGGTCAGGTCCTGTAGCCGCCCCGCCACTTCCTCGCGCTGCAGCCCGCCGAACCCGCGCCGGCGCAGGTCGTCCACGAGGCGGTCGAGCTCCCCCTCCGTCCATGCCGGCGCCGCCGTCTTGACCGTCTGCGGCTTGAAGCGCAGGCTCACGAAGCTCTCGAGGTAGGGCCGCGCTTTCTCGTCCCACGGCGGCAGCGCGCGCGCTTCGGGCTCCCAGTCGAGATGCCAGATCCGCAGGACGCGGTCCGCGCCCGCGGTGAGGAGCCGCGTGCCCGCGGGACCGAAGGCCAACGCCATCACCCCCGCGGTGTGCGGCAGCGTGCGCTCGCACTTGCCGGTCGCGACGTCCCACACGCGCACGGTCTTGTCGCGGCTGGCGGAGGCCAGGTA
>Ga0210378_10001712_pt1 | contig 11398 bp, 10 predicted proteins | sample PLM1_60_b1redo_FD_155465 | JGI IMG/M metagenome (GOLD analysis project Ga0210378, IMG submission 155465) | Groundwater sediment microbial communities from an aquifer in East River, Colorado, USA - PLM1_60_b1 redo | ecosystem: Environmental > Terrestrial > Soil > Riparian zone | place: USA: East... | reverse complement strand
GTCGATGATCACCGGGGCGTTGGTGTAGTTGACCACGTATTCCCGGAACTCACGCCCGCCCTCCAGGATGTGGTTGATGATCCCGCCGAGGAAGGCGATGTCGCTGCCGGCCCGGATGGGCACGTGCAGGTCGGCAAGGGCGCTGGTCCGGGTGAAGCGGGGGTCGACGTGGATGACCCTGGCCCCCCTGGCCTTGGCCTCGACCACCCACTGGAACCCGACCGGGTGGCACTCGGCCATGTTGGAGCCCTGGATGACGATGCAGTCGGCGTTGACCAGGTCCTGCTGGAAGTTGGTCGCCCCACCCCGACCGAACGAGGTCCCCAAACTGGGGACGGTCGAGGAGTGTCATATGCGCGCCTGGTTCTCGATCTGGATCGCCCCGAGCGCGGTGAACAGCTTCTTGATCAGGTAGTTCTCTTCGTTGTCGAGGGTGGCGCCGCCCAGGCTGGCGATGCCGAGGGTGCGGTTGACCCGCCGCCCCTCCTGGTCGTGCTCCTGCCAGCTGGCGGCCCGGGTGGCGATCACCCGGTCGGCGATCATGTCCATCGCCTGCTCCAGCGGCAGGTCCTCCCACTGCGTGCCGTAGGGCCGGCGGTAGCGGACCTTGGTGACCCGCCCTGGGGAGGTGACCAGCTGCTTGGACGCCGAGCCCTTGGGGCAGAGCCGGCCGCGGGAGATGGGGCTGTCGGGATCGCCCTCGATCTGGATGATCCGCTCGTCTTTGACGAACACCCGCTGGCCGCAGCCGACCGCGCAGTAGGGGCAGATGGACCGGACCACCCGGTCGGCCTCGGCGGTCCGCGGTTGCAGCCCGGCCGACCGTCCCGAACGGGCGGCCTCGCCCAGCCCGAGCCGGTCGTCCCCGCGCAGCTGGCGCAGCACCGGCCACACCGGGAGCCGCTTCCTCACCGCACCGCCTCCGATCCGCTCTCCGGGGGCTCGGCTCGAGGCCCGGGCCGGGATGGTCGAGATGCCACAGCGCAACGGTACCGTCTACCACGCCGCCCGGGAACCCACACCACGAGGGCGCCCGGACCCGGGGTTCAGAGTCGGCCGGACCCGGAGCTCAGGGGCGGCCGGACCCGGGGTTCAGGGTCGGCCGGAGGCTCTCGACGACGGCTGGCGCGCCGGAGGTGGCGCGTTCAGCGGGCAGTTGAGGTAGGGGCCGTCCCCGACGGCCGGCGGCCCGGCCGGGACCGGCATCTGCTCCTCATCCAGGGCCGCTTGCGGCTCGGGGTTGCGGATGGTCAGCCAGGAGAGCAGGCCGCCGGCGACGCAGAGGACGGCGGCGATGATCATGGCCGTCCGGAACCCGCCGGCGAAACGGTCGGGCTGAAGGGCGTCGGCGCCGGAGATGCCGGCCGCCACCGGCAGCACGGCGACCGCCAGCAGCCCGGCGGTCCGGGCGACGTCGTTGTTGACCGCGGATGCGACCCCGGCGTGCTCGGCCGGGGCGGCGGCCAGCACGGTGGCGGTGAGCGGGGCCACGGTGAGGGTCAGCCCGAACCCGTACACCAGCGACGCCGGCAGGATGTCGAGCAGGTAGCTGGCGCCGGGGCCGATCCGGGCGAGCAGCGCGAACCCGGCGGCGACCAGCAGCGGCCCGAGCGTCATGGGCAGGCGCGGGCCGATGCGGGCCGACAGCCGGCCGGCCCGGGCCGACAGCAGCAGCATGAGGACGGTGATGGGGACCAGGGCGACCCCGGAGGCCAGCGGCGAGTAGCCGACCACCTGCTGGAGCTGGATGGGCAGGAGGAACAGGGAGCCTCCGAGGGCGCCGTAGACCACGAAGGTCACGGCGTTGGCGGCGCTGAACTGCCGCGAGGCGAAGATGTCCAGTGGCAGCATCGGGTTTCGGGTGCGCCGCTCCCAGACCAGGAACGCGGCCAGGGCGGCCACCCCGACCAGGCCGGCGACCAGGATCCGGGACGAGGTCCAGCCGAGACCGGGACCGTCGGTGAGGGCGTAGACGACCCCGGCGAGGCCGACGGCGGCCAGGGCGGCCCCGGCCCAGTCCAGGCGTCCGGTCGCGCCCGGGTCGCGGCTCTCGGGCACGTGGCGCACCGACACCCACACCACCACCGCGGCCAGGGGAAGGTTGATGAGGAAGATGAGCCGCCAGGACCCGGTCTGGATCAGCCAGCCGCCGAGGAACGGGCCGAGCGCGGCCGTGACCCCGCCCAGCCCCGACCAGGCGCCGATCGCCGGGCCGCGGTCCTCCCGCCGGAAGCTCGCCTCGATGATGGCCAGGCTGCCCGGGGTGAGCAGGGCACCACCGATGCCCTGGAGGGCGCGGGCGGCGACCAGCGCCTCGTCGGTCGGGGCGAGGCCGCACAGCAGCGACGCGACCGCGAACCACACCACCCCGATGACGAACACCCGCCGCCGGCCGTAGTGGTCGCCGAGCGACCCACCGAGCAGCAGGAACCCCGACAGGGTGAGGGTGTAGGCGTTCACCACCCACTGGAGGCTGGAGATCCCGGCGTCCAGCTCCCTGCCGATGGTTGGCAGGGCGACGTTGACGACGGTGCTGTCCAGGAACGCGATGCCCGACCCGAGGATGGTGGCCAGCAGCACCCAGCGCCCCGTCGGGCTGCCGTAGCGCAGCCCACCGCCGGTCTCGGCCGCGGCGGTCAGCGGCCGCTGCCCTTCAGCCGCGCGAACAGGCCGCCGCCCTGGGGGTCGACCTCCTCGCCGCGCAGCTGGGCGAGCTGGCGGAGCAGGGCCCGCTGCTGCTCACCGAGATGGGTCGGGGTCACCACGGCGATCTGGACCAGCAGGTCACCGCGCCCCCGGCCGTCGGGATGGGGCACGCCGCGCCTGCGGAAGCGCTTGACCTCGCCCGCCTGGGTGCCCGGCCCGATCTCCACCGTCTCGTCGCCGTCCAGGGTCTCCAGCGGCACCGTCCCGCCGAGCGCGGCCACCGTCATCGGCACCTCGACGCTGCAGATCAGGTCGTCGCCGCGGCGGTCGAACACCGGGTGGGGATCGACGGCCAGCTCGACGATCAGGTCGCCGGGGGGGCCGCCGAACTGGCCGGCGTGGCCGCGGCTCTGGTAGCGGATCTGGCTGCCGTCCTCCAGCCCCGGCGGGATGTCGATGGTGAGGCTGGAGTCCTCCATCAGCAGCCCCTGGCCGCGGCACTCCGGGCACGGCGAGCGGATCTCCTGGCCGGTGCCGGCGCAGACCGGGCAGGTGGTGGCGGTGACGAGCTGGCCAAGCAGCGACTGGCGGACGGTGCGCTGCTGGCCGGAGCCGTTGCAGCGGGTGCAGACGGTCGGCTCGGTGCCCGGCTTGGCCCCGGAGCCGTTGCAGCGCTGGCAGGCGGCCGCGGCCCTGACCCGCACGTCCTTGGAGGTGCCGAAGACCGCCTCGACGAACGGCAGGCGCAGGCGCATGCCGATGGTCTCGCCCCGGCGGGCCCGGGAGCGGGTCCTGGCGCGGCCGCCGAAGGGGTCGCCGCCGCCGCCGAAGAACTGCCCGAGCAGGTCGTCGAAGGAGGCGCCGAAGGTCGAGAACGGGTCGCCTCCCTGGCCGCCGGAGCTGTCGACGCCGGCCTCGCCGTAGGCGTCGTAGCGCTGGCGCTTGTCCGGGTCGGACAGGACGCTGTAGGCCTTGTTGATCTCCTTGAAGCGCTCGGCCGAGCCCGGGTCGTTGCCGTTGACGTCCGGGTGGTGCTGGCGGGCCAGCCGGCGGTAGGCACGCTTGATGTCCTCGGCCCCGGCGCTCCGGTCGACCTCCAGTAGCTGGTAGTAGTCGCTCAACGGTTACCCGTTCTCCTCGAAGACATCGCCTAGGTAGCGGGCCACCGCCTGGACGGCGGCCATGGCCCGAAGGTAGTCCATCCGGGTCGGGCCGAGGACGCCGATGGAGCCGCTGGCGTCGCCGGCCAGGTAGACGGAGGTGACCAGGGAGCAGGCCTCGATCCCCTCGACCGTGTTCTCGGAGCCGATCACCACCGACACCCTATCCTTGTCGAGGGTGGCCTGGAGCATGCGCAGCACCAGCACCTGCTGCTCCAGCGCCTCGTAGACCCGGCGGACGGTCTCGATGCCGTCGAAGGCCCCCGGGCCGGCGATGTTGGCCTGGCCACCCAGCCAGACCCGCTCGCTGGTCTGGTCGCCGACCACCTGGCCGATGGCGGCGGCAAGGGTGGCGAACAGGGACCGGAGCTCCGGCGGGACCTCACCCGCCATGGCGTCCAGGACCAGCTCGGCCCGTGACAGGCGCTCCCCGGCCAGCCGCTCGTTGAGCTGGCGGCGCAACGCCTCCAGCTCCTCGAGGGCGACCTCCTCGGCCGTCTCGACCAGGCGCTTCTCCACCCGGCCGGAGTCGACGATCAGCACCAGCATGACCACGTGGCGGCCAAGGCCGACCACCTCGACGTGCCGCAGCCGGGACCGGTCAAGGGCCGGCGGGGCAACCATCGCGGTGTAGTGGGTGAGGCTGGACAGCAGCAGCGAGGTCCGCTGCAGGGTCTCCTCCAGGTCGGCGGCGCCCTCGAAGAACCGGGCGATGGTCTCCTCCTGGGCCCGTGCCAGCTCCCCGACGCCGGAGAGGGCGTCGACATAGAAGCGATAGCCACGGTCGGTCGGGATGCGGCCGGCGCTGGTGTGGGGGTGGGAGAGGTAGCCCTGCTCCTCGAGCACGGCCAGCTCGTTGCGGATGGTGGCCGGTGAGACCCCGAGCGAGTAGCGCTCGGTCAGGCTCTTGGACCCGACCGGCTTCTCGGTGTAGATGAACTCGTGCACCACGGCGCGCAGCAGCCGCGCCTTGCGCTCGTCGAGGTGCATGGGCCGCCCTCCCTGCCCGAGACGATCCATGTCGGCAGCGTAGCAGTCAAGGTAGGCGACTGCTAAGCGAGCCGGGCGACCACCTCGCCGTGCAGGAACATGCCCCGTTCGGTGAGTCGCAGCCCGGGCCCGGGGGCCAGCAGCCCGGCTTCTCGCAGCTCGGCGGCGTTCGGGCCGCTGGGGTCGACGCCGAGCACGCGGGCCTCGGCCCGCTCGAGCCCGTCGGCGGTCCGCAGCCGCAGGGCGAGTGCCTCGAACCGGGCCTGGCCGGGGTCAAGGCGCTCCTGCCCCTCGGTCGGCCTCCTTCCCGCCCGCACCGCCTTCAGGTAGGCCGGCACCCCGGGCAGGTTCCATCGCCTGGTCTCGCCGTCGAACTCGTGGGCGCCGGCGCCAAGGCCGAGGTAGCGGCCTCGGCGCCAGTAGGTCAGGTTGTGCCGGCTGGCGTGCGCCGGGAGCACGTCGGCGGGTTCCCCGGGGCCAAGGGCGGCCCAGTTGGAGATCTCGTAGTGGCCGTAGCCGGCGCCGGCCAGCACCGCGCGGGCGGTGTCGTAGCGGTCGGCGAGCTGGTCCTCGTCGGGCTCGGCCATCCGGCCGGCGGCGACCAGGCGGCCGAACTTGGTCGCCGGCTCGATCGTCAGGGCATAGGCCGACAGGTGCTCGGGACGCAGGGCGACCGCCGCGGCCAGGGTGGCCGACCAGGAGCCGGCGTCCTCACCCGGGCCGCCGTAGATGAGGTCGAGGTTGACCGCCGGCACCCCGGCGGCCCGCAGCGCGGCCACCGCCGCCGTGACCCTGGCCGCGTCGTGGACCCGGCCGAGCGTGGCCAGCACCCGGTCGTCGAAGCTCTGCGCGCCCATCGAGACCCTGGTCACCCCGGCCTCGACGAGCCCGCCGGCGACCGCCTGGTCGACCGTCTCCGGGTTGGCCTCGACGGTCACCTCGGCGTCGGGCGCCAGCGGCAGCAGGGCACGGAGCCGGGCCAGCACCCGGGCCAGGTCGCCGGGGGGCAGCAGGGTCGGGGTCCCGCCGCCGACGAACACGCTGGTCACGACGGGCGGCTCCGGGCCGAGGGCGCGGGCGGCCATGGCCGCCTCGTCCAGCAGGGCGGCGGCGTAGGGCCCGCGCAGCCCCTCCATGCCGGTGTAGGTGACGAAGTCGCAGTAGTGGCAGCGGGTCAGGCAGAACGGCACGTGCACGTAGACCCCGAAGCAGGTGGGGTCGAGCAGCGGCGCTGCCGGGGCCGGGCTGGCGAGGACGGTGGTCACCGGGCTACCCTTCGTCGGTCCGCAGCGCGGCCACGAAGGCCTCCTGAGGAACCTCGACGCGGCCGATCTGCTTCATCCGCCGCTTGCCCTCCTTCTGGCGCTCCAGCAGCTTGCGCTTGCGGGTGACGTCGCCGCCGTAGCACTTGGCCAGCACGTCCTTGCGCCTGGCGGCGATCGTCTCCCGGGCGATCACCTTGGCGCCGATGGTGGCCTGGATCGGCACCTCGTAGAGCTGGCGCGGGATCAGCCGCTTGAGCTTGCTGGTCATGGCCCGGCCGTAGGCGTAGGCCTTGTCCTTGTGGACGATGGCCGAGAAGGCGTCGACCGGCTCGCCCTGGAGCAGCAGGTCGACCTTGACCAGGTCTGCCTCCCGGTAGCCGCTCGGCTCGTAGTCCAATGAGGCGTAGCCGCGGGTGCGCGACTTCAGCTGGTCGAAGAAGTCGAAGATGATCTCGCCGAGGGGCAGCTGGTAGCGCAGCTCCACCCGCTCCTCCGACAGGTACTCCATGGTGCCGAGCTCGCCCCGCCGGCCCTGGCACAGGTCCATCACCGGGCCGATGTAGTCGGCCGGGCACAGCACCATGGCGGCGACGTACGGCTCCTCGATCCGCTGGATCGAGCCGGCCGGCGGCAGCTCGCTCGGGTTGGAGACCATGATCGTCTCCCCGGTCTCCAGGGTGACCCGGTAGGCGACGTTGGGGGCGGTGGTGATCAGGGCCAGGTCGAACTCCCGCTCCAGCCGCTCGCGGACGATGTCCATGTGCAGCAGGCCGAGGAAGCCGCAGCGGAAGCCGAAGCCGAGCGCGGTCGAGGACTCCGGCTCGTAGGCGAGGGCGGCGTCGTTGAGCCGCAGCCGGTCGAGGGCGTCGCGCAGGTCGGGGAAGTCGTCCCCCTCGATCGGGTACAGCCCCGAGTAGACCATCGGCCGCGGCTCCCGGTAGCCGGGCAGCGGCTCGGCGGCGGGCCGGCCGGCGGTGGTGACGGTGTCCCCCACCCGCACCTGGCGGACGTCTTTGACCCCCGGGATGAGGTAGCCGACCTCGCCGGCGCGCAGCTCCTGGGTGGCGACCGCCTCGGGGGCGAACGCCCCGACCTCCTCGGCCTCCGAGACGTGGCCGACGGCCATCATCCGGACCCGGTCGTTGCGAGCCAGCCGCCCGTCGACCATCCGGAGGTAGGCGATCACACCGCGGTAGGGGTCGTACAGCGAGTCGAACACCAGCGCCCTGGCCGGCGCGTCGGGGTCGCCCTTGGGAGGCGGCACCCGGTGGACGACGGCTTCGAGGAGCTCCGGCACGCCCTCGCCGGTCTTGGCCGAGACCCGCAGCATCTCCTCGGCTGGGACGCCGAGCACCTGCTCGATCTCGCGGGCCACCCGGTCGGGCTGGGCCGCCGGAAGGTCGATCTTGTTGATCACCGGGATGACGGCCAGGTCAGCCTCGACGGCCAGGTAGAGGTTGGCCAGGGTCTGGGCCTCGATCCCCTGGGCGGCGTCGACCAGCAGCACCGCTCCCTCGCAGGCGGCAAGGGCCCGCGACACCTCGTAGGTGAAGTCGACATGGCCAGGGGTGTCGATCAGGTTGAGGACGTACTCCCGGCGGTCGGCGGCGGTGTAGGCCAGGCGCACGGCCTGGGCCTTGATGGTGATGCCGCGCTCGCGCTCCAGATCCATCTTGTCGAGGTACTGGGCGCGCATGTTGCGCTCGCTCACCGCGTGCGTGAGGTCGAGCAGGCGGTCGGCCAGGGTCGACTTCCCGTGGTCGATGTGGGCGATGATGCAGAAGTTGCGCAGACGCGTCAGGTCGCTTGGCATGGCCGCCCATAGTATCGATCCGTCCCTGGAACTTCTCCGCGGTGCCGATGCCGTCGCGGCGGGGCGTTGAGCAGGAGCAACCGCCTGTGCTAGCCTCGCCCGGTTCCCCGTGAATTCGCGTGAATTCAGTTCAGGAGTGCCCTTTCTTGGCGAACATCAAGTCGCAGATCAAGCGCAACCGGCAGAACGAGCAGGCCCGGCTGCGCAACAAGTCGGTCCGTTCGGCCCTGAAGACCTACGCCCGCCGGGTGCGCGAGAGCGTCGCCGCCGGCGACCGCGAGGCCGCGGACACCGCCCTCCGACGTGCCACCCGCGCCTACGACAAGGCCGTCAGCAAGGGCGTCATCCACACGAACAACGCCGCCAACCACAAGGCGAGCCTGGCCCGCTCGGTCAACCAGCAGGGCCAGTAGCCCGCTCCTCAGCGGCTGGTTCCCGCCGCTGCGCCGGCCCCGGCGAGGCGGGCGATCAGGAGCTCCAGCAGCAGGCGGGGCGATGAGCTGCCGTTGCGGATCTGCGCGTCGGCCTCGGCGATCACGTCGAGGGCCCGGTGGAGGTCGCCCGGGCGGAAGCGCCGGAGCTGCCGCCTGGCCCGGTCGACCTGCCAGTCGCGGACACCGCCCCCGAGCAGTCCGGCGACCTGCGCCTTGGGCAGCTCCGGATGGTCCGCGACCCGCAGCAGCAGGCGCAGCTGGCTGGCGATGAACCCGAGCAGCCGGATCGCGTCCTCGCCCTGGTCGATCAGCGCGTCCAGCCGGTCGAGCGCGGTGGCCGCGTCGGCCGCGAACACCGCGTCGGTCAGCTCGAAGATCCCCCGGTCCGCCGTCTGGGCCAGGAACTCGGTCACGTGCCCGGCGGTCAGCACCGCCGGCGGAGGCACCGCGACGTGGAGCTTGGCGACGGCGCCGGCCAGCTCCCGTAGATCCTGCCCGACGGTGTCGACCAGCGCGGCCACCGCCGCCTCGTCGGCCTTGCGGCCGAGCCGGCGCACCTCGGCCCGCAACCAGCTCGACCGCTCGGAGGGCTTGAGCCTGGCCACCAGCACGGTGGCGGCATGCCGCTGCACCTCCTTGAAGAACTTCCCCTGCCGGCCGGGCGCTGCCGCCCGCAACACCACCGCCGTCGAAGGATCCGGGTCGGCCGCCAGCGCCAACACCGCCTCACGGGCCGGCCCGTCCAGTCCGTCGGCCTCCTGGACCACCACGATCCGCCCGCCTCCGAACAGCGAAGCGGTGGCCAGCCCCATGGCGAACCCGTCAGGCAGCCCCCCACCCCGTACCTCTTCCACCGACGTGCCCGCCCCGAGCCGCTCGGTGGCGGCCGCCACCGCATCGGCCACCGCGCGCTCCGCGAGCAGCTCCTCCTCACCGAGCACGAGCGTCACCGGAACCGAACCAGGTCGAGCGGCCATGCCCGGCATGCTACCCCGCCGCCACGACCACTCCGCCGGCTGACGGCCAGCAGGCCCGGTCCGGCGTGCGGTGGTCCGCTCACACGGTGATGACGAGCTTTCCGCGAGTGTGGCCTGCTTCGAGCGCCCGGATGGCCTCGGGGACCTCGCCCAGCGGGAAGGTCCTGCCGATGACCGGGGTGAGCTTGCCGGCCTCGATCAGGTCCCGCAAAGTTTGCAGGTCTTCCTGCCGCGGCGTGGAGGCCAGCATCCGCAGCCGCTGGCCCACGAACCGTGACAGCAGGGGGGCCCGCAGGCTGCGATCGAAGCCTCCCAGCCACCGACCTCGCCCTTCACTACCAACGATGACCAGCGTCCCCTTGGGGGTGAGGGCACGCCGCAGCTGCGACAGCGAACGGTGGCCCGCGGTGTCCAGGATGAGGTCCCAGTGGCGTGTCCCGTCGGTGACGTCGTCGCGGGTGTAGTCGATGACGTCGTCGGCGCCGATGGATCGGACCAGGTCGACCTGGGTCGTGCTGCACACCCCGGTGACGTCCGCGCCGAACGCCTTGGCCAGCTGGACCGCGAACGACCCCACCGCGCCGGCCGCCCCGATGATGAGGACCTTCTGCCCCGCCTGGACCTGGCCGCTGTCGCGCAGCCCTTGGAGGGCGGCGAAGGCGGAGGTGGGGACGGCCGCGGCCTGCTCGAAGGTGAGGTTGGCCGGCTTGGGGGCAAGGTTGTCCTCTGGAGCAGCGGCGTACTCGGCGAAGGAGCCATCACACCAGCCGAACACCGCATCACCCGGCTGGAACCGGGTCACGTTGCTGCCGACCGCCTCGACGCGTCCGGCGACGTCCATGCCCCGAACCCGGACCTTGGGTTTGCGGAGCCCGAGATCCGGGACAACGAGGCGGATCAGGTAGGGCAGGCCGGTCATGACGTGCCAGTCGCCGCGATGGAGGCCAGCCGCATGGACCTGCACCAGCACCTCGTTGTCCTTGGGTACCGGCTGGTCGATGTCCCTGAGCTCCAGGACATCTGCGGAGCCGTAGGCATCTTGGATAATCGCCTTCATCGTCGTCTCCCGGCCCGTGGTGGTCTCGAGCCCGTCGTCGGCCGCAGCGGCAGCCACAGGGGCGGACGTCGTCGTACGCGGTGCATGCATGTTCGCTCTCCTCGATCGGGAGGTGGACCGCCCTGGGACGAGACCGGCCGATCCTCAGCGCCTCCGGAGTCCCGGAGGCTTACAATGTAAGATACCCATACAGTGTATGGTTGTCAAGTACATCGTAAGGTTGTCGACCCTTGGACTTACGGCCGTAGGTTCGCTTCCACAGCGAGGACGAGATGGCGACCCAGACCGACCCCAGCGCAGCGCCCCGGATCCCCCTCAACAAGCAGCGGGTGCTGGGCGCCGCCGTCGCCCTGGCCGACCGAGGCGGCGTCCGGTCGCTCAGCATGCGAAAGCTCGCCCACGAGCTCGGGGTCGAGGCCATGTCGCTGTACCACCACGTGGCCAACAAGGACGACATCCTGGACGGCATCGTCGACGTCGTCTTCAGCGAGATCGTGCTGCCTTCGGGCGACGCCGACTGGAAGGCGGCCATGCGCCAGCGGGCCATCTCGGCCCGCGAGGCGCTCCTGCGCCACCCCTGGGCCACCGGCCTGATGGAGTCGCGCTCCACACCCGGTCCCGCGACGTTGCGACACCACGACGCTGTGCTCGGCATCCTGCGAACCGCGGGCTTCTCGGTCGAGCTGGCCGCCCACGCCTTCTCCGTGCTCGACAGCTACATCTACGGCTTCGCGCTGCAGGAGGCGAACCTGCCGTTCGACACGCCGGAGGAGACAGCCGAGGTGGCGCAAGCGATCATGGCGGAGCTCCCGGCCGACGAGTACCCGCACCTCGCCGAGATGACCGTCGAGCACGTCCTCCAGCCAGGCTACGACTACGGCAACGAGTTCCTGTTCGGCCTCGACCTGATCCTCGACGGCCTCGACCGGGCCCGCCACGTCAGCACCGTCTGACGGGTCACCCCGACCCGGGCGGCGTTCTCAGTGTTCGCCACCCACCCGCGGCTTCGCACTAGCACCGATCGAGCCGGGGCGGCGGGCGTGGCCCGACGGCCCA
>Ga0210378_10001711_pt1 | contig 11399 bp, 6 predicted proteins | sample PLM1_60_b1redo_FD_155465 | JGI IMG/M metagenome (GOLD analysis project Ga0210378, IMG submission 155465) | Groundwater sediment microbial communities from an aquifer in East River, Colorado, USA - PLM1_60_b1 redo | ecosystem: Environmental > Terrestrial > Soil > Riparian zone | place: USA: East... | reverse complement strand
GCCGGCGCCAAGTCCGGCGCCAAGTCCGGCGCCACGTCCGGCGGCGCCGAGTCCGGCGGCGCGAGGTGCGGCGGCGCCGAGTCCGGCGGCGCGAGGTGCGGCGGCGTCATGTCCGGCGGCGTGAGGTGCGGCGGCGTCATGTCCCGCGGCGCCGAGTCCGGCGCCGGGTCCGGCGGCGCCGGGTCCGGCCGCGGCGGACGCGCCCGCCACCCACGCCGCGCCCTGGGCTACGGCGTGCTTGGGATGCGCGTCGACCGCCACCGGGCGGCCGAGCTCCGCCGCCACCAGCTGGGCGACGATCGGCATCCGCGACGACCCGCCCACCAGCAGCACCGAGTGGAGCTGCTCCGCCGTCACGCCGGCCGAGCGCAGCGCCCGCTTCAGCGCCTCGATCGTGTCGTACAGCGCCGGGCGGACCATCGACTCGAGCTCGGCCCGGGTGAGCCGTACCTCGGTGGAGACGTTCGGCAACAGCACCGGGATCGTGACGTCGGTGTCCGACGAGAGCGCCTCCTTGGCGTCGGTGCACTCCTCCTTGAGCCGGGCCATCGCGGCGACCGCGGCCGGCTCGTCCTCGTCGAGCTCGGCCAGCTTGCCGCCGAGCGCGCGGCTGACGTGGTTGAGCACGGCGGCGTCGAAGTCGATCCCGCCGAGGCGCTCGATCCCCTCCGGCTGGCCGAGGATCTCGAAGCCGGCCCGGGTCTTGCGTAGCACGGCAGCGTCGAACGTGCCGCCGCCGAGGTCGTAGACGGCTACCACCGCGCCGGTCTCGATGCGCTGCTGCTGGGCGTAGAACGCCGCCGCGGCCTCCGGCTCGGTGACGAAGCGGACCGGTTGGTCGAGGTTCGCCATCCGGACGGCCTGGCGGAGCAGGTCGGTCTTGTACGGGCCCCAGTTCGCCGGGTGGCAGACGCAGACCGAGGACGCCGGGCCGCCCTCCCGGGTGGACACCTCGTCGATCACCGAGCGCAGCAGGCGCGACATCAGCGCCTCTGCCGAGTACGGCACGCCGCCGAGCAGGATCGGCGTGGGGTCGCCCAACCGGCGCTTGAACTCCCGGGCTACCCGGTCGGGCTCGGTCAGCGCCCGGCGGTTAGCGGTCTCGCCGGTCAGGAACGTCTCGTCCTGCCGGAGCAGCACGACCGAGGGGATCGCCGCCGCCCGGCTGCCCAGCGCGGCGATGTCGGCGCGGCCCGCACGCCAGGTCGCGGCGGCGGTGAACGTGGTTCCGAGGTCGATGCCGAGTGCGTACATCACTACCGCTCCGGTGCTCGTGGTTGACAGAGAGGTTAGGTGTGCCGGGCCCGCCGGTCAGCGAGCCGGCTGCAAATTGGGGGCTGGTCGGGGGATGTCCCCGACGGGCCCGGGCCGGCCGGGTTCCTACAGTGAGGACATGGATCCGGCGCGCCCGCTGCGAGACGTCTTCGCCGGCCTGGTGAGTGACGAGAGCGCCCGCCAGGCCCACGCCGCTGACCCCGAGGGCTTCCTGGAGGCCGCCGGCCACGCGGAGCTGCCCGGCCACCTGGTGGCCGAGGCGATCATCAACTATGCCGACACGGCGCCGGCCGAGGTGGCCGAGCACCTGGCGCCGTTCGTCATGGCGAACGGCCCCGTTCCGGTCGACGAGGGTGCGCTTCCCGGCGAGACGGACTGGATGCAGGGGCTCGACCTGCTGGCCGGCGCGCCGGGCGAGCTCGCGCTCGACGCCGACGTGGCCGTCGACCCGCATGACGCGGCGGCCCGGCCCGGCCACGAGGCCGGCGCCGATCAGTACGCCGACGACTCGGCCGACCCGCGCGCCGGCGCCTTCCTCGACGACCCCTTCGGTCTTGACTTCGGCCATGGCGACACCGACTCCGTCCACACCGGACGCCTCGGCGAGGCCGGCGAGGCCGGCGAGGCTCCCGCGGGCGGGCAGGTGGTGGGGGCGGCGTTCGGCGCCCACCCGGCGACCGACCTCGGGCCGAGCGAGCTGGACGACGCGGACGAGGTGGGCGACTCGGGCGAGGTGGACGAGGTGGGCGAGGCCGCCGGCGGACCCGCGGGGTCGGGCTGGCTTGGCGGCGCCGACCTGCTGGACGGGTCGGAAACGCCGGATCACCCGGAGCCGTCGGCCGGTCCGGGGCACCCGGCCGCCGACCATGACCTGCCCGACCGCGACCCGGCCGACGGCCTCGACGACCTGTGACCGGACGCTGCGCCCGCTCATCGGGCCGTGCGCCGCAGCTCGGCCAGCATGCCCTCGCAGGACCGGATCGCCACCCTGGCCGCGACCGCCAGCTCGTGACCGGTCATCGGGTTCTCGGCGCGCCGCTGCCAGCGAGCCAGCGCCTCGGCGGCGGCCGAGCTGAGGGCGTCGGTGTCGGCGTCGGCGGGCAGCCGCAGCCGCAGATGGGTGGCGCTGCCCGACCCGCCGATCAGCCGTTCCAGGTCCTCGATCACCGCGGCCTTGCCGGCGACCCAGCCGGCCCGCACCGAGGACAGCACCCGCAGCTCGTTGAACGGGTGGGCGGAGGCGATGATCTCCTCGGCCCCGGGCGCGAGCGCCTCGCTACCCGGCCGCCGCTCGGCGCGGACCAGCGTGTCCAGCGCGAGCAGCGCGGACCGGCTCTTCAGCACGTCGCGGCGCTCGAAGAACAGCGAGCGGAGCACGTCCTGCAGGTCGTTCAGGCCGCTGCGCTCGGCCAGCTCGGCGGCCAACTCGGTAGCGGTCGACGTGCTGCGGCGGCGGAGCAGGGTCGAGGCCAGCCGGACGCCGAACAACCCTAGCCGGGATAGCAGGTGCTCGCGTTCGATCGAGGTAAGCCCGAGCTCGGGCATCGTCTCGACGAAACGGTCGGCGGACAGCAGCAGGCCCTCGACCTCCTTGGCCGGCCGGTCCGCGACCCGGCGGAGCTGCGCCACCTCGGTCTCGGTCAGGGTCACCGCGGTCTCCGCCAGCAGCCCGGCCACCGGCACGACGGTCTGCACCACCCGGCGTATCTTCGGGTCGGTGGCCAGCCGCCGGGCGATGCGGCGGGCCGAGGCCATCGAGTCGAGCCGGCCGACGCCGACCTCGTCCGCTCGGGACAGCACCCCGACGGCGTTCACCGGGTTGGGCCGGGAGACCTCGGTGTCGTGGAAGGCGCTCAGGAACTCCAGGTCGTGCGCGTGCAGGTGCTTCATCAGGTAGAGGACCGCGTCCGCCGGCGTCTCCTCGTCTTCGGCCGCGAGCAGCTCCCAGGCCCGGCGGGCCGCCCGCTCGGACAGCGAGCCGATGCCCGGTGTGTCGATCAGCGTGGCCGTGCGCAGCGCCTGCGACGGCCAGGTCACCACCATCTCCTCGACGTCGTCCGGGGACAGACCGGCGAGGTCGATCTCGATCGCCCCGTCCTCGCGGCTGAACCTGGCCTGCCGCGGCCGGCCGTGCTTGGGGTGCAGCAGCACCTGGTAGCCGTGGCCGTCGCGGTACCAGGTCACGATCCGGGTGCACTCGCCTGCGTCGGTGGGCGCCAGCCGTTCCCCCACCAGCGCGTTGAGCAGGGTCGACTTGCCGGACTTGACCCGGCCGGCGATGGCGACCCGGAGCGGCTCGTCCAGCCGGTTCCGCAGCGCGGCCAGCCGGCCGGCGTCCGCGGTCCCGCGGTAGACCTCGATCGCCCGTCCCAGCGCCGCCCGGGTCCGCTCCAGCAGGCTCATGGTGGCCCCTCGGCGATCTTGGCCAAGTCAACCCGATGGCGGCGCGCGAAACGTTGCCACAACCAAGATCGGCGGTGGCGGGGCGGCCGGCTCACGGCTGCACCGCCGCGGCGCGCTGCCTGAGCTTGCGCAGCCGGGCCAGCTCGGCGTCGAGGTCCTTCAGCCGCTTCTCCCGCTCGGCCTGGGTGCGCTTGGCCGCCTCGGACGCGCCCTGCAGGGCCTGCGCGTTCGACTTGTTGAGCTCCTCGGCCCGCGCGCTGTAGTGGTCGCGCAGTTGGCGCTGGATGCGCCGCAGCGTGTCCCGGGAGTCCTTGCCGGCCACGAAGCTGACCTCGTCGCAGTACCGGCGGATGGTGTTCTTCGCCTGCGCCCGCCGCTGGATGACCTGGCGTTCCTTTTCCTCGCGCAGGCTCTTGCGCCCCATCACCAGGCCGATGCCGACGCCGAGCGGGCCGAGCGCGATGTGCGCCACGCTGCTCAGCATCGTGAACATGATGAGCCCGCCGTAGGTCCCGCGCAGCGCCACCATCGTCTGCTTGGCAACACTCATCTTCTCCAGCTTGATGTTCGGGTCCATCCGCGCCTGGGTCAGCAGCGGGGTGGGGTTGTAGACGGCCAGCCGGTCGAGCACCTGGCCCGATGCCTCCCGGAAGTGGTGGCCCACCTGCTCGCTGAGATCGTCCGCCTTCCGCCGCAGCAGCGTGTAGTTCGCGAGTAGCTCGTACGAGGTCCGCGACTCCAGCCAGGCCTCCATCTCCGACCAGGTGTCGGCCGGGTCGCTGATCTCCAGCGCGTCCTCGGCCTCCTGGACCACCAGCCGGATCCGGTGTCGCAGGTCGTGGTCGATGTCCGAGGAGAGGTCGCCGATGCCGTCGCCGAGCGTCTGCATCCATTTGGCCGCCGCGCTCTTCAGCGACTCGACCCGTTCCTTGGTGGCGGTGAGCTCGCCGACCACCCGCTGGGCCGCCTTCGGGTCGACCAGCGCCGCGCGCTCGGCGTCGAACTGCATCTCGATCTGCTGGCACACCGCGGCGACCTCGGCCGCGGCGTCGGCGGCCACCGCGGCGATGCCGCCGGCCGCCACCCGGTCGTTGACGAATGAGACCAACTCCGCGAACCCGGACTCCGCGTTCAGCGCGCCGTCGTTGGTCTTCACCGCGCGCGCCCGCAGCGAGGAGGACACCGCGAGCAGTTGTACGCCGCCGGCGCCCTGCAGGTGGCGTTCGTTGAGCTGGCGCACCGTGCGCCAGGCCGGGTAGAAGTCGGTCTTCGTGAGGACGCAGACCACCGTGTCGCACAGGTCGCGGGCGCGGCGCAGAAAGTCGACCTCGGTACGGGTGAGCTCCTGGGAGGCGTCGGTCACGAACAGCACCGCGTCCGCCATCGAGATGGCGGCGAGACTCGCCGCGGCGTGCGCCGAGCCCAGCCCGCCCACGCCGGGGGTGTCGACGACGACGAGGCCGCCGGAGAGCATCCGCCGCGGTAGCCGCACCTCGACGCCGGACACCCGGCCGGCGGCCCGTCCGGCCGGCGCCCCGGGTGTCCTTGGCGGCGTCCCCGGCGCACCCGCACCAGGTGCGGCCGGAACGCGGAGCCCGTCGTCGGCGCTCTCGACGACGTAGCGGCGCACCTCGTCCAGGGCGATCGGCTCCCGCCGGGGCGGCACCCCGTCCAGCAGCAGCTCGGCCCGTAGCTCGTCCCCGTACCGCACGTAGGTCGGCACCGCGGTGGCCACGTCGTCGTCGACCGGGCAGACCGTCGCCCCGAGCAGCGCGTTGACCAGCGAGCTCTTGCCGTGCTTGAACTCACCCACCACCACGATGTGGATCCCGGGGTTGGCCAGCGCGCGCTTCGCCTCGCCGAGCCGCCCGGCCAGGTCCGGCCGCCGGTACGCCTCGCAGGCCCGCAGACCGAGGTCGAGGATCGCGCCGGCCTGCGCGACCGGGTCGGCGGCGGCCGGCGCGGCGGCCTGAGTCATGAGGCGGCCTCCTGAGCGAGCGGGTGGAACGTGCCGCGGCGGGCCCCTGCGTCGGTACGCAGGAGCCCGCTGCGGCGATGGGCACGGTCAGAAGTCGGGCGTGTCGTCGGGTGCCCCGGCGTGCTCGAGCTGGACCGGCTGCGGGTCCTCGGTGCGCAGGATCGGCGGCTCGCGGTGCAGCCCGAGGTCGACGTCGATCTGGGTGTTGACGTGCTGCTCGGCGTCGCCGGGGCCCTGCTCGGTCTGCACGATCGAGTCCTCGGCGTTGACCGTGTTGGTCTCGTCGTGGCTGTCGTAGCTGCCGGTGGCGTCGCCGGCCCCGATGGCCGAGCCGTGGTCGGCCTGGTTGTGCGACACGTTCGTGGCGTCGCCGCCGCCGGTCGCCACCGCGCTGTCCAGGACGTTGGAGTCGCTGATGGTGGTCACGTCGCCGTCACCGAAGTTGATCGTGCCCTCGTTCTCGCCGTCGACCTGGGCGGTCGTGTTGTGGTCGCCCACCACCGCGTTCGTGGTGTCGTGGCCGGACTGGATGCCGGTGTTGACGCCGGTGTTGAGCACACCCTCGTTGACCAGGTCGCCGTCGGCCTGCACGTTGCCGTCGCCGCTGGCCATGTTGCCGAAGTTGTCGTCGCCGACGGCCTGCGCGCGGTCCCCGGTGGCGCCGACCACGTTGCCCTCGTCGGTGTTGCCGGCCACCGAGCCGTCGCCCAGCGCGTTGGCGTTCTTCGCGTCGACGTCCACCGAGATGTCGCCGTGGACGTTGCTGTCGCTCAGGTCGACGTTCGTGTTGGTGGAGTTGTCGATCGAGTTGTCGGTGAGGATCTCGGTGATGCTGTGGTCGTCCTCGTACGCCACGTAGGTGACGTAGTTGAGGTGCTGCATGACCTGGTCCACCGAGGACGATGGGGCGTACGAGCTGCTCGCCGGCGGGCTGTAGCCGCTTGAGTACGACGGGCTGCCGCTGCTGTAGCTCTGCAGCGCGGTCCTGGTGTCGGCCGGCAGGTCCATCGACCCGCACACCTCACCGGTCAGGGCCGGAACGTCCACACCGGACAGGTCGTGGTCGGTGATGCCCTGCGCCGCGAGCGTTCCCTGCGGGTCCTCGACGTACTGCAGCGCAGCGTCGTGGTTGCCGAGGATGTTCCCGATCAGCTGCTTGATCAGCGCAGCCACGTCCACTGCCATTGTTGCCTCCTGGCTCTGGCCCATCCCCTGTGGCTGGGCTCGGTCATACTTTGCGGCGGACCACACGACCCCGACATCGGGGAAACCCCCCCGCCCCACCGACTCGTCTAGGGGTACGAGCCCGTTCCCGGCCGGAACGGACATGCCCGGCTCGGTCAGGCCCCGCGACGGGCGTCATCATCGAGCATCTCCCGGACCGCCGCCACGAACTCGGCCCGAGTGGTGGCGCCGAGCTTGGTCCGGATCCGGGCGACGTGGTGCTCGACGGTCTTGGGGGAGATGTAGAGCTGCGCGCCGATGTCGCGGTGCGTGCGGCCGGCGAGCACGAGCCGGGCCACCTCGACCTCGCGCTCGGACAGGCCGGCGAGCCGAGGGTCGGACCGGGCCGGGGCCTCGGCGTGCGGGCCGGTCGCCTCCGGGCTGGACAGCTCACGGGCACGTTCGAGCAGCCGCCGGGCGGCCGCCGGGTCGGCGGTGCGGATCGCCGCCTGGCCGACCAGCCGGGAAGCCTCCCACGGCAGCTGCGCGGCCACCAGCCGGTCGGCCGCGGCGAGCACGGCGTCCGGGTCAACCCGCCCGGCCAGCGCGGCGGCCCACCGTTCCGCCGCCGCGGCGAGCGCCCGCTGCCGGAAGCCGGCCGGCTGCGCCGCGGCGAGCCCGCTGGCCACGGCGCCGGCGGCCGGTGCGTCCTCGCCGGCGACCGCCACCTGCAGCCGGACCCAGCCGGTGGCGACCAGCCAGGCCGGCGGCCGGCCGAGGCGCTCGACGATGTCCTCGAGTGCCTCCAGGACCGGGGCGATCCGCTGGTGCTGGCGGAGCCGAGCCGCGGCGATCGCGAGCTCCTCCAGCACCTCCACCTGGAACAGGTCGACCGCCCGGCGGGCGAGCGCCTGCTCGACGCTCGCCCAGCTGTGCCTGATGCGGGCAATGTCCCCGGAGCGGCGGGCGATGCCGGCCGACACCGCCGCCAGCAGCAGCCGCTCCCGCCCCGGCAGCGGCACCCCGGCGAGCCGGCTGCTCTCGGCGAGCGGGGTGTCGTACCGCCCGGTCCGCAGGTGCACCCAGGCCAGTAGCAGCCGATGCCGGTCGGCGGCGACCGGTCCGCCGACTCCGGCGGCGAGTGCCCGGCGGAGCAGGTGCTCGGCCGAGGCCGCGTCGCCCGCGGTGACGGCGACCAGCGCGCCCAGCGCGTGCGGGGTGTCCGGGAGCACAACCGCGGGTGGGAGTCGCTCCACCGCCTCGGCCGCCTCGATCAGCAGCGGCAGCGCGGCGGCCGGATCGGCTGCCGCGAGCGCCGCCTCGGCCAGCCGGCGCAGGCTCAGCGGACCGCCGTCCACGGCAGCGGCCCGCCTGGCCTCGGCCAGCCGCCCGGTCGCGACCAGCGCCGGCACTGCCAGGACCTGCCCGGCCGGCCCGGCGGCGAGCAGTGCGTCGGCGGCCCGCCCCGCCCGGCCCTGGTGTGCGGCGACGGCTCCGTCGGCGAGGGCCAGCCGGGCCCGGTCGGCCGGCGTGTCCGGCGCCGCACCGTCGAGGTCCACCGGCAGGCCGAGCAGTGCGGCGGCCTCGGCCCGGCCGGCGGCGAGCGCGGCCGGGTCGGCGCCGGCGTCGGCGGCGTCGTCGAACCACTGCGTGGCCGCCGCGGGGTCGGAGAACCGCAGCCGCTCGCCGGCGGACCGGTACACCGCGGCCGCCCTGGGGGTGCGCACCCGCGCCGCACGGAGCTGGGTGGCGGCGACGACGGCGTCGGCGCCGACCGCGACGAGCGCGTCGGCCACGGCCTCGTACACCCGGCGCCGCTCGGCCGGAGGCAGGTCGGCGAGGACGGCTCCGGCGACCGCCGGAATCATCCGCTCGCCGTCGGGCACCAGCAGGCCCTCGTCGCGCAGCGTCCGCATGGCCGCGGCGAGGCCGGTCATCGGCATCCCGGCCGCGGCGGCCAGGACGTCGTCGGCGAGCTCCAGCCGCAGGGCGAGCACCCGGGCCAGATCGGTCACTGCGGGGTCAAGCACGGCCAGCCGGCGGTGCACCCGGGCGACCAGCGCGGGTGGCGGGCGGCCGGGTGCCCGCTGCCCGGACGGATCGGCGGCGGCGGTCGCGGCGACGGCGGCGGCGACCAGCGCCAGGCCGGCCGACGCGTCGAGGGTCGCGGCGACCGCGTCTGGCGTGGCCGGCCGGCCGGTGCTGCTGGTCAGCAGCGCTGCGACGTCCGTCGGGTCGAGCGGCCCGAGGTGTTCCACCGGCCCCCGCGCGGCGACCGCCTCGTCCAGCTCGGCGAGTTCCGGCCGGTCGATCGTGGGCCGCCGGCTGATCGCCATGGCCACGCCCTGCCGGGCCGCGGCGGTCAGCGCCCGCAGCGCGGCCGGGTCCAGCCGGTGGGCGTCATCGACCAGGACGAGCTGGCCGTCGGCCTGCGCCGCCACCAGCCGGGCCGCGAGGTCGGGCAGCGCCGCACTCGCCGGCGTGACGCGGACGACCCCCATCCGGCCCCGCGCGGCGATCTCGTCGAGACGATGGGTCCGCCCGGCGCCGTCGACACCGACGACCACCGTCACCTGCGTCTCCCGGTCGGTCTCCGCGGCGGCATGGGTCGATTCTGGGCCCGCGCGGCCGGTGCCGACGGGAAGATTCGGTAACTGGTGGCGACGCGGCGGCGGGGTCTTCCGCCGGACCTCAGGCGGCCGGGCAGCTGGCTCCCTGGCGCGGCACCGTGACGGTGAACAGGTACGTGTCGACCGCCCGGGTCACGCAAGTGGTCTTCGGGTAGGCGGTGTGGCCCTCGCCGTTCCAGGTGAGCAGCGTCGCCGACGCCAGCTGCCGGGTCAGCACCTGCGCCGAGGCGTACGGGGTGGCCGGGTCGTGGGTGGTGCCGACCACCAGGATCGGCGGTGCCCCGGCCGCCCGCACCCGGGGCAGCGGGTGCCGGGGCGCCCGCCACTGCTGGCAGCCGAGCAGGCCCAGCGCGAGGGAGGTGCCGAACAGCGGGTACTTGGCCCGCCAGCTGTCCAGCGCCCGGCGCACCGTGGCGTCGCTGACGAAGGACGCCGAGTCGGCGCAGTTGACGGTGATGTTGGCGTCCAGGATGTTGGAGTAGTCGCCGCTCGGGTTCCGCTGGCTGTACTGGTCGGCGAGGGCGAAGACGCCGGCGGCGTCGCCGCTGTCGGCCTCCGCGAGCGCGCTCTCCAGCTGCGGCCACTCGTCCTGGTCGTACAGCGCGGATACTGCCGCGAGCAGCACGTGTCCGGCCGTGGCCAGCCGGCGCTCGCCCGAGCGGGCGCTGTGGATCGGGCTGCGGCGGGCCTTCGCCAGCAGCCCGGCGAGGAACTGCCGGGCGTCCGGCCCGACCCGGCAGCCCTGCCCGCGGCGCCGGCAGTCGGCGGCGAACTGGCGGTAGGCGTTCTCGAAGCCGGCGGCCTGCCCCTCGGCCGCGGCGACCTCGTCGGCGAGCGGGTTCACCGCGCCGTCGAGGACCATCGCGCGCACCCGGTCCGGGAAGATCGACGCGTACACGGAGCCGAGCCGGGTGCCGTAGGAGTAGCCGAGGTAGGTCAGCTTCTTGTCGCCGACCGCCTGCCGGACCAGGTCCATGTCCCGGGCGGTTTCCTCGGTGTTGTAGTGCGCCAGCGCCGGCCCGTACTTGCCGGCGCACCCGTCGGCCACCTCCCGCGCGATCGCGACCTGCGCCGCGTACTGCGCCGGAGTCCGGGCGTCCGGGTCCAGCGCGATCCCCCGGTCCTTGAGCGCGGCCGGGATGCACTCGACGGGATGCGACAGGCCCACCCCGCGCGGGTCGAACCCGACGATGTCGAACCGGCGCAGCACGTCCAGCGGCAGCGACAGGCTCAGCCCTACCGCCGCGTCCAGCCCGGACCCACCCGGACCACCAGGGTTGACGACCAGCGAACCGAGCGGTCGCTCCCGCTGGCGGTAGCGGACCTTGAGCAGGAACAGGTCGATGCTCCGGCCGGCCGGGTCGGCGTAGTCCAGCGGCACATGCAGCCGGCCGCAGCCGAAGCGCAGGTCCCGGTCACCTCCCGGCTGGTCCTTGACCTGCGGGCGGATCACCGAGGTGCAGTCGTCGAAGTCCAGCGCCGACGTGTGCGGCGTGGCCGGCGAACCGGCCCGCGGCGGCGAGCTCGGCTCACCCTGGCCGGTCGAGCCGCTGGGGCCGGGGGTGGCGCGGTGCTCCCGGAACGTCCCGCCGCCGCCCGGCGAACACGCCTGCAGGGCAAGTGCGGCGGCGACGGCGGCGACGAGAGCGGTGCGCCCCCTGGTGCGAGTCACCCTCCAACCGTACGGTCCGGCCCAGGGGGTGTCTCGTGGACCTTCGGCGGCGCCCACGACGCCCAGACGACGACCGGATGGCCCAAGGCGCCGCGGGCGCGAGGAGGCATTGTCCACCACCCCACGAAAACGCTACGCGTCCCCGCCGGTTGACAACGGATGCGTGAGACGCAAGACGCTCCACGTTTCCGCGGGGACCCCGGATGCGTCGCCGATACAACACCGGTGTCGGCTCCTCCTCCGCCTTGCCGGACGCCGCCTGGCTCGCCGCGGGCAT
>Ga0210378_10001710_pt1 | contig 11400 bp, 8 predicted proteins | sample PLM1_60_b1redo_FD_155465 | JGI IMG/M metagenome (GOLD analysis project Ga0210378, IMG submission 155465) | Groundwater sediment microbial communities from an aquifer in East River, Colorado, USA - PLM1_60_b1 redo | ecosystem: Environmental > Terrestrial > Soil > Riparian zone | place: USA: East... | reverse complement strand
CTCCGCGAGCGGGCCGGGCTCGAAGGTAGCGCGGTTCATCGTTGTTCCTCCTGGTTGTCGAGATGGCGCTCGAGGGCGTCGAGGTGCGTGCTCCACAGGCGGCGGTACGGCTCGAGCCACTCGTCGAGCGCCTGGAACGGACGTGTTTCGATCCGGTAGATGCGCTGCTGCGCTGCCGTACGGCAGGAAACGAAGCCGGCTTCGCGGAGCACCTTCAGGTGCTTGGACATTGCGGGCTGGCTGACCGCGAGCAGGTCGACCAGCTCACCGACGCTGCTGTCGGACCTCCGAAGCTCGTCGAGGATACGGCGCCGGGTGGGTTCGGCCAGTACGGCAAACGCGTCCACGGGCACGCCCGCGAGTATTCTCCTCTACGCATATGCCTGTCAAGGCATATGGATCCGAAGCCCGCGGGGGCTCGGCGCGCTGGCCGAGGCCAGGCGGGATCCGACGGCCTGGGACGGGACGACCGAGGCCGGCGGCGTGCGGATGCCGGCCGAGATGATGGGCGCGGTCGCACCCGACGAGCTGGTCAACCCCGAATGGCGAGTACAGGCACGGTACGGGTGAGATAGTGCGCAATGCCTACTGTCCGTGTCCGATACAGCCCTATGCGTATGTCAACGCGCGCCGACCTGAGCCTCCAGGGCGATTCTTCGGCTACGCCCTCTTGCCAGGACCGGTAAGGCACGTAGCCTTCAACCGACCTACTAGCCGTCTGCCGTCCGTCGAGGGGTGGCACTGGGAGGTCACCGCCGAATCGGGGATCGGTAACGTGCCGATCTCGAACCGGGGACCCACTAGGTTCCATTGGGGTGAATCGGCGCCGCGGGTCGCCTCCGCCGCGTCGTAGGGCAACTTCCCGGCCCGAACCCGTCAGCTAACTCGGTAGGCGGAGCGTGGAAGCTAAGGAGCCGCCTCGGTGGCCGTGCCGAGACCCCACTCCCCCCTGCTCAGATCACTCTCGGTAGCCGCGCTGGCGGCGCTCGTCGTCGGCACGTCCGCCGGCCCCGGCGCCGCGGAACCCCATCCCGCGCCGGCAGCCCCCCGCACGTCCGCGCAGGCGTTGGAGCAGCTCAAGGCGTTCAACGAGGAGTTCGAGAAGGTCACCGAGCAGTACAACGACGCGCGGGTGCTGCTGAGGAAGCGCCAACTGGAGGCGAAGGTCGCGGTCAGCCGGGCCCGCGCCGCGCACGCCCAATACCTCGCCATGTCTCGCCAGCTCGCGCAAGTCGCCTCCGCGGCCTACCGCGCCGTGCCGCTGGCCGCCCTCGGCTCGATGCTCACCAGCGACTCGCCACAGGCGTTCCTCGAGCAGCTGATGGCGCTGGGTGCGGTCGCCGGCCACCGGGCCGCGCTGGTGGACCGCTCCGCCCAGGCGCGCTCGGCGAGGGCCAAGACGGCGACCGACGCGGCCGCGGCGCTCACCGCGGCGAGCCGGCTGACCGCCGACCTCGCCGGCAAGCGCCAGGACCTGTCGAGGCGTGCCGCGCAGAGCACGCGGCTGTTCCAGCGGCTGACGGCGCAGGAGCGTGCGGCGTTCCTCGCCGCCGCTCCGGCCCCGCCGCCGGACCGGGGCAGCCGCACTGCACCCCGGCAGCCGACCCCGACCCGGACGCCGGCACCAACCCCGACGCAGGCACCGACCCCGACCTCGGCACCGACGCCGACCTCGAGACCGACGCCGACCTCGAGACCGACGCCGACCTCGAGACCGACGCCGACGCCGACGCCGACGGTGCCGGCCAGCGGCCGGGCCGGTGCCGCTGTGGCGACGGCCAAGGCCCAGCTGGGCAAGCCGTACGCGTGGGGGGCGGCGGGGCCGAACGCGTTCGACTGCTCCGGTCTGACGATGTACTCCTGGGCCGCCGCCGGCGTGAACCTGCCGCACTCCAGCTCGATGCAGATGAGCGTCGGCACCCCGGTGTCGCGCTCCCAGCTGCAGCCCGGGGACCTGGTGTTCTTCTACAGCCCGGTCCATCACGTCGGCATCTACGTGGGGAACGGGATGATGATCCACGCGCCGACCACCGGCGATGTCGTCAAGTACGCGGGCATCGCTTCCTTCCCGTGGACGGGCGCGACCCGTCCAGGCTGACCAACCGCCGACCCCGACCCGCGCCCCGTCTCCGCACACCCCACGCGGAGGCCGGGGCGCGCGGTCTCGCAGATTGGGTGAGCCGTTGGGGGTGGCCTGATCCGGCCGAATCCCCGCCGCATCAAGGGTGCCGGGCAGGACACGGCGTCGACGTCGGCTGGCATGCTCTTGTCCGCTCGATGTCGCCGCCCGCGCGAACGCCTCATACGACCGCGGCACCAGCGCCGCATCCGGGTCGACCGGCGCGCTGGCGGGCTCGTCCACGCCACCTGCCATGAAGTCCTTGCGCATGCTCGGACCGTGCGTGGTGCACTGATCGCCCGCCCGCCCAGCTGAGGGAGAGCCATGATCATCGGCGCGCACGCGATCCTCTACTCCACCGACGCGGACCGGACCCGCGGCTTCCTCCACGACGTGCTCGGACTGCCGTCCGTCGACGCCGGCGGCGGATGGCTGATCTTCGGCCTGCCCCCGGCGGAGGTTGCGGTGCATCCGACCGAGGGGGACAGCCGGCAGGAGCTGTACCTGATGTGCGACGACATCGAGACCACCGTCGCCGACCTGCGGTCCAAGGGCGCGGAGGTCAGCCGGCCGGTCACCGACCAGGGGTGGGGCCTGCTGACCTCGCTCCGGCTGCCGGGCGGCGTCGACCTCGGCCTCTACCAGCCACGACACCCCACGGCGCTGTCCCGGCAGCCCTGACGGGCGCGGTCATCCCCGCCCGGGCGAACACGGCGCTTCGGGCGTGGTCTCGGTAGCAGGTGTTGCGGCTGCTCCGGTGGTCGCTGGGCGTCTACCGTGGCCTGGACGGCGGCTACCCTGTCGTGGCCGACCTGCCCCGGTGCCGACCCGGTGAGCGCCCAGGCCACGATGGGCTGGTCAGGTTGCTGACACGACGCTGGGGGTGGCTCGATGACCGTGCTCGACCTGTTTCAGCTCCACGGCAAGGTCGCCGTGGTGACCGGAGCCTCCTCCGGACTGGGCGTGGCCGCCGCGCAGGCGCTGGCCGAGGCGGGCGCCGACGTCGCGCTCGGTGCCCGTCGGGTCGACCGGCTCGCCGAGACCGGCAAGCTCGTCGAAGCCGCCGGGCGGCGCGCGCTGGCCGTGCAGACCGACGTGAGCCGCCCGGAGGATTGCCGGCGACTGGTCGATCAGACCGTTGCGACGCTCGGCCGGGTCGACATCCTCGTCAACAACGCCGGCGTGGGCGCCGCCGTGCCCGCGTCCCGGGAGACCCCCGAGCAGTTCCGGTCCGTTCTCGAGATCAACCTCGAAGGCTGCTACTGGATGGCGCAGGCCGCCGCGCGGGTCATGCCGCCGGGTTCATCGATCATCAACGTGTCCAGCGTGCTGGGCATCGTGACGGCGGGGTTGCCGCAGGCCGCGTACGCCGCGTCCAAGGCCGGCCTGTTGGGGCTGACCCGGGATCTCGCGGCACAATGGACCTCGCGCAAGGGCATCCGGGTCAACGCGGTGGCGCCCGGCTTCTTCGCCTCCGAGATGACCGAGGCGTACCCACCCGGCTACGTCGACCGCTTCGCCGGGTTGATCCCGGCCGCCCGTCCGGGCGAGGCGGCCGAGCTCGCCGCCGTCATCGTCTTCCTCGCCTCGGACGCCGCAAGCTACGTCACCGGCGTGACGCTGCCCGTCGACGGCGGCCTCACCATCGCCTGACCGCTCTGCGCGGGTGGGCGGGGCGGCGGTCGGGTTGCCGGCGGGTAGCCTCCTTCGCATAGCCAGGATCCCGAGACCTGCGGGCAGAGATCACGCCGGCCTGCACCGGGCCGGAAACGCGGCATCCCTGATCGGTTCAGCGGAGCCGGTCGAGGTCGAGGTGGATCGTGAACGGCTCGCCAGCGGTGAACACCCCGGTCGCGGCGCTGTCACCGACGTAGCCGAAGTCGTCAGCCCGGTGGCAGGCGACCAGCGAGACAGGCTTCTCGATGTCCACGATCCAGTACCGTGGGATCCCGGCGTCGGCGTACTCGCCGCGCTTGACCACGTTGTCGGTGCGGCGGGAGCCCGGCGAAACGATCTCGACGATCAGCAGCGCCTCCGACGCGCGGAGCAGCCCGCCTTCGGCCCGCACCCGCTGCACAGCGGCGCGTTCGACGACGACCAGGTCGGGTCGGCGAGAGAACCCGGGCTGGTCAGGTGCGACGAGCTCCAGGTCGATATCGACATCCGGGATCACCTCGAGGCCGTCCGGCGCCTGCTGGGCGAGCTGCCGGTACAACCTGCCGAGTGCGATCATGTGGTCCGGCGTCGGGCTGGGTGCCATCAGCAGGTTTCCCTCCACGAGCTCGCAGCGGCCGTGCTCGTCCTCGCCGAGCCCTGCGTACTCACGCACGGTCAACAGGCGCCCCAGCGGCTGCGGGATCGCGGTCACAGTGCGCACCTCCCATCGTCTCGTGCCGATCATTCTCCCACGAAGCGGTGACACGGCTCGTCCACGGCGCTGTGCGTGGGCAGCCGACCCGGGCCGCGGTCAGACGCTTCACCGGTTGTGGCCGACCAAGTCCTCGTCGGCCAGGGAGAACGTGTCGGCTCGGTGTACGTCGGCAGGTGCGTCGTCGCCCGCCGGGCGATGCCGGGCAGCGGTCCCGAGTGGACCTGGCTGCTCGGCGCTAGCGCAGCAGTGCGAACGCGTCGACCTCCACCCGCGGGCGGCCGGTGGTCCCGCTCACCCGGGCGGTGACCGAGTGGGTGCCGACCGAGGTCCACGAGCGGACGAAGACGAGCCGGGCCGGCTGCACCGTGGTCGCGTACAGGTCCACCGTGCCGACCAGCACGCCGTCGACGTAGACCGACGCCCGGCCGCGGTTCGGCGCGCGGACGGCGACCCAGCCGATGGAGCGCGCGCTCGCGGTGAACCTGGCCCAGGCGCCCGCCTGGGTGGAGCCACGGACGGAGCCGCCGGACGCACCGGTGACGGCGTACCTGAGCCAGCTACCGCCCCAGCTGAGCGCGGTAGTCGTCTCCTGGTACAGCGCCGGGCGCAGCACCGGCCCGTACTGCCACCCGCTCCACAGCCCGGCCCGGTCGACGGCGCGCACCCGGTACTGGTAGCTGTGCCCGGCCGCGAGCGACCGGACGGCGGCCGTGACGAGCGGGCCGCTCAGGCCCAGCGTGGCCCAGGAGCCGCCGTCGGTGCTCTGCTGGACCTGGTAGCCGGCCACGCCGCTGGTCGCGTCGGTGGCCGACCAGGTCAGCCGGCTCGGCACCTGGCTGCCGACGCCGTAGCCGGCGGCCACGGCGGCGACCGGGGCCCGGGCGGCGGGCGTCGCCGTGTCCAGCACGATGGTGTCCGCGTGGACGGGTGACCAGTTCCCAGCGCCGTCGCGGAACTGCACGTAGACCGCCCTGGTGCCGTTCGCGGCCGACCCGCCAGCTGCCGGATCGGCCAGCGACCACGGCTGCGGCAGCGCAGTCCAGTCCCGAGTGGAACCGTAGCTGAGCAGGCCGCCGGAGGTATCCGGCCGGTTCGAGATCCGCACGCCGGCGACGCCGGTGAACATGTCGGACGCCGGCATGGCCAGCGTGACGGACGGGCTCACCGTGTACGCGGCGCCCGCGTTGATCGTCACCGACCCGGTCGGCGGCGTGGTGTCGCCGACCGGCGGGAGGTTCGCCACGATCGAGTCGCTGGCCACCGCGGACCAGTTGCCCTGCTCGTCCCGCCACTGCACGTACACGGTCTTCGTCCCGCCGGCGTTGTTGCCACCGCGGAAGAGGTCGGTGAGCGACCAGCGGACCGTGCCCGGGTTGCCGTCCAGCGACTCCGCATCCGACAGCAGCTGCTGCGGCCCGGCGTCCGGGCTGACACCTTCGTCCACTCTGGACGAGTTGGACACCAGGACGCCGGTGACGCCGACGTTGTCGGTGCCCGCCAGCGTCAGCGTCACCATTCGGGTGGTGGTGCTGCTCGCGCCGCCGTTGACCACGACCCGACCGGTCGGCTTCGCCTGGTCCGGGTACTGCGACCAGCCGACCGACAGCGCGCCGCCGCCGTACGGGCCGGTGTCCGCGACCACCAGATACGCCTGGCCGGCGACGGCGTCGAAGCGGAGCTCGTGCCAGGTGTCCCAGTCGGTGTGCGCGAGTTGCACCAGCGAGCCGTAGCCGGCCCCGGAGTAGGCGGCCAGCACGCTGGCCACGTTCGCGTCGGCGACCCAGAACCGGACCGGACCGGAAGCTGGGGCGGTCCACCGGTACCAGACAGTCGCGCCGGGACTGCGCCCCGGGGCATGGTTCGGCTCGGCCGGCTCGGCGGTGGCCCGGATCGTGCTGTCCCGCCAGTCGCCCCTGGGCGAGTAGCCGCGCGCGCCGGACAGCGGCAGCGCGTTCGCGAGGTTGTCGTGCGGCGGCGGTGCCGTCGACCAGAGCAGGTCGAAGGCCGCACCGATCTGCTCGGTCCCCTGCACCTGGATGGCGTAGCTCACGCCGGCGCTGACCGGGAACGTGATCCGGGTGCCGTTGTAGAGCAGTTCGGTGCCGGGCGTGCCGATGCCCTGCAGCGGGCTGAGCTGGGTGAGGCTGCCGCCGGTGTAGACCCCGATGATCGGCCCGAGCGCGCGGCTCTGCATCCAGAACGAGGCGGTGCCGGTGGCCGGCGCGGTCCACCGGTACCAGACGGTCGCGGCCGGCTGGCCATACGGCTCGGGCACCGGCGACGGCTCGCCCGGCTCCCGGGTGGCCCACTGCGCCGTGCCGGCCACGGTGCCGCTCCCGCCGGACAGCGCGACGGCCGCCGCGAACGCGTCGTTGGCCGCCGGCGCCGGCGGCGGTCCCCAGCGCAGCGGCGCGGTGGCCGGCCAGTAGACGCCGTCGCCGCTGCGGACCGCCAGCCGGATCCGGTACGTCGTGCTCCCGGTCGCGGTGAAGTCCAGCCGGGCGCCGTCGGTCGCCAGCCCGACCGCGTTCTCGCCGACCAGGGACAGCGCCGGCAGCGTGCTTCCGGTGTAGACGGACAGCAGCGGCCAGCCGGCCCCCTGGCCGGTCCAGAACCGTACCGGCCCGGTCGCCGGTGCCGTCCAGGTGAACCACACCGAGCAGCAGACCTCGCCCGGCACGCCCGGCTCGCCCGGCTCGCCCGTGCTGTCGGCCAGCCGGGCGGTCACCGTGCCGGAGCCGCCGGACAGCGGCTGGGCCGCGGCGAACCGGTCGTTGGCCGGGGCCCACGGCGCCGCCGGTGCCCAGTGCAGCGTGAACCGCCCCTGCTGCCACGGCGGCCCGTCGACGACGATCGTGTACACCTGCCCGGACACCGCTGTGAGGTCGGCCGCGCTCGTGTGGTCCGCCCCGACCACGTTGTGGAAGTCGTCCGGGTCCGACCGCAGGCTGGTGGCGTCGTCGTCGTTCGAGGCCAGCGGCAGCCCGCCCAGCGCCGAGCCCCACCCCCGGTAGATCCACAGGTAGGTGTCGTAGTCGCTGGTCAGCGTGTCGAACACGAACAGGCCGCTGGCCGGGGCGGTCCACTTGTAGAAGACCGTGGAAGGCTCCCCCCACCGGCTGGGCGGGTCGTCGAGGCCGCTGCCGGTGGCGCCCACGTCGTGCCCGTCGGTCGAGCCGGTCGAGCCGGTGATCGCGATCGCGTGCGCGATGTCGTCGTTCGGCGGCCGGGGCGGGAAGAGCGTCCAGCCGACCGTCACCACGTCCGGCCCGTAGACGAGGTCGGTGACGTCGACCGCGATCGAGTACGTCACCCCGGCGGTCACGTCGAGGTCGAGGATGATCGGCTCGACGCCGAGGTGCCGGTCGCCGGCCACCCTGGTAAGCGCGCTCACCGACGACCCCCGGTAGACCGACATGACGGTGTAGTCGCCGCCCATGGTCAGCCGCAGCCGGGCCGCCGCGGTCGGCGTGAACCGCCACCACACCGACCGGCCGCCGGTGACACCCTCGTGCGCCGGCTCGCCGGCCTCCTTGCTGGCCGACCAGGTGTAGGACGACGACTCGCCCTGCCCGCCGGTGAGCACGGTCGCGTTCGCGAACATGTCGTTGCGCGGCGGCGGGATGGAAAGCCGCCAGCCGAGCAGGACCTGGCCGGTCGCGCCGGCCTTCCCGTCGACGGCGACCCGGTACGTGGTGCCGCCGGCCACGGCGAACGTCACCCGGCTGGCGCCGCCGCCAGCGGCGTCGTCGTCCGCGGTGACCCGGGTCAGCGCGTCCACCCGGGTCCCGGTGTAGACCGCGAGCACGGTGTCGAAGCCGGAGCCCGCGGTGGACAGCGTCAGGGTCGCCGCGACCGGCGGGGTGATCTCCCACCACAGCGAGTGCGCGGCCGCTACGCCGGCGTGCGCCGGCTCACCGGGCTCGGCGGTGGCGTCCACGTTGTCGGTCAGTTGCGTACCGGTCAGCGGCAGCGGTGTGTCGTTGAGGATCCCGCTGGCGCAGGAGAACGCGTCGTTGCAGGGCACCAACTTGTCCAGCGAGATCGCGAATGCGGTCTGCGGACCGGCGATGCCGTAGCCCGGGTTGCCCACGCTGTCCACCTGGATGCGGTACGGCGTGCCGGCCCGCGCGGTGAACTGGGCCCCGTAGTCGCCGTGCGGGTAGGCGCTGCGCGCCACCTTGGTCAGCCCGCCGAGTGTAGCTCCACTGTAGACGGTGGCGATCAGGTGCTGCGGCAGGGCCGGGAGCGACTCCGTCACCGTGATCGTCGGGGTCCACGCGTACCAGACCGTGCGGTTGCTGGCGTACTCGTCCAGCGGCTCGCCCGGCTCGGCGGTCGAGGCGCAGTTGTTGCCGGTGAGTATCGGCTCCAGCGTCGTCACCGCGGTGGCGGCGGCGAAGCTGTCGTTCGCCGGCGGCGGGTAGGGCGCCCAGCGCAGCGTCGTGCGGCCGGCGTCCACGGTGGCGGAGTAGCCGGTGAGCGCGATCGAGTACACGGTCCCGGCGGTCGCGTGCAGGACATAGGTGGTGTGGTCGTAGTACGGGGTCGGCGGGCACCAGTCGGCTGGCGGAGTGCCGAGCTGGCCCAGCGCGGTGCCAGTGTAGAGCCACAGGTCTGCCTGGTAGACCCCGGTCGCCGAGTCGAACCGGACCAGCCCGTCCTGCCCGGCCGTCCACCGGTACCAGATCGACGGCTGCCCGGTCCCGTCGGGCGACTCGCGCGGCTCGACGGTGGCGCCCGCCAGGTTGCCGTCCACGCTGCCGGATGGGCCGGTGATCGGCTGGGCGCTGCCGAAGTTGTCGTTCGGCGGCGGGGTGGCCGCCCGGGCCGGGACCGGACCGGCAAGCGCGAGCGCGACAGCACCCGCCACCACTACCGCCGAGGCTCGGTAACGACGCATGGCGCACTCCTCGCCGCCCGGCGGACGCTGTCCGTCGGCGGGACACAACTGTACTCATGCCGCGTCTCAAGGTGGGCCGGCTGGATCAGGCTGGAGGAGCTGATCGCTGCGGAACGGGCCGGCGCGGCGCCGGGCGGTTAGCGTGCCGTGCAGCCGGAGTCCAGCAGTTGGGCGGGCCGGTTTGGGGGCACGATGGTGGGGTGCGGGTCGCTGTCGGGTTGTCCACCGCGCCGGATGCGGGCGCGGCGGCGCGGGAGGCTGCGCTGGCCGCCCGCGAGCCGCTGACCGCGGCGGGACCGACGCTTGCCGTCCTGGTCACCTCGCCGCATCATGCCGCGCACGCCGCCGCCGTGCTCGACACGGTGCATGAGTACGCCCGGCCGGACGCGCTGGTCGGGTGCGTGGCCGAGGCGGTGGTCGCGGGCCGGCGGGAGATCGAAGGTGAGCCGGCGGTCGTGGTGTGGCTGGCGGTGTTACCGCAGCCGGCGGAGCCCTACCGCGTGGAGTTCCTCCGCACGGCCAGCGGCGGGCTGCTCGCCGGCTACCAGTACAACCGCGCCGGCGCGGGCCTGCATCTGCTGCTGTCCGACCCGTACACGTTCCCGACGCATGCCCTGCTCGCGCACCTCAACTGGCACGCTGCGGGCACCACGGTGATCGGTCGGCTGGTCAGCGGGGCCGGGCGGGCGGGGCAGACCAGGCTGTTCTGCGGCGCGCAGGTGTGCGCCTCGGGTGCGGTCGGGGTGCGGCTGCCGAGGCTGCGGGCGCAGCCGGTGGTCTCGCAGGGCTGCCGGCCGATCGGCCGGCCGTACACGGTGACGCGGGCGAACGGCAGCGTCATCGCCGAACTGGGCGGCCGGCCACCGCTGCGGCTGCTCGAAGAGATCGTGACCGGCCTTACGGCGGCCGAGCAGGTCCTGGTCTCCACCGGTCTGCACATCGGGCTGGCCATCGATGAGTACAAGGCGGAGCTGGCCCGCGGCGACTTCCTGATCCGCGCGGTCACCGGCGTGGACGAGGGCAGCGGCGCGATCGCAGTCGGCGACCTGGTCGAGGTCGGCACGACCGTGCAGTTCCAGGTCCGCGACGCCGCGACCGCCGAGGAGGACCTGCGCGAGTCGCTGCTACGGGCGCGCCGCGGCGGCCGGCTGGCCGGGGCGCTGCTGTTCACCTGCAACGGCCGCGGCAGGCGCATGTTCGACGTGCCCGACCACGACGCCGCACTGGTTGGCGATCTGCTCGGCGACGTGCCGGTGGCCGGCTTCTTCGCCGCCGGCGAACTGGGCCCGGTGGGCGGCAAGAACTTCCTGCACGGCTTCACCGCCTCGATGGCGCTGTTCGCCGGCGACGGCTAAGCCGCAGGAAGCCGGTTGGCTCCGCGCCGCCCCGCCCCGGGGCACACCGGTTGGCGCGGCGGTTTGTCCCTCCCGGCTGTCTGGGTGGCGTGGCGGCTGCGGGGCGGCGGGAGATATGTGCCGTGTCAGTCGGCGGCGAGTTCGTCGGTCGCGCTTCGTCCGGCGTTTGTGGTGCGGCGGAGGAAGTCGGCGAGCAGTTCGAGTTCGGCGTCTTGGTAGTCGGCGCAGATTTGGTCCATCGAGGTGTTCATCGCCGCGTACAGGCGTATCAGCTCGGCGTTGCGGTTGCGGAGTGCCCGGACGACGACGGCGCGGCGGTCGGACGGGTCGCGGTCGCGGGCCACCCAGCCACCGCGTTCGAGCCGGTCGAGGATGCCGGTCATGGTGGCCGGATGCAGCCCGGCGCGTCGCGCGAGGGCGCTCGGGCTGAGCGGACCGTGGCGGTTGACGAGGTCGAGGCAGTCGAGGTCGACGTGGTTGAGCTGCAGGTGAGCGCCGACGTGATGGTTGAGCAGGGACAGTTGGATGCTCAGCTCACGCAGTGACTCCTTGATCGCAGTGTTCAGCCGCCGTCGATGCGGCGTCCCGCCCACCCGCCCAGGTGTTCCTGAAGTCATATGATATGATCCTCGTAGCGTATGGCTTACAGAGG
>Ga0210378_10001709_pt1 | contig 11404 bp, 11 predicted proteins | sample PLM1_60_b1redo_FD_155465 | JGI IMG/M metagenome (GOLD analysis project Ga0210378, IMG submission 155465) | Groundwater sediment microbial communities from an aquifer in East River, Colorado, USA - PLM1_60_b1 redo | ecosystem: Environmental > Terrestrial > Soil > Riparian zone | place: USA: East... | reverse complement strand
GCCGGTCCAGGGCGAGGGCGGCTACATCGCGCCGCCGCCTGGCTGGCTGGCCAAGCTCAAGGCGACCTGCGAGCGGCACGGCATCCTGTTCGTGGTCGACGAGGTCCAGTCCGGCGCCGGCCGCACCGGCCGGATGTGGGCGATCGAGCACGCCGGGATCGAGCCGGACGTGCTGGTGACGGCCAAGGGGATCGCCTCCGGCCTGCCGCTCGGCGCGTTCATGGCACACGCCGACCTGTGGACCTGGCCGAAGGGGGCGCACGGCTCGACCTACGGCGGCAGCCCGGTGCCGTGCGCGGCGGGCCTGGCCACCCTCGCCGTCCTGCGCGACGAGGGCCTGCTGGCCAACGCGGCCGCCCAGGGCGAGCTCCTGCGCCATGGGCTGGAGCGGCTGCGTGGCCGCTTCGGCTGGCTGGTCGAGGACGTCCGCGGGGTCGGGCTGATGCTCGGGGTCGAGTTCCCAAACGGCGAGCTTGCCGAGGCGGTGCAGCTCGCCGCGTTCCGCCGCGGTCTGCTGGTGCTGGAGGCGGGCGAGAGCGCGGTGCGGCTGTCGCCGCCGCTGGTGGTCACCGCCGAGCAGTGCCAGACCGCGCTGCGGCTGCTGGACGCGGCGGTCGAGGAGGTCGCCGTGGGGATGCCCCGATGACGAAGGTGACCAGCATGCGCGACGCCGTCGCCGAGCTGGTCCGCGACGGCGACACCCTGGCGATCGAAGGCTTCACGCACCTCATCTCGTTCGCGGCCGGCCACGAGGTGATCCGCCAGCGCAAACGCGACCTCACCCTCTGCCGGCTCACGCCCGACGTGGTCTACGACCAGATGGTCGGCGCCGGGGTCGCCCGCAAGCTGGTGTTCTCCTGGATGGGCAACCCGGGGGTGGGGTCGCTGCATGCCATCCGGCGCCGGGTCGAGCACGACGACCCGGCGCCGCTGGAGCTGGAGGAGTACTCCCATTTCGGGATGGTCGGCCGCTACACCGCCGGCGCGGCCAAGCTGCCGTTCTGGCCGCTGCGGTCGTATTTCGAGACCGACCTGCCGCGGGTCAACCCCAACATCCGCCCGGTCGCCTCGCCGTTCGGCGGCGAGCCGGTGTACGCGGTGCCGCCGCTCAACCCGGACGTGACCATCGTCCACGCCCAGCGCGCCGACCGGCACGGCAACACCCAGATCTGGGGGCTCACCGGCTGCCAGAAGGAGGCGGCGTTCGCCGCCGGCCGGGTCATCGTGGTGGTCGAGGAGCTGGCCGACGAGGAGGTCGTGCGGGCCGACCCCAACCGGACGCTGATCCCCGGCATCAAGGTCGATGCGGTGGTGGTCTGCCCGCGAGGCGCCCATCCCTCCTACGCGCAGGGCTATTACGACCGCGACAACCGCTTCTACCTGGAGTGGGACGCGATCAGCCGCGACCCGCACCGGCTGGCGGCCTGGCTGGACGAGTGGGTCCACGGCACCGAGGGCCACGAGGAGTACGTCGCCAAGCTCGGCGCGGGCCGCTGGGCCGAGCTGACCCCGGCGCCGGCGCTGTCCGGCGCGGTCGACTACGGGGCCTACCGGTGAGCCCCGGCGACTGGTCGAAGGCGGAGATGCTGGTGGTGGCCGGCGCGCGGGCGCTCGCGGGCCGGCGGGTCTGCTTCGTCGGCATCGGCCTGCCGAACATCGCCGTGGCGCTGGCGCAGCGGACGGTCGCGCCCGACATCGAGCTGGTCTACGAGTCGGGCGTGTACGGCGCCCGGCCCGCCCGCCTGCCGCTGTCGATCGGCGACCCCTGCCTGGTCACCGGCGCGACCGCGGCGATGAGCATGGTCGAGCTGTTCCAGTTCTACCTGCAGGGCGGGTTGATCGACGTCGGCTTCCTCGGCGCCGCCCAGCTCGACCGCTTCGGCAACATCAACACCACCGTGATCGGCGAGTACCAGCACCCCAAGGTGCGGTTGCCCGGCTCCGGCGGCGCCTGCGAGATCGCCATCAACGCCCGCGAGGTGTTCATCCTCATGCGCCAGTCGGCGCGTTCCTTCGTCGAGCGGATCGACTTCCGCACCAGCCCCGGCAACCTCAGCGGAGCCGCGCTGCGGGCGGCCCAGGGCTGGCAGGGGCGGGGGCCGTCGGTGGTCGTCACCGACCTCGGCCGCTACGGCTTCGAGGAGGACACCGGCGAGATGCGCCTGGAGGCCGTCCACCCGGGGGTGGCGGTCGAGGACGTGCGGGCCGCGACCGGCTGGGACCTGCGGGTCGCCGGCGACCTGGAGACCACCCCCGACCCGACCCCCGAGGAGCTGCGGCTGGTCAGGGAGGAGCTGGACCCCGAGGGCGTGTACGTGAAGCGATGAACGGGCAAGGCCACGTCTTCGCGCGCGGGAGCGGGCTGCCGCGGGTGGCGAGCGCCAGCGGCTGCGAGGTCTGGGACAGCGACGGACGTCGCTACCTGGACGGCGCCGGTGGCGCGATCGTGGTCGGCATCGGCCACGGGGTCGCCTCGGTCGCCGACGCGATCCGGGAGCAGGCCGCCAGGGTCGCCTACGCCCACGCGACCGCGTTCACCTCCGACGCGCTGGAGGCCTACGCCGCCGAGCTGGCGGCGGTCGTGCCGGTCGACGCCGCCCGCGTCTACCCGGTGTCGGGCGGCGCCGAGGCGATCGAGACCGGCCTGAAGATGGCCCGCGCCTACCACCTGGCCCGCGGCGAGGACCGCCATCGCGTGATCGCCAGGTGGGGCAGCTACCACGGCAACACCAGGGGGGCGCTGGACGCCTCGGGCCGCGAGTCGCTGCGCCGCCCCTACCTGCCGTGGCTGGGCCAGGCCGGCCACACGCTGGCCGCCTACGAGTACCGCTGCCCGTTCCCCGCCACCCACCCCGCCGGCTGCGGCGCCCGCTATGCCGAGGCGCTGGAGCGCGAGATCCTGGCCGCCGGCCCCGGTACCGTCGCCGCGTTCGTGGCCGAACCGGTCGCAGGTGCCGCCCTTGGCGCCGCCGTCCCGCCCGACGACTACTGGCCGGCGGTCGCCGACGTCTGCCGGCGCCACGGGGTGCTGCTGGTCGCCGACGAGGTCATGACGGGCTTCGGCCGCACCGGACGGTGGTTCGCCTGCGACCACTGGGGCGTGCGGCCCGACATCGTCGCGCTCGCCAAGGGCGCCGCCTCCGGCTACTGGCCCCTCGGCCTGGCCGTAGCCGCCGGCGAGGTCCACGACACCATCGGCCGCGCCGGCTTCACCCACGGCCTCACCTACTCCCACCATGTGGTCGGCGCGGCCGCCGGCCGGGAGGTGCTGCGGGTGCTGCGCGAACGGCGGCTGGTCGAGGCGGCCGAGACGCAGGGCAAACGGCTGCGGGCCGGGCTGGAGGGCCGCCTCGGCGGCCACCCGGCGGCCGGCGACGTCCGCGGCCTGGGGTTGCTGGTCGCCGTCGAGCTGGTCGCCGACCGGGCCAGCAAGGCACCGTTCCCACGGCAGCGGCGGGTCGCCGAGCGGGTGGTCGCCGCCGCGCGCGACCGCGGCCTGCTGCTGTACTGGTCGACCGGCTGCGCCGACGGCAGCGACGGCGACCTGGTCATGCTCGGCCCGCCCCTGGTGGTCACCGACGCCGAGGTCGACGAGATGGTGGAGCTGACCACCGCCGCGGTCGAGCAGGTCGCCGAGGAGGTCGCCCCCGCCTGACCCTCCGGGATCCCGCCCCGCACTGGGTCTCGGGGGGAATGCAGGGGGGCGGAGCCCCCCGCAACTGTGGGAGGATGGAGGCGCCGGGGTGGGACCAGGGTGGCGGGGGAACGCGTGGCGGACTTCAGGCGGTCGGGGCGAGATGGGCCGCCGCAACCCGGGCGGGTGGCGCTGCTGGCCGTGACCGCCGCGGCGCTGCTCGCCCTGGTGGCGATCGGCGCCGCGCGCGGCCCCCTCGGCCGCGGCGCCGGCCGGCCCGCCTACCCTGCCGACCTCGTCGCCAGCCTGCTGCTGCTGCTGGTGGTGGCGGTGGTCGCCGCCCTCGTGCTCGCCCTGGTCGTGCTCGGTCCCGACCAGCGCATGCGCCCCCCGAGGGGCCGCCGCCACAGCTGGCTCTCGGTGCTGCTGCCGCTGGCGCTGGTGGCGGCCGTGTGGCTGTTCCGCGAGCCGCTCGGGCTGCTCGGCGAGCTTGGGCAGGGCGCGGCGGCCGCCAGCACCCTGCCGGTCCCCGGCGCGCCCGAGCCGGCCGTCACGCCGACCCGCCCCGGCGCGCTGCCGCTGCTGGTGGCCGGCGCCGCGGTGGTGGCGATGATCGCGATCGTCGCCGCCGGGCTGCTGGCCGACCGACGCCGCCGCGGGCCGCCCCGCACGCCCGCCGAACGGCTCGTCGAGCTGCTGGACGACACCCTGGACGACATCGAGCGGGAGCCGGACCCCCGCCTGGCGGTGATCGCCGCCTGGGCCCGGATGGAGCGCGGCCTGGCCGCCGCCGGCCTGCCGCGGCAGGCAGCCGAGGCGCCGTTCGAGTACGCCGGCCGGGCGCTGGCGGCGGCGCGGGTCCGGCCGGCGTTCGTACACCGGCTCACCGACCTGTTCGAACGGGCCAAGTTCAGCCGGCACGCCATCGACCAGGCCATGCGCGACGAGGCGGTCGCGGCGCTGCGGGCGGTCCGAAGCGACCTCACCGACGCCGTCCGGGCCGACGAGCGCGCGGGCGCGGGTGCGGCGGCCGGCCGATGATCTGGCCGCTGGTCCGCGCGGCCGTGCTCGCGGTCGCCGCCACCCTCGCGCTGGTCGCCGTCGTGCAGCTCCGTCCGGAACGGCGGCCGCTGGCGGTCGCCGTCTGGCTGCTGCTGCTCGGCGGCCTCGCCGTGCGGCTGCTGCTGCAGTGGCTGCTGCTGGCCTACCCGCGCCCCGGGCCGTCGCCGTTCGACGCCGCCCTGGCCGCGCGGCCGGCACCGGCGAAGCCGCCGGCGGAGCTGGACCGGCTCGCGCGGCTGCTCGCCCTGTCCAGCGCCAGCGCCGTCCACGCCCACACCCGGCTGCGGCCGGAGCTGCGGCCGGTCGCCGCCGACCGCCTGTCCTGGTCGAAGGGGATCGAGCTGGACGCCGACCCGGTCGCCGCCAGGGCCGCCGTCGGCGAGACGGCCTGGCCGCTGGTCCGGCCGGACCCCGGCGAGACACCCGACCGGCACGCGCCCGGCGCGCCCCGCGCGGTCCTGGACGCGGCCGTCGCCGCCCTCGAGCGGGTGGGGGAGCAGTGAACCTCCGCCAGCTCGCCGGGCGGGTGCTGGACGAGGTCGAGCGGGCGGTGGTCGGCAAGCGCGACGCGCTCGAGCTGGTCCTGCTCGGGCTGCTGGCCGACGGGCACGTGCTGCTGGACGACTTCCCCGGTCTCGCCAAGACCCTCATCGCCAGGTCGTTCGCGCAGGTCACCTCGCTGCGCTTCGCCAGGGTGCAGTTCACCCCCGACCTCATGCCCTCCGACGTGACCGGCTCGTCGATCTACAACCAGCGCCTAGGCGACTTCGAGTTCCGGCCCGGCCCGGTCTTCACCAACCTGCTGCTCGGCGACGAGATCAACCGCTCGCCGCCCAAGACGCAGGCGGCGCTGCTGGAGGCGATGCAGGAGCGGCAGGTGACCATCGACGGGGTCACCCGGCCGCTGGAGCGGCCGTTCCTGGTCGTCGCCACCCAGAACCCGATCGAGTACGAGGGCACCTACCCGCTGCCCGAGGCCCAGCTCGACCGCTTCCTGCTGCGGCTGTCGGTCGGCTACCCCTCGCCGGAGGCCGAGTGGCGGATGCTGGAGCGCCGCCTGGAGCGGACCAGCGACGAGGTCGAGCTGGCGCGGGTGGCGACCCCCGCCGACCTGCTGGCGATGCAGCGGGCGATCGAGGACGTCCACGTCGCCTCCAGCGTCGGCCGCTACATGGTCGAGCTGGTCGGGGCGACCCGGGCCAGCCCGCGGGTGCAGGTCGGGGCCAGCCCGCGCGGCACGCTCGCCCTGCTCAAGGTGTCCAGGGCCAAGGCCGCCATGGCCGGCCGCGACTTCGTCACCCCCGAGGACGTCAAGGCGGTCGCCGTCCCCGCCCTCGCCCACCGCCTCATCCTCCGCCCCGAGCTGTGGGTGCGCCGGGTCCGCACCGAGGACGTCGTCGCCGAGCTGCTGGAGCAGGTGCCGACCCCGCCGCCGGAGGCGGAGCCGGCCCCCGTCCGACCGGGGCACCCCCTCGGGGTTCCCCGGACCCCTCCGGTCCCGTGACCCGGCGGCCGGCGCGGAAGATCGCCGCCTACGCCGGGGTCACCGCCGTCGCCCTGCTCGCCGGGCTCGCCCTCGGCCGCCCGGAGCCGGTCGCGGTCGCCGCGCCCCTGGCCGTGCTGGTGGTCGCCGGCCTGGCGGCGGCCCGCGACCCGGAGCTGGACGTCGGCGCCACCGTCGACCGCGACCGGGCGATCGTCGGCGACGACGTCACCGTCGAGGTGCGCCTGCGTGCCCACCGCGCGGTCGACCGGCTGGAGCTGCTGCTGGTAGTCCCCCCTGGCCTTGCGGGACCTGCCGGTGTCGCGCGGCCGTGGGCGCTGGCGGTGGCGCTACGGGCGGGGGAGGAGCGCACCATCCCGGTCACCCTCGCCTGCCGCCGCTGGGGCGCCTACCGGCTCGGCGACCTGCACCTGCGCGCCCACGACCGCTTCCGGCTGCTCACCTGGGAGCAGCACCTGGACCTCCGCACCCCCCTCAAGGTCTTCCCCCAGCCGGAGGCGCTGCGGGCGCTGGTCCGCCCGTTCGAGACCCAGGTCTCCACCGGCAGCCAGGTGTCCCGCCACCGCGGCGACGGCATCGAGTTCGCTGACATCCGGCCGTTCCTGCCAGGCGACCGGCCCCGATCGATCAACTGGCGCGCCACCGCCCGCCGCGGCGTGCCCTGGGTCAACGAGCGCCACCCGGAACGCACCACCGAGGTCGTGCTGTTCCTGGACAGCTTCGTCGACGTGCGGGGGGAGCGGGGCTCCACCCTCGACCTGGCCGTCGGCGCGGCCGCCTCCCTCGCCGCCGCCTACCTGCGCCAGCGCGACCGGGTCGGGCTGGTCAGCTTCGGCGGCTTCGTGCAGTGGCTGCAGCCCGGCAGCGGCCAGGCCACCCTGTACCGGCTGCTGGACACGCTCATGGAGACGCAGGTGTTCGCGACCGTGGCGTGGAAGGGGATCCGCCACCTGCCGCCACGAACGCTGCCGCCCAAGGCGCTGGTGGTCGCGATCACGCCGCTGCTGGACGAGCGCGCCGTCGCCGCCCTGTTCGACCTGCTCGCCCGCGGCTACGACCTGGCGGTCGTGGAGGTCTCCCCGCTCGCCGGCACGCCCGCCGCCGGCCGGGGGTCCGGGGGGCTCAAGCCTAGCCCCCCGGAGAGCGGGGGATGGGAGCCGCTGGCGCGCCGCGTGTGGGCGCTGGAACGCGAGACGCTGCGCCACCGCTACCAGCGGCTCGGGGCCGCCGTGGTCGAATGGACCGAGGAGGTGCACCTGCAGCAGGTGCTGCTCGAGGTGGAGGCATGCCGCCGGCACGCCCGGATCGCACCCGGCTAGCCTGCCGGCTGGCCGCGGTCGCGGTCGCCGGCGCGCTGGCGCTGGTCCCGCTCGCCCAGGTCGACGGGCCGGCCCGGGCGGCGCTGGCGTGGCTGGCCGCCGCCGGCGTGCTGCTGGCCGCCGGGGCCGCCTGGCCGCTGCCGTCGCTGCTCGGCCCGGCGCTGGTGGTGCTGCTCGCCGAGCACGTGGTCGTGCTGCTCGGCCGGGGCGGCCAGGTCGACGCCGCGGCGCCGCTGGTCGGCGCCGGCGTGCTGCTCTACGCGGAGCTGGCCTGCTGGGCGCAGGAGGCGCGGCCGACGGTCCACGACGAGCCGGCGGTCACCCGGGCCCGCGTCGCCGTGCTCGCCGTCAGCGTCGCCGGCGCGCTCGGGCTCGGCGCCCTGGTGCTGCTGGCCGCCGGCCTGCCGGCGGGCGACGGCCTGACGCGCCTGGCGGTCGGCGTGGTCGCCGCCACCCTCACCGTCGGCCTGGTCGCCGCCGTCGCCCGCCGCACCTCGACCCGCCGGACCTGAGCCGGGGAGCCCGTGGCGCGACGGCTATGCGGCCTGGTCGGGCCGGTCGCGGCCGGGTGGGTCGGTGCGCGGGCGCTTGGTCGTGCCGGGCATGCGGGCCTGCGCCTGGTCCTTGAGCTGCAGGGCGTGGCGGCGGGTCCAGGCGAGCGCGCGCCTGGCCCAGGAGAACTCCTTGGCGAGCACGACCAGGCCGAGCAGGATGACGGCGATCCCGGGACCGGGCAGCACCAGCATCGCCGCCCCGGCCACCAGCAGGGAGACCCCCATGACGAAGATCACGCCACGCCGGGCGAACCGGGCCAGCAACTGCATCATCGGTTCCAGCAGCGGCACCCCCTTCCCCGCTCCCTCAAGGGTACCAGGGGACGGGTCAAGCCCGGATAAGGAGGATTTCGCGTCCGCAGAACGCGTTGGCAGGCGATGATGTTCGCTCCGGACTGTGGAATGACGCTGGAAGCCAGGTGCCACTCCTGGTAGGTTGGAACTAGCGAACACCAGTTCGATTACCTCTGCTGCACGTCTCGTCCACGCCAAGAAACGGACTACCGTGATCGTCTTCCAGGCCTTCCGCTACGAACTGGACCCGAACAACGCTCAGCGATCGGCGCTCGCCTCTCACGCTGGAGCCGCCCGATACGCTTGGAACTGGGGTCTTGCAAGGGTCAAGGAAGCCTTGGATGCACGCCGAGCCGAGATCTCCTCTGGCGCTGCACCTTGCACAGAGATTCCAGACGCCATGACGCTGAGTCGGTCGTGGAACGTCTGGAAGAAGCAGCCGGGGAACTGTTCATGGTGGGCGGCAAACTCGAAGTGCACCTATCAAGAGGCCTTCCGCGATCTTGACCGAGCCCTCAGAACCTTCTACAGCTCTCGCAGACGGGTCAAGCGCCGACCAGTTGGCTTTCCCCGATTCAAGAAGAAGGGACGCCATGATCACTTCCGGCTTTACGGCATCATTCGCGTCGATGAGCACACGGTGGTGCTGCCACGGATCGGCCGCGTCCGTCTGAAGGAGCAGACCTCAAAGTTTGCGGGGCGTATTCTCTCAGCCACATGCAAACGTGAAGCCGACCGATGGTTTGTGTCCCTCTGCGTGGAGGTCGACCGGCCAGATCCTCTTCCCGTCGCAGGCCCGGCGATCGGGGTCGACTTGGGTGTGTCTGCATTCGCGGTCTGCTCCGACGGCCGCGTCATCGAGGCTCCACGGCCGTTCGCCAAGGGAAGTCGGAAACTCCGTCGACTCAACAAGAACGTCTCGCGTACACAACGAGGATCGCGAAACCGCGCCAAGGCCGTATTGAAGGCAGCCTGTCACCATCGGAAGATACGTAACCAGAGACGCGATGCTCTCCATCAAGCCACGACGAGCCTGGCGAAAACCAAGTCAGTCATCGTCGTGGAGAACCTCAATGTCGCCGGGCTGATGCGCAACCATCACATCGCCCGGCAGATTGCCGACCTGGGTTGGGGTGAATTCCACTGGCAACTCTCCTACAAGACAAGGTGGTACGGCAGCCAACTTGTCGTTGCCGATCGTTTCTATCCTTCAAGCAAGATCTGCTCCGGCTGCGGCCACATCATGGCCAGTTTGCCTCTATTTCGACGGACCTTCATTTGTGAATCGTGCGGGCTGGTCATCGACCGCGATCTGAACGCGGCAAAGAACCTCGCTCGACTCGCCGACCGTGTCGCCCCAGGATCTGGGGAGACGGGAAACGCCTGTGGAGAGGGAGGCACTGGCATCCCCGGCGACGGCGGTGTGAAACTTCCCTCGACGAAGCAGGAACCGGCCAGTGTCTCATCTCCGTGAGGGAGGACGCATGAGTGCCGGAGATCAGTACTGGAACCCGAAGACGGAGACCCTCGGCCGCGACGAGCTGGCCGCCTTGCAGCTCCAGAAGCTGCGGCGGCTGTGCCAGTGGGCCGCCGCCCGCAGCCCGTTCTACCAGCGGACCTTCCGCGAGGCCGGGTTCGCGCCCGAGCAGCTCCGCGGCCTGGACGACCTGCGCCGGCTGCCGATGCTCACCCGCGACCAGTGGATGGCGTCGCAGGCGGAACGCCCGCCGTTCGGGCTGCTGCCGGTCGCCGGCCGCGAGGCCGCGATCCGCTGGCACACCACCTCCGGCACCACCGGCCGGGAGCCGATCCGGGTGCTCGACACCGCCAAGGACTGGGCCTGGCAGGCCGAGATGTGGTGCTACGGGCTCTGGGGGTTCGGGGTGCGCCCCGCCGACGTCGCCTACGTCGCCTTCGGCTACGGCTCGTTCATCGGCTTCTGGGGGCTGCACTACGGCATGGAGAAGATCGGCGTGCTGAACGTGCCCGGCGGCGCCCAGCCCACCGAGAGCCGCGTCAAGCAGATCGTCGACTTCGGGGCGACCGTGGTCGCCTCCACCCCGACCTACGCGCTGCGCCTGGCGCAGGAGGCGGACCGGCTCGGCATCGACCTGGCCGCCAGCCCGGTGCAGCGGCTGATCCTGTCCGGGGAGCCGGCCGGGTCGATCCCGCAGACCAAGTCGCTGATCGAGCGGCTGTGGGGCGCCAAGGCCGGCGACACCGCCGGCATGACCGAGATCGGCACCATCATGACCTTCGAGTGCACCCGCCAGCCGGGCGGCACCCACATCATCGAGGACCACTTCATCGAGGAGGTGGTCGACCCGGCCAGCGCCGAGCCGGTCGGCTACGGCGAGCAGGGCGAGCGGGTGGTCACCTCCTTCGGCCGCGGCATCATCCCGCTGCTGCGCTACCGCACCGCCGACCTGGTCGCCAAGGTCCCGGCCTCCCGCTGCACCTGCGGCCGCGGCTTCGACCTGTACGAGGGCGGCATCCTCGGCCGCGTCGACGACATGAAGCTGGTCCGGGGCACCAACGTGTACCCGCGGGCGGTCGAGGGGATCGTGCGGGAGCTCCCGGGCGTCGAGGAGTTCCAGCTTCGCCTCACCCGCGAGGGCCATTTCGACCGCATCGCCCTGCGGGTGGAGCCGGCGGCGGGCACCTCCGACCAGGCCTGGGCCGACATGGCCGAGCGGCTCGGCAAGGCCCTGGCCGAGGCCCACGAGGGGCTCCGCTTCGAGGTCGAGCGGGCCGAGGCCGGCGAGCTGCCCCGCTTCGAGCTGAAGGCACGGCGGACCGTCGACCTGCGCGACAAGCCGATCGGAGGGTGACCATGAGCGCCAACACCGACCTGCTCGGCCGGCCCACCACCCCCACCGAGGACGAGCTGCTGGAGCTGTACCGCCGCTGCAAGGCGCTGCTGCAGCGCGACGACCTGGCACCCTGCGCCCACGCCGGGGTCCGCGCCGCCGTGGTCGGCCTGTGGAACGTCGTCAACGACCTCGGCCTCGAGCACGAGCAGCTCATCGACCTGGGC
>Ga0210378_10001707_pt1 | contig 11416 bp, 8 predicted proteins | sample PLM1_60_b1redo_FD_155465 | JGI IMG/M metagenome (GOLD analysis project Ga0210378, IMG submission 155465) | Groundwater sediment microbial communities from an aquifer in East River, Colorado, USA - PLM1_60_b1 redo | ecosystem: Environmental > Terrestrial > Soil > Riparian zone | place: USA: East... | reverse complement strand
AACTCCTGGAAGTCGACATCGTTGTCGGCGTGGACCCCGCCGTTGAGGACGTTCAGCATCGGCACCGGCAGCAGATACGCCGACACCCCCCCCAGGTAGCCAAACAGCGGCACCCCCAGCGAGTCCGCCGCCGCCCTCGCCACCGCCATCGACACCCCCAAGGTGGCGTTGGCGCCGAGCTTGGCCTTGTTGTCGGTCCCGTCCAACTCCACCAGCACCCGGTCCACCGCCCGCTGGTCATAGGCGTCCACGTCCAGCAACACCGGGGCGATGACCTCGTTGACGTTGCGGACCGCGTTGCGGACCCCCTTGCCGCCATACCGCTGGCCACCGTCGCGCAGCTCCACCGCCTCAAACCGCCCCGTGGAGGCCCCCGACGGCACGATCGCCCGGCCCAACCCCCCATCCTCCAGCTGCACCTCGCACTCCAGGGTGGGGTTGCCGCGCGAATCCAGGACCTCCCGGGCGAGGATGAGCTCGATGGCGGCCATGTGTGCCTCCTCGCTTCGCCGTTGCGCCGTTACGTGGACCAAGCCGACCAGGCCGACCACGTCCACAACCACACGGGGCTGGTCACAATCCGAGCTCACCAAGGACCGGGGTGGCGCCGCGCACCTGTGCTCTTGCCGTGGCGGCGTCGGGGGCGGCCAGGGCGAGCTCGGCGAGGCGTCGGCAGTCGTCGACGCTGTGGCGGCCAAGCAGCATGCGCACGTCACCCACGGACGGCGGGGCCATCGACAGGCTCGTCACGCCGAGCCCGACCAGAACCAGGGCCAGCACGGGATCGCCGGCTGCCTCGCCGCAGACCCCCACCGGCTTGCCGAGGGCCAGGCCAGCCTCGGCGGTGGCCGCCACCAGCTTGAGCAGCGCAGGTTGCCACGGGCTCTGCAGCGCCGCCAGGGCGCCGACCAGCCGATCGGCCGCGAACAGGTACTGGGCCAGGTCGTTGGTGCCGAGGCTGGCGAAGTCGGCCTCGGCGAGGACCGCCTCGGCCATCAGGGCCGCTGCCGGGATCTCGATCATCACGCCTGCCTTGGCGACCGGCCGGTCGCGGAGCTGGGCGCAGAACCAGCTGGCCTCTTCGGCGGTGGCCACCATCGGGGCCATCACCCAGACCTCGGCCGGGCTACCGGCGGCGGCCTGCGCGATCGCGTCGAGCTGGCCGCTGAGCAACTCGGGCCGGCGGCGGACGGCACGCAGCCCGCGCACCCCCAGCGCAGGGTTCGGCTCGTCGCCCAGGTCCAGGAAGGCAAGCGGCTTGTCGGCGCCCGCGTCGAGCGTACGGACGACCACCTTGCCGCCTGGGAAGGCCTCGAACACCGCCCGGTAGGCGGCTGCCTGCTCGGCGACCGGTGGCGGGTCGGCCCGGTCCAGGAACAGGAACTCGCTCCTGAACAGCCCGACGCCCTCGGCGCCGGCGGCCACCGCGGCCTCCACGTCACCGGGGCCGCCCACGTTGGCGAGCAGCCCGACGTGATGCCCGTCAGAGGTCCTGCCGAGCCCGACGAACGCCGCCCGGGCCGCCTGCCTGGCCGCCGCGCGGGTCTCCGCGGCATCGAGCCGCGCCTGGTCGGGCTCGACCACCACCTGCCCGGCGCCGCCGTCGACCAGCACCTGCACCCCCTCCGCCAGCCCGGTCGCGCCCGCGCAGGCCACCACCGCCGGCACCCCCATCGACTTGGCCAGGATCGCGGTGTGGCTGGTCGGCCCGCCCTCCTCGGTGATCAGGGCGAGCACCCGGTCGGGGCGCAGGGTGGCCGTGTCGGCCGGCGCGAGGTCGCGGGCCACCAGCACGAACGGGTGCCCGGGGTCGGGCACGCCGGGCATCGGCACACCGAGCAGCCGGGCGACCGTCCGGTCGCGGATGTCGTCGAGGTCGGCGACCCGGGCCGCCATGTAGTCCCCGGCCCCACCGAGCAGCTTGCGGTACACCCCGAACGCCTCGTACACGGCCCGGGCTGCCGTCCGCCCACCTCTGGCGAGCCGCTCGGCCTGCTCGGCCAGACCAGGGTCTCTGGCCATCATCGCCTGGGCCTCCAGCACCGCCTGCGCCTCCCCGCCGGCGGCCCGACCCCGTTCCTCCAGGTCGGCGGCGACCGCCTCCAGCGCTTGCACGATCGCCCGCCCCTCGGCGGCCGGGTCGGTGACCTCGCCACCCTCGGGCGGCACGGGAACCTCGCCGCCGACCAGCGCGACCGGGCCGACGGCGACGCCGGCACTGACCCCGACGCCCTGCAGCTCAGCCGGCATCGGGGGCGTCCAGGTCCTTTGCCGCCAGCGCGGCCAGCTCCTCCAGCGCCTGCTCGGCGCCGTCACCCTCGGCGGTCAGGACGATCTCCTGCCCGCCCCGGACGTCAAGGCCCAGCACCGACAGGATGCTGCGGGCGTCCACCGGGTCGGTGCCCTCCTTGGCCACCAGCACCCTGACGGGCAGCTTGCTCGCGGCCTGCACGAACAGGGCTGCGGGGCGGGCGTGCAGTCCCACCCGCGACCCGATGACGACACGACGTTCCGCCACTGGACACCTCCTCGTCGACGAGCGGCCTCCGGGCTGGAGCCGGCCAGGGGGACGCCTGTCTGCTCGCGTTCGGTCCTAACCGACCTCCGCGGGGGTGGGCTCCTCGGCCCGCTGGCCGATCTGCTTGGCTACGATCACGCAGGCGGCGGTGACCACCATGCCGATCAGGATCGCCAGGATGTACAACACCGGTCTGCCGACCAGCCCGATCACCCAGATGCCACCGTGCGGCGCGCGGGAGCTGGCGCCGAACGCCATCGAGAGGGCGCCGGTGACCGCGCTGCCCACCATGAGCGACGGGATCACCCGGATCGGGGCCGCGGCGGCGAACGGGATCGCCCCCTCGGTGATGAACGACGCGCCCAGCAGCCAGGCGGCCTCGCCGGCGAGGTCCTCGGCCGTGGTGAACAGCTTGGGCCGCAGCACGGTCGCCAACGCCAGCCCGAGCGGCGGGGTCATGCCCGCGGCCATGACGGCGGCCATCACCTTGAGGTTGCCGCTGGCCAGGGCGGCCAGCCCGAAGGTGTAGGCGACCTTGTTGACCGGGCCGCCCATGTCGAAGGCCATCATCAGGCCGAGGATGATGCCCAGCACGACGGCATTGGTGCCGGACAGGCCGTCCAGCCAGTTGGTCAGGCCCTCCTGCGCCGCCGCCAGCGGGCTGCCGACGACCACGAGCATGAGCACGCCGACGACCAGCGTGGACAGCAGCGGGATGATGACCACGGGCATGACGCCGCGCACAGCGCGGGGCACGTTCACCTGCCTGATGGCCAGGACGATCGCGCCGGCCAGCAGGCCGCCGACGAGCCCGCCGAGGAAGCCGGCGCCGATCTCGACGGCCAGCAGCCCGGCGACGATGCCGGGAACGATGCCCGGCCGGTCGGCCATGCCGTAGGCGATGAAGCCGGCCAGGATCGGGACCAGCATCGAGAACGACGTCGCGCCGATCTTGAACAGCAGCCCCGCCCACCCGGCCTGCTCGAGCAGCTTGGACAGGTCGGTGACCCCGGGGTACTCGACGCCGCCGAAGGTGCCGCCGTTGACCTTGTTGGCGACCTCGGGGCCGCCCAGCAGGAAGGCCAGCGCGATGAGGATCCCGCCGGCGGCCACGAACGGGATCATGTAGCTGACGCCGGTCATCAGCCACTGGCGCAGCCGGGTACCCAGCCCGGCGCCCTCGGAGACCTTGGTGGTGAGGCCCGTGGCGGCAGGGGGACCAGCGGCGGCGGCCGCCACCGGCGTGCGCCTGGCCGCCTCCTCGGCCTCGGCGATCATGCCGGGGCCGTCGTTGATGGCGCGCTTGACCGAGGCCTGGACCAGCGGCTTGCCTGTGAAGCGCTCCTTGCCCTGCACGTCGACGTCGGCGGCGAAGATGACCACTTCCGCCTCGGCGATCTGCTCGGGCGACAGCCGGTCGGCGCCCGCCGACCCCTGCGTCTCGACGTGGATCTCGTGGCCCTTCTGCTTGGCCGCCTCGCTGAGGCCCTCGGCGGCCATGTAGGTATGGGCGATCCCCGTCGGGCAGGCCGTGACGGCCACGATCTTCATCGCTTCAGCACCTCCCGCTCGAAGATGTCGACGACCGTTTGGGGGTCTGGCGCCTCGCGCAGGCTGTCGCGGAAGGAGGCGTGGATGAGCCTACGGGCCAGGGCGGCGAGGATCCCCATGTGCGCGGCGTCGCCGCCGGCCGGCGCGGCGATCAGGAAGATGAGATGGGCCGGGCCGTCGGCCGCTCCGAAGTCGACGCCGTCCGCGCTGCGGCCGAAGCCGACCGTGGGCGTGGTGACGTGCTCCGAGCGGCAGTGTGGGATGCCGATGCCCCCTTCGATCCCGGTCGGCATCTGTTCCTCGCGGGCCTTCACGTCGGCCAGGAACCCGTCGAGGTTGGTCACCCGGCCGGCTGCCACCAGCCGGTCGGCCAACTGGCGCGTGGCGTCGTGCCGGTCGGCGGCGGACAGCTCCAGGTCGACCAGGTCGGGGGTGATCACCGGCTCCATCACGGGCTTCCTCCCAGGGGTCGGTCCATCTCGGGACGGTCGTGGATGCGGACGGCGGCGCGGTCCAGGTCGGCCGGCGTGGGCATCCGGCTCCCCGGGAGGCTGGTTGCGGCCGCCCCCCAGGCCAGTGCCTCCGCCAGGGCGTCGCGGCCGGCGCCGCCGGCTGCCAGGAACCCGGCCAGCATCGCGTCACCCGCCCCGACGGTGCTCCGCGCCCGGGCCACCGGAGCCTCACCGTGCACGGCACCGCCCTCGTCGACCAGCACCGCGCCGTCGGCACCGAGGCTGGCCACCACCGCGCCGGCGCCGCGGCGGCGCAGCTCCTGGGCCGCCTCGATGGCGTCGCCGAGCGTGGCCACCGGTCGACCGGCGGCCTCGGCCAACTCCTCGGCGTTCGGCTTCACCAGCACGGGCTGCGCCGTCAGCACGGCGACCAGCGCCGGGCCGCTGGTGTCGACCGCCACTGGCACACCCGCGTCCCGCAGCAGCCGGACCAGGCGGGCGTAGAAGTCATCGGGGATCCCGGGTGGGAGGCTGCCGCAGCCCACCACCCAGCTCGCGTCGCGCGCCGCGGTCACGGTCGCCGACACGAGCGCCTCCACCTCGTCAGGGCTCAACGCCGGGCCGGGCTCGTTGAGCTTGGTCACCGTGCCGTCCGGCTCGACCACGCTCACGTTGGCCCGCACCGGGGCGGCGATCGGGACGCTCACCGCCTCGATCCCCTCCATGGCGATCAGGGCCGCGAGCTGGGCGCCCTCGGCGCCGCCGGACGGCAGGACCGCCCGTGCCTTGTGCCCGTTGGCGGCCAGGGCACGGGCGACATTCACGCCCTTACCGCCCGCGTCCACCCGGCCGGCCCGCGCCCGCAGCACCGCCCCGCGGACGAGCGTGTCGACCTCGATCGTACGGTCGACGCTTGGGTTCGGGGTCACCGTGACGATCAAGCCATCACCCCACAGGCGGTGAAGATCCGGCGTCGTCGCCGCTACACCGAGACGCTACCCCAATTCCACAAGCACGCAAACCTTCGCCCCGCGGGCAGCACGATCCACGAGCGGGATTCTCGCCGTCGACCCCACCCTCGGCCGGTCCCGCTGCTCGCCGGCCCATGCGACCGCTCCAAGGATGACCCATCCACAGGAATACGGAATCCTTGCCACCATGGAACCTTACTTCTCGCGAGACGCGAAAACGAAACAAAGCCATGAATCCCGGCCACCAGCGTCTCGCCGAATTGCTGCTGGATCGGTGAGCATCCTTCGGGCATCGGGGTGATACCACACCTCGGTGCATCTTCCAGCAGATGCGGCGGCGAAATCGGAAAGAAGACGACTCCGAGAACCGCCACGCCCGCCACGAGACTGTACCAGAAGTCCTGGTCAGACCGCCCCGACATATACGTCGCGAGGAGGAAGCCGGTCACGCACAAGCCAGCCACAAATATGTCGCGCATCGACGTGTGATAGTAGGCACTGAGCGACCCCCTGACGTGCACACCCCTCTGAGGAAGTATGCCTCACCTATGATGTACCGGCAGAACGATCCCAATGATTCCCACTATCATACGGATCAAGAGATAAGACCGGCTGTATAGCACGAGGACCCGTGGAACAGGGTCCCGGCAAAGTGGCGAAATGTCCAAATTGCTGTCCAGGCGCGCTCGGGCGACGCCAGATGCGAGCTGCCTCCCACCTGAGACCGGGTCCAACGCGGTAGGTGTACGGTACGAACCAGACAAATCATTGACTTTGGCGGTGTCCTGGGGTAGGAGCACGTCAACCGTCGAAGGAGGAGCGTCATGAACGGCCTCAGCCGAAGCGTCACCGCGAATCGGACGGCCGCCAGCCGCCTGCTCCGGCTTGGCGCGCTCATCGCGGCCGCCTTGGTGCTCTCGCTCGTGTTCCTTTCCACCAGCGCCCAAGCGGTCGAGCCCAAGCCCACGGTCGTGCTGGTGCACGGCGCCTTCGCATCGCCGGCGGGATGGGACAGGGTGGCCGACGGGCTGCGCAAGGACGGCTACCAGACGGCGGCGCCGGCGCTCGGCCTGGACTCCCTTGCCGGCGACGTGGCGATCGTGCAGGCGACGCTGGATTCGATCGGGGGAGACAAGATCCTGGTGGGGCACTCCTACGGCGGGTTCGTCATCTCCAACGCCGCCATCGGCCGCACCGACGTCCGTGGGCTGGTCTACACCGCGGCGTACGTCCCGGACACGGGCGAGACGATCGAAAGCGTCAGCGTCGGATATGTTCCGCCCGCGTTCCTGGCACCGGGACATCTGGTGTTCGCGCCGTCGTTCCCGTTCGTCATCATCGCCCCGCAGTTCTTCCGTGAGGACTTCGCCCAGGACTTGAATCCGAAGCTGGCCGCCGAGATGGCAGCCGACCAGCACCCGTCGAGCCTCGCGATCCTCGGCGCTCCATCGGCCCGCGGCGCCTGGCACGACCTCCCGTCGTGGTATGCGGTCTCGGCCGCCGACCGCGTCATCGACCCTGCTCTGCAGCGGTTCATGGCCCAGCGCGCTGGATCAACGACGGTCGGGTTCGACGACGCCAGCCACGCGGGCGGCTTCACGCACTACGCGACGCGGTTCGTGAAGCTGATCGAGCAAGCGGCCACTGCGACCGCGAGCTGATCCTCGCCGGATGCGCAGCCGTCGCCACCCAGCCACTATCGAGCGATCGGAGGGCGAATGCCGCGCTGGCCTGGGCAGACCCGGCAGCGCCGATGATCGTTGGCCTTGTCCGCATGGACCCTTGCCGTCCGGTGTGAGACTCAGGGCATCTAATTGTCTTGTTGTCTTGCCGGCTGCAACCTCAAGGTCCGGGCCGTCGACTGCCGGGCGGCCACCGAACCGCTTGGTCGAGCCGGCGCAACCTGTTATGCAGCCCCGGATGGTGGTTCCTCCATCCGATCGGTGGATTCCAAGAGCTTCGGGTTCTGTGATGGGTGGTCGCCCGGTGGTTGTCGTCACCGCGCCTGCGTCGCACCCTTGGCGAAGGCGGGCCGGAGCGGACCAGGGGGCTGTGGTGAAACGGATCGAGCGGGTGCTGCGTGCGGTCGACCGGTTCCAGCAGCGGCACGGCGCGCTTGGGTTCCCGGTCGGCGTGGTCAAGAAGTTCGGCGACGACCAGGCCGGCAAGCACGCCGCGCTGCTGGCCTACTACGGCTTCGTCTCCCTATTCCCCCTGCTGTTGGTGTTCGTCACCCTGCTCGGCTACGCGCTCGACAACAACCCTGGGCTGCAGCAGCAGCTCATCGACACCGTGATCGCCCGCTTCCCCGGGTTCGGCCCGCAGCTGCAAGGCAGCATCAAGACCATCGGGGGCTCGGGCATCGGGCTGGCGATCGGCGTCCTCGGCACCTTGTGGGGCGGGCTGGGGATCACCCAGAGCGCCCAGGACGCCATGAACGCGGTCTGGAACATCCCCCGCAAGGACCGCCCCACCTGGTGGCTGCGGCTGGCCCGCAGCCTCGGCTCGCTGCTGCTGCTGGTCGTCGCGGTATTCGCCGCGACCGCGCTGGCCCAGCTTGGCACCATGGGGCATGGCGTGCTCGGCCGGCTGCCGTTGGGTGGCTCGCTGCTGCTCAACCTGCTGCTGCTGGCCGCCCTGTCCCAGGTGCTGACCGCGACACGGCAGCCGTGGCGGCGGCTGCTGCCGGGCGCGGCGGTCGGGGCGGTCGGCTGGAGCGTGCTGCAGGCGCTGGGGGCCTGGATCGTCACCCGCCAACTGGAGCGGGCCAACCTGGTCTACGGGGCGTTCGCCATCGTCATCGTGCTGCTGTCGTGGCTGTACCTGAGCGCCCAGATGCTGCTGTACGCGGCGGAGGTCAACGTGGTGCTGGCCAGGCGGCTGTGGCCCCGCAGCCTGCTGCAGTCGCCACTGACCGGGCCGGACCGGCGGGTGCTCACCGCGCTGGCCGAGACCGAGGAACGCCTGCCCGAGCAGACCATCGAAGTGAGGTTCTCCCCTGAGGCGAGCGGCGGCGACACGCCCCTACCCGGTGGGTGAGCGATGGCCCGGGCCCCGTGGAAGCAGCCGGCGCCACACACTGACCAGCACGCCGAAGACCAACAGCGGGATGATCGTGTTGGTTCCCGGACCTCAACCCCGGTCGGGGAGCGGTGCGCTTGCCGAGCGGCGAGCGAACAGGGGCGACAGCGCGGCATAGAGGACCGCGGCCAGCGCGAACGCGATCCACAGACCGATGCTGCTGGCGCCCACCGCGCCTTCCTTTCCGCCGAACGGGCCCAGCAGGTAGCCGGTCCAACTGAAGATCGCGGCGAACGAGGTGACGAGGCCGAGCCCGACCACCACGGCGACCAGCCAGGCGATCAGAGCGGCCGGGTTGGCCGCGCCGTAGCGGCCCGCCGGGTCGTAGAGCGCGGGCTCGTCGTAGCCCTGCCGCCACCGGTGCATCGCCAGATCGACCAGGAAGACGGCGCCCCAGGCGGCCAGCGGCACGCCGAGGGTGATGAGGAAGCCCTGGAACGGCCCGACGAAGTCCTGCGCGAAGAACAGCAGGTAGATGTTGCCGGCGAGCATGAGGACGCCGTCGATCAGGATCGACTGGTAGCGGGGCAGGCGCACGCCGAGCGTGAGCAGGTTCAGGCCGGAGGAGTACATGTCGATCACCGCGCCGGCCAGCAGGCCGCCCACGGCGGTCAGCAGGTAGGGCACCAGGAACCAGGTCGGGAGCGGCTCGGCCAGCGCGCCGAGCAGGTTCGAGGAGCCGGCGAGCTGGTCGTCGCCGGCGGCCAGCAGGATCCCGAACGCGATCAGCAGTACGGGCGCGAGGCTGGCGCCGAGCACCGTCCAGCCGACGATGCCCCCGGAGCTCGCCCGGTGGGGCAGGTAGCGGCTGTAGTCGGCGGCGGCGTTGATCCACCCGATCCCGAGGCCGGCCGCCACCACCGACATCCCGCCGACGAAACCGGTCATGAAGTCGCCGCCCGGCAGGGCGCTCACCTTGTCCCAGTCGACCTGGCCGAGCTGGAGGGCGAAGAAGACCACCGTCATCGCCCCGAAGGCCCAGGTGAACCACGTCATGAGCTTGACGATGGTGGCGTGGCCGAGCAGGCCGATCGCGACGGTGGCCGGGGCGACGATCGCGAACGCGATCGCGAGGCTCACCTTCCCGCCGCCGACGCCCAACCGGTCCAGGATCGCCTGGGCGGCCAGGCTCGCCAGGGCGACCAGGATCGTCTCCCAGCCGACCAGCGCCAGGTAGCTGACGACCGTGGGGAGCGCGTTGCCGACCACGCCGAACGGCGCCCGCGACAGGGTGAGCGTCGGCGCGCCGCCGCGCTTGCCCGCCAGGCTGACGAGCCCCACGAGGGTGAACGAGACGACCGTGCCGAGTAACCCGGCGATCAGCGCCTGGGGGAGGTTGAGGCCGTAGAAGGTGACCAGCGCCAGGCCGTAGAACATGCCGAGGATCGAGACGTTGGCGGCGAACCAGATCCAGAACAGCTCGATCGGCCTGCCGTGGCGCTCCGCGTCGGGGATCGGGTTGATCCCGTTGGTCTCGATGCTCCAGACGCGATCGCTCTCCGGCTGCTCGCGCTCCCGCCCGACGACCTCGGTCCCCATCTGCTGCTCCCTCGTGTCACGCCAGCACGAGCGGCACGCCCACAGCGGGCCGGCCCGCCTGGAGATCGAGTTCCTCGCCGCACATTATGGCGATGGCGTCGGCCCGCCACGAGGGCGGGATCGCGGCTCCAGGGGTGAACGGGCTCGCTTTGGGGCGCTCGTCCTTCCTATGATGCTCCGCGGCTCTTGTCGGGAAGGACCACGGCGGCCAGGTGGGGGGCACGATGGCGCTGGCGGGCGGGAGGGCCGGCGAGCGGGGGAGCGTCGCCGTCTTGGTGGCGCTCGCGCTCACGGTGCTGCTCGGGTTGGCGGCCCTGGCCGTCGACGTCGGGCTGAGCTGGGCGGTCAGGGCGGAGGCGCAGACCGCCGCCGACGCCGCCGCGCTGGCTGGCGCGTCCGGCCTCCCGGCCGGCCCGGCCGGAGCGGTCGCGGCGGTGCGGCAGTACCTCGACGCCAACGTGCCGGGCCTGGCCGGCCGGCCGGCCGACCCCAACTGGCCGCTCAACGGCACCGACGACGACGGCGAGGTGGTCTGCTGGACGCTGCCCGGCTCGCCGCCCGCCCCGGGGGCCGGCTGCCCGCCCGGCTCCAACGCCCTGCAGGTCACCACCCCGCCGATCTCGGTCCGGTACGCGTTCGCGTCCGTCCTCGGCCCCGCCGCCCACCCCATCAGGGCGCTGGCGGCGGCAACGGCCGGTCCGCTGGCGGCCGTACCGGGGCTGTCCTGCGGCCTCTGCCTGCTCGACCCGCTCCACGGCGCCGCCCTGGCGGTGGCCGGCAGCGGCGACGTGGTCGTCGAAGGCGCCGGCATCACCGTCGACTCGACCCACCCCGAGGCGGCGATCCTGTCCGCCAGCGGCAACGTCCTCGCCGACCAGACCGGCATCGTCGGCGGCGTCTCGCTCACCGGCAGCGGCGAGTTCGTCCCCCCCGCCACCACCGGCGTCCCCCCCACCCCCGACCCGCTCGCGACCCTGCCCACCCCCGACGCCCTGCCCGCACCGCCACCCTGCTGCTTCGGACGCGTCACCGTCACCACCGACCGAACCCTCACCCCCGGCGTCTACGAGAGCATCACCGTCACCGACGACGCCACCCTCACCCTGGACCCAGGCGTCTACGTCCTCACCGAGCTCCCGGGCCTCGCCGTCCTCGGAAACGCCTCGGTCCAGGGCGCCGGCATCACGCTCTACCTCACCTGCAACGACTACCCACAGCAATGCGACGGCTTCGGCGCCGGCCTGACCTTGACGTCGAACGCCCGCTACGCCGCCACCGCCCCCACCACCCGCCCCCACGCCCCC
>Ga0210378_10001706_pt1 | contig 11418 bp, 8 predicted proteins | sample PLM1_60_b1redo_FD_155465 | JGI IMG/M metagenome (GOLD analysis project Ga0210378, IMG submission 155465) | Groundwater sediment microbial communities from an aquifer in East River, Colorado, USA - PLM1_60_b1 redo | ecosystem: Environmental > Terrestrial > Soil > Riparian zone | place: USA: East... | reverse complement strand
CACGTCGCTCCAGTCGTTCGTCCGCTGCGTCGGAGCCTCGGCGTGCGTCCTGGCGCAATGCGAAGCCGCAGGAGGAGCAAAAGGCCGCGGTTGCCGGCTGTTCGGCGCCACAGTTCGGGCATGCTCGCTGAAGCGGCGCCCCGCATTCGCTACAGAAGCGGGCACCCGCCGCGTGCTTGGCGCCACAGGAAGGACAAGCCAGTTCCACGCGTCGAGTCTACGACGCTCCGGCGACCGCGCTCACCCACGAGCCCGCCGGTATAACAAGGGCTTCGACCGCGACCGTGGGGGGACCATGACGCAGCGGACCAATGACCTTGGAGGGCGACAATGACGTTGGAAGGCCAGAAGCGCTGGTGGGCGCTCATCGTCCTGTGCCTGGGCAGCCTGATGATCGTGCTCGACTCGACGATCGTGAACGTCGCATTGCCGTCGATCAGGGAGGACCTCGGCTTCTCGCAGACCTCGCTCGCCTGGGTCGTGAACGCCTACTTGCTCACGTTCGGCGGCTTCCTCCTGCTCGGCGGCCGTCTGGGCGACCTGTTCGGCCACCGCCGGCTGTTCCTGATCGGGATCGTGCTCTTCACCCTGGCCTCGGCCGCCTGCGGGCTGGCAACGACGCAGGCGTTCCTTGTTACGGCGCGGGCAGTGCAGGGCCTCGGCGGCGCGATCGCCTCAGCGGTCTCGCTCTCGCTGATGATGACGTTGTTCACGGAGCCGCGCGAGCGGGCGAAGGCGATGGGGGTCTTCGGCTTCGTCGCAGCCGGCGGGGGCACGATTGGTGTGCTCCTCGGCGGGATCCTGACCGACGCGATCAACTGGCACTGGATCTTCCTCGTCAACCTTCCAATCGGCGTCCTCGTCTACGCTCTTTCGCTGAGACTGTTGCCGCCCGCCCACGTGGGGGCGAGCGGGCGACGCCTCGATCTCGCCGGCGCGGTCACCGTGACGACTTCACTGATGCTCGCGGTCTACGCGATCGTCAACGGCAACCAGGAAGGGTGGACATCTGGGCAGACGCTCGGCCTGCTCGCCGCTGCGGCCTTCTTGATGGCGCTCTTCCTTGCGATCGAGGCGCGGGTTCGTTCCCCGCTGATGCCCCTCGGCCTCTTCCGGCTGCGGAACGTCGCGACTGCAAACGCCGTCGGTGTCCTCTGGGCCGGCGCGATGTTCGCCTGGTTCTTCATCTCCGCGCTCTACCTTCAGCTCGTGCTCGGGTACAGCCCGCTCGAGGTGGGTCTCGCGTTCCTTCCGGCCAGCCTGATCATGGGCGCGTTCTCGCTCGGCCTTTCAGCGAAGCTGGTCTTGCGCTTCGGCTTCAGGCCGCCGTTGGCGACGGGACTGCTCCTGGCGGCGACCGGGCTCGTGCTCTTCGCACGGGCGCCGGTCGACGGCAGCTACGTCGTCGATGTGCTTCCGAGCATGATCCTGCTCGGATTTGGCGCCGGCATGGCGTTCAACCCCGTGCTGCTGGCAGCGATGAGCGACGTCGAGCCGAGCGAGTCCGGCCTGGCCTCGGGCATCGTCAACACCGCCTTCCTGATGGGCGGCGCGCTCGGGCTCGCCGTCCTCGCCAGCCTCGCCGACTCGCGCAAGGACAGCCTGCTCTCCTCCGGAGACGAACCGCTCGTCGCCCTCAACGGCGGCTATCACGCCGCGTTCCTCGCCGGAGCGCTCTTTGCGGTCACAGCGGCTGGGGTCGGCGCGGCGCTGCTCCGCGCCGGACAGTACGCTCCTGCGCAGGAAGACCAAGAGGCGTACGGCACCCCTGCCTCCGCGGAGGCCGACTGAGCCCGGCCGGCATGCTGACCCGGTGAACGGGGACCTCGCCATCCGCCTGCGGGGCGTCGTCAAGCGTTATGGCCCGATCACCGCGGTCAACGAGCTGGACCTCGACGTGCCGATGGGTACCTGCGTCGGCCTCCTCGGCCCCAACGGGGCGGGGAAGTCGACGACCATGCGGCTACTCACCGCGCAGTCGATCGCCGACGAGGGCGAGCTCGAGGTGCTCGGGTTTCGGCTCCCGGAGGAATCGAAGGCGGCTCGGGCACAGTGCGGTGTCGTCCCGCAGCTCGACAACCTCGACGTCACGCTCACCGTCGAGCAGAACCTGCTGGTCTTCACCCACCTGTACCGGATCGGCCGCGCCGACCGCCGCGACGCAATCGAGCGGGCCCTGAAGATGGCCAACCTGGTCGATCGCCGAACGACGCGCGTGGACAAGCTCTCCGGCGGGATGCGCCGTCGCCTGCTGATCGCGCGTGCGCTCGTGCACCGCCCGCGACTCGTGCTGATGGACGAGCCGACGGTCGGCCTCGATCCGCAGGTCCGCCAGCAGATCTGGGCGCTCATCGACGCGCTCCGGGCCGAGGGGACCACGATCCTGATGTCGACGCACTACATCGAGGAGGCGCAGCGCCTGGCCGACACCGTGCTGATCATGTCGCACGGCCGCGCCGTGGCCGCAGGCCCGCCTGCGGAGCTGGTGGCGGAGCACGCCGGCCGCGAGGCCCTGGAGGTCTACGGCCCTCCGGCGCGGCTGGCCGAGGTCGAAGCCGACGCAGGGGCTGCGGGACTGCGCACACGACGGACCGGGACGAGCATCTCCATCCTGGGCGTCGACCGGAACGGCGGCTACTCGGTCGACGGAGAGCGCCGCCCGGCGAACCTCGAGGACGTCTTCGTCCTGCTCACCGGCGAGGAGATCGCCTGATGGCCGCCACGACGGCGCCCCCACGCGCGCCCCGTCTGGGCCGGCTCGAGCGCCCGGCCCTGACCGGGGTCCTCGTGCGCGAGGTCGTGAACTTCTCCTCGTTCTGGCGCTCGAGCACGTTCTCGTCGACGGTCGAGCCGACGATTTACCTGCTCGCGTTCGGCTTCGGCTTCGGCTCGCTCGTCAGCAAGATCGGCGGCTACGACTACGTCGAGTTCGTCGGCACCGGGACGGTCGCGACGGCGGTGCTGTTCTCGTCAGCCTTCCCGGCCATGTTCGGGACCTTCGTCAAATATCAGTTCCAGCGCACCTACGACGCCATTCTCGCCGCGCCTGTCGACACGGAGGAGCTCGTCACGGCCGAGGCGCTCTGGATCGCCACCCGCGCCGGCGTGTACGGCTGCGTGCCGATGCTCGTGGCGATCGCGTTCGGGCTCGACCCGTCCTGGGGGATGCTCGTCGTACCGCTGATCGCCTGGACTGCCGGCTTCGGCTGGGCGTGCTTCGGGATCATGGTCGCCGGCTTCGCCAAGTCGTTCGAGAACTTCAACTACGTGGTGAGCGCCGTGCTGACGCCGCTCTTCCTCGTGGCGGGGACGTTCTTCCCGCTCAGCCGGCTGCCCGAATGGGCCCAGGTGCTCGGGAACGTGAACCCGCTCCACCACTGCGTGGAGCTCGTCCGCCACGCCGCGTTCGGTTTCCAGGGCTGGACCGATCTCGCACGCGTGGGCGCCCTCGTCGCGTTCGGCCTCGTCATGTGGCGTATCGCGATCCACGCGATGGAGCAGAAGCTCGTCGACTAGGGACGAGGTAGCCGGGAAGGCCCCACTTCGGGGCCCTCCCTCCAAACATCTGTGGCCGCCGAGCCACTCGTGCTCGCTTCACGCCTTCACGAGCCGGCGAGGTAATTGCAGAACGCGGCGGTGTTCTGGTCGCGGAACGCGTGCGGGCCGGCAACGAAACCCGTGATGAAGTCCAGGCGCCCCGCGCTGAGAAGGATCGTGCCGAGGCCCGGAGCGACGAAGTTGAAGATGATGCCGTTCAGGGCGTCTGACGCCGCGTACGAGCCGTCGGGGTTTTCGATGATGATTTCGCCTTGCCCTCCGGTTGACGTTGCGGTCTTCCCGTTCGCCGGGTTCCAGGCCGTGAGCCTGATCGGGCCGCCGACATTGGTGAAGATCTGTCGCACGAGGGTGCCGCTGTTGTCGAAGTAGTCCGTTTCCTGGATCGACCCCTCGGTGCGCAGATACACGTCGAAGCCGCAGACGAATGTTGCCGCCCCGAAAAGTTCGGTCTCGTCGATCGTGAACACTGTCCTCGTGACCGTGTTCGCCGCTGCCGTCGCCGTAACGGCGAGCGGGAGGGCGATGATGGTCAGAAGTAGCGCAAGTCTGCGCATGAGCCCTTCTCCTTTCAGTACTCCGGCTGCCAATCGGGAGCCTTCGCCAGATTCTCGAAGCCCGGGCTCCGCGTCGCTTCCGGCAAACCCCTGGACCCTTTGGCGGCGATCGACGGCTGATTAGGGGCGCCCCGGCGTTGTCTCAGCGGCGTCGGCGGCCTACCTTGTGGGCATGCTCGTGGGCCGGGAGGAGGAACGTGCGCAGATCGGGCGTCTGCTCGAGCGGGCCCGCGAGAGTCGAGGAGGCGCACTCGTCGTCCGCGGAGAAGCGGGCATCGGCAAGACGACGCTGCTCGAGCACGCCATGCAGACTGCGGAGGACTTTCGAATACTCCGGGCTCTCAGCGTCGAGTCGGAGGCGGAACTGCCCTTCGCGGGGTTGCACGAGCTCATCCGGCCGATCGTTCAGCTGATCGACGAGCTGCCCGGCCCACAGGCCAGGGCGCTGAAGGCTGCGCTCGCGCTCGCCCCGCATGAGGCCGGCGACCGCTTCGCAGCGTCTGCGGGCACGCTGGGCCTCCTGGCGGCCGCCGGAGCGGAGCAGCCACTGCTTTGTGTGGTGGACGACGCGCACTGGCTCGACCAGGAGTCAGCGGAGGCGCTGGTCTTCGCGGCGCGCCGCGTCGAGCATGATCCCGTCGCCCTGCTGCTGGCGGCACGAGAGCCGGGCGCGCCCGGATTCGCCGCTCCGGGGCTCGCCGAACTGCGTCTCGACGGGCTCCAGCGCGAGGAGGCGAGGGCTCTGCTCGCAGCCAGAGGACCATCGCTCTTACCGGCCGTGGTCGAGCATCTCCTGGAGATCGCGGGCGGCAACCCGCTGGCGCTGCTCGAGTTTGCGTTGGGCATGTCCGAGAGCGAAGAGATCGGGGACCCGCTTCCGGTTGGTGAGGCCGTCGAACGGGCATTTCTCGACCGGTCGTCGCGGCTGTCACCAGACGCCCAGAGGGCGCTGCTCCTCGCGGCGGCGAGCGACCCAGGCGAGCCGGAGGCGCTATGGGCGGCCCTCGAGTCGGAGGCCATCCACGCCGATTCGCTCGCCGAAGCCGAGCGGGTAGGGCTGTTCATACGCGGAAGGCGGCTCGACTTCGCCCACCCATTGGCGCGGTCGGCGCTCTACCAGTCGGCCACGCCTGCCGACCGCCGCGCCGCCCACCGTGCGCTCGCCAAGACGACAAAGGCCCGAGATCGACGCGCGTGGCATTTGGCGGCGGCGGCGTCGGGCCCGGACGAGGTCGCCGCCGCTGCGCTCGAGCAGGCGGCGTCGATCGCGGGCGGGCGTGGCGGCGTCTCCGCCGAAGCCGCAGCGCTGGAGCGTGCGGCGCGGTTGACGCCGGACCAGGAGATCCGAGCGCGGCGACTCCTGAGAGCGGGTCTCGCGGCCGACGCTGCGGGCCTGTTCGAGCGAGCCGAGCAGCTTCTGGCCGAAGCGGCAGAGCTGACGAAGGACGCGGAGTTGCACTCGAATGCCGTCGCCCGCCGCGCCTACCTCCTCTATGACCGAGGCGAGTTCGACCGCGCGCTGGAGCTAGCCAAGGCCGACTCCGAGCGAGCTCCTCCACGCCTTTTCGCGCGTGCGCTTGGGGAAGTGCTCGTCCACCGTCTTGAGATCCTGGCGGCGTGCGCGACGGCCGAACGCTCTGTCGGGCTCGCAGGGGATGACGCGCTCGAGGACCTCGATCTCTGCCTGATGCTCGCATGGACATGGGAGCTCTCCGGCCGCACAAAGGATGGGCTCGGGCTCGACCTTGAGTGCGTGGATCGCGTGAGGGCGGGAACGCTTATGGCGATCGACTGCGCCACACATTTTCTCTACCTGGAGGACTACGGCCGAGCCCGCGGACTCCTCGAAGAGATAGTGGCGCATGAGCGGGACGCAGTTGCGCTCGGGAACCTCGTCTACGCGCTAGACCAGTTGTCCCGCCTCGAGACGCGTACCGGCCGCCTGACGGCAGCGTACGCAGCATCGCTCGAATCGGTGCAGCTGACGGAGCCGCTCGGCACCAAGGTGGGACTCGCTGCAGCCCTAGCGTGGCTCGCCCTCGTCGAGGCGATGCTCGGCCGAGTCGAGGCTCGCGCCCACGGCGTGCTCGCACTGGAGATCGCGGAGAAGCGAGGCGACCGCTGGAACGAGGTCCGCGCTCGCGCCGGCCTCGGGCTCGACGCCCTCGCCCGGGCCGACTTCGCAGCGGCGGTCGACTGGCTCGAGCCGGCGGCGGAGATGCTCGCCCGCGGGGGAGTGCGGCACCCGAACGTCTTCCGCGTTCACGGCGACCTAATCGAGGCGCAGGTTCGGCTGGGCAAGCGGGACGAGGCTGCGCAGGAGCTCGCGGGGCTGCTCGACGACGCCGAGTTGACGGGAAGCCGCTGGGCGGCGGCCGTCGGCGCCCGCTGCCGCGCCTTCCTCGCCGCTGACGCCGACGCCGAGGAGGCGTTCGAGGCTGCCCTCGAGCTGCACGAGCACGAGGCGAGTGACTGGGAGCGGGCCAGGACGCAGCTCGCCTTTGGCGAGCGGCTACGACGGCTCAGGCAGCGGCGCCGTGCGCGCGAGCATCTCCACGCCGCGCTCGACACATTCCAGCGGGTTGGATCGCGGCCCTGGGCTGACCGGGCACGGGCAGAGCTCCGGGCAAGCGGGGAACATCTGCGTAGACGCGGGCCGGCGGCGCATGAACAGCTGACGCCGCAGGAGCTCCAGGTCTCGCTCGCCGCAGCCGAAGGCCTGACGAACAAGGAGATCGGCGCCCGCCTATTCCTCAGCCCGAAGACCGTCGAGTTCCACCTCAGCCACGCCTATCGCAAGCTCGACGTGCGTTCCCGTGGAGAGTTGATCAAGCTCTTTGCAGAGCAGGCCGCGCCGACCGAGCGCCTACCCGCCTAGAACCCGTCGCCGTTCGTCACACGTCGGGGAACGTCTTTTCCGGCGCTTACGCCAAGTCTTTGGCTTGCGACTCGGTCGTGCCAGCGGTAGGGAGGGTGATCGAGAACGTTGTCCCGCGGCCTGGGGCCGTGTCGAGAGAGACGCTGCCCGCACTTCGTTGCGCCAGGGCCTGGACGATCGCCAATCCGAGGCCGCTGCCGCCGGTGCGGCGTGATCGGCTCTGGCTTCCGCGATAGAAGCGGTCGAAGACGTGCTTTTCGTCCTCGGCGCTGAGCCCTGGTCCCTCGTCTCTAACTTGGATCGCGATCGCCTCCGTGCCTGCCTCCGCGGTCACCATGATCGGGCTTGATGTGGAGCTGTACTTCGCAGCGTTGTCGACGACGTTGAGAAGCATCCGTCTCAGCGCCTCGGGATCCGCCCAGGCCTGAACTCCCTCGAAGGCTTCTCTGTCGAAGTCGATCTGGCGGGCGGGCCATGCGCCCACGTACCGGTCGACGAACTCGTCCATGAACGCGGGCAGCGAAATCTCCTCTGGCTGCAGAGCTTCGTTGGCATCCAGCCGGTTGAGGGTCAGCAGGTCATCGACCAAACGTGAAAGGCGCACCGCTTCTTCGTGCATGTCTCGGACGGCCGCTGCGACCTCCGGCTGACCGTCGTGGCTCTGCCGGAGCAGAACCTGAGAGGTTCCGCGCAGGGCTGTCAGCGGTGTGCGTAGCTCGTGCGAGGCGTCTGCCAGGAAGCGCCGCATCCGCTGCTCTGACTCAGTGACTCTGGAGAACGCTTCCTCGAGGCGTCCGATCATCCGGTCGAACGCCGAACCCAAGCGCCCGACCTCGTCGCGCGAGCGAACATTCGATCGCCGGTGAAGGTCTCCAGCGGCAATCTCTTCGGCAGTCGTAGTCACGCGACGCAGGGGGCGGAGCGCGAGACCGGTCAGGGCGAGCAAAGCGAGGCCCCCCATGATCAACGCGGCGATCGCCCCGATCGCGAAGATTGTCCGGACGCGATGGATGGTCGCGTCCTCTCCGTCATCCGAGCGCCCGAGAATCGCATAACCGACCGTTTTGCCGGGCGGCCCCAGCGCGACGGCGACGAGCACGAGATCATCGGTCGACGTTGTCGCAGTTTCCGGTCGCTGCGTCCGCGCCACGAGGCCGCCTGAACCAGTCGTGCACCTCGCCCGGCTGAGACCGGAAGCTGGGCGCCCAGTGGATGCAGGGACGGAGGCGATCAGGTTCTGGAGGGTCGCCGCCGAGAGCTCCAGAGGCCTCGCGGCGCCGGGTACGCCGACGGCGTGATCGGCGAGTGCCGCTCCGCTGCGATCAACGATCTTTACTCCCGTGTTCCCCGATCCCAGCAGCTGAGCGAGTACCTGGGCGTTCCGGTGCAGATCGCGAGCCGAGCGCACGAAGCAGGGACCAAGCACCTCCAGCTCCGTCCGAGCCGGCTGAGTGATGCTGTCGACGGTCGTGTCGTGCAGATACCTGGACACTGTCGACGACTGGAAGACGCCGAGGCCGAGCAGGATGAGGGCGAAGAGCCCAAGTTGCGAGAGCAGGATTCGGCCTCGGAGGCTGTTCAGGAACGACCGGAACATGATTCGGCCTGATCAGCCGTGCAGGCGGTAGCCGACGCCGCGCACGGTCTCGATCAGTTGATGCTCGGGATCGCCGAGCTTCCGCCTGAGATAGCGGACGTAGACCTCGACGTTGTTCTCGTCATAAAACTCGTGGCCCCAGACTTGATCCAGGATGAACCGTCGTGAGAGCACACGCCCGACATGGCTTAGAAAGAGTCGCAGAAGCTCGTACTCCTTGACGGTCAACTCGACGGCGGAACCGTCGACCGTGACGAGATGTCGTTCCTGGTCGAGCCGGATCGGTCCCGCCTGCAGGATGTCCGCATCAGCGGACAGCCGGCGCCGTGCGACGGCGTGGATCCGCGCGACGAGCTCCTCGAAATCGAAGGGCTTGACGAGATAGTCGTCAGCCCCCGCTTTGAGGCCTGCGATCCGGTCAGCCACCTCATCTCGTGCGGTCAGCATGATGATCATCAGCTCAGGGTCGGCCCGAAAGCGCTCGGCCAGCTCCATGCCGTTGATCCCGGGAAGCATCAGGTCGAGAATGACGAGCTGGGGCTTGAAGCGTTTCAGCTCTGCAAGCGCTCTATGCCCGTCCTCGGCCACCGCCACCGAAAAGCCTTCGTAGCCGAGCCCGGTCCGCAAGAAGTTCGCGATTTGCGGTTCGTCCTCGACAACGAGGATGCGCAGGGGATCGTTCTCTCGAGGCTGGTTCGTCGAGGCTTGCCCGCTTAGCCCCTGCTTACGCATTGACCTCACGATAGCGCCATCCCCTCATCTTGGCCGTTCGCCGGGACGCAGTCCTCTCAGGAAGCTCTCAGGAACTAGAGCCCTGGTTTTAAGGCTTTCCTCCTACGATCGATGTCATGGAAGCTCGGTCGCTGCAGCGCCGTAGCGTGTGCCATCCGCAGCTCGCGCCTCGCTGCATCGTGGCCGTCATCGCGTCTTTGGTGGCGCTCGGACTCGCCGCGACTACGAGCCTCGCCGCCGCCGGAGGCAACGGGCCGGTCAGCGGGGTCGTCATCGGGATTACCTCCGAGAGCGTGGAGATCCAAAGCGCCACGGGACCTGTAACCGTCGCGATCGCCGACAAGACCCGCGTCATCCGTACGGTCAGCGGCACGGTTGCCGATCTGCGCAGGGGGCAAATCGTCGAGCTCCGCCTGGACGGGAAATCCGGGCGCGTCGCCCAGATTCACATCGCGCCTCCCGGGACCAAGCTCCCGGAATCCAATCCAGGACAGGGGAGAGGCCGGGGCCGGGGCCGGACCAAGAATCGCGGTCCGGCCCGGGTCTTGGCGCACTCAGCCAAGACAATCCGAGTTCGTTACGGCAACGGCCAGGCAGTGACCTACCGGCTCGTGAGCAAACCGAGCGTGATCAAGGACGTCCCCGGTCGCATCGGCGATATCACCATCGGCCAGACCGTCCTCGTGACCCGCGGCCAGGGCGGCCGGGTGGCGAACGTGATCACGATCGTGAGGGGGTAGTCGCCAGCCGTGGAGACGACTTCGAAGCCCAGGCTAGAGGCGAGAGCGACCTACGCCCCAAGCGCCAACGGAGATGGGCCGGGCCACCCAATTCCGACGGAGCGCCCGCACGTGCGCGGGAAGTTCCTCTATGCAGGGAACCGGAAGCTGTACCTGCGGGGTGTCGCCTACGGCACGTTTCGCCCCGACGAGTGGGGAGAAGGCGAATACGGCGACGAGCGCACTGTCGAGCACGACTTCGAGCGCATGTCTGCCGCCGGCCTGAACGCCGTCAGGACCTATACCGTGCCGCCGCGCTGGCTACTGGACGCGGCCCAGCGACACGGCCTGTACGTGATGGTCGGAGTGCCGTGGGAGCAACACGTCGCCTTCCTCGACGACTCCGGCCGGGCACGTTCGATTGAGCAGCGTGTGCGCGAGGGCGTGCGAGCCTGCGTCGGCCACCCGGCGGTTCTCTGCTATGCGATCGGGAACGAGATACCGGCGCCGATCGTGCGCTGGCACGGCCGCCGCCGCATCGAGGCTTTCCTCGAGCGGCTGTACCGCGCCGCCAAGTCCGAAGATCCAGAGGGGCTCGTCACCTACGTCAACTATCCCTCGACGGAGTACCTGCAATTGCCCTTCCTCGACGTCGTGTGCTTCAACGTCTTTCTCGAGCAACGCGACCGGCTGGAGGCCTATCTCGCCCGTCTGCAGAACCTGGCCGAGGACCGCCCGCTCGTGTTGGCCGAGATCGGGCTCGACAGCCGGCGACACGGCGAGGACGAACAGGCGGCCGCGCTCAGCTGGCAGATCTCGACGTCGTTCCTAGCGGGCTGTGCAGGTGCATTCGTCTTCTCCTGGACGGACGAATGGCATCGCGGCGGCCACGACATCGAGGACTGGGACTTCGGCCTGACCGACCGCGAGCGCCGCCCGAAGCCGGCGCTCGCCACGGTGCGCGAGGCCTTCGCCAGGACGCCGTTTCCGCCGGGATTGTCGTGGCCGCGGGTGTCGGTCGTCGTCTGCACGCACAACGGTGCGGCCACGCTGCGCGAGTGCCTCGAGGGCCTCGATGAGCTCGACTATCCCGCCTACGACGTGATCGTCGTCGACGACGGCTCGACGGACTCTTCGGCGGCCATCGCCTCGGAGTACGACTGCCGCCTGATCAGGACGGAGAATCGGGGGCTCTCCGCCGCGCGCAACAGGGGGCTCGCGGCCGCCTCGGGCGAGATCATCGCCTACGTCGACGACGACACGAAGCCGGACCCGGACTGGCTGAAGTACCTGTCGTACGCCTTCATGACCTCCTCCCACGCCGGCATCGGCGGGCCCAACCTCGCCTTCCCGGAGGACGGGATGATCGCGCGCTGCGTC
>Ga0210378_10001705_pt1 | contig 11421 bp, 12 predicted proteins | sample PLM1_60_b1redo_FD_155465 | JGI IMG/M metagenome (GOLD analysis project Ga0210378, IMG submission 155465) | Groundwater sediment microbial communities from an aquifer in East River, Colorado, USA - PLM1_60_b1 redo | ecosystem: Environmental > Terrestrial > Soil > Riparian zone | place: USA: East... | reverse complement strand
TGGTAACGGTCGAGCGCACCGGCTGGCGTCAGCACCCGGCCCAGCGCCCCGAACCGCTGCGCGAGTGGGCGCCCGACCCTGTCGACAAAGGATGCCTCCGGGTCGGGGACGGTGCCGACGGCGTAGCTCCGCTCAACCGCGGAGAGGGTGCGGGCGACACCGGCGCGACCGGGTGCCACCCAGGCCAGCGCCAGCACGCCGACGAGGATCGCGGCGAAGAACGCGCCAAGCCCGACGAGTAGAACCACGAGCGTCATCGTTATACCTCCACCTTCACCATGCGACTCATCCAGAACCCGCCGACCATAAGAAGCACCGCGCCGCCGATCAGCATCAGGATCCCCAGCGTCTCGGTGTAGAGCAGGCTCAGGTACTCCCGGCGCACCAGGTACATGTAGACCGCGATCACGATCGGCAGCGCGACCAGAATCCACGCCGAGAGCCGGCCCTCCGCCGAGAGTGCCCGGACGTGCCGCCGCAGCCGGACCCGCTCACGCATGGTCTCCACCGACGTCTGCAGTACCTCGGCGAGGTTGCCGCCGACCTCCCGCTGGATCCGGATTGCCATCACGATCCAGGACAGGTCCTGGTTCATCGTCCGTTCCGCGGCGCGATCGAGCGCGTCCTCCAGCTCCGCGCCGAGCCGCGTCTCCGCGAGGGCGCGGCCGAACTCCGCCGCCACCGGGTCGGCGGCCTCGCGGACCAGCGCGTCGACGGCCTGGCCGAGCGAGAAGCCCGACTTGAGCGAACCGACGACGAGCTGCAACGCGTCCGGGAGCTGTTCGGCGAACCGCTGCATGCGGCGGTGGGTCCGGAACTTGCGGTACCAGCGGGTGCCGAGCAGGCCCAGCACAAGCCCGAGCGGGATCCCGATCCACCAGGTGAAGAGGAGCCACAGCACCGCGACCGCGGTGACGCAGGAGCAGACGCGGATCAGCAGCCACTCGTTGGGCCGCAGGCTCATCCCGGCCTGTTCGAGCAGACGTGCCGTCCGTGCCTCCATGCCCTGCGCCTGCACCGCGCGCTGGCTCCAGCCCAGGGCCGTCCTGGTGATCATGCCGCCATTCAGCACCGGGACAGACGCTGCCGGGCCGCGCGCGGTGAAGCGGACGACCTGCGCGATGCGCCGCCGCCGGTTCGGATCGGCGAACAGCGGGCGCAGCACCACCAGCGCGAGCGCCAGCAGCGCGAGGAAAACCGCCCCGGCGACGCCGGCGAAGAGCCAGCCGGGCATCGCCGGCGCGAAGTAGTGCGACGGGCCCTTCGAGATCACCGAGACTGCCGCGAACGTCACCGGCGCCGAGCCGGTCAGGCGCTGGCCGGCGACGTCGACGCTCACCTGGAGCGTCGACGTCCTGCCGGCGAGGCGCCGCGGTACCTCTGCCGAGACGGCGAGCGGCACCGAGAACGACGTCGCGGCGGAGCGGAACGCCGCAGCCAGCGCGGCCCCGTCGCCAGCGGTACGCAGCCGGCCACCGGTGGCGGACGAGAGCTGCCGTAGGGCGGCGCTCGTCGCTCCCGTACCGGTGGACGCCGCGCCGAAGCCAACGACGTCCACCGGGGCCTTGGCGCGCCGCACGCCGGCGACGAGCTGGCTCAGCGACGCCGTCGACGAGGTATCGGCGCCGTCGGACAGGACGAGGATCCGCCGCTCGGCGCCGGTCGACAGCAACCCCGTCGCCTGCTGGACCGCGTCGTACAGTGCCGTGTCGCCGGCGGCGCGGATCCTGCCGACCGCAGCCCGGAAGGCAGCTCGGTCCGCGGTGGGGGTTAGCAGCGTCGCCGGCTGGTCGGAGACCGTCACCAGCGCCAGGTGGATGTCGGCCGGCAGGGTTCGGGCGAACTCGGCTGCCGCCGCGCGGGCGGCCGTCAGCGGCGCACCGGCCATCGAGCCACTGGCGTCGAACACCACCACGACCGTCCGCGCGGTACCGGCCGTCTGCCGTTTGGCGTCGCCGATGGGCCTGGCGGATGCGCGCAACGGGACACCGTCCGCCTCGACAGTCACCTGGCTCTTGGCGAGCGAAGCACCGGCAGGCAGGTCACGGGCGGAGACGGTGAACTGGACCTGGTCGACGGTCGGGCGAACCGCCGTGACCGCGAGGCTCGGGCTGGGGTCGGCATGCCCCTCCACCGCCGACCCCAGCACGATCCCCGTCGCGGCGAGCACCGCCGCCGCGACCCACCCGCAGGCTCGCGCGCTCACGGCCGCGCCACCGGGAAGCCGAACACGCCCAGCGGCACCGCCACCCCCGCCGAGGCCAGCCGCTCCAGGAACCGCGGCCGCAGCCCGGTCGAGACGAGGCCGCCGCGGAACCGGCCGTACTCGTCCTGCCCGGCGCTGAAGTCGAAGACGAACAGGTCCTGCAGACTCACCACGTCACCCTCCATGCCGGTTACCTCGGTGATATGGGTGATCCGCCGCGTGCCGTCCTTGAGCCGCGACTGGTGGACGATGACGTCAATGGCGGAGGCGAGCTGCTCACGGATCGCCCGCATGGGCAGGTCCATTCCCGCCATCAGCACCATCGTCTCCAGCCGGGAGAGCGAATCGCGCGGGGAGTTGGAGTGGACCGTGGTGAGCGAACCGTCGTGGCCGGTGTTCATCGCCTGGAGCATGTCGAGCGCGGCACCGTCGCGGACCTCGCCGACGACGATCCGGTCGGGCCGCATCCGCAGCGCATTGCGGACCAGGTCGCGGATCGTCACCTCGCCACGGCCCTCCATGTTGGGCGGACGCGACTCCATCCGCAGCACGTGCTGCTGGTGCAGCTGCAGTTCGGCGGCGTCCTCGATCGTGACGATCCGCTCCTCCTGCGGCAGGAACTGGGAGAGGACGTTGAGCGTGGTCGTCTTCCCGGACCCGGTGCCACCGCTGATTACCATGTCGAGCCGGCCCCGCACGCACGCTGCCAGCAGGTCGGCGACCGGCCTGGTCATCGTGCCGAACGCGATAAGGTCCTCGGCGCCGTACGGATCGGCGGCGAACTTGCGGATCGTCAGCACCGAACCGTCCAACGCGATCGGTGGCACCACCGCGTTGACCCGGCTGCCGTCGGGCAGGCGCGCGTCCACCATGGGGCTGGATTCGTCGATCCGCCGGCCCACCCGCGAGACGATCTTGTCGATGACCCGGCGCAGGTGGGTCTCGTCGACGAACTGCGCGTCGACGGGCTCGATGTGGCCGAAGCGCTCGACGTAGATCAGCCGAGGCCCGTTAACCATGATCTCGCTGACGTCCGCGTCCCGCAGCAGCGGCTCGATCGGACCATGACCCAGGATCTCGTCGGTGACGTCCCGGATCAGCTGCGCGCGGTCGGCCGCGGTGAGCGGCATCTCCTCGCGCGCCATCACGTCCGTGATCGTGTCCTTGATCCGCTGTTCCACGACGTCCTCGCCGGCTTGCGCGTCGTAGAGCTGCGGCCCGAGGATCTCCATCAGCGCCTGGTGGACGCGCCGGCGGGCGACCGCTAGCGGTCCTGGCGGGCGTGGCGAAGGGTTGCCGTGGCGCTCCACCTGGACCGGCATCGCGCCGCGCTGCGCCAGGCGGTCGGTGAGGCTCATCGCGCCACCGCCCCCCGACGGCGGGCCAGCAGGCCGCGGCGGGCTCTGGCCTGGGCCGGATCGGCAGTCACCAGCTGGGACAGGGCGAACTCGCGCAGCGACTTGCTCACCGCGTGCCCGGGCGAATCGGTCATGATCGGGACTCCCTTGTTGACCGAGATCGGAACGTCGCGACTGGACGGGATCCGGGCGGCGATCGGCACCCGGATCACCCGCTCGATGTCGGCGGGCGTCAGCCCCACCTTCGCGTCGGCGCGGTTCAGCACCACCAGCCGCGCGTCGGTCGGGTAGTCGAGCAGGTCGAACATGTCGAGGGTGATCCGCAGGTTCTTCAGCGCCGGGATGTCCGGCGTGGCGACCAGGACGTACTTGTGCGACGTGTCGAGCGCGGCCAGCACATGGTCGGTGAACTGCGGCGGCGTATCGACGACGACGAAGTCGAACGCGCCGCGGGCCAGCCGCAGCAGCTCGCCGACCAGTTGCCGGGTCACGTGCTCGCCGTCTGCCGGGCCGGATGGCGCGAGCAGCGCCTCGACCCCAGGCGTATAGGGCGTCAGCAGCGAGCGGAAGCCGGTCTCGTCAAGGCGGTCGGCCATCGAGACGGCGTCCGAGACCGACCGGTCAGGTACCAGCTGCAGCATGATCGCTACGTCGCCGAAGGCCAGATCGAGGTCGACCACGCACACGCGCCGAGTACCGCCGGCTGCGAGCGCCACCGCGAGGTTGGTCGCGATCGTGGTCTTCCCGCAGCCACCCTTCGCGGCGAAGACCGTGACCACCTGGCCGTCCGCCTGCGGCATTCCGGCCGGGGCCGGCCCACCGCTGAGCTGGTTGGACAGCGCGAGCGAGCGGGAGCATGCGCCGAGCACCGCCGCTGCGTCACCCGCCTCGGCCACCTCGCGGACGCCGGCCCGGATCGCCTCGCCGAGCACCTCGACATCGACGTAGTTGCGCAACAGGACGACGCCCAGCGCCGGCCGTTCGATCCGCTGCTCCGCGGCGAAACGCAGCGCGTCGGCGAGGTCGATCCCAGGCCCGAGCAGTGCCAGGTGCTCGTCGCGGTCGGCGTACAGGGCCGCGGTCAACTCGTCCAGCGTGGTCACGGTCCGCAGGCCAGCGCCGAGGAGCATGCCGAGCTGCTCGGCGTGGCGCCGCAGCGGTTCGCAGAGAATGGTCATCGTCTACCTCCGCGCGCCCATCACGGGAAGAGCGTCTTGTTGTCGATGCCGGGGCCGGGCTTGACCGCCGACGTGTCGCCGAGCAGCGCCAGGTACAGAGCGCCAGTCTGGGTGCCGTGCACGAGCCGTTCGGCTTCGAGCTGCGTGGCCGCCAGCGTCACCAGGAGGGTGCGCGTCTGCTTCTTCGCGTTCTTGCGGCTATTCGTCTTGGCGTCGTCGTCCGTGGCCTCGGCCGCCGCGGACCCCGCCGACGAGGTGCGGCCGTCCGTGCCCTGGGTGCCGACAGCGATGACCTCGATCTGCGGCACGAGTATCCGGGTAGCCCGGTTGATCTCGGTCTTGCTCGCCAGCCCATCGCCGGTCGGAATCCGGCCGTCGCCGTTGAGGATGTTGAAGGTGTCGAAGACGGCCACCTTGGAACCGGGCAGCACGTAGCCGGCTACCTGCTCAGGGACCTGCATCTCAACGCTGACCGCGATCTTGCCGGGCGGCACGTTCAGCCCGCCGGTCACCCGGCTCCGCGGCCCGAAGGCGCCCTGCAAGAGGAGCTGGCGCGGCTGGAGGTCAGAGGTGACCACCATCGCGTCCAAGTCGGCGCCGATGGAGCTCAGCGCATCGGCCGGCACGCTGCTCGCCGGCATCTTCACCACTTCGGCCAGGCTGGTGCGGATCCGTTCACCGCTGGTACCGGCCGGGATCCGCTCCTTGGCGACCAGGACGGTCACCGCCTTCTTGCCGGCCACTGCGCGGGAGTCCGCGGACCAGACGTAGAGCAGGACCGCGACCGTGCCGCAGCCGGCGAGGACGAGCGCGAGCCCGACGGCGAGGAGTCGACGCAACATGATTACTTCCCGATCTGTCGAGGGGTCAGCCGACGAGCGCCACGATGGACGCGCCGAGGTCAGGGCCGCCAATCACGCCGGAGGCCGGGACGAGTCCCTGGGTGAAATAGCCGTAGAGGCACTTGTCGGAGCCTTTGCAGTACTTGGTGCCGGTGAGCCACGACGGCTCGCGCAGGCCCGGCAGGTTGTATCCAGTTAGGACGAGCGCCGCCATGCCCTTGATGTGGTAGGTCGTTCCAGAACCGGTGCCCTCGACCGCGTCGAAGACCGGGACGAAGACCAGCGTCTTGTTGGTTCGCGAGCTCTCCAGCGCGTCCTTGCACGCTGTCGACGCGGAGGCGCCGGGGTCGCCACCGTAGGTGCCGTCGGCCTCGACCGTGGCCGTGCACTCACCCGATTCGTCGAGCCAGCCGAACCCACCCGGGGCGTCCGCGCCGGACGGGCCAGCCGGGCAGGTCGGCTCCTTGCCCGTCGTCGTGTGCAGGTACAGCACCTGCTCGGTGGAGGCAGCCGGGAGCGGGTTCGGCGGGTACGGCGGGGGCGGGGCGTAGCTGGTGCCGCCGGCAGTGCTGGCCTCCCACTCGCAGGCGGACATCGTCACGGCCAGGCCGGCGGCGCTCGCGGGCGGCCCCCAGGCGGCCCGGGCACAGGCGCCCACGGTGGAGCCCTCGTACCCCTCGTTGCCGAGCAAGAGTTGCGCGAACGTCGGCGGGAGGAGGGTGGAGCCGCCGTCGGACTCGGTCTGGGTGCGCACCTCGACGTAGGGCACGTCGTCGCCGGGCGGATCGGTCATGCAGCGGCTCAGCGTCGTCGACGGCGCCGGGCAGGCGGGCAGCGCACCGCTCGGCGCGTCTCCACAGAGGACGTTTACGCCGGACACGTCGTCCTCGGCGTTGCCGTCCGCAAACCCCTTGGCGGTGCCGTCCGGATCAGCGCCGCAGGAGGTCACGTTGCTGGCGCACTCCTTCGCGACGGCCATCGCCGCGCCGTCCGCGCCGCTCTGCAGCTGCTCCCGCTCGACGTAGAGCCGGCCGACGTCGATCGCGAGCGCGCCCGAGCCCATCAGGACGCCGCCGGCGAGGAGGATGGCGACGATCGCCATGACGCCGCCGCGGTCGTCGTTGCGCAGGAGCCAGCGTCGGGTCAGGCGAGGCATGGCATGTTCCCCTCTCCGGTGAGGATGACCGAGCCGCCGAGACTGCCGCCGAGGAGGACGGCGAGGCCGGGGATCGGTGTGACGAACTCGAAATCGAGGGTGGTCGTGACAGTCGTGTCCGCTGCGTCCGGACAGTCGCCGTCCACCGAGACGCCCATGCCCATGCCCGGCGAGACGGCGGTCGCGCGGGCGACCGGGTCAGCGCCGAGCGACTCAGCGCGGGCTCCTTCGCGGGCCGCCTCGGTCAAGGTGATCTGCGCGTTGAGCAACCGTCCGAAGTCGACGATCCCGAACACGAGCAGCAGCAGGATCGGGAGCAGCAGTGCGAACTCGACGGCCGCCGCTCCCTCGTCTGTTCCGCCGCGCCGGCGGAGTAGCCGGCTCACGGCCAGCTCAGCGCGTCGAAGTTGCCGAGAGTCGCCGCGCCGAGCGCGAGGATGGCGCCCACGGCGACGGCGGCGATCAGGGCGGCGAGCATCGCGTACTCCACGGCTGTCGCTCCGTCGTCGTTGTTGCGGCGCATCGCTCCTCCAAGGGCCGGTGCGGGTCTCCCGGCCGGCACGGGGGCACCGGCCGGGAGACGATCAGGTGACTTACGGAAGCGCGTCGACGACCGTCTGGAAGGCGGCCGCGATCTGGCCGCCGAGGATCGTGACGACGCCGACGATGACGGCGGCGATCAGCGCAACGAGCAGGCCGTACTCGACGGCAGTGGCGCCCTCGTCGTCGCGGATGGCACGCAGCGTCCGGAGCCGTGTGGCGAGCTTGATCATGGTGGGGAACCCCCTTGGAATGCGTCCCAGGTCGGGACTTCTCGAAGACCGGCCGGGACGGCCGCGTCACACCGACGAGCTTGCGCTTTCGCGCTGCGCAGGACAGTCGGTTGCACGGGCAACGATCCTTACCGGACAAACGGACAGGTTCCACGCAGGATGACAGCCGGTGTCCGCCGCCTCAGCCGAAGAGCCACGCGGCGGTCACGGATGGACGAGCCCTGAGCCGCTGACCGAGCGACCCCCACCCGGCCAACCGGCACGCCCGCTCGGCCAGAACGCCACTTGCCAGGTCCGCCGGCACGGTCTACGTAGCCGCCGGCTACCCGCCCAGGGCACCGAGGAGCCAGTGCCGGCCAACGATCGCCAGCCACGCGCCGGCGAGCATCGCCGGTCCGAACGGGAGCATCGTCCGCCGCCCGACCCGGCGAGCTGCCAGCAACACCAGCGCCACCGGCCCGTTGAGCAGGAACGGCAGCAGCAGCCCGCCGAGCACCTCGGCCCAGCCGAGCCAGCCCAGGAAGAGCCCGAGCAACACCGCCAGCTTGACGTCGCCGAAGCCGAGGTTTGCACCCGGCAGCAGCGCCAGCGCCAGGTACGCCCCGCCGAGGACGAGCGCCCCCAGCCCGGCTCGCGCCAGGGCGGGCCAGTCACCGACCGACAGCGCAGCGAGCAACACCGCGCCGGCACCGATCGCTGGCTGCACCAGCGCGTTCGGCAGCCGCCGGCAGGCGAGGTCGATGGCGGCGAGCAGCACGCCGAGGACGCCGAGCAGCAGATACGGAACCAGCGCCACGCTGAGCCCGAAGCGCCAGCCGAGCCCGGCACCGGCGACGGCACCGACCGTGGCCAGCAGCCACCACGGCGGCCCGAGCCGGTGGCAGCGCCGCCCCCACCACGCCAGCGGCGCCTCGCACGTCTCGCACGTCGCGCGCACCGGCGAGTCCCGTGGCACCGACAGCCGGTACGCCGGCAGCGGCACCAGCGCTCCCCCGAGCGCGCCGGCTGTGGCCCCGACCAGCGCGCCCGCCAGGGCGGTCATGGCCGGTAGCGGTACCCGAAGCCGCGGACCGCCTCCAGCGGCGAACTCTCCGGCTCCGACCAGCCGAGCTTGCGTCGCAGCCGCAGCACCGTGTACTTCACCCGCTCAGGAGCGATACCGCTGGCGTCGCCCCAAGCCCTGGCGACCAGCTGGCCGCTGCTCAGGGCGGTGCCGGCGGACCGAACCAGTTCCTGCAGCAGCCGGAATTCGGTCGGGGTGAGCCGCACCTCGCAGCCCTCAACGAGGACCGATCGCATTCCCGGGTCGAGCCGCAGCCGCCCGTCGTCGTAGACCGGCTGGGCAGCCGTGACCTTGCCGACACGCCGAAGCACGGCCGCGACCCGCGCGAGCAACTCGTCGCTGGCGTACGGCTTGGTGAGGTAGTCGTCGGCGCCGGCGGCGAGCCCGCGGACCCGCTCGGCGACCTCGCTGTGGCCGGTGAGCATGAGCACCGGCACGTCGCTGGTGTCGCGCAGGGCGGCCAGCACCTGCCAGCCGTCGAGCCCGGGCAGCCCGACGTCGAGGACGACGAGGTCCGGTCTGGTGCGGTCGACGGCGCGCAAAGCGGCCGCGCCGTCAGCGGCCCGCTCGACCTGGTATCCGGCGCCGGTAAGGAACGCGACCAGGGCGAACGCCGCATCGTCCTCGTCCTCGACGACCAGGACGGTCGTCACGGGGCACCGCCGAAGCGCAGCGGCAGCCGGATCGTGGCGGTGGTGCCGTGTCCCTCTTTGCTCTCCAGCTCCAACGTTCCGCCATGCATGGTGAGGATCGCCTCGCTCACGACCAGGCCCAGCCCGCTGCCGGGCACGCCCGCCCGAGCGGCGTTCGTACCCCGGGTAAAGGGCGTCAGGATCCCGTCGAGCTCCGCTTCGGGGATGCCGATCCCGGAATCGGCGACCGTTAGCCACCAGCCGTCTGCCTCGGCGCCGGCACGCACGGTCACCACGCCGCCGGCCGCGCTGAACTTGATCGCGTTGCCCAGGACGTTCGCGAGCACCTGGTGGAGCCGGGCCTCGTCGAACTCGGCCGCTGGGCCGGGCTGCACCGCGCAGCGCACCTCGACGCCTGCCTGTTCGGCGACAGGGCCGTAGTCGGCCACCGCGATCTCCACCAGTGCGGTCGGTGAGCCGACCTGCGGCACCAGCGGCAACTGTCCTGCCTCGATCCGGGCCAGCAGCGTCAAGTCGTCGATGAGCCGGATCATGCGCTCGACGTGGCGGTTGATCACCTCGACGAACCGCTGCTGCCCCTCCCCGAGTTCGCCCTGCGCCGGGTCGGCGAGCAGGTGGGTGAAGCTGAGGATCACCGTCAGCGGGGAGCGAAGCTCGTGCGAGACACCCGCTACGAACTCGTTCTTCAGCCGCCCGAGCTCAGTCAGGGCTTCGTTGTGTTCCTGCAGGTCGCGCTGGGCGGTGCGCAGTGCCCGCTCGGTCTGGCGCTGCGCCGTGACGTCGCGGCCGTAGAACAGCACCGCGCCGATCTCCGGATCGTCCAACCGTCCCGAGGCCACCGTCTCCAGCACCAGCCAGCGGCCGGACTCCGCGCGCAGCCTCAGGTCGACCGGCGGGGTGAGGGCCGGGCTCAACCGTGCCGCCCCGAACAGCGCCGTGGCAGCCGCCCGGTCCGCCGGGTGCACCAGATCGATGAGCCTTCCGCCAGGCCCGTCCGGCGGGTAGCCGAGCAGAGTCGTGAAAGCCGGTGAGATCGGAAACCAAGAACCGTCCGCACACATCCCGACGATGACCGACCGGGCGCTCGCCATAACGGCACGCAGCAGCCTCGGTGACAGCTCGCCCGATGCGACTCGCGCCCCAGGATTGCCCACCGCGTCCTCTCCCCCGTCCCGTGCCGATGCCTTCGCATCCACCGCGCCCCTCCACGGCATACCGGCCAGACGATCCTTCCATGACCATACGGGGAGTTTCCGCCCGTGGAGCTGCGAACACGAACCTATCCGGCCTGATCATGGTCCCCCGATCGGGCGATGCTGACATCCTGGCCGCCACAGCCAAGGGCCGGCGTCCACGCTCGATGGGAGCCTGCACCCCGGCTCCACAGCGAATCAGGGTTCCCGGTATCGGGCGTCACCGTGTCCGCAAATGCCTACGGGTTCAGTGCACCATGCTGCCCGGCCAACGCCCTTGGTGGATCACAGCCGGACAGGTGGTTCGGCCTGGCTGATCGGGCTATGGCGCACAGGCCGAGGCAACGTTTCGATTTCCTCATGGGACGCGGCATGGCGTTCAGGGGCTGAGACCTGCCAGCGACCTAACACGACGGGGCCGTAGCCGGGAGGGCGACTGTGCGGCACATCGTGACTGGGAGAATCAGCACCACCTCTGCCGAGCCGAGCGCCGACTCGGACGCCGCCTATGCAGCGTGGCAGCGCCTTGTCGACACCCATGTCGAGCAGGTCTGGTCATGCGCCATACGCGAAGGTCTCGACGAGGTCGAGGCAGCAACGGTGAGCGAGCTGGCGTGGTTACGGTTAGCGCAGCACTGGACCCCCGACGATGACCGCACGCCGGCCCAGATTCGCCAGTACCTGATCGAGATCGTGACCCGGGAAGCGACCTCGCTACGCGCCGGCCCACGGAGCTCACGAGCCCGCCTGGCACGCCGTCTGCGCTGACCAACTGCGCGCGTTGGCGCTGGTGGTCTTTTGTCAATGGTCCTTCGTGCCGAACTGCTATGCGATGCCCGGGCGCAGAATGTGGCGACAGATAGGGCCCCGCCGATCCCGACGACTCGGCGGGGCTTTCGTCAGGGTGAAAGCAAAGTCAGTTCGGTGGCCTGAGCTGGGGCGGGTGTGCCAGGGCGCGTAGAAGGCGCGACCCTCCGATGTGGATGATGTGAGTTCCTA
>Ga0210378_10001704_pt1 | contig 11424 bp, 12 predicted proteins | sample PLM1_60_b1redo_FD_155465 | JGI IMG/M metagenome (GOLD analysis project Ga0210378, IMG submission 155465) | Groundwater sediment microbial communities from an aquifer in East River, Colorado, USA - PLM1_60_b1 redo | ecosystem: Environmental > Terrestrial > Soil > Riparian zone | place: USA: East... | reverse complement strand
CGCTCTTTCCTCACATGACGGTGCTCGAGAACGTCTGTTATGGGCTGCGTGTCGGCGGCGAGCCCCGCGATCGGGCGGTCGCGGCCGCCCGGGAGGGACTGGCCCTGCTCGGCCTGGTGGGCTTCGACGACCGCCTTCCCAGCGAGCTCTCGGGCGGGCAGCAGCAGCGGGTGGCTGTGGCGCGCGCACTGGTGCTCGAGCCGAGGGTCCTCCTCTTCGACGAGCCGCTCTCGAATCTCGACGCCAAGCTCCGCCGTCGCGTGCGCGAGGAGATCCGCGATCTCCAGCAGAAGCTCCGCCTGAGCGTCGTCTACGTCACCCACGACCAGGAGGAGGCGCTGGCGGTGTCCGATCAGATCATCGTCATGGACAACGCGGTGATCGCCCAGCAGGGCACGCCGACCGAGCTCTACCTCGAGCCGGCCAGCCGGTTCGTCGCCGACTTCATCGGCGACGCCAACCTCGTCAAGGGCACGTTGAAGCGCACTGACGAGCGTCTGGCCGCCCTCCGCCTCGGTGGCGTCGAGTTTGCCCTACCCCACCGTGGGGCCACCGACGGCGAGGTCAACGTCGCCATCCGCCCCGAGGCGGTGCGGCTCCGCCCGGCCGACGGGACGGATGCCCCCCTCATGGGAACCATTCTCAAGGCCGCCTACCTCGGGAGCCACATGGAGTACACCGTCGGCTCGGTCATCGGCGAACTGTTCGTGGTCGATAGCGGCGGGGTGGCGGCGCCCCTCACCGTCGGTGCCAGGGTCTCGATCGGCTTCATCAGTCACGGCGTCACCGTCGTGGATTGAAACCGTGTAACGTCTACGATAGCGCGACCCGGGGCCCACGGCTCCGCGGCACCTGTAGAAGGATCAAGGAGCGAATGGCGCGCATCAAGATCGGTGTCGTCGGCTGCGGGCTGATCGCCCAGATGATGCACCTGCCCCATCTCCGGGAGCTCGCCGACGCCTACGAGGTGGTCGCGCTCTGTGACGTATCGCCGGCAACCCTGAAGCACGTCGCCGACCGCTACGACGTCCGCCGGCGCTATACCGACTACCGTGACCTGCTCAAAGACGAGGTCGAGGCCATCGCCGTCCTCAGCGCCGACTCCCACGGCCAGCTGATCGTCGACGCGCTTCGCGCGGGGAAGCACGTTTTCACCGAGAAACCGATGTGCTACACACTGCGCGAAGCCGACGAGATTCTGGCCGCCCACGCGCGGGCGGGTACCGTATGTCTGGTCGCCTACATGAAGCGCTACGATCCCGCCGTCCGCTACGCCGCTCCCCTCCTGCGCCGGCTGCCCGATCTCCGGGCGATCCAGATCACCGTGCTCCATCCTTCCGAGGCGAACCAGACCGGCCACCACGACCTCCGGCGTTTCGCGGATGTCCCTGGAGAGGCGGCGGCGCTCCTGCGCGGTGAGCAAGACCGCTTGATCCGCGAGGCGATCGGCGACTTCACGCCTCTCGAGCGCCGCGTCTTCGCCGGGAACTTGCTCTCCACTCTGGTTCACGACATCAACCTGCTTCGGTGTCTATCGGGCGATCCGGCGGAGGTCCTGTTCACCGACGTGTGGGCTGGAGGCGACAGCCTGGTGACGTGCCTGCGCTATGCCTCCGGCGTACGCGCCACCCTCAGCCTCCACTACCTCGGGGACCTCGCCCACTATGAGGAGACGGTGACGTACCTCGGCCCGGCGGACCGCGTGCGGCTCGTGTTCCCCTCGCCCTTCTTCCGCAACATGCCCACCGAGGTCATAGTGGAGGGGATGGAGGACGGCAAAGCGTTCGAGAAGCGGGTGACCGCCTCCATGAAGGAAGCGTTCAAGGAGGAGCTCCTGCACTTCGCCGAATGCGTCGCCAGCGGCCGGGAGCCCGAGACCACGCCAGCGGAGGCGCGGGGGGACGTCCTGCTTCTGCACCGGATCTTCCACGCGATCAAGCGCCCGCTGGCGACATGAAGCTCGGGGCGACTGACGCCACCGACCAGGCGTAGCTCGAGGTGTCCCGCGGACGCTAGAACCTGAGATCGAGGGGCGGGAGGCCGAACTCGGAGCGACCGAACACGAAGGCCGCCTTCTCGAGATTGTTGCCCGCGTGCGCCCGGATCGCATGGACGTCGCGCCATGCCCGCTGGATCGGATTGTCGAGGAAGATGCCGCGGCCGCCGCTGGCCTCGAACAGTCGATCGACGGCGCGCACGCATCGATCCGTGGCCTTGGCGGTATCCCACCGGTAGCGCGCCCGCTGGGCGAGGGGAATCTCCGCCCTGTCGCGGACCAGACGCATCGCTTCGGCGAAGTTACCGAGCAGGCGGTCGCGGGCCGCGGTCACCTCGGCTGCGGCCTCCGCCAGGGAGAACTGCACGAACGGGTCCTCCGCGACTCGGCTCTGATCGCGCGGGGAGATGCGCGTCGTCGTCTGGTCGCGAAACGTCGCGAGCGCTCCCAGCGCGACGCCGATGGCCGGGGCGCCGATGCACGCCGGAAAGACGAGCCCGAAGGGCAGGCGGTAGAGGGGCGCGTCGTTGACGACGGCGCCGGGATTCGTCAGATAGAATGCATCGCGGTACGAGTGGGTCCGGTACTCCGGCACGAAGGCATCGTCCACCAGTAAATCCTTGCTTCCCGTGCCGCAGAGCCCGACCGCATACCATGTGTCCTCGATCGTGTAGTCCCGGCGCGGGACCAGAAATGTCCGTGCGTCAGGGGGCGCGCCTTCCCGGACAGGCGGCGCGATGCCGCCGAGCACAGCCCAGTGGCAGAAGTCGCACCCGCTCGAGAACGACCACCGGCCACGGAGGCGGAAGCCTCCATCGACCCGCTCCACCGTCCCCGTGGGCGCCAGGGACGTCGAAAGCTGGATGCTCGTGTCCTTGCCCCAGACGTCGTCCTGCGCCTCCGGCGCGAAGAGGCCGAGGTGCCAGTTGTGAACGCCGACGACGCCGAGGATCCAGGCGCTCGAGCCGCAGACGGTGCCGATCTCCATGATGGCCTGGTAGAGCGTGCCGGGATCGAGCTCGTAGCCGCCGTAGCGCTTGGGCTGGAGACAGCGAAAGAGCCCGGCCTCCTGGAAGTCCGCGAATGTCGCGTCGGGCAGCCGCCGGAGCTGTTCGGCATGGACGGCGCGGTCGCGCAGCGCCGGGAGTAGCGCGCGAACCCGTTGGAGATACGTCTCGGGCGTCATGCTGCCCTCGATCATGTGGCGGGCACCCGGCGAGGTCAAGACGCATGAGGATCGCGACGCCGGACCTGGTGACGAACTCGTGTCGATCCGCTGTGTGAAGGCGGCCGGCGAGCCGGGGCCCCGGAGCGGTAGTGGGGTCCGAGAAGCGACCGGCCAGGCGAGCTCGGACGGAAGGCGAAGAAGAAGCCTAGCCGATGCTTCATCCCGTCGCTCGCCAGATGGCTGCCGGCCGACGGTTCACCGCATATGGCGACTACCGCCCAATGCCGAGCAAGAACAGGATCAAGATGAGGGTCAGCGGGGCTCCCAGCAGCCAGAGCAGGATGTAGATCATCGCGTCTCTCCAACCGCACGGCCGTCGTGGTCGTACGGTCTCTTCACGTAGTTCAGTGTCATGCGCTCGCCCGAGCCCATCCAGCCTCCGATGACACCGCCGATGAGGCCGAGCAGCAGCGCCGTGAGCGCTCCGAGAGCGGCGTTGCGCGCCGCGATCGCGGCCGCAGGGCTCTCGACCAGGGGCGTGGCTTGCGGCGCCCAGGCCGGCGGCGCGGCAAGCCCCCCGTACCACGTCCCGAGAAAGCCGCCGGCGCCGAGGGCGGCGAAGAACAGCAGGCCCGGGATGGTCACGAGCCAGACGATGGCCCCGTGGAGCATGGCGGTCTCGGCCCGCCGGGTCCCGGCGACGCGCGCCACCACCCAACCTCCGAGGACGAACGAGAGGAACGAGCCGAACACGCTGAACGCCAGCGTGATCAGGCGGAACTCGTTCCAGCTGCCGATGCGCTGGCCGAGCTGGTGGGCGTCGACCGCGATGCCCGTCAAGCCGAACACGAGCAACAGGGCGAACGCCGAGAGCGCGCCGACCCAGATACCGCTCCAGGATACGTACCAGGGCAGGAGCCCCCCGACCTGCTCGACGCTCACGGCTTCTTCGACCTCGAGTCTTGCCATTTGTCCTTCCCTTCAGGCTTTCCTCCTCGGCTCACGTTCCCAATACTTCGGGCGGCCGAGGTGGTCGTAGAGCCGCGCTTCGTGCTCGCGAGCCATCGGCATGCTCGAATCGAATTCGGGGCCGGCCTCGATATGTCGCTTCGACAGGTCCATGTAGACCTTGGAATCCTCCCAGCTCACGCGCTGGATCCATTCCGGCGAGACCAGCACCTTGCGGCCCGGCAACCAGTTCCGCGTGTCGACGATGATGTAGCGGATGGCCCACGTCTCGTCGTCGACGAGAAAGTCTTCCACGTGGCCGAGGTCGCCGTCGGTCGCCTGGATGTAGTAGCCCATCACGTCGCGCGCGCTGCGGAGATTGGGGTTCACGCTCTCTCGCTCGCGGGCGAGCATCTCCTCTTCGACCTTGCTCGGTTGTAGCGGTGTGACGGGCACGCCCGCGTACGCCAGGTCGGGGGTGCTCGGGTACGCGACCTCACCCCAGCGGTACGGTCCGACCCAGTAGTAGGGATAGCCGTAGTACCGGGAGTACTCGATTTCCCGCTGCCGGTTGACGGGCCGATCGGTGTCGATCGACGGGCTGGTCTCGATCTGATCCTTCGTCAACGTCGTCTGCAGCCGAGCGGCACCGGAGACCGCGCGGAACGCGAATGGCGAGATGAGCGCCTGCCGGCCGGGCAGCCACGTGCCGGTGTCGACGACGAGGTAGCGAACCGTCCACGAGTGGTCGTCGAAGTAAAGATCTTGCACGCTGCCGATGTCGCCGTCGGTCGCCTGGATCGTGACTCCCTTGAGCTCGCCTGCCGTTCTGAGCATCTCGGCTTCCTTCCTCGGGGCCCGCGCCTCGCGGTCTCCGGTGCCTTGAGCGTGAAACTACGGCGTTACTTCACACGCGCGGGAGCGCACTCCTGCTCGTGCTTGCGCAGCTCTTCCTGCGAGCTGAATTTCTTGCCGCAGTGATGGCACTTGAACGCTTCCATGGGTGTCCCTCCTTTCGTTTCCGAGCTCGCTCACCCGGAGGAGCAACCCACATGCCAGCAAACGTAGGTCCCTCGACGAGGCTCTGGAAACGGCCGAAAGAACGAGACGACGCCGCACGAGCAGAGATTTCCTACGTACGAGGCCGCGCCTTTCTACCGTGTAAATCGTTCATCTCGATCGAGTAAGAAGGGCCGCCGCACCGCGTCGCGTCCGAGTTTTCTGAACCTTCTGCGCGTCGAGAGAATCGGCACGTGACTTGCGGCAAGGGTCCCGCAGGCCCCGTGCGAGGGCGCGAGAGATCAGGGAGGCGCGGGAAGGCAGGCAGGAGAAATCGAAAGCATGGCACTCACGGCGGCGGACGTTTTGATCGAGACGATCCAGGACTGGGGCGTCGAGGTCGTCTTCGGCCTCCCGGGCGACGGGATCAACGGCCTCATGGAGGCCCTGCGCAAGCGGCGTGACGAGGTCCGCTTCATCCAGGTACGCCACGAGGAAGCAGCGGCCCTGATCCGTCAAAAGATCGCGCTCACCGTGCTGGGTGATCGCATTCGCGAGCTGGTGTGAGCGCGCAGGAGATGAAGATGCGTATCCTCAAAGCCTTCGTCGTCATGATTCTCGCCGCTGGCTGCGCGGTGCAGTCGGCGGGCCCGGCCGAGAGCCCCCGACAGCCGCAGCCGACCGCTGGCAACCCGACGCCGTCCACCAAGAAGGTGGATCCTGCAACCGTCGAACGGCTTCAGCGCGTCATGATCCCGCTGGTGGCCAAGATGAACGACCCGCGCTCGCCCGGCGAGATCAAGATCGGGATCATGGACGATCCCCACCTCAACGCGGCCAGCGCGGGCAACGGCGAGTTCTACGTGACGACCGGTCTCCTGCAGAAGGCGAACGACGACCAGCTGCGGGGCGTGCTGGCCCACGAGCTGGCCCACGACGACCTCGGCCATGTCGCCAAAGCCCAGCGGCTCGGCGCCGGCCTCCAGATCGGGATGATCCTGCTCGACCAGATCATTCCAGGCAGCGGCAACGTCACGCCGATCGCCGGCGCCCTCATCGCGCGCGGCTACAGCCGCCAGGAGGAGTACCAGGCCGATCGCCACGGCGTCACGATCCTCCAGCGGGCCGGCTTCGCCAAGGAGCTCATGATCAACACGCTGCAGTGGCTCACGGAGACCGAAGGCAGCAGCAGCGGCGGTTTCTTCGCCACGCACCCTGGGACGGGGGATCGGATCGGCGCTGAAGAAGATGTAGCGCGTCAAGACATCACTGAAGATCTCGAGACGTTCGGCTGGGCGCTGACGCGGCGCTGAGCCGCCGTTGGAGGTGCTCTTGGGTTCCGACGACTTCGCAGTTTTCGACGGAGGTTCGCAGATGCGAGAGATCAGGAGGGTCATTGAAAGCATCGCCGACACCGACGTGACCGTGCTGCTTTTGGGGGAGAGCGGCGTGGGCAAGGACCTGGTCGCCCGGGCCATCCACGCGGCGTCGGCCCGCCATGACGGGCCGTTCGTCAAGGTGAACTGTGCGGCGATCCCCCCGGGCTTGCTCGAGTCCGAGCTCTTCGGCCACGAAAAGGGGGCCTTCACCGGAGCGGACCGACGCAAGCTCGGGCAGTTCGAGTATGCGAGCAAGGGCACGATCTATCTGGATGAGATCGCGGAGCTGCCACTCACGCTGCAGGCCAAGCTCTTGCACGTGCTCCAGGACTTTCGCTTCGCGCGGGTGGGCGGATATGGCGTGATCGGCGTCGACACCCGCGTGATCGCCGCCACGAATCGCGACCTGGACCAGGCGATGGCTCACGGCGAGTTCCGCGAGGACCTCTACTATCGGCTCAATGTCGTCGAGATCCGGATTCCGCCGCTCCGGGAGCGAAAAGACGAGATCCCGAACCTGGCATCGGGCTTCCTCGCTCGATTCAACGAGCAGTACGGACGGAACAAACAGCTCTCGGCGGAGATGCTGGCCCGTCTCGTGGAGTATTCGTGGTCGGGAAACGTCCGCGAGCTGGAGAATGCCATCCGGCGCTTCGTGGTGCTCTCGGACGGCGAGCACGCGTTCGAGACCCTCGTCGCCGGCGGTCGGAACGGGCGCCCGCCGGTCCCGCGCCCGGCGTCGATCGTCACCGAGAGCTTGCGAGAGATCGCGCGCCGCGGCGCTCGGGAAGCCGAGCGCAAGGCTCTCGAGGACGTGCTCGAGCGCGTGCGCTGGAACCGCACCGAAGCGGCCCGGATCCTCAAGGTGAGCTACAAGACCTTGCTCACCAAGATCAAGGACTACCAGTGTTCTCGGTCTCTGCCGACGTGATTCGGTTGCCCCAACTCTGGGCCATCTCGCGGGACCTGTCGCTGCTCCTTGGCGTCTGCTTCGTCGCGGCAACACTCGGGCTCGTACTGGCCTTGGCGAACGTGAGTCTCGCGGCAGACGGGACCACCATCGCGCAGATCGTGACCGGCAGCGGGGTGGATATGGCGCCACCCACAGTGACAATCCCACGCCGACTCTATCCGACGTTGAGTACCACGAGGCCCCCGTTCTGACATTGGCAGGCACCGCAACGGACAACGTCGGGGTGACCCGGGTCACGTGGGCGAACGGCCGAGGCGGTAGCGGGAGTGAGTAAGCCGCAGCGCGAGGCCCTGAGGCCGCTCGATCTCTTCCAGCCCGTAGCCGGCCTCTTTCAGGATCTCGTCGGTGTGCTCGCCGAGCGGCGAACTCGTTCCAGCCAGAAGATGTCGACATCGACCGCGGGTGAGTAGTGACAGAGCGGCGGCTCGGCCGGCGCCGGAAGACCTGCCGCGCTCAGCACCGTCTCGGACAGGCGCTCCAGCATGGCCCGACGGAGCGGATAGGGGCGGTGACGCACCCGTCCACGGTAGAGTCCCGCGCGCCGGGCCACGTAGAGGCTGTATCGCTCGATCAGGAAATGATCGCGCGTGCCGGCGACGGCCGTGCCCATCGGCTCGCCGACCGACCACGTGACGTCGAGCCGGGCATCGTACGCTCCGCGTCTTCGGGACGCGTACGCAGTGCGCGAGCCCTCGCTTCGCATCGACATGACGGCCGGAAAGTATGGAAGGCCGTAGAGCAGCCGCGCCGCGGCCACGGCGAGCAGCGAAGAGGCGTCCAGCGAGAAAAAGTAGATCCCGGCCTCACCGTCCTCGGCTCGGACATACGTGCGGAGGTTCGTCTCGAGGAGACGAGTGGCCAGCGCCCGTGGGACGCCAACCGGACGCGACTCGTCGATGAGAAACGGGATCAAGGACACGTAGGCCTGACCCGTGAAGAGGTCGATCTCGAGCTCGCGCGGCACCAGCGGGCGCAGCGCCTCCAGAGGCATGGGCCAGTGAAGGAACAGGAGATTGCGCCAGCGCTGGTAGCCGACCGGGCGTCGGTCAACTCGTGAGGCGCGCATGGCTCCCCTTTCAGAGCGGGCGAGGCAAGTGCCACGGCGGGAACGGTTCTTGCTCTCCCGACATCGAGACTACCGCTCGGAGGAGGAGTATATGGGCATTCTCGCCTGGCTTGTCTTCGGTCTGATCGTCGGAATCATCGCCAAGCTTCTGATGCCGGGGCGTGACCCCGGGGGATTCATCATCACCGCGCTGTTGGGAGTCTCGGGCGCGCTACTCGGCGGGTTTCTTGGTCGCGCGGCAGGCTGGTACCGGGAAGGCGATCCGGTAGGCTTCGTCATGGCGGTGGTGGGATCGATCGTGCTGCTCGGCCTCTATCGTCTGGTCGCCGGGAGACCGCGCCGGGTCTGACCGCGAGCGGCTCGGGGCGGCGAGAGCTACTGCGGCCACGCCCCTCTTGTGAAGCCTTCGCCTCGAACTGCTTGGCGAGCGCATCACTCTTCGCTCCCATGAAAGCCTCCTTGCGGTCGTACCATGACGACCATCTTTTGCTTCTCGCTCCATAGTCGAACGGGACGGCTCACGATCGACAGCCCGTGCAAAAAGCTCCCAGGAGGATGAACCGAGCCATGGAAACCTACGACGTGGTGGTGCTGGGTGGCGGGTCGGCGGGCGAGACGGTGGCGACGACCGTCGTGCGAGGTGGGAAGTCGGTGGCGGTCGTGGAGGAGAGGCTGGTCGGAGGGGAGTGCCCCTATTTCGCCTGCATGCCCAGCAAGGCGATGCTTCATTCGGCGGAAGTCCGCCATCGGATTGGAGTGGCCCATACCGCCGGCGCGGTGAGCCGACCGTTAGGCCTGGACGATGGGCGCGTCGCGTATCGAGCCGCGGCGGCGCGACGCCACGAGATCTCAGACCGCCTGGACGACTCCGGCAGAGTGCGGGAGCTCCAGGGCCTGGGAGTCGTCGTTTACCGCGGGCGCGGACGCATCGTGCGACCCGGCGCGCTTGAGATGGATGGGCGGATCATTGGCTGGACCGACCTGGTCATCTCAGTCGGCGGCGTGGTCAACATTCCGGAGATCGACGGGATGGACAGGGCGGCGATCTGGACGAGCGAGGACGTCTATACGACGTCGGACCTACCAGGTTCCGCGCTGGTGCTCGGTGGCGGAGCGGTGGGATGCGAGATCGCCCAGATGCTGGCGCGGTTCGGCGCGCACGTCACGATCGTCCAGAGGGCGCCGCGGCTGATCCCAGCGGAAGAGCCTGCCGTGGCTGGGGCGCTTGCGGACGTCTTCCGTCAGGAAGGGATCGACGTCCGTCTGAACAGCAGAGCCGTCCGGACCGAGCTGCGACCCGACCGAGCAAGTCTCCTCTTGAACGACGGGACGCGTCTGACGGCCGAAAAGCTTGTGGTCGCCGCCGGGCGGTCGCCCCGGCTGGAGGGACTGGGCCTGGAGACCTTGAGCATCCACGCCGGAGCCGGCAGATTCCTCGAGGTGGACGACCGGTGCCGGGTGCGTGGCCAGGGACACGTGTGGGCGGCGGGGGACATCACTGGCATCGCGCGCTATACGCACACGGCCAACTACCACGGACGTGTCATCGCGGCGAACCTGTTGGGACGTGAGGCCCGCGCGGATCATCGGGCCATCCCTCGCGGCGTGTACACGGAGCCGGCGGTGGCGTGTGTGGGCCTCTCGTCGGACAAGGCCAGAGAACAGGGGTATGACACCCTGAGCGCATCCATGGAGGTGGGCCACACCGCCCGCGCTAGCGTGACGGGCTCGAAGTCGGGCCAGTTGGTGCTCGTTGCGGATCGGAGGCGCCGGACACTACTCGGGGCCGCGGCGATCGGCCCACACGCGGAGGAGTGGATCGGCGAGGCGGTACTCGCGATCCGGGCGGAAATCACGATCGACGTGCTGACCGACGTCGTCCATGCGTTCCCGACGTTCAGTGAGAGCTATGAGCCGGCGTTGCGAGAGCTGGCGGAGATGATCGGTGAGAAGCCGTGAAGCCGCCCGAGCGCCGAGACCTCGCCAAGAGCGCGCCGGGGGGCGAGCCTCGACCAGGACCGACAAGAGCCGCTTGGGGTCGACGGGCGTCAGCAGGTGCTCGTCGAAGCCGGCGTCGAAGGCCTGGTGCCGGTTTTTCTGCTGGCCGCGGCGATAGTCGGGAGCAGATTTCCTTTACTTTTCAGGGCCCAACGATGGAAACCGGTTATGCTTCCAGTCGAAGTTGTTCCACAGCACGTCGATTCGATCGGCGATCCCCTGGAACTTGTGGCGCCCGTCTCCGTGGGCGACCATCAGATCGTCGAGCGAGGCGAACTGGGCCAGATAGCCGAGGCCGTACTCGGCCGGCTCGGCCATCTTCATCTCACCAGACAGGAAGCGCCGGTAGCCCTCGCCCGGGAAGATCCAGAACCCCTCCGACGTCTCCTCGGTGAAGAGCCGCGGCTCCTGGCCGGTCGGCATCGGGCCGAGAAAAAAACGCGCGGTGAACCGGATCGGACTCGAGGTCGGTGTGATGAAGTGCGAGAGGTAGCGGAGGGGGCGCAGGTCGCAGTACCAGCCTTCGCGCGCGATCAGCTCGGTGAACGGCGCTTCGCCGGCCATGAGCGCCTTGCGACAGCGCTCGATCCCATCCCTCACCTGCGGCGCGGAGGGGTCGAGCGAGCGTCCGCCCTGGTCGCACGCGAGCAGGACGCCGCTCTCCTCGAGGAGCTCGCGCACCGCGGTGACCCAGAACGCGAGTGCCGGCATCCCCTCGTGCCCCGTGAAAATCGCCTCGGCCTCGGCGGCCCCGATCCCGCGACAGCGGGCCAGCGCCTCCGGAGCGCCGTCCGCGAGGTCGACCTTGCCGCCGGGGAACGCGTAGTAGCCGCCCAGGAACCTCATGTTCCGGTTCCGCCGGATCATGTACACCTCGAGCGGCTCGGGCGAGCCCGG
>Ga0210378_10001703_pt1 | contig 11433 bp, 8 predicted proteins | sample PLM1_60_b1redo_FD_155465 | JGI IMG/M metagenome (GOLD analysis project Ga0210378, IMG submission 155465) | Groundwater sediment microbial communities from an aquifer in East River, Colorado, USA - PLM1_60_b1 redo | ecosystem: Environmental > Terrestrial > Soil > Riparian zone | place: USA: East... | reverse complement strand
GTGACGAGCCGGCGCTACGGAAACACCCGGCCTCAGACCCGAACACAGCCACACCGCCACGACACCGGCATGATCGACAAGCGAGCACCAGGTCTTAGACAGCTACAGGGCACGACGGTAGCGTGTCGTCGCAGCACGTCCGGGACATGTCTTGAGAGGCCGACGCCGTGTTCACGAGGCTGCGCGCGCTGCTTGCGGTGATCTTGTTGGTCGGTTTCTACGTCCTCGTTGTGGGGACGGTGGCCGGGCTCTTCGTGCTGGCCCGCCTCCTTGGCGATCCATGGGGTGGGTACGCCGCCATCGCCGCTTTGACCGTTGGCGGTGCGGTGACCGTGGCGCTGGTGAGAGCGACCCGGGTCAGGCCCGGCGAACCGAAGGGGCTCACGGCCACATCTGACCAGGCGCCGCGCCTATGGGACATGGTCCGCGATCTTGCGGATCAAGTGAATACTCGTGCGCCAGACACCATCCTCATCGTGCCCGAAGTCAACGCGGCGGTGTCCGAGAATGCCCGGCTGCTCGGATTGGTCGGTGGCCGCCGTACGCTCTTGGTTGGCCTCCCCCTGCTGCAGGCGTACACGGTCGACCAATTGCGAGCGGTGCTGGCGCACGAGATGGGGCACTACTCCCGCAGTCACACGCGGCTGGCGGCGGTCACCTACCGCGGCAGGATGACCATGATCTACATCGTTGGCCACGTGGGGCCAGCGAACCTCGTCGGACGGCTGTTCACGGGCTATGCGCGCCTCTACTTCCTGGTCGAGTCTGCGGTGAGCCGGCGGCAGGAGGTGGAGGCGGACCGCGCGGCGGCGCGCGTGGCCGGCCGTACGGCCGCCGCGGGTGCGCTGGCCGACCTTCCCGCCCTCGGCGCTGCCTGGCACTTCTACATCGATCGCTACGTCGGCCGCGGGTGGCAGTCCGGGTATGCCCCTGACGCGATCTTCGGTGGCTTCCGCGAACTGCTCGCGGCCCGCGCCGACGAGCTGACGAAGCTGCGGTCCGTCGTGGCGGAGCAGGAGCGGTCGCCGTGGGACAGCCATCCGCCAATCGCCGACCGCGTCGCCAATATCGCGGCGATGCCCGAGTCCCATGTGGACGCTGATGTTCGTCCGGCCACCACGCTCCTACCCAACCTGGCCGCGCTGACCGGGCGGTTGGAGGAGCTGTACTTCAGTCGCGAGGGGCAGCGGCTGGTCCCGTGGGACGAGTACACCGTTCACGCAGCCGAGGCTGAGCTGGCCGAAGATGCCGACGCTGTACTGGCCGAGTTCGCCCGGCAGACAGGACGGGAATCCGCAAGCGCAACAGAACTCCTCGATGCGATCGGTACGCCCAGCTACGACGAGTTCCTGCGCGGCGTCCTGCCGCAGGCGACGGAGGCCGAGCGCCACGAGGCTCATGGCCCACTGGCGACAGTGATCGCGGCGTGCGCCGTGCGCTCCGGCGCGGCGAGCTGGCGGCACTCGTGGTCCTCTGGCCCGGCGATCCTGGTCGGAACCGACGGCGAGAAGCTCGACGCCGAGAGGATCGCCAAGCAGCTCGCTGACCCGCAGACCACCGCACAGGCCCAGAAGGAGCTGCTCGAACGCGGCATCCTTCTCGATCTCACCGTGGAGCAGCAACCGGAAGCTGCACCGCCCGAGCGGGTCATCGGTGCGATCGCGAACGTCGTGGTCGACGGCAAACGTCGGGACTTGCTTATCTATGACACGGGCCTGCTCATTCTGGGACCAGCTGCGGTCTGCTGCAACCAGCCAGTACGTGCCATATGACCAGGTGACGCGGTGCGTTCGCACCAGTGGGACGGTGCTTGCCCGGGCCCTTACGCTGATCGGCGGTCTTCGCGTCTTGACGGGCGGGAAGGCGTTCGCCTTCGCCCTCACGCTCAGGGATGGCGCGGTAATGCGAGTGCGCTGGGGCATGGAGACGACGTTCCTTGGCGATTCCAGCGAGGTGCTCACCAGCTGCGTCGATCAATTAACCACGCGCACCGCCGGGTGACGGCGTTACCGACTCGTTGTCGTTGCGGACTCACCGCGTTGCCCAAGACGCGCTGTGTAGTTCGATGATGGTTAGGTCGGTCCTGTCCCGAGGCGCCCTGTTCCGAGGGCGCGACGGAGTCCGGCGCTGATCCGGCGCGGAGGAAGACATGACATCGATACATCGCTACCTGGCGGAGGAGGTGGCGCTCGACCACACGGACGGCCTCATCTCCCGTCGCGAGGCCATGCGGCGCCTGGCGCTACTCGGCCTGAGCCTGACCGCCGCCTCGTCCCTGCTCGCCGCCTGCAGCAGCGACGGCGACACCACGGCCAGCCCTAGTCCCACGCAGAGCGGAACCTCGCCAACAGCATCCCCACCTGCCGCCACCACCGAGGCGGTCACGTTCGCGGGCCCCGAGGGCCAAACACTCCACGGCGCGTGGGCCGCCGCCAAGGATCCGCGCGGCGCCGTGCTGGTCATCCACGAGAACCGGGGCCTCACCGACCACATCCGTACGGTCGCCGGCCGGTTGGCGATGAGCGGCTACTCGGCGCTCGCGCTCGACCTCCTGTCGGAGGAGGGTGGCACCTCTTCGTTCAGCGACTCGGCGGCGGCGACCGCCGCACTCGGCCGCGTACCGCAGCAGCGGTTCGTCGCCGATATGCGGGCGGCGGTCGGCGAACTCGGGCGGCGGGAGACGCACAAGCTGGGCGTGGTCGGGTTCTGTTTCGGCGGCGGCATGGTGTGGACGCTGCTCGCCGCTGGCGAACCGCGCCTCTCCGCAGCCGTACCGTTCTACGGGCCGCTTCCCGACGGTGCCGATTTCTCCAGGTCGCGGGCCGCTGTACTGGCGATCTACGCGGAGCGCGACGCGCGGGTCAACGCCAGCCGCGACACCGCGACGGCGGCGCTACGCGCGGCCGAGGTCACGCACGAAGTCGTCACCTTCCCGGACGCCGACCACGCGTTCTTCAACGACACCGGTCAGCGGTACAACGCCACCGCCGCGTCGGCGGCCTACCAGCGAGTCCTCGACTGGTTCGGCCGCTACCTAGCCTGACGACCGTTCAGAGATCCGGACCGGCAGAGTCCATCTGGCGACGCAGCATTAGCAGAGCGACGTCGTCGTTGGAATCGCTGCCGATCAGCTGGCTGATGACCGCCGCGCACACGGTCTCGGCCGGGCCGACTTTGACCGCGCGGCGTAGCCGGTCAATGCCCTCGTCGAGGGACCTTCCGGGACGCTCGACCAGGCCGTCTGTGTAGAAACAGAGAACCGCATTAACCGGCATTTCGACCAGGGTGGTCCGCCGCTTTAGCCGCGACCCGACCCCGACGGGGGCGTCAACGGGCACGTCGAGTAGCGCCGCGGGACGTCCCGGAGCCGCCATTACCGGCATCAGGTGGCCGGCTACCGACACGTGCATCCGCTCGAAGGTCGGCTCGAATATCGCGTACAGCACCGTGGCCATCATGTCCGTCTCAAAGTGCTGGACCTTGCGGTCGAGCCGCTCCAGCACGTCCGCAGGATCGTCGTAGTCCAACGCGTACGCCCGCAGGGCACTGCGCAGCCGGCCCATCACGACCGCCGCGCGTACACCGCGCCCCACTACGTCACCGACGACCACACCGAGCCACCCGCTCGGAAGCACGAACACGTCGTACCAGTCGCCACCGACACCGGACTGCTCGCCGGGAAGGTAACGGGCGGCGATCTCCACCCCGGGAACACGGGGGAGCCGAGAAGGCAGCAGGCTCCGCTTCAACGCCGCCGCTGCGGCGCGGTCGAGCGCGGACAGGTGCGCCTGGATGGCGAGGGCGATCCGGTCGGCCACCAGCTGCAGCAGCTCGACGTCATCGTCGAAGAACCAGCGGGGGGTGAGCGTCCCGACGTGCATAACGCCGATCAGCTCGCCGCTGACCAGCATCGGCACCCCCAGCACCGACCGCACACCCTTCTGCAGAAGGATCGGATTCACGACGTTCGTGTCATCCACGTGCTCGATCCTTACCGCTCGCCGCTCAGCCGCGACGCGACCGGCGAACCCTATCCCGACTGGGAGGCGGAAACCCTGCCGGACCTCCTCCTCCAAGCCGCACCCGGCCGTGGCGACCAGTTCGTTGGTCGCCTGGTCGAGGAGGAGCACGACGGCGGTATCGACCTGGAGCAGGTCACGTACTCGGGCGCGGCCGGGATCCGGCCACTCGGTCGGCTGCCGGGGCAGCTGCCGGGGCGCAGCAGCACGACCTCGTCCACGGACAGGCCGTGGGCGGCGGACAGCGCGCGGCGGACGCAGGTGGCGACCTGCTCGGTGCGGGAGCGCCGCCCGAACGTGCCGTCGTGGTCACCGGGCGGCGCCTTGGCGCGCAGCGCGGCCGAGCTGAGCTCGACCAGTACGACGATGCGTTCCCGTTCCCCGTCGTCGACCGGCACGACGGCGCAGCAGCCCGGCCGTAGCGCCGGATGGGCCCCCTCAGCGGTGGCCTCCAGATCGGACGGGTAGTGATTACGGCCGTCGACGATGATCAGGTCCTTGCGCCGCCCGCTGACGAACAACTCGCCGTCGACGACGGCACCGAGGTCACCGGTGCGCAGGAACGGCGCACGCGCACCGTTGACCGACTGCCCGAACGCCTCGCCGGTGGCGTGCGGCGCGTTCCAGTAGCCGGACCCGACGCTCTCGCCGGCGACGCAGATCTCGCCGACCTCCCCCGGCCGGCACGGCTGGAGGGTCTCCGGGGCGACCACCGTGACCCGAAGACCGGGCCGCACCTTGCCGCTGCCCACCAGCGCGACCGTCTCGCCGCCCGCCTTCGCCGGCACCAGCAGGTCCCGAGCCAGGGCCTCGCGATCCACGTGACGCACTACCGGTCGGCGCCCCGCCGGCCCGCCGCTGACCAGCAGCGTCGCCTCGGCCAGGCCGTATGACGGCAGGAACGACTCGGCCCGGAATCCGCTCGGCCCGAAGACCCCGGCGAAGCGCTCCAGGGTGGCCGCACGGACCCGTTCGGCACCGACGATGGCGAGCCGCCAGCCCCGCAGGTCGAGTTTGGCCCGCTGCGTCTCGGTAACCCGCTGGGCACACAGCTCGTACGCGAAGTTGGGCGCCGCAGAGGTCACGTCCTCCTCGCCGCTGATGGCCGAGAGCCACGTCGCCGGGCGTTGCAGGAACGCGACCGGGGACATCAGCTTCGCCCGGCCACCGGAGAACACGGGCATCAGCGCACCGGCGACAAGGCCCATGTCGTGGAACATCGGCAGCCACAGCACACCGACCGACGTCGGGCCGAATCCGCCGAGGTCCCGGATGACGCCAAGGTTGTGCAGCACGCTGCGGTGGGTCAGCACGACGCCCTTCGGGGAACCTGTGGACCCGGACGAGTACTGCAGGTAGGCCACGTCGTCCGGGCCGGTGGCGGGTGGCCACCAGCGGTCCGCTGCCGCGACGTCGACCCGGTCGGTGGCGACAGCGCGCAGCCCGGCGAGGTCACCGGCCCGGCGCAACTCCGCCGGCATCCGGTCGAGGAACTCGCCGGTGGAGAGGAGGAGTTGCGGCGTGCAGTTACGGACGACGGATCGCGACCGGGCCGTGGCCGCAGCGTCACCACGACTGCTGGACAGCGGCGCCGTGGGCACTGCCACCAGCCCGGCGTACAGGCAGCCGAAGAAGCCGACGATGAAATCCAGCCCTGGCGGGTACTGCAGGACCGCCCGCGTGCCGGGCTCCGCGGTCCGGCTCAGCTCGAAGGCGACCGCACGGGCCTGCCGGTCGAGCTCAGCGAACGTCAGCGTGGCCTCGACGTCCTCGCCCCGGCGCAGGTAGGCAAAGCCACCTCGGGGCTGCGCGAAGGCGCGCGCCTGTGCGATCCCCACCAGCGTGGACGCGGTCTGCAATGGATCCGGCATGGCTGCTCCGTTTCGAGGCCTCGTGGATGTGTTCCGGACAGCCGCCGCGCCGGCATTGATACCGAGACAGCGCGCGTATTTCTCCCGTCGGCCGCCCGGTCCGTACCGGTGGGACGGTTGGAGAGGCGGACACATTCGGATGTTGGGCACCCTCGGCAGGGCGCTGTACCGGCGGCGACACGCGGTGCTGGCGGCCGCGCTGGCCGTGCTGGCCGCGGCGTCCATCTGGGGGGCGGGCGTCTTCGGTGACCTGGCCGGCAGCGGGTTCGGCGATCCCGGTAGCGAGTCCGGGCAGGCCGGGCAGATCCTGGACGAGCGACTTCCGCGCGACAGTGCCGACGTGGTGGCCGTCTATACGAGCCGCGATCGCACCGCCGCCGACCCCGAGTACCGGCGCGCGGTCGACGGCGCCGTCGCCGAGCTGCCTCGCGCGACGTTCCGGGACGTCGCCACACCCTGGTCGACCAGGTCTGCGCGGCTCGTCTCTGCCGACCGCAGGAGCGTCGCCGTCGTGTTCACCCTCGCCGGCACGGACGACTCCGCGCGCGGGAAGGCGTACGAGCGGATCCGGGAACAGCTCTCCGTGCCCCCAGCGGGCTACCGGGTCGAGGTCGGCGGCCGGATCGCGGTCTCGAAGGACATCAACAAGCGGGTCGAGAGCGACATCCGGCGGGCCGAACTGCTGTCGTTGCCGGCACTTCTGCTGCTCCTCCTCGTCCTCATCGGCGGCGTCGTCGCAGCGGTGCTCCCTGTCATCACCGGCGCCCTGGTCATCACGGGAGCGTTCGCCATCCTCCGGGCGTTGGCGCTGGTCACGGATGTGTCGGTGTTCTCGGTGAACGTCGTGAGCATGCTCGGGCTGGGGCTGGCGGTGGACTACGCGCTGCTCGTGGTCACCCGGTTCCGGGAAGAACTACGCGAGCAGCCCGCCGTCGAGGAGGCGGTCGTCCGCACGGTGGCCAGCGCCGGACGCGCGGTGCTCACCTCGGGGATCATCGTCGCGAGCGCGCTGGCCTGCCTGTTCCTCTTCCCGCAGGTCTATTTCCGTTCGATGGCCATCGCGGGGATCGCTGTCACAGCTTTGGCCGTGCTGGCGGCGCTGACGGCTCTGCCGGCTCTACTGGCGGTGCTCGGACATCGGGTTGACGCGCTCAGGGTGCCGCTGCGCAGGAGAGCGCGGCGCGGCCGGCACCGCCCGAAATCGCCCGGGACGTGGTTCCGGTTCGCGGCCGCGGTGATGCGACGGCCGGTCGCTGTCGTGCTCGTCGTCGTACCGCTGCTGGCTCTGCTCGGCGCCCCGTTCCTCCGGGTCAACTTCGGCGACATCGACTACCGCGTGCTCCCCGACGGCACGCAGAGCCGCGAGGTGGCCGAGCGCCTCGCGGCGGACTTCCCGGGCGGTGGGAAGGAGCCCATCGACGCGATCGTCACGTTCCCGGCCGGGACACCGCGCGCCACCACCGACGTTGCCCTGGGCGAGTACGCGGAGCGGCTGCGGGCGCTGCCCGGTGTGACGTCCGTCAGTGTCACCGCCCGGGCCGGTGTCACGGCCCGGGTCAGCGTGTCGCACACCTACGACCGGCAGTCGGCGCAGGCCCGCAGCCTCGTCGAGGATGTCCGTGTCACCACCGCTCCGCCGGGCGGGCGGGTGCTGGTCGGAGGCAATGCCGCCGAGCTGACCGACCTGCTCGCGAGCCTGCGCAACACCTTGCCGTGGATGGCGCTGGCGATGGTCTGCGTCACCCTTCTGGTCCTGTTCATCGCCTTCGGATCGGTACTGCTCCCGGTGAAGGCCGTGGTCATGAGCGTCCTGTCGCTGTCGGCGTCGTTCGGCGCCGTGGTGTGGGTGTTCCAGGACGGGAACCTGTCCGGGTTGCTCGACTTCACGCCGACCGGCGCGATCGAGGCCACGCAGCCAATCCTCATGTTCGCGGTCGCGTTCGGACTGTCGACCGACTACGAGGTGTTCCTCCTCTCGCGGGTGCGTGAGGAGTGGGACCGCACCGGTGACAACACCCTGGCGGTGGCGACCGGTGTCCAACGCACAGCACCGATCATCACCAGCGCGGCGCTGCTACTCATCGTCGTGATCGGCGCCTTCTCGCTGTCCGGCATCAGCTTCCTCAAGATGATCGGGCTCGGCCTCGCGCTCACGATCCTGGTCGACGCCACCGTGATCCGCGCGCTGCTCGTCCCCGCGACGATGCGGCTGATGGGCCGCGCGACCTGGTGGGCGCCCGCTCCCCTTACCCGTTCCCAGTTTCTCGACGACCCACCCAGGAGCTCCGATGTCTTCCGACCTGACCGACCTCGCCCCGCTCTCACCCGAGCGGCTCACCCAGGTGCTCCGGGACGGCAAAGCCCTGCCGCCTGACCGCCGGGTCGCCGGATCCACCGTCGTACCGATGGACGGCGGGTACCTCTCGCGCACCGCCCGGGTCCTCCTCGACTACGACACGGCAGTACCCGGCGCGCCGGCAAGCCTGGTCGCCAAGTCGCCCGCCGCCGACCCGCTGGCGCGCACCGTGGCGACGATGATGGGGATGTACGCGCGGGAGGTGCACTTCTACCGTGAGCTCGCGCCGCGCGTCACCATGCGGACGCCCCGCCACTGGTCCAGCTCCGTCGACCCGGAGACGGGCGAGTTCACGCTACTCATCGAGGACGTGCAGGGCGCCACCATGCACGACCAGACTGACGGGTGCCCGGCCGACGACGCACGGCTGGCGATCCGTGAGCTCGCCCGGCTGCACTCCGCGACGTGGGACGATCCGTCGCTCGCCAAGTTGGAGTGGCTGAACCAGCTGAGCCCCGCCGCGGTCGGCATGTGGCAGCAGTTGTTCCACCACGCGTGGCACGCGTTCATCGCGCGCGACGAGGTGGAGCTGGCGCCGGAACTGCTGGCCGTCGGTGCGGCGCTGGACGGGAGCGACTTCGTCGCCTGGATCTGCGGCCAGACCGGTCCGCTCGCCCTCGCACACGCCGACTTCCACCTCGCGAACCTGCTCTTCCTCGCGAATGGGAAGGGCGAGCGCGAGGTGGTCACGGTCGACTGGCAGATGGCCATGCACGCGCCGCCGCTCGTCGACGTCGCCTACTTCGCCGGCCGGATGCCGACGGACGCCCGGCGCGAGACCGAGCGCGAGCTGGTCGGCGCGTATCACAGCGGGTTGGTCGAGGCAGGGGTCACCGGGTACTCCCTGGAGCGCTGCTGGGAGGACTACCAGCGCTGGATCTGGTTCGGGGTGTTCAGCGCCGTGGCCGCCTCCGCCGCCTACTCGATGTCCCCGGACGAGGTTCGCCGCTACACCGGCAAGGTGGCCCGCTACCTGACGCAGGCGCTGGACCACAACGCCGTCCGGTTCCTCGGCTGAGATCCGGGCGCCGTCAGGCGCCGACGCTGCGCGCCGCGACGGAGGGGCGGAAGGCCAGCGTGACGTTGTGGCCGCCGAAGCCGAACGAGTTGGACAGCGCCAGGCCCTCGCGCAGCGGCCGCGGCTGGCACCGGACGACATCGAGCTGGATGTCGTCGCCCAGGTTCTCCAGCGTCGGGCTCGCCGGAGCGAAGCCGGCGCAGACCGAGAGCACCGTGATCACCGCCTCCATCGCGCCGGCGGCGCCGAGCAGGTGCCCGGTCATGGACTTCGTGGCGCTCACCGGGACCCGGTCGGTCTCCGCGCCCAGGATGGACCGGATGGCGATCGCCTCGGCGAGGTCTCCCAGCGGCGTCGCGGTGGCGTGTGCGTTCACGTGCACGACGGACGCCGGCACTGCGCGCGCGTCGTGCAGAGCGGCGCGCATCGCCCGCGCGGCCCCGACGCCGGTGGGTTCCGGCTGCGTCACATGGTGTGCGTCCGCGGTCAGCCCGGCGCCGGCCAGCTCGGCATAGGGCGCGCGCCCCCGCGCCGCCGCATGTGCCGCCGACTCCAGGACGACGACGCCCGCGCCCTCCCCCAGCACGAACCCGTCGCGATCCCGATCGAAGGGACGGGATGCGGACTCGGGCAGCCCGGCATGGCGCGACAACGCCCGGATGGCCGCGAACGCGCCCAGGGTCAACCGGTGGATAGCGGCCTCCGCGCCGCCGCAGACGACGACGTCCGCTCGCTGTGCCCGGATCAGGTCCAGGCCCAGCGCGATCGCCTCGGCTCCCGACGCGCACGCGGAGACCGGGGTGTGCACACCGGCGCGCGCGCCGAGTTCGAGACCGACCGCGGCCGCGGGACCGTTCGGCATGAACATGGTCACGCCCCACGGAGACAGCCGACGGGCTCCCGATTCGCGGAGCATGTCGTACTGCGACAGCAGCGTCATTACCCCGCCGACCCCCGAGCCGATGACGACCGCGAGCCGCTCCGCGGCAACGGCCGGAGCGCCAGCGTCGTGCCAGGCTTCGCGCGCCGCCACGAGGGCGAGCTGCTGCACCCGGTCGAGGCTCCGCGCGCGGACGCGGCCGAGCTGAGCGGTCAGGTCGGCGGTCACCGGGGCGGCGATGGTTACCGGCAGGTCGGCGGTGACACTGCTGTCGAGCCGGCGAACGCCCGACAGCCCCGCCAGCAGCGCGTCCCAGAGCGTGCGAGCGTCGGCGCCGAGCGGCGTCAGCGCGCCGACGCCCGTCACCACCACGGTCCTGTGGTCAGTCATTCCAGGCGCCCCCTTGGTCGATGGACACCCCACTGACCTGGGGGGACGGCGACGAAATACATCGGGCGGCCGGTTCGGTCCGTTGCCAGGTATTACTGCCAGGTATTGGTGCCAGGTACTAAACGGTGCGTCGCCACGATCCGTAGACCACGAGCCGCAGCCGTCGCATGGCCGGCTCCTGGAACACGGGAGAGTTCGCGATGACGACCCGGCACACTGCATCGGCCAGGGCGCAGGTCCGGCCTCAACGCGTCCGCCCGCGCACGTGGGTGGCCGCGGGCTCGCTGGTGGTCCTGGTCGTGGCGGCCCTGCTGGGAACCAGCGTGATCCGTTCGGACGCCGGTGCCCGAAGCAGCGCACCGTGCGAGGGAGCGAGCCGCCCGCTGCGCGTCGTCGCGGCGCCCGAGATCGCGGGCGTCATCGCCGAGGTCGTGCGGGCGACCAGCCCCGGCGAACGGACCCGCGCGTGCCCGCCGCCGGTCGTGACGGCGACGAACCCCGCCGACGTCGCTGACGCGATCCTCCACGAGCGGGGCGACCGGCCGGACGTGTGGATTCCCGACTCCTCGATCTGGGCGAACCGGCAGGCCCCCGCCGGCCGCGGCCTGCCGCATAACAACCCGTCGGTGGCCCGGTCGCCGATCGTGGTGGCGGTGCCGGAGGACGCCGCGAAGACCCTCGGCTGGCCGGCTCGGTGGCCGAGCCTGCCGATGCTGCTTCCGCCGGAGGGCGCACCCGGCGGGCCGGTCCGGTTCGTCCTGCCGGACTCTGCCCGTTCCGCGGCGACCGTCGCGGTGCTCCTGGACCTGCAGTCCGCGACCGCGAGCAGGCCCGATGGCAGGGCGGCCCTGACCGCTGTGCTCCGGGCCGCTCAGCCCAGCAACGAAGGGCCTGACCGG
>Ga0210378_10001702_pt1 | contig 11437 bp, 8 predicted proteins | sample PLM1_60_b1redo_FD_155465 | JGI IMG/M metagenome (GOLD analysis project Ga0210378, IMG submission 155465) | Groundwater sediment microbial communities from an aquifer in East River, Colorado, USA - PLM1_60_b1 redo | ecosystem: Environmental > Terrestrial > Soil > Riparian zone | place: USA: East... | reverse complement strand
GACCTGCTGCTGCACGATCCGGACGGCCCGGCCGAGTGCGTGGTGCGCGCCGGCGAGCTCGTCGTCGGCGACGGCGCGTACGAGGCTGTCACCGACCACCTCCGGCGCTGGCTCGACGACGAGCACGCCGAGGACCTGCGCGCGGACCTTCGGCTGGCCAAGCTGCGGCTGCGGCCGGCCGAGCGCGCCCGATCGGTGGAGATCGCGCTCGACGCGGCGTCCGCCATCGGCACCATCGAGGCCGACGGCGACGCCGAGCGGCGCGACCTCGCCGACCGCCACTCGGTGTCGGCCAACCACGTGCACTTCGGCTGCTCGACTCTGCCTGAGGCGACGCCGCTGCGCACCGGGTGGGCCGGCAGCCCGATCATGTACGGGACGCCGATCATGTACGGGACGCCGGGCGCCGGCCCCTATCCGGTGCCCGCGGTGCCGACGCCGCCGTCCGAGCTCTGGGACCCGCCGATCACGGTGGCCGTGCTGGACACCGGCCTCGACCCGCACCCGTGGTTCGCCGGCCGGCCGTGGTTCTCCGACTGGGGCCTCTCGCCAGAGGTGCTCGACGGCGATCACGACGACGGGCAGGACCGCCAGGCCGGGCACGGCACGTTCATCGCCGGCATCGTGCTGCGCAACGCCCCCGGCGTGGTGCTGCGGCACCGCAGCGTGCTGTCCTCGCTCGGGCTCACCGACGACGTGACCGTGGTCGACGGGCTGCGCAGCGCGCGCCACGCCGCGGCAAGGAGCAACTCCCACATCGACGTCGTTGTGCTGGCCTCCGGCTGCCACACGGCCAACAACGAGTGCCCGCCGATGGTCCGGCGCGAGATCGCGAAGTACCGCGACGCCGTCGTGGTGGCCTCGGCAGGCAACTTCGGCACCAGCCGCAAGTTCTGGCCGGCGGCGCTGCCCAAGGTGATCGCGGTCGCGGCAACGGGCGAGGACGGCCAGCTCGCGGAGTTCTCCAACCGCGGCCCGTGGGTCGACGCGGCCGCGCCCGGCGTCGACGTGCTGTCCGCGTTCGTCCGGCTGCTTCCCGGCAGCGGCCGCACGCCGCCCAACACGGAGAACCGCGAGTACGGCTTCGCCAAGTGGAGCGGCACGTCCTTCGCGGCGCCACGGGTCGCCGCGGAGGTGGCCAGGCTGCGGCACCTCGGCGACGACATCGACGGCGCCGCCCTGCGGGCCACCGCCGCCTTCCCGGTGCAGAGGGCCACGTGATCGTCCCGGTACGCGAGAACTGGCTCGCTGCCGGTGCGGACCCCGCGCCGCCTGACCTCGCCGCCTCCCCGGTACCGTCGGCGGGTTCTCTCGTCGACACCAGTGGGGAGGGCTGGGTGGATCACCCACCGCTGGCCGATCTGGTGGCAGGGGCACGTGCCGGGCAGGAGCAGGCGTGGCGCGATCTGGTCGGCCGCTTCGCGCGGCTGGTGTGGTCGGTCGCCCGCTCGCACCGGCTGGACCATGCCGACGCCGCGGACGTCTGCCAGACGACGTGGCTGCGGCTCGCCGAGCACCTGCACTCCCTGCGCGACCCCTCCCGACTGCCGGGCTGGCTGGCCACCACGGCGCGCCGCGAGTCATTGCGGGTGATCGCCGGCCGGCGCCGCGAGACGCCGGATCCGCTGCCGGGCGAGCCGGACGCCGACCCGTCTGCCGGCCCGGAGACGATAGTGCTCGTCGGCGACAGGAACACCAGGCTGTGGAAGGCGTTCGCCGATCTGTCGCAACGCTGCCAGCAGTTGCTGCGCATCCTGTCCGCCGCGCCCGAACTGTCGTACAACGAGGTCGGGTCGGTGCTCGGCATCCCGGTGGGCAGCATCGGGCCGACCCGTGGCCGCTGCCTTGAAACCCTGCGCCGGCGGCTCAACCCGTCGGACTTCACCGGAGGCGACTTCGGTGGCCCTGACCGACCGAGGGGGTCATTGGGATGAGCCACGAGGACCCCATGATCGAGCGCGACCCGCTGCTCGACGACCTGGCGGCCCTGTTCGACGTGATGGACCCGGTGCCTGACCACGTTGCTGCGGCCGCCGCCGCGGTGCCGTCGATCGTCGCGGCGTGGCGTGATCTCGACGCCGGGCTGCTCGACGTGCTTGCCGACACCGCGCTGCAGCCCGTGCCGGCCGGCGTTCGTGCCGCCAGCGGCCCGTCCGGCGGCCCGCGGCTGGTCACGTTCGGCTCTGGCGACGGACCTGACGCGTGTTGCGTCGAGGTGGAGGTCGGCGTCGAGCCGTCCGGGACGCTTCGTCTGATCGGGTTGGTCGTTCCAACAGGCCCGGACGAGCTGGAGGTACGCCATCCGGGTGGAACGCTACGGGTGCCTGTCGACGACCTCGGCAGGTTTCGCGTGGCAGGAGTGCCGTCCGGGCCATTGAGCCTGGTGTTGCTCGCCACGGGGGAGCGCGCAACTGCCACCGATTGGATTACTGTCTGACGCCGTGCCGGCCGAGCATCGCCACGGAGCGTCATCATCTGATGTCAGACGGGCGGCACGGTTGGAGTACGCCGAGGCATTGTGCGAGCAGCACGCCCTCGACCCGGACGAGGTGCTGGCGGCAGCGGCCGCGCTGGTCGCGACCGCCGGGCGGGACAGCGAGCTTCGCGCGGTGGCCAGGCACGCCGCCGCGCTGGCGCACACTGAGCGCGCCGAGCTGGGTTCGGCCATGCGGCAGGCGCGGCTCGCGCTGGCCGCGGCGGTGCGGGCCGGGCTGGACCGGCGGGCCGCCGAGATCCGGGTGACGCTGGCCTGGCTCGAGCTCGACCGCGGGCGGGCCGCCGCCAGCATGGCGCACCTCGACGCCGCGCTGCCTCTGCTGCGCGGACGACCCGCGGCGCGGGCGCGCTGCATGCGCGGCCTGAACCTGTGCGCCAGCGGGCGGCTGACCGCCGCGATCACCGAGCTGACCGCGGCGCTGCCGGGGCTGCGCAGGCACGGCGACACCCGCTGGATCGCCAACGCCCTGATGGGCAGGGGGATCGCCTACACCTACACGGACGCGCTGCGCGCCGCCGACGCGGACTTCGTCAAGGCCACCGAGCTGTGGATCTCACTCGGCCAGCGGGACAGGGCCGGCGGTGCCACCAACAACCGTGGCTTCGTCGCCGTGCGCGCCGGCGACGTGCCGCGCGCGCTCGAGCTGTTCGACCAGGCCGTAGCGTCCGGGCTGGACCTGCGGACCAGGCCGGAGGGGCTGGTCGACCGCGCGGAGGCGATGCTCGCCGGCGGCCTGATCGACGACGCCCGCCCGGTGCTGGAGGCCGCGGTCCGCGCGCTCACCGAGGCCGGCCGCGGCACCAAGCTGGCGGAGGCCACCCTGGTCGCCGCGTACTGCGCCATGCGCCAGCGAGACCTGGTCAGGGCTCGGGACGGGGCCGATGAGGCGGCCCGGCTCTTCCGGGGCCAGGGCCGCTCGTGGTGGGTGCCGCTGGCGGCCGCCCTGCAGGTGCACGTGCGATGGCTGTCCGGGGAGCGGACGGCCGGGCTGCAGCGGACCGCGGAGCTGGCCGCGGTGGACTGCTCGCGGCACGGCTGGCGCGTCGAGTCGTCCACCTCGCTGATCACGGCGGCGCGGGTGGCGCTTGGCCGCAGCGCCGTCGGCAGGGCCCGCTCGTTGCTGGCCGGCGCCGCCGCGCTGCGCTCGCGTGGCACCGCCGACGTGCGGGCCGCCGCCTGGTACGCGGAGGCGCTGCTGCGCCAGGCCGGCGGCGACCGCCGCGGCGTGCTCTCCGCGTGCCGGGCCGGGCTGCGGGTGGTCGACGAGTACGCGTCGCTGCTCGGCTCCGCCGAGCTGCAGGCGCACGCCACGCTGCTGGCCCGCGACCTCGCCGAGCTCGCCGTCGGAGTGGCACTGCGGGACCGTGACGCCCGCGCCGTGCTGCGCTGGACCGAGCGGTACCGGGCCGGCGCGCTGGCCCGCCCCGCGGTGCGCCCGCCCGCCGATGCGGTGCTGGCCGCCGAGCTGGTCACCCTGAGGTCGGCGGTGGCGGCGGCGCGGGAGGCGGTCGAGGCCGGCCGCCCCGACCCGGCCGCCGAGCGGCGGGTGGCACGGCTGGAGCAGTCGGTACGGCGGCGTGCACTGGCCAGCTCGCGCGGTGGTGCCGGCGGCGGTGCCGGCTCGCGCGGCGGCGGTTCCGGCGGTGCCGGCTCGCGCGGCGGCGGTTCCGGCGGTGCCGGCGGCTCCGGCTCGGCGTCAAGGCGGGATCCGCTCGACCTCGGCTCGCTGCACGCCGCGCTTGGCGCCACCGCGCTGCTCAGCCTCGTCGTGCACGGTGGGCAGCTCGTGGCGGTGTCCGTCGTCGACGAGCGGGTCGCGCTGCACGACCTCGGGCCGGCCGAGCCGCTGTACGCCGAGCTCGACGCGCTGCGCTTCGGGCTGCACCGGCTGGCCCGCGGGGTCTCGGCGCGGGTCCAGCAGGCGGTGCAGGCCGCGGTGGACGCCTCGGCGTCCACCTTGGACAAGGCGCTGCTCGGCCCGGTGCTGCCCGCGGTCGGCGACCGGCCCATGGTGGTCGTGCCGACCGGGCCGCTGCACGCCCTGCCGTGGGCCGCGCTGCCCTCGTGCGCCGGCCGGCCGGTCACCGTGGCCCCGTCGGTGCTGTCCTGGCTGCGCGCCGTGCGGGTGCTCGCCGCGCACCGCGGGGCCGGCTCGGTGTGGGTAGCGGGACCGCGGTTGGAACACGCCGTGAGCGAGGTCGTCGGGCTGCGGGCCGCGTCCGGCGGCGGGCGGCTGCTCGTCGAGGCGCAGTCCACCGTGGACGCCGTGCTCGCCGCCCTCGACTGCGTCGATCCCAATGGGGCCGATCCCAATGGGGCCGACAACAACGGGGCCGACAACAACGGGGCCGATCACAATGGGGCCGCGGTGGCGCACATCGCCGCGCACGGCCGCTTCCGCAGCGACCAGCCGCTGTTCTCCACGCTGGAGCTGGCAGACGGGCCGCTCTACGTGCACGACCTCGACCGGCTGCGCCGCGGGCCGCGGCTGCTCGTGCTCTCCGCCTGCGAGGGCGGCCTTTCCGGCGTGCACCCCGGCGACGAGCTCATGGGCCTTGCCGCCGCCCTGCTCACCCGCGGCACCGCCACCCTGATCGCCAGCGTCGTGCCCGTACCCGACGAACGCACCGCCGCCGTCATGACCGCCCTGCACCGCGGACTCCGTACCGGCCTCGCACCGTCGGCGGCGTTGGCCGCCGCCCAGGCCGACCAGGGCCAGCTCGGCTTCGTCTGTTTCGGCGCCTCCTAGTCCGGTGGACCCGGCCGGGGCGGCGAGGTTCCCTTGGGCGTGTTCGCCGGTTGAGGCGCCCGTGTTGGGCGGTTGGTGCGAACTCCGCACGTGCCCTGCTAGAGCCGTCGCAGCCGGGCGATCGCCTCGTCCAGCACCTCGTCCCGCTTGCAGAAGGCGAAGCGGACGAGGTGACGCCACGGCTGCGGGTCGTCGACGAACACCTGGACCGGGACGACGACCACGCCGGCCCGCTCCGGCAGCGCGCGGCAGAACTCGATGCCGTCGTCGAAGCCGAGCCCGCGGACGTCGGCGCAGACGAAGTACGTGCCCTCGCTGCGGTACACCTCGAAGCCGGCGTCGACAAGGCCGTCGGTCAGCCGGTCGCGCTTGTTCTGCAGCGAGTCACGCAGCGCCGCGACCCAGTCCAGCTCGTGGTTCAGCGCGTACGCGACCGCCGGCTGGAACGGCGCACCGCCGACGAAGGTGAGGAACTGCTTGACGGCCCGCACCGCGGCCACCAGCTCGGCCGGCCCGCACACCCAGCCGATCTTCCACCCGGTGACGCTGAACGACTTGCCGGCGCTGGAGATGGACAGCGTTCGCTCGGCCATGCCGGGGAAGGTCGCCAGCGGCCGGTGCGCCAGCCCGTCGAAGAGCAGAAGCTCGTAAACCTCGTCGGTGATCACCAGCAGGTCGTGCTCCGCGGCCAGCGAGGCCACCGCGGCCAGCTCGGCGTCGGTGAACACCGTGCCGGTCGGGTTGTGCGGCGTGTTGAGCAGCAGCGCCCTTGTGCGCGGCGTGACCGCGGCGCGCAGCCCGTCGACGTCCAGCTCGAAGTGCCCGGTCTGCGGGTTGGGCCGCAGCGGCACGCTGCGCCGGGTCGCGCCGGCCAGCGCCACCGATGCCGCGTAGCTGTCGTAGTACGGCTCGACCAGCAGCACCTCGTCGCCCGGCTCGACGAGCGCCAGCAGCGAGGCCGCGATCGCCTCGGTGGCGCCGACCGTGACCAGCACCTCCGTCGCCGGGTCGTGCTCGAGCCGGTACGCCGTGCGCCGCTGGTCGGCGATGGCGCGCCGCAGCTCCGGCGTGCCCGGCCCAGGCGGGTACTGGTTCACGCCACTTGCGATGGCTTTCTGCGCCGCCTCCAGCATGGCCGGCGGGCCGTCGGTGTCCGGGAAGCCCTGGCCGAGGTTCACCGAGCCGGTCCGTACCGCCAGCGCGGTCATCTCCGCGAAGATCGTCGAGGTGAACGGCCGGAGCCGGCTGGCGAGGGCAGGCGTGCGCACGGGCCCGATCCTCGCAGGTGTACGCAACACGCCGCACCAACCGCCCAACACGCGCACACGAACCGGCGGACACGCGCGCACCAACCGCCCAACACGCGCGCACGAACCGGCGGACACGCGGGGTGGGGCGCGCGGTCGAAACCCGCGTCACAATCGGTGGTGTGCAGCTGACCATGAACGAGCGGGCAAAGCAGCGCGACCTGCGCAGGATGAAGGCGGTGGCGGCCGGGTTCCTGCTGGCCGCGACCGTGATCTACGCGGTGGCTCGCTGGCAGGAGGCGGGCGGCGCGCCGTCCTGGGTCGGCTTCGTGAGGGCGGCCGCCGAGGCTGGCATGGTCGGAGCGCTGGCCGACTGGTTCGCGGTCACCGCGCTGTTCCGCTACCCGCTCGGCATCAAGATCCCGCACACCGCGATCATCCCGACCCGCAAGAACGTGCTCGGCAGCAGCCTGAGCCAGTTCGTCAGCGCCAACTTCCTGTCGGAGGAGGTGGTGCGCGACAAGGTTCGGCGGGTCGGCTTCACCGAGCGGGCCGGCGGGTGGATCGCCGACCGGCGGCATGCCGAACGGGTGACCAAGGAGCTGGCCACCGCGGCCCGCGGCGCGGTCACCGTGCTCCGCGACGAGGACGTGCAGGAGCTGCTGGAACAGGCCCTGGTCCGACCGCTGCTGAACAAGCAGTGGGCGCCGCCGCTCGGCACGCTGCTCGGGCAGGTGCTCGCCGACGGCGCGCACAACCGGCTCGTGGACCTGATGTGCGACCGGGCGTACGAGTGGGTCAGGGACAACCACGCGATCGTGCTGCGGGTGGTCGGCGAGCGGGCCCCGACGTGGTCGCCGAAGTTCGTCGACGAGCTGGTCGCCGACAAGGTCTACGGCGAGGTGCTGTCCTTCGCGTGGGCGGTCAAGACCGACCCGCAGCACCCCATGCGCAAGGCCGTCGACACGTTCCTCGCCGAGTTCGCGCACGACCTGCGCTACGACCCGGCCACCATCGAGCGCGCCGAGCAGATCAAGAACCAGCTCCTGGAGCACCCCGCGGTGCGCAACCTGGTCGGCACGGCCTGGACGGCCGCCAAGAAGATGATCCTGGACGCCGCCGAGGACCCGTCCAGCGAGCTGCGCCGCAGGGTGGCCGACGGGCTGGTCTCCCTCGGGCGGCGCCTGACCGAGGACCCCGAGCTGCGGGCCAAGGTGGACGGCTGGCTGGAGGGCGCCGCCGCCTACGTCGCCACGCACTACGCCGAGGAGATCACCACGCTCATCACCGACACCGTGGAGCGCTGGGACGGCGAGGAGACCTCCCGCAAGGTCGAGCTGCAGGTCGGCCGTGACCTGCAGTTCATCCGCATCAACGGCACCGTCGTCGGCTCACTGGCCGGCCTTGCCATCCACACCGTCGCCGTCCTGCTGCTGTAGGCCGCCGCCCCACGCGCGACTGCGGCCGTCTCGCCCGTGAACGGCTCCATCTCCGGAGCAGGGCCAGCAACTATGAGCCGGGCACTCCCCGGCGAAAATGGCGGCTGGCGCCATCGCTCGTTCAACGCGCTCGCGCACCGCAGGGTCCACGAACCAAGCTCGACCCGCTGAACGGGGTCGAGGCGGCCGTTCGGCCAGCCGTGACTGAGCACGGCGGCCAGCCGCCTCGCGGTATCGTGGCCGGCGTTCGAGGACCACGCCCGGTCGTGTCTCATCGCGCCTCCGTCGTACGCTCAACGGTATTACAGTCGGCGGCCGAGGAGCGACTGAACTCAGCCGGCGATGCAGAGAGAGTCAGCATGACAGTAGACGTACAAGTGCCCCAAGATTCACTCCTCAAGGCGTTACTTGCTCTCCATGACGCGCTCCGAAGGGGCGTTTTGGATGAAATGGTCGAGTCGACTGTCGAACCCTCTGCAGTTGCAGACGATAGCAGTCCGGGAGATACCGTCTACGCGATCGACAGGGTCGCCGAAGGGCGTCTACTCGAACTTGTTGCCGACCACTTAGCGTCGTGGCTGCCCGTCGTTGTGGTAGCCGAGGGCCTGTCCGATACCGGGCACGGAGACGGCGTGGCTTCGGTTCCCAGAAGTGCGCCACTAACTGACGGGACGCTGTGGCTTATTGTTGACCCGATTGACGGAACGCGAGGGTTAATGTATGGAAAGCGGAGTGCATGGATCTTGACCGGTGTGGCAACGCCTGACGGAAGCAACTCGCAATTGCGCCTACGGAACATTCATACGGCGGTCCAAACGGAGATACCAACCGCTAAGCAGAACCTCGCCGACACATTGTGGGCATTGAGAGGGCAAGGCGCGGGAGGCCACCGAACTGACATGGTGTCTGGCGAGGTCAGCTCATTGCGCCGAGGCCCAAGCGCTGCGCAGACTCTTGAACACGGTTTCGGCCAGGTAATGCGCGCTTTTCCTGGAGGTCGTGAGCTCCTTGCTGCCATCGACGACGAAATCTGCCGAATCGCGGGCCCTGCGGGCAGAAGTGGAAAGGCTGCATCGTTTGAGGACCAGTACATCAGTACTGGGGGCCAGCTGGCTGAGCTAGTGTATGGTCATGACCGCTGGACAGCCGATCTCCGCCCTCTCCTGAACCCGATTCTCGTCGCTCGTAAGCAGCCGGAGGTGTTGTGCTGCCATCCGTACGATATTTGCTCGGTTTTGATCGCGGAGGAGTCTGGCGTTATAGTAACGGACATCTCAGGAAGGGCCCTGGACGCGCCACTAAACATTCAACAGGACGTCAGTTGGGTGGGATATGCCAACGAGGCGATACGTGCAAAGGTCGAGCCTGCCCTGTTCCAGGCGCTGAGGAAGTATGGCCTTTCGCCTGGATATTGATAGAACCCACGATGTGTGCAGCCTTTGATCAAGGGGTTTGGTTAGTCACCAGTTAGGCGCAGGAAGTCCCGATGATACCAGGCAAGGCGTAAGCATGCCTGGCCTGCGGTTAGCATTCTCCCGATTCTGGCCCAGTGGTCGATATTGTACTCCGTGAATCTTATTCCGGTCCTTGTTTCGCTATCACCGAACACGAGTTCGCCTTCTTCGTTCTTATCTACAATATCTGCGAATATTTCGTCGAAAGCAGCTGGCTCGAATATGGCGACTGTAAGTATCTCGGGCTTCCAGCTCAGAGGATCGAGGCCAATCCCGAGGTAGTAAACTTCTACGCTGCCTGATTGTTCGGCCCTGTTGAGGCCCGCTATCGTATCAACCATAACGTTATCTCTGCGGAGTCCGAGTGGCTGGCCTCTCGCCTGTTTGATGTCCAGGAGTTCCTCGCCGTACTCACGGCAAATATTCCGCCAGAGATTCAGGTCTCCATCGCTTGCGAGCCCCGATAGATTTTCTGGCTGAAACTCGCCGGCAGGCGTAACGTGAGTAACTCCTTGATGTTGGGCCAGGCTGGCACTGCGGCGATGTAGAATGAACGTTGGGACCGGTTCGCCCCGGCGAATTGTCAGGGTGTTTACTCCGGGAATCGCACATCTCCGTTTGAAATCGAACGGATCGCCGAGCCATAGGCGATATCGCCCGCGTAAGGGGTTCCTTCGCCGCAGCGGAGAAATCCGATCCGCCTTACGGAGGACCAGAAACGCCGTTTCGTAGCTCAACACGTCTGAAGTGTCAAGATTGTCGAAGTACCACCCTTGTGTAAAGGTCAATACGGGCTTGTCGTCATCGCTGCGGTACTGTCGTGGCGCTACGTCCAATAATCGATACGAGCTTCCGTCGAAGAAGAGTTCTTCGTCGGGTGATTCGAGGCGCCTTATGACTTCGTGATATCTGTCCTGGAGTTCCCTGCCTCTTGGCCAGTAGCGGGTCGTTCGGGATCGAGCCATCTCGATTGCTCTGTCCGCGTCATCAGGAACCTGCCAATGTAATGCGAGTCTTGAGAGAGGTAGTGGGCGCTGAGGGATCCAGCCGGGCTTGACCAGGAGGGGCACCTTGTCATCGTAAAGGTGCTTGGCCTGGTCCCTTTGCGCAATGACCTGCAGCTCCGAGCGATCCCCCTTCAGCTTCTGTCGAACGCGTCTCACGGTGTCTTCGCTCGTCCGCCAGGACTGTTCGTTACGGCTGGCTCTGTTTAGGACGTAGGTTGCGATGGCGATGACCAGACCGCCAAATGCTATGAGGGCGGGCACGATCGTCGGGACCTCGAGCATGCCTAGTGCCTTTCCGATGAGTTCGAAGGAGAGATGGACCGAGCGTTTCTCGGGTGAGCGGACAAATCGGTTGCCGGTCGTGACGTCCTACCGAGGTTCGCTGGATCGGCCGAGTAGAGTGAGTGGAGCCAGCGGCCAGAGTAGCTCATGCGCATCCAGTCGCGGCTTGGCGTTTCTGCGTTACATCGGGCCGTACCAGGTACTACTTATTAGGATAGGTTCTTGATCTATAGTTGAGGTCGGTTAGCCTGTACCTTTGCCGCTTCGTCTGGCGCGGAGAGTCTCTTGGCGCAGGACCACAGACCACGGCTGTCCGACATGAGCAGTACGTCTCACCAGCGCATACGATAACCGCCGCTGAACGGCCGATCAATAAGAGGTGTTCCACACCCCACACCCGTGGTGGCGCCTTGACTCGGCCGCACGGGTCGAGGACGTTCCGCATGCCAGCTAGGGAAGGGCGGTTCACGATACGTTCGTGACGGCAGGTCGGGAGCCCGCAGGCCATCTGGATCAACGTCATCGTAGTCGGCTCGCTCGCCGGCCTGTCCATCCACACCATGTCGGCCATGCCACAGTCCTGCCGCTGTGAGCCAACCGCGACGGGCCAGTCTGCCGGGAACAAAACGGGTGACCGGGCGGCGGCTAATTGTCCGGTCGGTGGGGAACGTGTCCACGTGCCTCATTAATGACCCCTCGCGGAATACCGGTCAAGCCGGAGCAGCGCGCCAATCGCGAGAGCCGACCGTCGCACCGGCCCTC
>Ga0210378_10001701_pt1 | contig 11439 bp, 11 predicted proteins | sample PLM1_60_b1redo_FD_155465 | JGI IMG/M metagenome (GOLD analysis project Ga0210378, IMG submission 155465) | Groundwater sediment microbial communities from an aquifer in East River, Colorado, USA - PLM1_60_b1 redo | ecosystem: Environmental > Terrestrial > Soil > Riparian zone | place: USA: East... | reverse complement strand
CGCGTTGTGGAGCGTCATTAGTGTGACGGCATCGGCGGAAGGATCGAGCGCATCCGCTCCGGCGACGAGCATCGCTCGCTGGAGAAAGTGATCGAGCGGGGTAAGCCCGACTTCGCCGCCATCGTCAATGACGGTCTCCGCGGCTCCGTCCACAAGCGCACTCAGATTCTCGATCCGATCGCGGGCCGACTCCGGACCTTCAGCCTGCAGGTACTCGACGTACCTGATCTCCCCGATCAGCTCCTGAATCAGCACATCGACACTCGTGTCCTTCGCGCGCTCGCGAAGAGTCGAGATGATGCGCACGAAATCGGCGAGCGCCTTTCGCGCCGCGGGACGCAGAGAAGCCTGCATGTCTTCGCGGGATGCGGCCTCGAACAGCGGAACCCCCATTTCGCGGGCGCGTGCCGCCAGCGCATCGACAGTGGTGTCTCCGATGCCGCGCTTGGGCACCGTGATCGCCCGGTGGAAGGCCTCCGCATCGGAGGGATTCGCGATCAGCTTGAGGTAAGCCATCAGGTCACGGATCTCGCGCCGATCGTAGAACCGAACTGATCCGACCAGACGGTACGGAATTGCTTCGCGCCTCAGGGCATCCTCAAGGGCACGGCTCTGCGCATTGGTCCGATAGAGAACCGCAAATTCGTTGAGACCCCGATTCTCCCTGTTTCGGCGCGCTTTTATCTCCTCCAGCACCCAGTCCGCTTCATCGCGCTCGTCGAGCGCGGCGACGAGTGTGACCGGCTCGCCGGACGCGCGGGTGGCACGCAGCGTCTTGCCCTTGCGACCGATGTTCTGCGTGATCGCGGCGTTGGCAACGTGCAGGATGTCGGGAGTCGAACGGTAGTTGTCCTCGAGCCTCACGAGCTTCGCCGAAGTGAACTCCTTCTCGAAATCCAGAATGTTCCGGATGTCGGCGCCGCGCCAACCGTAGATGGACTGGTCGTCGTCGCCGACCACGACGACGTTGCCGTGCGCGCTTCCGAGGAGCTTGACGAACTGGAACTGGGCGCGGTTCGTGTCCTGGTACTCATCGACCAGTATGAACTGAAAGCGATCACGGTACCGGGCAAGCGTGGTTTCGTCCTTCCGAAATATCTCGACCGGAAGCACGAGCAGATCATCAAAGGTCACGGCATTTGCAGCGCGGAGCGTTGGCTCCATCTGCTTGTAGACGGCCGCGGCTGCGCGCGAGACCGGGTCCATTGCCAGCGACTCGTACTCGCCTGGTGGCACCAGGGCATTCTTCGCATCGGAGATGAGCGAAGCGATGACTTTGGGACTCCATTGTTTCTGCGGTATCCCCTCTCGCTCCATGATGCGCTTCACCACGCCAAGGGTGTCGTCCTCGTCGTAGATCGTGAAGCTGGAGGTCCTGCCGACGTGCCTGGCCGAGCTGCGCAGGATGCGGGCGCCGATGGCGTGGAATGTTCCGCTCCACATGCCCTTCGGCGCGTCGCCAAGGAGGCGGGCAATGCGGTCCCTCATTTCTCCCGCAGCCTTGTTGGTGAACGTGACGGCGAGAATCCGCGTCGGGTCGACGCCGTGGTGCTCGATCAGCCGCGCAATGCGCGTCGTGAGCACACGGGTCTTTCCGGACCCCGCTCCGGCGAGGACCAGCATTGGCCCCTCGAAGTGAAGCACCGCTTCCCGTTGCGCCGGGTTGAGTCCGGCCAATGGCTCGGCGCGCTCGGCGGTAGCGACGTTCGTCGATTCAGTCATCATCTCAAGATACCGTCACCGGCGGTGTCGCTCCAAGTGGTTGCGCAAGACTCAGGAACTGCAACTGAACGAGTCTGGCTACCGGGGCACGTAGAGGGAATCCAAGTTTGTGCGTTTCCAGTTTGCCCGTTGGCCGGTTTGTCCGTGGCTATCCCCCGCCGAGAACCATATCGAACGTCGCTCCCTTGTCCGACGGCACGAGGATAAGCTCGCCACCGTGGCTGTCGCGCACGATTCGGCGCGCGAGCGACAGTCCGATTCCCCAGCCTTTCTCCTTCGTTGAGAACCCGGGGTCGAAGATCTGGTGCCGGATCTCTCGCGGGATTCCCGGACCGTCGTCGGAGACGCGAACTCGCACCCGACCTTCGGGAAGCGCCTCGGCGGAGATCTCGACTTTGCCGTCGCGGCCGGCCAGTGCGTCGATCGCGTTCTTGGCTAATGACTCCAGCGCCCACTCGATCAGCACCGGATCCCCCTGGATGACGAGGTCGCCCTGATGGGAGGACGTGACAGTCACTCGCTGAGCGAGTGTTGGGACTCGTGCCCGGAAGTAAGTGGCGACATGATCGACGAGGCTGCCCAGGTCAACGGCTTCCTGCCGGGGCGGGCGTCCGATGCGCTCGAATCTGTGCGCGACACGCTTGAGTCGCTCGAGATCCGCCTCCATGTGATCGAGCGCGGCCGACGTCATCGCCTCCGGCTCGGATTCGCGCAACAACTCGATCCACCCGCTGATGCTCGACAGAGGAGTACCGAGCTGGTGCGCGGACTCGCGCGCCATTCCCGCCCAGATCTGTTCGCGGTCAGCGCGACCACGCGTGCGCAATGCATATGCGCCGGCGAGCAGCACCATTCCGATCAGAATCGACTGCAGCACCGGAATGAGTATGAGGCCACGAACGAGAGGAGTGTTGCCGTAATGGACCGCCCCGACGCCCGGCTCGACAATCGGAGCGTTCTGGCGATCGAGCTCCGCTACGTAATCGCGCGTCTGCTTCGCAGTGACGGAAGCGGTGAACGGCAGATTCGCCTTATCCGTCGGCCTTCCCTGCTCGTCGGTGAGAATCATCGGAACGCCGGACTCGCGGATATGTCTCGAGAGGTCCAGCAGCGCCGCATTCGCGGCGTCAGGATTGGGATCGGTCAGGCCGTTGTACACTCGCGCATACATCAGCCCGACTCGCGAAGCCTCGCGCCGCAATTCCCTCACGACTCCGCGCGTATAGATCACGTACCACGTAAGTAGTGCGAGAACGCCGATTGTGATGAGCGTTACCGGAGCGAGCCGGCGCATTGCTTAAGCGAGGCGCTCGGCGCCGAGATAGGTGCTGAGCGCAGTGGGGACGAGCACGCTCCCATCCTCCTGCTGATGATGCTCCAGAATCGAGGCGATGACGCGCGGAAACGCCAGCCCCGATCCATTCAGTGTGTGAACGAAACGCGGCTTCCCGCCTTCGGCGGGCTTGTACCGGATGTTGGCGCGGCGAGCCTGGAAGTCGGTGAAGTTGCTGCACGACGAAACCTCGAGCCACTTCCCCACTCCCGGAGCGTAAACCTCGAGGTCGTATGTATGAGCGCTCGCAAATCCGGTATCACCGGATGCCAGACGCACTACACGATACGGGAGCTCCAGCAGCTTGAGGATCTTCTCGGCGTGGTTGGTCAGAAGCTCGTGTTCCCGCGCGGACGTTTCCGGAGTGACGTATCGGACGAGCTCGACCTTGTCGAACTCGTGAACGCGCAGGAGTCCGCGGGTGTCCTTGCCGGCGGCTCCGGCCTCGCGCCTGAAACAGGCTGAATACGCGGCAAATCCCTTGGGCAATTCGGACTCGGGAAGGACTTCATCCCGATAGAGATTCGTGACGGGTACCTCCGCCGTCGGAATGAGGAACGCGTCCTCATCCCTCAAGGCGTACATGTCCTCCTCGAACTTCGGCAGCTGGGCGGTGCCAGTCATGCTCGCGCGATTGACGACGACCGGTACCCACGTCTCCTCGTACCCATTCTCGCGGGTGTGCACGTCGAGCATGAGGTTCATCAGCGAGCGCACGAGGCGGGCTCCCGCTCGCCGAAAAACTATAAATCCAGAGCCGCTGATCTTTGCGCCCCGCTCGAAGTCGATCAGCCCGAGCTTCGCCCCAACTTCCCAGTGCGGGGTGACTCGGTCGCCCTCGCGGGGCGAGCCCCAGCTCCTTACGACGACATTGTTCTCTTCTCCCCCGGAAGGTACTTCATCGAGCGTGATGTTGGGGAGCTCGAGCAGGATCGCCGAAAGGTCTGCCTCGGTCGTTGCCAGCTCGCGGTCAAGGCGAGCAATCTCGTCGCCCAGCGCGCGCGACTGTTGCTGCAGGTCGTCCGCGGACTCACCTGCCCGCTTATGCTCCCCTACCTGCTGACTGACGGCATTTCGCGCCGCCTTCCGCTCTTCGACGGCCTGAATTGTTTCGCGCCGCGATTTGTCCAGAGCGATTGCCCGATCGAGGGTCGGCGAGAGCGAATCGAGAGCCCCGCGGCGACGCAGGCCGGCGCGAAGTGCGTCGATGTTCTCGCGCACCATCCTCAGGTCGTGCACGACTCAGTTCGTTGGTACGCCAGTCGCGAACGATCGGAACCCGCAGTTCGGATCGAGGCCAAGTTTCAAGTAGATGGTCCGGGAGGCGAGGCTGACGCTGTCGACTGCGATCTTCGAGTACAGATAAGGATTCAGCGCGAACTGGCAGACATCCTGCGAAATGTTGTGCTGTGACCGAACGACCAGTGTCTCCCCGGGACTCACCACGAACGCTGAGTCGAGCTCGTAACCTGTCGCCGGAGCCTCGAGAACGGTCTCGAATGGTGTGCCGAATTTCAGCAGGCCCACCGGGCGCGAGCCTGGTGAGGGAATCACGAGCTTGACGGGATAGACAATTGCGTTGCCGTCAGTGTCGATATCGAAAGCGACGTCGAACGCGGGGAATCCATTCAGGAATACATTCACCGGTACAGCCTGCCCCACCAGGAGCGAGAGACCACTTGGATAGGAAGGTGGTGTTCCGGACAGCGCGAACACGTAGAGGGTATCGACGGATGTTGCCGCGGACGCCTTGAGACTTGTAGGGTCTCCGCAGGCGTTCAGAACTACCACGACACACATCGTCGCGAGGAGGGCGAGACGAGCTTTCATGCAGATAATGAGACAGATGAGAGAACGGAGGGGTTGCTTCACGATAATACCCCGTAACTTATGACAGTTCAAGCGATTGCTCCGCTTGACTTCACTCTTTCAGCTTCCTAGCTTCGCAACTTCTTCACCCCTCAATGCCCAACATCAGAGATTTCACGAGCGCGCTGCGCCAGCGTCCCGGAGTTGATGCCGTTCTCGTGCTGGGAAAAGACGGACTTCTCATCGAGGGGTTTGCGGCACCAGGCCTGAACAACGAGGACCTGGCTGCGCGCGTACCCGCACTCGTCTCTGAAGCGGAGAGCCTCGGAATCGCGACAATGCAGGGTTCCCTCAACACCGCGATCCTCGAGCACCAGAAAGGCTACGCAATAGTAGCTGCCCTCGCCGATGAAACTCTGCTGCTGGTGCTCCTCCGTCCGTCCGCTGACCTTGGCGGGCTGCTGTTCGACGTGCGCCGGTATCGCGGCAACATCGCCGCGCTAATCTGACCATGACGGAATCAACTACGCGTCTCTGCCACATACTCGTCGCGGATGACGAGCCTCACATCGGGCGCATCATCAAGATGAAGCTGGAGCAGGGGCCATTCCGAGTGAGCCTGGCGTACGACGGACAGGAGGCGCTCGATTTCGTCAACAGCGGTGAGCAACTCGACCTCGTGCTGCTCGATCTGATGATGCCGAAGTTGAGTGGGCTCGATGTGCTGAAACGCATCCGGGAGCAGGAGAAGTTCAAATCGCTTCCCTGCATCATTCTCACGGCCGGCGGCGAGGCCAAGCACGAGCGGGATGCCCTGGCACTTGGCGCGACCCAGTTTCTCACCAAGCCGTTCAGTCCCAAAAAACTTTACGCGCTCGTCGCGCGTCTCACTGGAGCGCCTGACGAAGCGGGAATAATCAGCGAGTGAGCCGATGGGCTGTCGTTCTCGCGGGCGGCGTCGGCTCGCGATTCTGGCCGCTCAGCACGCCCGAGCGCCCCAAGCAGCTGCTGCCGCTCGTGACCGACAAACCGCTGCTGTACGATACGGTGCAGCGCTTGAGCACGATCGTGGATCCGGCTCATACGCTGATTCTTACCAGCGTCAGCCTCATAAAGCCGATTCGCAAGCTGCTCGGCAACATTCCCCGGGAGAACATCCTCGCCGAGCCGCAGCCAGTCGGGACCGCGGCGGCGCTGACGTGGGCGGCGCTTTCGATCGCGCAACGCGATGGTGAAGAGGCGACGATGCTCTGCGTTCACGCCGACTGGGCGATCGGTGACGACGTGGTATTCAGAGAGACGCTGCTTCGCGCCGAGGAGGTCGCCATCGAGACGCATTCGCTCGTGACCGTCGGCATAGTCCCCACGCGCCCCGACCCCGGGTTCGGCTACATACAGCCTTCCGAAAGCGACACGGGTCGTCCTTCGCGCGTCAAGCGCTTCGTCGAGAAGCCCGATCGAGCGAAAGCAGAAGAAATGCGCAACAACGGATATCTCTGGAATTCCGGAATTTTCGTCTGGCGAGTCGGGGATTTCCTGAACGAGGTAGACGAACACACACCGGAGCTCGCGGCGGCGCTCCGTGAGGGGCGGACGGGCGACCCGGAGGCCAGTCGGTTTTTCGGCAGTGTCGTGATGCCCGTTTCGGTGGACGTCGGAGTCCTCGAGCGTACGAACAAAGTCGTGGTAGTGCCCGGTGATTTTGGGTGGGACGATATTGGTACCTGGGCCGCGCTCAGTCGGGTGCGCAGCAAGGACGAGTTCGGCAACGTCACCAGCGGAGACTCGCACCTGCTGGACTGCGCCGACAATGTGGTTCACGCGGACTCCGGTATGGTGGTGATGTACGGGGTGAACGATCTTGTGGTGGTGACGCGGAACGGGCTAACACTGGTGACGACCACCGAACGGGCCTCGGATTTGAAGAGACTGGTGGACTCTCTCTCGGTCAGCAGTCCGGAGAAACTATGAGCGCTCTCTATTTCTACGACGATGTTCGCGCGCGACAATTCGAGCCGTTCGCTCTGACGCGGCCCGGCTCGGAGTTGCGCGCCGGCACGTCGCTGATTCGCAAGCGCTGGGAGCGGGCGACATCGATGGAAAGCGCGGGTTTCATCAGCTCACCGCATCTTGCGCACTTCGAGGAAGGCAAGGCGCCGCCCGCGGTAGCGCCGAAATCGGAGATACCGGCCGGGTCGATCGTCATCAACACCCGCTGCGTGATTCCGCTCGATCTCGCGCTCGACCGATTCGATCTGCTCATGTGCGAGGGCGCGGCGTGCGCGGTGCGTCTTGCCCGATCTTTGCCCGCGTCGCACTTCGCCGACGGATCGATCGATCTCGGCGCCATTCAGACCAGCCTCGGAGGACGCAAGATCAGCGGACGCTGGATCACTGAGGTTTGGGACTTCATCTCCACGCTGCCCGAGCAGCTGGCGGAGGATATTCCTCACCGCGCGAAGACGCTCGAGGCGACCGAACTGAGCGACGCGACCGTGTTGGGTGAGGGAGTATTCATAGAGGAAGGCGCCCGGATAGGGCCGCAGGTGGTGATGGACGCGACGGCCGGACCAATACTGATTCGGAAGGGCGCCGTCGTCTCAGCATTCACGCACCTTCTCGGACCCGTCGCCGTCGGGCGCGACTCGCAGATACTCGGAGATCGCGTCTCAGCTTCATCCATCGGCGACCACTGCAAGGTCCGCGGTGAGATGAGCAACTCGATCATGCTCGGCCACAGCAACAAGGGACACCAGGGATTCGTCGGCCATTCCTACATGGGACGCTGGGTCAACCTTGGCGCGCTCACTACGACCAGCAATCTCAAGAACACCTACGGTCCGGTTCAGCTCTGGACGCCGACCGGAATAAGAAGCACGGGCCAGCAATTCCTCGGCACGCTCTTCGGTGATCACGCCAAAACCGGAATCGGAACGATGCTTGGCACCGGCACGGTGATAGGGGCGGGCGCGAATATCTTCGGTGCCGCTACTCCCCCCAAGGTCGTGCCGCCATTCGCGTGGGGGAGTGCGGAACCCTACGATACCTACGACGTCACTAGATTTCTGGTCGTGGCGGAGCGTGCGATGGCGCGCAGGCACGTTGAGCTTGGAGACAAGGCGCGGAAGCAGCTGGCCGAAGCGCACAAGAATCGTTGGAGCAGCGGATGAATCTGTGGGTTCTGGGAAGTGGAAGCAGCGGCAATGCCGTCCTCGTCGAGACGGCGCATTCGCGCATTCTCGTGGATGCCGGTTTTGCTCCGCGCGTTCTGAAACACCGACTCGCTGTCGCGGGTGTAGCGCCGGAATCAATCGAAGCCGTCGTGGTGACCCACGAGCACACCGATCACATGAAGGGAGTCGCGGCGGCAGCGCGAAAGTGGGGGTGGACGATCGTGTCCACGGCCGGAACGCGGATGATGTGCCCTCACTGGGCGGGCCTCAACATGATTCTTACTCCGCGCAAGAGCACGGTCGTGGTCGGGGATTTCTATCTCGAGACGGTTCCGGTCTCGCACGACGCCAACGAGCCGATTGCCGTGATCGTGACGTCGCTGGTGGAGGGCGTGAGGGCCGGGATCATTTACGACCTCGGCCATGTCACGGAGACCGTCTCGAAGGCGCTGGACAAGCTGGACATCCTCGTGCTCGAGGCCAATCACGACGAAGCGATGCTGCGCGCCGGCCCCTATCCGCCGTCGGTGCAGAGACGCATCAGCGGAAACTCCGGGCATCTGAGCAACCGTGTGGCGGCTCAAACTGCGAGTCAGAGCATCCATGTTGGATTGAACAACATCGTGCTCGCCCACCTGAGCGAGAACTGCAACACCCCGCGAACGGCGCTCAACACCGTCGGTGACGCGCTTCGTCGCGCGAGATTCAAGGGGCGGCTCACCGCCGCCTCACAGAGCAAAGTGGTGGGGCCGTTCTGCGCCGGCACGAGTCCCGGCGGCGTCGTTAGCGCGCCGGTCCAACTGGCGCTGGGGATCTAGCTCAGGGCTTCCGGCGAGTGTTGCCCGCGTAGATCGCAAACAGCAGCGCCGCGCCAAGCAGAATTCCCAGTATCCACGGAAGAGTCATCGTCGAGTCTCCTTAACGTCCTTCGATGTCGCGGTCGCCCGGGATTTTCCGCTCCGCCCTGCCCTCGCCCGGATGCGCTTGCGCTTCGTGGAAGCGCTCACCCTTCAGCCTGATCGCGTCCACGAACCTTTCATATTCGGTATCAGACAGCTCGTCGGCGATTGCGGGTACGAGACCTTTCACCAGCGTGATCCGCTCTGCGAGCGTAAGCTCGTTCACCGCAGTGACGAGCTTGCGCAGTCTCGGGTGATTCATCCACTCGGTTTCCTTGCTCGTGGTCATCTGCCTCTCCGGGCACTGCAGGTGGGCTCATGAAGGTGCGGTGGGCTGCCGTGGCTGAAATGTACCGCTAATTGGCTGTCAACCCGATTGGTTCCCCTTTCTGGGTAGTTTTTTCGAGTCGGGGTGGAACGGCATTTGTAATAGGTAACCATCTGTAGCGACCCTTTGATTTACCCAAATGGACCTCGACTGTTAAATGATTACATATCGGAAGATTATAGGACTCCTGGCCATACTCGCCGCCCCTCTCACGGCGGGCTGCGCGTCGGCCCAGATCGGTCTGCCTCCGACCGCGATGACGGCGGGCAGAGACACTTCGGAGCAAGCGGTCGCCGCCGATGCGCCCCTTGAGCTCACGGCGAATCTCCGCGCGCGGATGATCATCGCGCGGCGCGGTGACAGCACACTCAAGACTTATGCGGTCACAGTCGGCCAGGACAACTATCCGACTCCGACGGGCACGTTCAGAATCAGGGAGATGATTTGGAATCCGAGCTGGCGTCCGCCGCCAAACTCCGCTTGGGCGAAAGGCAGATCAGCGAAGGGACCCGGTGAGCCGGGCAATCCGATGAAGGTCGTGAAAATCTTTTTCAAGGAACCGGACTACTACATTCACGGGACGGGCGACGTTGAGAGCCTTGGATCGGCGGCGTCACACGGATGCCTCAGGATGGATCCGGAAGACGTAGCCGACCTGGCGAAGCTCATCATGGAGCACGGCGGCCAGCCGCGGGAGGAAAACTGGTTCTGGCGGATCATTCACTCGCGTCGCGAAGAGAAGCCGATTTACCTCGACAATCCAGTCTGGCTGACAATCACCGACTAGGCTGATTGCCTAGGAAATTCAGAGTGAGCTAGGGCTGGGTATTGCCGGCAGGAGTTGCGGCCATGTAGCGCTGGTAGATGACTCCGGCGGCCGCTCCCGCGATGATTTTCAGGATTGACGCCCAGATGTAACTCGCGGGAACGGTCTGATGCCCCGCTATCGACCCCGCAACCGATAGCGCGATCGCAGCGAGAGCCACGACGAGCCCGTGCGCGATGAAATTCGAGGAGATCCTGCGCATCAGGAGCCGCGCAAAGCTGAACGTGTAAAGCGCTCCGCCAAGGATCCCAATCAGCGCGCCGGCTCGCTCGCCGAATGAAGTGTAGGCATCCTCCGGTAGCCCGCGCGCAAGAACGTACTTGTAGAGCACGACCACGAAGATGATCGTGATGATCGTCGCGATCTCGGCGAGGAGGCCATAGCCGATCGCGCGGAGCCAGTGATCTCTCCGCGCGGGAATCTCCGGCGATGTCACGTCGTTACTTGACCGTGAACGGTATCACGTACTCCCTGTCGTCCCATGCCAAGCGGAGCACGCCCCCGGCAGCGCCCTGCGGTGCGACTCCGATCACGAATTGTTCGACTGGCTGCGACAGCTGGTTGGTCGTGAAGTCCACGCGGGCAAAATCCTTGTCGGCGTGATAGTTGGTCCCCCACTGCCCCGTCTCACTATTGATGATGAGCTTCGCTCCGGTCGGAGTTGGTAGCGTCCAAAGTGTGTACTTCCCGGCGGGGACCACGGTTGTACCGAATACAAGGTCCTTGTCAGTTGTGAGCTGCGTGGCCGCGTTCGCGCCGGTGCGCCAGACCTGGTTCCAGGGAACAATGTTGCCAAAGATCACGCGGCCGCGCTTCAATGGCCGGCTGTAGGCGATCCGAATGTTCGCGCTCCCGATCGTTGCCTTGACGGTATCGGGCGGCGACATCTGCCCGATTGGCCCGCCCTTGGCAGCCTCTATCGCCGCCCATCCTTTCACCACGTTGTCAAAATCCAGATTCGACACTCGCTCGGCAATCGTCTTGACCGTTGTCGCCGTCGCATTCATCCCCGTGATGCGTCCCCTAGAGTCCACTCGAGCGACCTCCGTCCAGTTTGGAAAGAAGGAGCTGGTAAACGCAACGGAATCCGCTCCGCGCCTGCGAAGAGTGATGGCGGGCACCGGACCACCGCCTGGACCGACGAGAGCATAAACGACGCTGTCTCGGCCGAGATTTGCTACGGAGAGCGACTGCTCATAGAACCCGAGGGCCGCGGGTGCCACGGAGAACGTTGGCTGCACCGATCCGTGAAAGATCTTTTGCCCCGTCATGCTCGAATCTGCTGCTCCATTGCGCTGCACTTCGAACACCGCGATGGAATCCCCGAACTTGCCGACCGCCTGCAGTAG
>Ga0210378_10001700_pt1 | contig 11441 bp, 7 predicted proteins | sample PLM1_60_b1redo_FD_155465 | JGI IMG/M metagenome (GOLD analysis project Ga0210378, IMG submission 155465) | Groundwater sediment microbial communities from an aquifer in East River, Colorado, USA - PLM1_60_b1 redo | ecosystem: Environmental > Terrestrial > Soil > Riparian zone | place: USA: East... | reverse complement strand
CCAACGGCTCCCTCGTCCGCGCCTGGAAAATCGAGCTCGCCGCCTTCGCCGCCGAAACCGGCCTGCACGTCACGGTCTGCCACCTGCCACCGGGAACCTCGAAATGGAACCGGATCGAGCACCGGCTGTTCTCCCAGATCACCATGAACTGGCGCGGCCGGCCACTGAAGACCCACCAAGTCATCGTGGACCTGGTAAGCAACACCACGACCGCGGCCGGCCTGACCGTCCACTGTGTCCTCGACACCGGCCAGTACCCCACCGGCATCAAATACACCAGCAAAGACGTCGACGCCCTACCGGTCACCCGCCACGACTTCCACCCCGACTGGAACTACACGATGCGACCCCGCGACACGCCGTAGACCACCGAACTTATTTCTTCGCGGGCCCTTAGAGGCGAGCAGGCCGGGAGCTGCCGGGTTCATCGAACGGGGCGAGCCGCAGCGCGTCGGCCGGCGCTAGTCGCACCCCAGCGCCGTGGGCGGTCTCCAACGCCGCGGCGCCCAAGTCCCGCACGAGGGCGAGGCGCAGCTCCTCGTCGGGTGGCGAGACGGGTCGCATGTGCTCGCTCGCCGAGTGGCGCGCGGCGTGCGCCGTGCCGAGGAGCACCGCCGCGCTGCGGGGGCGGCGCTGCGCGCAGAACACGGCGGCGAGGGCTTCCAGCGCCTGCACCAGCACGAACGACTGGCCGGCGAGCGCGACGGCCTCGACGCTCGCGCGCAAGAGTTCCTCGGCACGGGCCAGCTGTCGTTCTTGATGCGCCCGGCTACCGAGCACGTACAGCGCTTTACCGACGCAGCGCCTGTCGCCGAGCCGGCGCAGTGTGGGCAGACACTCCTGCATGAGCTTGGCCGCGTCCGCATGCTCGCCGCGCACCCACGCCAGCTGTCCGAAGCCGACGGTGGCATGGACCATGTCGCTCTCGCTGCCAGCTGCCTCCGCCAACGCCCGGCTCTCGGTGAGCCACCCGTGCACCTCGCCATCGGCTACGCCGGCGTAGATCGCACGTTGCGCAATGATGAACAGGGTGTTGGCCGCGTACATGTGGTCGCCGACGCTGCGGAACAACGCCACACTGTCTCGTCCCCATTGGAGTGCTTCGCTGAGCGCGCCGGACGTGCTCGCGCCTCCTTGCATCGTCACCGCGCTCTCCCACGGGTGGTCGGCGCCGAACCCGGCCAGCGCCTCCTGCAGCGCGGGCCGGACAAGCTCCGGTTGGACCCAGACCGCTGTCGTGCCGACGGCGCGTGCCGCTTTGGCTCGGGTGAGGTCGTCGAGGCCGGCCGCCAGCTGTTTTGCCTGCCGGGCGAGGTCGAACGCGACGCGCGCGTCGAAGGGGTGCAGGATCTCGGCGGCCGCGGCGAGCCCGGCGACGGCCAGCGGGGTGGCGGGCGGGTCACCGAGGGCGAGCGTTCGCTGGATCCATTCGTGCGCCTCCCGGCGCTGCCCGGTGACCTCCCAGAACCGGTGCAGCGCGGCGACCGAACGCCAAGCGGACTCGATGTCGCCGGCGTCGATGCTGTGTGCCAGCGAGGCACGCAGGTTAGGCTGCTCGGCGGCCAGCCGGTCGAGCCAGCTGCGCTGGTCCGAGGTCTGTAGCCCCTGGGCCGCGCGTTCGGCCAGGGCGGTGTAGTGGGCCGCGTGGCTGTGTCGTGCGGCGGGCTCGGCGCCGGAGGCGACCAGCCGGTCGGCGGCGTACGTGCGGATCGTCTCGAGCAGCCGGTAGCGGCTGGTGCCCCGCCCGACGGTGGAGACCAGCGACTTGTCCACCAGCCTCGGCAACAGCGTGATCACGTCTCTGCCATCGAGATCCTCAGCCCGGCACACCGAGTGGACGGCCTCGTAGTCGAAGTCGGCGGGGAACACGCCGAGCTGATCGAACAACGCCCGCTCGTCGCCGTCGAGCAGGTCGTAGCTCCAGTCGATCGCGCTGCGCAGGGTTCGGTGTCGCGGCAGAGCGGTGCGCGCTCCGGCGGAGAGCAGCTCGAACCGCTGGTCGAGGTGCTGCACGAGCTCAACCGGCCCGAAGGTGCGGCTCCGGGACGCGGCGAGCTCGATGGCCAGTGGTAGCCCGTCGAGCCGCTGGCACAGCGCTGCGACGGCCGGGGCGATGGCGTCGGTGAGCGTGAAACCGGGTGACGCGGTGGTGGCACGGTCGACGAACAGGCGTACGGCGTCGTAGTTACCGACGCTGTCGGCGTCGGTGCAGGCGTGCGGGGTGGGCACGGGCAGCGTCGGCACCGGGTAGGTGACCTCGCCGGGTACGCCGAGCGGTTCGCGGCTGGTGGCAAGGACCCGCGGCTGGCCGCCGGCGCCGAGCAGGTCGGCGACGATCTCGGCGACTTCGGCAACAACGTGCTCACAGTTGTCGATAAGCAGCAGGCAGGCCATCCCGGCGGCCACCTCACGCAGGATGTCGGGTAGCGACCATCCAGGGTCCGGTACGACCCCCAAGGCCCGCGCAAGCGCGTCGCCGACCAGCTCCGGCTGCACCGGAGCAAGATCGACAAGCCGGATCCCGTCCGCGAACCGGTCAGGGTGGACGGCGGCGACGCGCAGCGCGAGCCGGGTCTTGCCCACCCCGGCCGGGCCGACGAGGGTGACCAGGCGATGGGCCTCGAGCAGCGCGATCAGTTCGGCCGTCTCGCTCTCTCGGCCGATGAGGCTGGTGAGGGCTGCGGGGATGGTGCCAACGGGGGCCGTGCGACGCAGTTTCACACCCGTCTCGGCCAGCGCCGCCCGGTCCGTGGCGCCGAGCTTACGCAGCAGCGCCGCGATGTGGCTCTCCACGGTGCGCACGGACAGGTGGAGCCGTTCGGCGATCTCGCGGTTACGTAGTCGCTCGGCGACCGCCCGGAGAACCTCCGCCTCCCGGTCGGTGACGCCTGCGCGCGCAAGCCGGTCGCCCCGGCCGTCCCCGTCGCGTGTCATGCACGCATTGTGCTTCGGCATCGGCGCTCAGCGGTACGGACGGCGGCATCCGTACAAAGATCCGTGCCCAGCACGGATGAGCTACCGCACCCGGACGGCGACGCTGGTCGCATGAACAGAGCCAGCTACGACGAAACGATGTGACCATGTACGAGATCGGTTTTCTCGGCGTCCCCGACGCAACCGCCGAAGTCCAGCGCATGTTCGACGAGGACGCCGCCGAGCTGGGCTACGTGATGAACGTCTCGCGCCTGTGGGCCTACCAGCCTGCGACCGCGACCGGTCTGTTCACGCTGCTGGCGCAGGTGAACTCGGCAGATCGCCTCAGCCTGCGTCAGCGCTCGATCCTCGTCACCGCGTGCGCGTCGGCATTCGGCGACTCCTACTGCTCGCTGGCATGGGGAAGCAAGCTGGCCAAGGCGAGCGACCCGCAGACCGCCGCCCGGGTGTTGGTGGGCGTCGACGACGGCCTGAGCGCCAGCGAGCGGGCCATGGCCGCGTGGGCCCGCAAGGTGGCGCTCGACCCGAACGCCACCACCGCGGCGGACGTGCAGGAGTTGCGCGACGCCGGGTTCACCGACTCGCAGATCTTCACGATCACCGTGTTCGTGGCGCTGCGGCTGGCGTTCTCGACGGTCAATGACGCCCTCGGCTTGCGCCCGGACTCCGCCCTTCGCTCCACCGCGCCGGCGATGTTACGCGATGCGGTCACGTTCGGTCGTCCGATCGAAGACGTGGCGTAGTCGTGGACCACGCCACGGTAGCGGCCACCACGGCCGCGGTGACCGATGCTGACCGCCGCTACGCGCGGCAGCTCGCCGCCGATTCGATCGCCCGCGGTGACGCCACCGGCTGGTTCGAGAGGCTGTATGCGGCCGCCGAGCAGGGCACCGCCACCGTGCCGTGGGCGGACCTCGCTCCCAACCCACGCTTGGTCTCGGCGCTGGCCGGTCTCCCCGGGGGCGGGCGCGCACTCGTGGTCGGCTGCGGTCTGGGCGACGATGCCGAACACGTCGCCTCGCTGGGCTTCACCACCGTGGCCTTCGACGTGTCGCCGACCGCGATCGCGGCCGCGCGGCGGCGCTTTCCCCGCTCCACGGTGGAGTACGTGACCGCCGATCTGCTGTCCCCGCCGCGGGCCTGGGCCGGCGCGTTCGATCTCGTCGTCGAGGTGTTCACGCTGCAGGTGCTTACCGGCGCGGCGCGGCGTACCGCCGTCGCCCAGCTCGCCCGGCTGGTCGCGCCCGGCGGCCGGCTGCTGGTCATCGCGCGGGCGCGCGACGAGCACGAGGATCCGGGCGAGCTGCCGTGGCCACTCACCCGAGCCGAGATCGAGTCGTTCCATGAATACGGGTTGGCCAGGCAATCCATTGTGGACTTTCTCGACGACGAGGGCCGCGGGCCGGTCCGCCGCTGGCGAGTGTGGTTTACCGCTCCGCGTTCCGCCTGACCTCCTCCCCAAACGCCGACCAGCAGACCCGGAGTCCCTCACCATGCCCACCCACCGCCACCGCCATGACGTCGCCGTGGTCGGCGCCCGAGCCGCCGGTGCGGCCACCGCGCTGCTGCTGGCCCGCCTCGGACACGACGTGGTCCTGGTCGACCGGACCACGTTCCCGGCCGACACCGTCTCCACCCACCAGATCGCCCGCCCGGGTGTGGTCCAGCTGCACCGCTGGGGGCTGCTGCCGGCCGTGCTGGCCAGCGGAGCACCCGCCATCCGTCAGGTCACCTTCACCGCCGCGGGCGAGTCGGTCACCCGGGAGGTGAAGCACAAGGCAGGGGTGGACCTCCTGGTCGCGCCGCGCCGCTACCTCCTGGACACCATCGTGGCCGAGGCCGCCGCCCAGGCGGGCGTCCACATGCGACTGGGCGGCACGGTCACCGGCGTCCGCCTGGACGACGCCGGCCGGGCCGTAGGGGTGTACGGCCGCGACCGCACCGGCGCCCCGATCCAGATCGACGCCCGGTTCGTGGTCGGCGCGGACGGGCTGGGCTCGACCGTGGCGCGCTCGGTAGGGGCCGAGGTGATCGAGTACCGCGGCGACAACGGGGCCGTCCAGTACGTGTACTTCGGCGGGATCCCATGGCACGGCATCGAACTGGTCGTCGCCGACCGCGCACTGGCCGGAGTGTTCCCCACCCACCATGGTCAGGCGTGCGTCTGGGTCGCCACCCCATCCGTGGACGCCCGCGCGGCCCGCCGCCGGGCCGCCTCCCGCACCGAGGCGTTCACCACCCAGCTGCGGCTCGCCGCCCCCGAACTGGCCGCCCGGCTGCGCACCGGACAGCGCACATCGTCGGTTACCGGCATGCTGCGCCTGCCCAACCAGCTGCGCAGAGCCCACGGCCCCGGCTGGGCCCTGGTCGGCGACGCCGGCTACCACCGCGACGCGGTCACCGGCTACGGCCTCAGCGACGCCTACCGGGACGCCGAACTGCTCGCCGTCGCCCTGCACGAAGCGCTGTGCGGCCAGGCCGACGAGGGCACCGCCCTGACCGGCTACCAACACCGGCGCGACAACGCCCTGCGCGAGGTCTTCGAGCTGACCTGCGCGCTGGCCGCCTACCCGTCCGTACCCGACTTCGTCGAGCTGCAGAAGCAGCTCAGCAAGGCCATCGACGTCGAGGCGGCCGAGCTGGCCGCCAACCCGGTTCCGGGCGAGCCCGCGCTCGCCTGCGCCTGACCGGTGATGGCCCGCTTGCGGGTCATCACCGGGCTATCTCCCGCCGGTATTGACCGCCCCGCGGTCAATACCGGGCTATCTCTCCCGCACCCCCACCACACCCGAAGGAGAACCGACATGACCGCCACGCTCAACGACTCGACCCGCAACGGCGTCGACACCGCCACCCTCTTCGCCACCCTGAACGCGGTCAAGGCCGCGCCCGAGGCGGCGAGGTTCCAGTTCCGCGCCGGCAACGAGTGGATCAGCGGCACCCACAGCCGCGGCACCATCCACGGCTTCTACGGCGTCGGCGAGGAGCGCACCCACGAACGCACCTTCCACTTCGACGCCGACCACCCCGCCGTCCTGGTCGGCCGCGACAACGGCCCCACCCCGGTGGAGTACCTGCTGCACGCGCTCGCCGCATGCCTCACCGCCGGCCTGGCCAACATCGCCGCCGCCCGCAAGATCCGGCTCACCGAGGTCCGCTCCACCGTGTCCGGCGACATCGACCTCAACGGCATCCTCGGGCTGAACCCCGTCGTTCGCAACGGCTACCAGAACATCACCGTCCGGCTCACCGTCAAGGGCGACGCCCCGGCCGAGAAGCTGCGCGAGCTCGTCGAACAGTCCCGGGCCCGCTCGGCCGTGTACGACGTCATCACCAACCAGGTGCCGGTCACCATCGACATCGACGCCGACTGACCGCATCTCGCATGGCCTCGACCGTACGGTTCGTCGCGGCCGTCGCGTTCGAACGGCGCCAACGTAGCCGACCCTGCGGCCGAGGCCGACGCCGACACGCCCGGTTCGAGCGGGAGACCCACATCCAGCGATGGCAGCACGCGGCAATCGGCCTGTGGCGCCGGGTCAGGTCCTCGCCGCCGGCGAAGATCGTGTCCACAGCCGCGTGCACCGCCCACTACCTGCAGCACACGGAGCCGCCCAGCGGCGCGAGCCGCCCGGAAAGAGGATCCGATGACAACGACGTCCCACCTCGACACCGCCGACCTGGTCCGCCAGGTGAAAGCGCTCTACCGGCGAGTCGCGCTGGATCCGCACGCCTCCTACCACTTCCCGCTCGGCCGCCCGCTTGCCGAGCAGCTCGGCTACCCGGCCGACCTGCTCGACCGCATCCCGGCCGAGGCGCTCGCCTCGTTCGCCGGCGTCGGGTACGCCCTCGACCTCGCCAGCCTGACTCCAGGCGACCGGGTACTCGACCTCGGCAGCGGCTCCGGCACCGACTCATTCGCTGCAGCCCTGCTGGTCGGGCCCACCGGCAGGGTCACCGGCATCGACATGACCGACGAACAGCGTGCCATGGCCGACCGGCTCCGCGCCGACGCCGACCACATCCGGTTCGTCCCCAGCCACCTGGAAGATCTCCCGGTACCCGACGCGTCGGTGGACGTGATCATCTCCAACGGCGTCATCAACCTATGCCCGGACAAGGCAAGCGTCTTCCGCGAGGTCGTCCGCGTCCTCAGGCCGGGCGGCCGGCTGGCCATCGCCGACATCGTCGCCACCCAGCCCCTGCCCGAATCGGTCACCTGCAACGCCGACCTGTGGGCCGCCTGCATCGGCGGCGCCGCCGCCGAAGTCGACTACCGCGCCACGACCGACGCCGCCGGCCTGAAACTGCACACGTTCCGGGACGTCCCCGACTACCAGTTCCTCACCGACCAGGCACGCAACGCCGGCATCACATACGGCGTACGTGCCATCACACTCGCAGCCAACCGACCGTAGCAGGCGGGCAGACGGCATCGTTCCGCCTCGGTCTCGGTCGGCTCGGCGGGGGTGGCCGCAGGACGCGTCGAGCACGTCGTCGACGGCGGCGGCATCCCCCGGCCGGGAGCCGAGGTCGTCAGAGAAGCCGCGGCGGGCTCGCTGGTCGGACCGCTCGGTGCGTAGGAGGTCAGCCATCTGCCTGCCCAGTCGGTCGGCGTCGCCCGGCGGCTTGCCCTGGCGCAGCCGGGCCGGCAACTGGTCGAGTGCCAGGTCCCGCCACGGCACGGCTGCAACTGGGTACGGTCAGCGAGCCCGGCGGACCTAATTTCCTGTCTCAGGCAACCTGGTAATGTCTAACGCGTTTCGGCGCGAAGCGGCGATGCCGCCGACATTGGGGCCGCCGGCGTTTAACTGAGGCGCTATTCGAAAGGAGGCGGAACCGGTGAACAAGCCGAAAAGCCGGCTCATGCATGGGTATTGGCGACCCGGGCGCGTTACCGTCTTCGTCGTGGCGATCGTCGCGACCGCCGCGCTGGCGGCCGGTGGGCGGGCGGCTGGCGCTGGTGGGGGTGAGCAGGCTGCGCCCGCGCCGTTCACACGGCTCGACGTGACGTCGACGAGCCTCGGCGGCGGGTTCCGGCCGGCGTCGCTCGCAGGCGACCGACACGCCACGGTCATCCTGCAACTCAAGGGTGCCTCTGTGGGGCAGCGGGCAGCCGAAGCGCGCAAGCACGGCAGGCAACTGTCGACGGCCCTGAAGGCGTCGATCCGCGCCGAGATCAAGGGCAGCCAGCGGGCAGTGGAACGCCGAGTCCAGGCGCTCGGCGGCCAGGTCCAGTTCGATTACCAGGACGCGTACAACGGGGTCGCCGCGCGGATCGCCCTCAAGGATCTCGCCGTGGTCAGCCGACTACCGGGCGTCGTCGCTGTGCATCCGAGCCGGACGGTGCAGCGTGACAACACCGTCGGCGTGCAGTACATCGGCGGTAACGCAGCCTGGGCCGACACCGGCTTGACAGGCAAGGGCGTCAAGGTCGGCGTGATCGACACCGGCGTGGACTACTACCACGCCAACTTCGGGGGGACGGACGGCGCGGCGAAGTTCGCCGCCGACAACAGCACGATCATCGAGCCGGGGTCCTTCCCGACCGCCAAGGTTGCTGGCGGGACCGACTTCGTCGGCGACGCCTACGATTCCAGCTCGGACGATCCGGCGGTCAACACACCGAAGCCGGACCCGGACCCGAGGGACTGCAACGGTCACGGCTCGCACACGGCCGGAACGGCCGCCGGCTTCGGCGTCCTCGACGACGGCGCCACCTACCCCGGCCCGTACGACGGGACGACCTACACTCACGCCTTCCGGGTCGGCCCGGGGGTCGCTCCGGAGGCAACGGTCTACGCCTACCGCGTGTTCGGCTGCGAGGGCTCGGCGACCGACGCCGTGGTCGTCGCGGCGCTGGACCGGGCGCTGGCCGACGGCGTGGACGTGGTGAACATGTCGCTCGGGTCGCCGTTCGGTCGGGCCGACGCGCCGGACTCGGTCGCCTCGGACACCCTCGCCGAGAACGGCGTCGTCATCGTCGCGTCGGCCGGGAACAGCGGCTCCGGCGCCTACATCGACGGGTCGCCAGCGGCTGCGACGCGGGCGCTGTCGGTGGCCGCGCTCGACGCGTCAAGCCCGACGTTCCCCGGCGCCAACCTCGCACTCAGCACCGGTCAGACGGTCTCGGCGCAGTTGTCCAACGGTCCGTTCCAGACTGATGCGGGTGCGTCGCTGCCGAGCGGCTCGCTGGCGGTCGCCGTGCTGCGCGACAGCTACCCGGACGGACCGGTCTCGCCCGGCTGCGACGCCGCGGACTTCGCCGGCTACCCGGGCGGAGTCACCGGCAAGCTGGTCGTGGTGGTCCGGGGCGTGTGCGCCCGGGTGCACAAGGCCATCCTCGGTCAGAAGGCAGGCGCGGCCGCGGTCGCCATGATCGACACGACTGCCGGCTTCCCGCCGTTCGAGGGCCAGGTGACCTCTGATCCCGACACCGGGGAGCGGTTCACCCTCACCATCCCGTTCTTCGGGATCCGCGGGGTGCTCGGGCCGAGCCCGACCGACGACCCGGACAAGCTGGTCGCGGCGGACGGCGGCAGGTCGAGCTTCACGGCTGCCGCGGTCACGAATCCCGGCTACCAGCGCGCCGCGTCGTTCACCTCAGGCGGCCCGCGCAACCCGGACAGCGGGCTCAAGCCGGAGGTCATCGCCCCCGGGGTGAGCATCAAGTCGACCGCCGTCGGGACGGGCAACGAAGGCACGCGGATGTCCGGTACGTCGATGGCGGCGCCGCACACCGCCGGCCTGGCCGCGCTCGTCACGCAGGCGCACCCGGCCTGGTCGACCGAAGCGATCAAGGCCGCGATCGTCGGGACCGCCGACGCCGGGCCGAGCAAGATCCAGGGGTACAACCTCCGCACGGCCGGCGCTGGCGTGATCTCGGCACGGCGGGCGGTCGACACCGTGGGGTACGCCACCACCAGTGGCGGCAGCGACACGCTGTCGTTCGGCTACCAGCCGGTCGGGGCCGCGTCCACCCAGACGCTGCCGGTCACGCTGCACAACACCAGCGCCGCGGATATCTCGTACAGCCTGTCGGTCGAGGCCAACCTGGGCCAGCTCGGCACGGCGATCACGGTGCCTAGCCAGGTGACGGTTCCAGCCGGCGGCACGGCGACCTTCGACGTCACCGCGTCCCTGACGGCCGCCGCGGCGGCGGCACTGCCGCCCGCGATCGCGTCGAACTTCGGCGCGCTCAACACGGTCAAGGGAGCGATCGTCGCGACTCCGACGGGCAGCGGCCCCGGCATCTACCCGCTGCGGGTGCCGTACCTTCTCGCGCCGCGTGGGCTGTCGAACGTGACCGCGGGCCCGAAGAGCCCGTACACCGGCTCGGGCGGCACCGGGACCGCGACCGTGCCGCTGTCCAACAGCGGCGTGCACGCCGGCATCGCCGACGTCTACGCGTGGGGGATCCGCGACGCCAACGACACGACCGGCAGCGAAGACTCGCTCGACGTCCGAGACGTCGGCGTCCAGGTGCAGCCGCGGGAATTCCTTTGCGGCAGCACGCCGGCCGGCGCCTGCGGGACGGCGAACGACCGCTCGCTCGTGTTCGCCGTCAACATGTACGGCCGCTGGTCCAACCCGGCGGTGAACGAGATCGACGTGCCGATCGACCTGCAGAGCGACGGCCGGCCGGACTTCTTCGTGGTCGGCGTCGACCTGGGCGCCGTGCTGACCGGAGATTTCAACGGGCAGTTCGCCTCGTTCATCTTCACCGCCGCCGGCACCCTGGTCGACGCGTGGGTCGCGGCCGCGCCGATGAACGGATCCACCATGCTGCTGCCGGCCCTGGCCAGTGAGATCGGGCTCAACCCCGCGGTGAACTCGACGAAGTTCAACTACGCGGTCGCCAGCTTCTCGATCGCCCCAGCAGGGCTGGTCGACCTCACCTCCGCCGGGACGTTCCGCTCGCACCAGCCACCGGTGTCCACCGGTCAGCAGGTCACCTTGAACCCGGGCCAAACCGGCTCGGTGACCGTCTCGGTCGACCGCGGCAAGCTCGCCAGCGCGCGACAACTCGGCTGGCTCATCGCCGCGCTCGACGACCCGAACGGTGCCGCCCAGGCCGACGAGATCCCCATCGGTCCACCCGGTCCGTAGGACCGCGGCCGCAAGCGCCGCGTTACGCGAGGCCCCGGCGATTGCCGGGGCCTCGCGCATTCGACCGGGCGCCCAGAGCCCCAACCGTCCGCGTGCATCGCACGCGCCAAGGGTCGGGCAGCCGACGGCCAGGGCCACCGCGAACGCGGCCCCCTCGCACGGGGTGAAGTTCAGCGGCGGCAGGCTCATCGCGACATCCGGTGCATAGCCGCCCCGGCGACCGTGGCAGCCGAGATCGGCACACCGGCCCGCAGGAGCGCGGTGAGCTCACCCGAGCGCTTCTGTCGCGACTCTCCCACGCCGGTACGACGACACCGTATCGGCGTTTGCCGCCGCGGCGCCGCGCGTCCCGCTTCGCCGCGGCGTGTGCACCACCGACGGCGAGGTAGCCGCCGATG
>Ga0210378_10001699_pt1 | contig 11444 bp, 10 predicted proteins | sample PLM1_60_b1redo_FD_155465 | JGI IMG/M metagenome (GOLD analysis project Ga0210378, IMG submission 155465) | Groundwater sediment microbial communities from an aquifer in East River, Colorado, USA - PLM1_60_b1 redo | ecosystem: Environmental > Terrestrial > Soil > Riparian zone | place: USA: East... | reverse complement strand
CGCCGTCCGCCACCTCGGGGTGACCCACGTCGACATGCCGCTCACCCCCGAGCGGGTCTGGCGTGCCATCCGCGCGGCCGACCCGCCGGTGACCTAGCCCCGGGAGCGGGCCGCCTCGGCTGAAGGAGTGCGCCTGGTGGCCAGCTCGTGCTGCATCGCGAAGGTGGCCGCCTCCAGCTTGGAGTGCATCTCGAGCTTCTGCAGGATGTTCTGGACGTGCGTGCGAACGGTGTGCGGGCTGATGTAGAGCTCGCGGCCGATCTGCGCGTTGCTCCAGCCACGACCCAGCAACGCCAGCACCTCCCGCTCCCGCGGCGACAGCCGGTTGAGGGGCGCGTCGGTGGACCGGTCGCCCATGTCCAGCAGCCGGCGGAACAGCTGAGGAAGCATCGCCCTTGGCACAACGCCCTCGCCGTCGAGCACCGCCTGGACGGCACGGAGCACCGTCTGGGTGCCGGACTTCTTGCCCACCACGCCGACCGCGCCGGCCCGGATCGCATGGAGCAGCAGGTCGATGTCGGTGTCCTGGGCGAGCAGGATGACCTTGCTGTCGGGCAGCTCGGTCAGGACCGTCTCGATCAGGGTGGGACGGATTCCGAGCGCGAGGCCGGCATCGATCACGAACAGGTCGGGCTTGAGCTGGCTGACCGAGCCGACGATCTGCGGCACCGTCGAGGCCTGGCCCACCACCTCGTTGGTGCCGTCACGGGTGATGAGGGCCTCGAGCGCCTCGTTGAACAGCGGCTGACAGTCGGCGAGGAACACGCGAGCCATCAACTTCCTCCGAGTCCTTCGGATGCCGCCAGCCAACACGACGTCATCGACGTGGTCAACAGCTTGCCGCATGACCCCGAGGAATGGATACGGGGCCTACCGTGCCCAGGGTTACGGCGATCGGCGCAACTTCGCCTACGTTACACCCTGGCGGAGCTGCTCGGCCCGGGCAAGCCGGGATCTTCCGGGCTCATCGGGCGCACCCATGGAGGGCTCGGCAGGCAAGCGACCCGCACCTGCGCGGGATCAGCTACCGCAACTCCTCACTTCTCCGGATGAGCACGCTGCGGCGACTACCGTACTCTCTGTGCCATGACCGCGGCGCAGACGCTCCCGTCGAGGCCGCGGTCACCCGTTCACCGCCGCTCGACCATCACGTGCCGATCACATCTCGGTCACGTCGAGGCACGGGCCGTATCTTCTGCGGGCCCGCGGCGCCTAACAAAACGGTCGCAAAACGGGCCGAAGCGACCGATGGCGCGTGCTTGGGGGAGGCCGAAGGTGACGGTAACGAACATGATCGGGCTGGTGCTCGCCGACGACCACCGGGTGTTTGCCGAGGGTCTTGGTGTGATGCTGGAGGCGCAGGACGACCTGGCGGTGCTGGGGGTGGCGCACGACGCCCACCAGGCCGTCGAGCTGGCGGCCAAGCACGAACCGATGGTGCTGCTGCTGGATGCCCATATGCCGGGGGCCGACCTCGCCTGGACGCTACGAGCCGTCAAGGCCGCGTCACCGGGCAGCAGGGTGCTGATGCTCTCGGCCGACACCCGCAAGGAGACCATCGCCGAGGCGATCCGCGCCGGCGCCGACGGGTTCCTCGCCAAGGACGCCTCCAGCCGGCAGGTCGCCGGCGCCATCCGCAGCCTGGTCGGGGGCCGGACCGGGATGGTGATCACCGCCGAGCCGGTCGCCCGGCCGACCCGCGACCCCAGCGTCGACCTGCGCGTGCGCACGTTGTCGGTGCGCGAGCGGGAGATCCTCGGCCTGCTCGCCCACGGCTGGTCCAACCGGCGGATCGCCGACGAATGCTTCCTGTCCCTCAACACCGTTCGAACCCACGTCCAGAACGTCCTGGTCAAGCTGGGAGTGCACTCGAAGCTCGAGGCGGTGGCGTTCGCGCTCGAGCACCAGGTGGTGGGGTCCAGGGCTTCGGCCTCCTGGGTGACGGGGCGAGCCTAACCGGCCCCCGTCGCCCGGGGGTGTTGGGCCCCGGGTTCCTCGTCCTTCCTCCGTAGGAACAGTCGGTCGGACGAGGACCCCGGGGCCCATTCCATTGCGGCGGTGGCCCCGTGATCCCGGTACGGTGAAGTCTGCCCGCGGCGAAAGAACTTGAAGTGTTCAATCGTCTGTGGTGGTATCTATGGCATCGGCAAAGCATTGGTTGGAGGGTGCATGAGCGACGCTATCGTCACCGAGGGGTTGCGGCGGGCGTTTGGGGCGGTCAAGGCGGTGGACGGGGTCGATCTGGTGGCTCCGGCGGGGACCGTGGTGGGACTGCTCGGGCCCAACGGGGCCGGGAAGACGACCATCGTGCGGATCCTCACCACGTTGCTGTCGCCCGACGCGGGGTCGGCCAGGGTGGCGGGGTACGACGTGGTCCGCGACGCGGCGGCGCTGCGCTCGGTCATCGGGCTGGCCGGCCAGTACGCGGCGGTCGACGAGAACCTCACCGGCCGCGAGAACCTCGAGCTGGTCGGTCGCCTGTACCACCTGCGCCGCAGCGAGGCGCGCCGCCGGGCCGACGAGATGCTGGAGCGGTTCGAGCTGACCGACGCCGCCGCCCGGACGGTCAAGACCTACTCCGGCGGCATGCGGCGCCGCCTCGACCTCGGGGCGAGCCTGATCGGCCGTCCACAGGTGCTGTTCCTCGACGAGCCCACCACCGGCCTGGACCCGCGCAGCCGCTACGCCCTCTGGGACGTCATCAGGGAGCTGGTCAACGACGGCACCACCCTGCTGCTCACCACCCAGTACCTGGAGGAGGCCGACCGGCTGGCCGACCGCATCTTTGTGATCGACGTCGGCCGGGTGATCGCCGAGGGCACCACCGACGAGCTCAAGTCGCGGGTCGGCGGGGACCTCCTCGCCCTGCGCGTCGCCGACCGGGCGGCGGTGGGCACGGCAGCCGAGGCCATCGCCGGGATGGGCTCCGGCGCGCCCCAGGTCGTACCCGAATCCGGGGAGGTGTCCCTGCCGGTGGCGGAGGGCGCCTCGATCCTGGCCGAGGTGGTCCGGCGGCTGGACGCGGCCGGGGTGGAGATCTCCGACCTCGCCCTGCGCCGGCCCACCCTCGACGACGTCTTCCTCGCCCTGACCGGCCACGCCGCCGAGGCGGCCCAGGAGGACGGGCCCGACACCCCGGCGCGAGGCGCGGCGCGTCGCCGTCCAGCGAGGAGCCAGGCATGAGCATCGCCAGCCCCACCCTGCCCAACAGCCCGCTCGTCTGGACGGTCGCCGACGCGGCCGCCGTGACCAAGCGCAACCTGTACCGCTACATCCGCGTGCCGACCCTGCTGCTGTTCTCGACCATCCAGCCGGTCATGTTCGTGCTGCTGTTCACCTACGTGTTCGGCGGCTCGATCCGGGTGCCCGGGGTCGACCGCTACGTCGACTACCTGATCCCGGGGATCCTCGCCCAGACGGTGGTCTTCGGCTCCACGCAGACGGGTGTCGGCCTGGCCGAGGACCTGTCCAGGGGGATGATCGACCGCTTCCGCTCGCTGCCGATGGCCCGCTCGGCCGTGCTCGCCGGGCGCACCCTCTCCGACACCGTCCGCAACCTGTTCGTGGTGCTGCTGATGGTGCTGGTCGGGACGCTGGTCGGTTTCCGCTTCCACGCCGGGCTGCTGCCGGCGCTCGGCGCGGTCGTGCTGGCGGTCGCGTTCGGACTGGCCTTCTCGTGGATCTCGGCGTTCATCGGCATGTCCGTGCGCGACGTCGAGTCGGCGCAGGCGGCCGGCTTCGTGTGGGTGTTCCCGCTGGTGTTCGCCAGCTCGGCGTTCGTCTCGGTGGCCAACATGCCGGGCTGGCTGCAGGCGTTCGCCAAGGCCAACCCGATCACCAACGTGGTCGACGCCCTGCGCGCCCTGTGCCTCGGCGGCCCCACCGCCACCCCGGTGCTCCGCGCGCTCGCCTGGATCGCCGGCATCCTGCTGGTGTTCGTGCCGCTGGCGGTCAGCCGCTACCGCCGCGCCGCCGGGTAGGCCGCTCGGCCGGGCGGCGGCGGCTCACCACTCGACCAGCTTCCAGATCTCCGGCTGCAGGCGAGCGGGCGCGCCGACCTCGGTGAAGATCGTCACCGCCTGCTTGAGGTGCCCCATGGCGGCCTCCCGGCGGCCCATCGTCTGGAGCAGGTCGGCCAGGTTGTTGTGCAGGGCCGCCTGCCGGTGCCGGTCCCCGAGCGAGGTGCACACCGCCAGGGCGGTCTCGGCGAGCGCGAGGGCACGCTCCAGCTCCCCTGCCGCGCGATGCGCCAGGGCCAGGTTGTTCAGCGCCGCAACCCGGGAGCTGGGGTCGGCGAGGCGCTCCGCCAGGGCCAGGCTGCGCTCGAGGTGGCGCCGGGCGCCCACGTGGTCGCCGAGGTGCCCGGCCAGCACGCCAAGGATGTTGTGCGCCTGCGCCAGCGCCTTGGTGTCCTCGGCCGCCTCGGCGAGCGCCAGCGCCCGGTCGGCCAGCTCGACCGCCTGGCGCTGGTCACCCCGACGGTGGGCGGTCAGGCTCCAGTCCGCGTACAGCCGGGCGTTGCGCGCGTCGTCCTGGGAGGCGGCCAGGGCGGCCTCGAGGTGGCTCGCCGCCGCCTGCCAGTCGCCCCGGCGGTCGTGCACGCCGCCGAGCTTGTGCTCCAGCCTCGGCAGGTCCGCCGGCGGGCAGCTCGCCGCGGCCGCCTCGTAGCTGGCGATCGCGTCGTCGTAGGCGCCCGCCAGCGTCTCGAGGTCGCCGATGGCCTCGTGCAACCCGGCGGCGTCGGGATGCCCGAGGGCGAGCGCGCTCTGGTAGTGGGCGAGGGCCTCGTGGTTGGCGTACAGGCCGCGAGCCTGGTCGCCGGCGGCTTTGAAGGAGGTCGCGGCCGCCGTCTCCTGGCCGGCGAGCTGGAAGTGGCGCGCGATCGACGCCGCGGACGACCGGCCGTGGGCGCGGCCGGCGAGCGCCTCGGCGACCCGCCGGTGCAGCAGGCGGCGGCGGGCGAGGCTGATCTGCTCGTAGACCAGCGCCCGCATGCGCTCGTGGCCGAAGTCGTAGGCGAGGACCGGCGGCTCGCCGGCCTCCCGTACCTCACGGACCAGGCCGCGCTCGGTCAGCTCCTCCAGGGCCGCCACCGTCTCCTCCTCGCTGCGGCCGCTGGCGCCCCGGACGGTGTCGAAGTCGAAGGAGCGGCCGATCACGGCCGCCGCGGCGAGCAGCTGCCGGCCGGCCTCGGTCACCGGGCCGAGCTTCGCCTGCAGCAGCTCGCGGACCCCGCCGGGCGGCGGCGTGCCGGGCGCGCCCTCCGGGGTGATCGCGAGGTACTCGGTCAGGAAGAAGGGCAGGCCCTCGGTCTCCTCGTACAGCCAGGCCGCCTGGCCGGCCCGCGCCGGCGCCACCGCCAGCACCAGCTCGGCCACCTCGGGCCGGCTCAACCGCGCCAGGCGCAGGACGGTGGCGCCACCCGCACGCTGCGCCTCGGCCGTCAGGCGGCGCAGGCGGTGCCCGCCCTGGACCTGCTCGCTTCGCCAGGTGACCAGGATGCACACCGGCTGTCCCGCCAGCCTGCGGACCAGGTAGGTGAGCACGTCGAGCGAGGCCTCGTCCGCCCAGTGCAGGTCGTCGAGCATCAGGACGCCTGGGGCCGGCCCGCGCAGCGCGGTCAGCAGCACCTGGCTCAGGCCGGCGAGGAACCGGCCCTGCGCTCCCGGGCTGTCGAGCGGTGGCGCGGGTCCCACGCCAGGGCGAAGGTCGACCAGCTCGGGCAGGAGCCGGCTCGCCTCCGCGAGCCACGGGGCCGGCACCCCCTGGAGCCAGGCGCTGTCCGCCTGTCCCGCAACGGCGGCCCGGAGCCCCTCGACCAACGGTCCGTAGGCCAGACCGGACTCGCCGTCGTAGCACCTCCCACCGATCGTGGTCGCGCCGGCGGCGACGGCGTGGGCGACGAACTCCTCCGCAAGCCGGGTCTTGCCGATGCCGGCCTCGCCCTCCAGCACCACCAGGCGACCGTCGTGCCGGGCGGCCTCGTACACCTCGAGGAGTGTCGACCACTCCGGCGACCGGCCGACCAGCGGCGGTCGCGACAGCGACACCACGGCAGCGGGCGGTGGCGCGGGCCGCTCGTGCTCGGTGTCACCCTGCTTGATCGTCTGGTAGAGCGCGGTCGTCTCCTCCAGCGGTGCGACGCCCAGCTCCCGGTCGAGCACCCGCACGCACGCCCGGTACTGGCGCAGCGCGGCGCCGCGCTGCCCGCTCCAGGCGTACAGCCGCATGAGCTGCCGGTGGGCGGGCTCGTGGAGGGGGTCGAGGGCGAGCCATCGGTGTGCGTCCGCGATCGCGTCCTGCCAGCGGCCCGCCGTCGCCTGCACGCTCACCAGCCGCTCCAGCACGGCGGCCAGCTCGCGCCGCAGGCTCTCGGCCTGGAGGCGCTGCCAGTCCTCGAAGCCGTCGGCGTCGCGCAGCGCGAAGCCGGCCAGGAAGTCGCCCCGGTGGAGCGCCGCCGCCTCGCGCAACGGCGCCAGGCACGCCGGGCAGGTCTCGGCGGGTTGGTGGCCGTGCGCGCCGCACTCCTCCAGCAGCGCCTGGAAGCGCTCGAGGTCGAACCAGAGGTCGGCGCGGTCCAGGGCGATGCTCGTGCGGTCGGTGGCCAGCCAGCCACCGCGGAGCCCCTTGTTGAGCGCCGACAGCGTGCGGCGCAGCGCGCCCCGCGCATGCGCCTCGTCGTACTCGGGCCACAGCAGCCCGGCGAGCGCCTCCCGCCCGTGCCGCTCACCCGTCACCGCGAGGTAGGCGAGCAGGGCGATCGCCTTGCGGGTGTCGACCTCGACCGCGGCGCCGTCCAACTGGAGGCGCGGCGGACCGAGCACGGCGAGTCGCAGCTCCGTGGCGGCAGCCCCCTCTCCTCGGCCGGATCGTCGCGACCGGCTTGATCGGCGCAACGAACCGCGGCGCGAGTCCCAAACCGTAACGGTAACCGTAACGGTGCCCGGATGGCGACCGGGGGACAATGCCGGCGCGTTCCGGGCGCGAGGCAGCGTGCCGTAACGATGACGGGACGCAGCTGCGATACAACCCGGCCAGAGGAGGCGCGATGACACGTCGATGGAACTTCCGGCGGTCCCTCGGGGGCCGCCAGCCGGACACGACCGCAGCGGTCGAGGCGGCCGCCGGCCGGCCCGGTGTCGAGGCACTGCCGGTGGAGATCGCCCCCAACGACCCGCTGGTCGCCTACTTCCAGGGCGCCACCGGGCCGGTCGACCTCGACGCGCTCGAGCTGGACTCCCCCGCCGTGGCCGAGCTGCGAGCGGCGGGCACGCGGATGGTCGTGCCGCTGGTCAGCCAGGGCGAGCTGATCGGCCTGCTCAACCTCGGGCCCAGGCGCAGCGAGCAGGAGTACTCGGCGGACGACCGCAAGCTGCTTGCCGACCTCGCCGGGCATGCCGCCCCCGCGGTGCGGGTCGCCCAGCTCGTGCGCGAGCAGCAGGCGGAGGTCCGCGAGCGCGAGCGCATCGAGCAGGAGCTCGAGGTCGCCCGGCTCATCCAGCAGCAGTTCCTGCCGCACGAGCTGCCGGAGCTGCCCGGCTGGCACGTGGCCGCCTACTACAAGCCGGCCAGGCAGGTCGGCGGCGACTTCTATGACTTCCTCGAGCTGCCCGACGGCCAGATCGGCATCGTGGTCGGCGACGTCACCGACAAGGGTGTCCCGGCCGCGCTGGTGATGGCCACGACCCACTCGATCCTGCGGGCCGAGGCGCCACGGCTGGTCTCCCCCGGGGAGGTGCTCGGGCGGGCCAACGACCTGCTGGTGACCGAGATGCCGGCGCACATGTTCGTCACCTGCCTGTACGCGGTGCTCGACCCGACCAGCGGGCGGCTGCGCTTTGCCAACGCCGGCCACAACCTGCCGTACCTGCGCACCCAGGACGGGGTCGTCGAGCTGCGCGCCACCGGCATGCCGCTGGGCCTGCTGCCCGGGATGGCCTACGAGGAGAAGGAGGCGGCGCTCGCTCCTGGCGACGACCTGCTGCTCCACTCCGACGGCCTGGCCGAGGCGCACGGACCCGAGCGGCAGATGTTCGGCTTCCCGCGCCTGGCCAAGCTGGCCGCGGAGGGTGCCAGCGGCCAGGAGCTGATCGACCTGTTGCTGAGCGAGCTCGCCAAGTTCACCGGGCCGGATTGGGAGCAGGAGGACGACATCACGCTGGTGACGTTGCGGTGCACCGGTGGCGGGCCGGCCGCCGGCTCGTCCGCCGCACTGACCGAGTTCGAGCTGGCGAGCGAGCCGGGCAACGAGCGCATCGCGATCGAGCGTGTGGCGGCGGCGGTCGGCGGCCTGAACCTGCCGGCGGCCCGCCTGGACCGTCTCAAGACCGCCGTCGGCGAGGCGGTCATGAACGCGATCGAGCACGGCAACCGCAACCGGCCGGAGCTGCCGGTCGGTGTGCGGGTGGCCGTCAGCGGGACGGAGCTGTCGGTGCGGGTCACCGACCAGGGGGGCGACCGACCCGTCCTCCAGGCGGAGCGGCCTGACCTGGAGGCGAAGCTGGCCGGCGAGCAGTCGCCCCGGGGTTGGGGGCTCTTCCTGATCGAGAGCATGGTGGACGAGCTGCGCACCTCGGCCGACGAGCGGCAGCACGCCGTCGAGCTGATCGTGCGCCTGGAGGGAGTGGAGGACCATGGCTGAGTTCCGGGCGGACGTCCGTCGCCGGGCCGGCGCCGCCGTCGTCGACCTGCACGGCCAGATCGACGTGGCGGCCGACGGACCGCTCGTGGCCGCCTACACCGAGGCAGCGGGCCACGGTCCCGGCGCGATCGTGCTCAACTTCGAGGACGTCGACTACATCAACTCGACCGGCATCGCGCTGATCGTCGGGCTGCTCGCCCGCGCTCGCAAGGAGCGCCGCACGATCGGCGCCTGCGGCCTGACCGACCACTACCGGGAGATCTTCGAGATCACCCGCCTGTCGGACTTCATGGGGATCTACGCAGACGAGGACAGCGCAGCGGGCGCACCGGCCGCTGCCGGGAACACGGGGAGGCAGGGATGACCGAGGGCACCGCGGTGATGGACGTGCGCGAGCTGAGCCCGCGCACCAGCGTGGTCGACATCAGCGGCGACGTCACCGCCGCCTCCGAGGGCGTGCTGATGGACGCCTACGGCAAGGCGAGCGGGCCGACCACCCGCACGCTGGTGCTGAACTTCGGCGGCCTGGAGTACATGAACAGCGGCGGCATCGGGATGCTGGTGACCCTGCTGGTCCGGGCCAACCGGCAGCATCAGCAGCTGCTCGCCTTCGGCTTGAACGAGCACTACCGGCAGATCTTCGAGCTGACCCGTCTGGACGAGGCGATCGGCATCTACGAGACCGAGGCCGCCGCCCTCGCCGCCGCGGGCGAGCGCTGAGCCTGAGGGGAGCAGCCGTGTCCGACGCACCCGACGACCCCACGACACCGCGCGACGCCGCCTACTGGGCCAAGGGCGTCTCGAAGCTGCGGCTGGGCGAGGTGCCCGCCGACGCCGTCAACCTCAACGTCACCGGACGCCGGGTGGTCGGCCCGGTCCAGGGCTTCGGCCGGCTGTGGCAGAAGACCTACCGGGTCGACCTGGCCGGGACCAGCGTCACCCCCGCCGAGGTCATCGCGGCCTGGAAGGCCAACTTCCCGGACCTCTGGCCGGAGGGCAACCGCTTCTACGGGCCGCTCACCGGCATCAGCCCCGGCGACGTCGCGCTGCTGAACCTCGCCATGCCGGGGCGGCTGCGGCTGTCCACCGGCGTGCTGGTGCTGTACGCCGACGAGGAGTCCTTCACCTTCATGACCCCCGAAGGGCACATGTTCGCGGCCTGGATCACCTTCAGCGCCGCCGAGCAGGACGGCAGCACCAGCGCCCAGGCGCAGGTGCTGCTGCGCGCCAACGACCCGCTGTACGAGCTGGCCCTGGTGTTCGGCGGCCACCGCAAGGAGGACGCGTTCTGGCGGCACACGCTCGGCGCCCTGGCCGCCCACTTCGGCGTCGTCGCCCGCCCGGTGGAGACCACCGTGGTGTGCGTCGACCGCAGGCGCCAGTGGGCCAACGCCCGCAACGTCTGGCACAACGCCGCCATCCGCTCGGCGCTCTACACCATGGCGGCGCCGCTGCGGGCGCTGCGAAGGCGCGCGCGCGGGTGACACCTGGCGTCGCCCGCCGGCTCGCCTGGGCGCTGTGGCTGCTGGTCGTGGTCGGGTTGGCCGCGATCTTCTGGTTCGATCAGCTGCTGCGGCGGGTCGGCCGACCCGACCTCGTCTCCCTCGGCGCTGACGCCGTCCCCTACCTGCTCGGGATGATGAGCGCGGCAACGGTCGGGGCGGTGCTGGCCGGCGGCCGGCCCCGGCACCCGGTGGGCTGGCTGCTGCTGGCGTTGGGGCTGTCGGTGATCGCGCTCGGGCTCTGCGACGCGTACGCCTCCTACGGGCTGCTGGCCCGGCCCGGATCGCTCCCGGCCGCCCGCTGGGCCGCGGTGTACCAGGACGCCAGCTGGATCCTGTTGACGACCTTGATCGGGTTCATCCTGCTGCTCACCCCGACCGGGTCGTTGCCCACGACCCGCTGGCGCTGGTGGGCCAGGATCGCGGTGGTTGCGCCGGTGGTGGCCACGACGCTGCGGCCGGGGACGCTGGACGAGCCGTTCGAGGCGGTGGACAACCCGCTGGCCGTCTCGGCCGGCCCGCTGGTGGCCATCGCGACCGTCGCCGACGTCGTCACCCTCCTGGCCGTCGTGGTCGCGGCCGCCTCGCTGGTGGCCCGTTTCCGCCGCGCCCGCGGCGTCGAGCGCCTGCAGCTGCGCTGGGTCGCGTTCGCGGGCGTCCTGGCCGGGGTGGCGGTTGGGGTCATCCTGGTCAGCTGGGCGCTTGGAGGTGGCGAGGTGCTGTGGGGCTGGGTGACCGGTCTCTATGTGGCCGCGCTGCCCCTGATGACGGGCGCGTCGGTCCTGCGCTACCGGCTGTACGACCTGGACCGCATCATCAGCCGCACGCTCGCCTATGGGCTGCTGACCGTCCTGTTGGGCGTTGGCTACGCCGGCGCGGTGCTGCTGCTCGGTCGGCTGCTGGGTCGTGACTCGAGCCTCGCCGTGGCCGGCGCGACCCTGATGGTCGCCGGGGTGTTCCAGCCGGCCCGCCGCCGCGTCCAACAGGCGGTCGACCGTCGCTTCAACCGCCGCCGCTTCGACGCGGACGTGACGATCCAGGCCTTCAGCGCCCGGCTGCGCCAGCAGATCGAGCTGGACAGCCTGACCGCCGAGCTGCTGGCGGTGGTGGAGGCGACCATGCAGCCGACCCGCGTGTCGCTGTGGCTGCGGCCGCCGCAACGACCTGCAGGGACGCCACCCGGGCCAACCCCAAGCCCCCTTTAGTAGGCTGCACGGGTCAGATTCCCGGCCGGGACCGTGCCGCTGGTTTGCGGCGTGCCATCCCGGTGAACGGGAGACGCACGACCCGCGACCAAGGAG
>Ga0210378_10001698_pt1 | contig 11450 bp, 6 predicted proteins | sample PLM1_60_b1redo_FD_155465 | JGI IMG/M metagenome (GOLD analysis project Ga0210378, IMG submission 155465) | Groundwater sediment microbial communities from an aquifer in East River, Colorado, USA - PLM1_60_b1 redo | ecosystem: Environmental > Terrestrial > Soil > Riparian zone | place: USA: East... | reverse complement strand
TGCTGCAGGCGGGCACCGCCAACTCAGGTTCCGCCGTTGCCCGAGCCGGGCGAGTGCACCGCCACCCTGCTCCGCCACGCGGACGCAGCGATGTACGTGGCGGAGGAACACCACCTGGTGCACACCCGCTTCGACCCGGACCAGGCGGACAACACGGCGCGCTTCACGCTGATCGGCTCCATGCGGCGCGCGCTGGACGCCGGCGAGCTGGTACTGCACTACCAGCCGAAGATCGACGTCGGCACCGGCAGCCTGATCGGCGCCGAGGCACTGGCCCGCTGGCAGCACCCGAGCCGTGGGCTGCTGATGCCGGGCGAGTTCATCCCGATGCTCGAGCGCACCAGCCTCATCCACGGGTTCACCCGCCATGTCCTCGGCCTTGCGCTGGTCCAGGCGCGGGACTGGCTGGACCAAGGCATCCGGATTCCCGTCGCGGTGAACGTGTCCACCCGTTGCCTGCTGGACCCGCAGTTCCCGGAGACCGTCGCGTCCTGCCTGCTCGCCGCCGGCGTGCCCGGTGAGCTGCTCCGGATCGAGATCACCGAGAACACCCTGATGGCCGACCCGGAGCGGACCGCCGACAGCCTGCGCCGGATCCGCGCGCTCGGCGTCAAGGCCGCCATCGACGACTTCGGCACCGGCTACTCCTCCATGGTCTACCTCAAGCTGCTGCCAGTGGACGAGATCAAGATCGACCGGTCCTTCGTCCACGACCTCGACACCGACCTCAGGAACCGCGTGCTGGTGGAATCGGCCATCGAGCTCGGCCACAACCTGGGCCTGACCGTGATCGCGGAAGGCGTCGAGGACAGCGCATCGCTCGACACGCTGCACGACCTCGGCTGCGACGGGGCCCAGGGCTACCACTTCTCCCGACCGCTGAGCCCGGCCGACTTCGGCAGGTGGCTCGAGGCCAGGCCACCGGCCCGGCACCGGTCCACCCGTGACCACAGCGTGGCCACGGTCGCCTGACAGCCCCGAGCAACTCGGACGCGGCCGGGCAGCTCGCAGTGCGGCCGGGCAGCTCGCAGTGCGGCCGGGTGGCTCCGACCCGGCCCGGCCGCACTGCGCGCCCAGCAGCGGCGCCGGAGACCGGCGCGGCCCGGGTCGTCCCACCGCCGGCGCGCATTCCGCCGCAAGCACGGGGCCGAGGCCGCCGGCGGTGGTTGACGCGTCCACCCGCCAGTCGTCACCGCTGCGGCGGCCGGCGGCCTTGGGATTGGCCGAGGTGCCGGGGAGGGAGCGGTGTCGTACCAGCAAAGTTGACCGATCAGTCAACTTTCGGCTGTCTTCTTGACTGATCCGTCAATTTTCTCCATAGCGGGTATCTCATTCGCCGCCGATCGGAGTAACAGGATGTAAGGCCGCCAGCACAGAAAGCCGCGCACCGGGGCTGGCGGCCTCGGTGCGCTGTTCGGGGTTGGCGGAAAGGGTGCGAAGGAGGCGCTGGCCTCAGGCAGCCGCCGCCGGCGGGCGTGCCTCGACCTGCCGGCGGGCCGGGAGGTCGGAGTAGACCAGGCGCGGCGTGATGTCGGTGCGGAACAGGGCAAGCGCCAGCGTGGCGATGGTGCGGTCCGGCGCCAGGTCGAACTCCGTACCGACCTGCACGTCGTGGCCGGAGTGTGCCGAGACGCTGCGGACGATGGTGGGCAGGTGCAGCTCGACGCCGTCGGTGGTGAGGGTGAGGGTGGCGCGCTGGCCGACCGTGGCGGCGTCGGCCGGGGCGGTGAGCGCGGCGCCGGTAAGCGACACGTCGTGCAGGTGGACCAGGCGATCGCCGAGGATGGCCGGGCCGTGCACCGGGAACCGCACGGCGGCACGCCGCTCGACGCCGTAGCGGGGCGCACGGATCCGGTGGATGGCGCTGCAAAGGATGGCCGCGTTGACCACCATCCAGGCCGCGGCACCGTGCGCGGCCCACTGCACCGGGTAGTGCAGCGGACTCAGGCCGGCGATGGTGGCGGCGTACCAGCCGAGGCCGGCGAGGTGGGCGGCGAGCAGGGCGGTGAGCAGGCGCGGGACGGGCATGCGGCTGCGGGCCCCGCCGCCCCGGCCCTTCGCGGTGACGTTGAACGACCGCGACCTCGGCCCGAACAGTGCAAGGGTGGCGCGCAGGTTGGCCGGCAGCCGGATCACCTCGAACAGGACGGCGTGCCACACGGTGGCGTGCCCGCGGGCGAGCAGCCGCAGGGCGAGCCGTTGGGTCAGGAAGACCGCGGCGAACCAGGGCAGGAACACGGCGGCTGGGGCCGCGACCGGTAGGCCGCCGGTCGCCACCGCGGCCACCGGGATGACCAGGTAGCCGAGGGTGCGCCAGGACTCGAACCAGCCGAGCAGGGTGGACAGGTAGCTGAGCCGCTGCGGCAGGCTCAGGCCCCGGACCGTGGCCGGATTCTCCCTGCGCAGCACCTGCATGGCGCCGATGCCCCAGCGCAGCCGCTGTCCGAGGTACTGCCGGACGTTGGCGGCCGCCAGCCCGCTGGCGAGCGCCTCGTTGTGGTAGACGGTGCGCCAGCCACGGCGGTGCATCCGGATGGTGGTGTGGATGTCCTCGGTGATGCTGTCGGTGGACACCCCGCCGACCTCCCGAAGGGCGGCCAGCCGCACCACCGCGTTGGTGCCGCACCAGAACGCGGCGCCCCACCGGTTACGGCCGGCGGCCAGCGCCCGGTAGAACAGCTGCTGCTCGCCGAAGCGCAGCCCGCGCCGGGTGCGGACGTGCTCGAAGCTGTCCGCGTTGTAGAACTCCTGTGGGGTCTGCACCAGCGCGACCCGCTGGTCGGCGAAGTAGGGCATGGTGTGCGTGAGGAAGTCGGCGTGCGCGATGTGGTCGGCGTCGAAGATCGCGATCAGGTCGACGTCCAGTTCGGGCAGCACGTCGTTGATGTTGCCGGCCTTGGCGTGGTCGTGCCGCACCCGAGCCCGGTAGCGGGCCCCGAGGGACCGCGCGAGCTCAGCCACCCATGGGCGGTCGCCGTCGTCGAGCACCCAGGTGTCGTGCACCGGTCGCAGGGCCACCGCGGCCGCGATCGTCGGCAGCAGCACCTCGCGCGGCTCGTTGTAGGTGGGGATGAGCACCGCCACGCGCAGCGCCGGCGGCACGCGCCGGCTGGCGGGAGGTATGGCGTCGAGGTCCCACAGGTCGAAGGTGTGCATGGCCAGCGACAGCAGGGCGTGCAGCTCCATCGCCAGCAGCCACACCGCCAACCACGGCGCGGCCCCGTGCAGCGTCGAGTGCACCCGCCAGGCCAGGTAGGTCACGGTCAGGGCGATCGCGGCGAGCGCCGCGGTGCGGACCCAGGCCCGCCGGCGTCGCTGCTCGGCCGGGTAGGAGCGCGTCGCCCACGGCGCCGACCAGGCCTGGCCGGTCGGCCTGGTGGGCCGCTCCCGTTCGGTGTGCTGTCTCATGTTCGGCTCCTTGCCGGTGGTGGGATCTTGGGCCCGAAGGGCCGGGCCCGCGCTGGTCGGCGCGGGCCCGGTCGGTGCAGGGTTGGAGCGGCCTCACGCGGCGCTGGCTTCGACCTCGCTGATCATGTGCCAGGCGTTCGGGCTGGCCGGGTTGGCGGCCACTGTGACCCGGACGTAGCGGGCCTGCTGGGCGGCGGTGCCGGTGACGGTGTAGCCGGCCGAGGCGTACCAGGTGCGGGAGGCCGCGGTCGCGGTGCCGAGGGTGGTCCAGGTGACGCCGTCGATGCTGGTCGCGACGGCGGCCGACGGCGGCTTCACAACACCCCAGGATGCGGCGTCGACGAACCACGAGGTCACCGAGCGCACGGTGGTCGTCCTGGTGAGGTCGACGGTGACGGTGGACTGACCCGATGCCTTCCAGCCGGTCACCGCGGGGCCGGACATCATCGGTGCGACGTTGCCGTCGGTGAGCCGCACGCCGTTGTCGCCGTAGGAGCTGGTGTCGACCGACGGCCGGTTGGTCGGGGTGAGAATCCGGTAGCTGACCGAGCTGGTGACGTCCACGCCGCCGGAGAAGAAGCGCACCTCGTCGGCGAGGAACCAGCCGGTTGGCTGCACGACCAGGGTGGCGTAGCGGGCGTTGACCGCGGTGCCGCCGGTGAATGTGATGGTGCCGTCGAGCTGGCGGCCGATGGGGCCGTTGTAGCTGGTCACCGCCGGTGCCGAGCCGGGGAGGGTGGTAGCGCCGCAGCTTTCCACCGTGCCGCGCAGCGCGGTGGTCAGCACCGGGCAGGTGGTGGACAAGACCATGGCGGGGTTGTACGGCCAGTTCACGGCGGAGTCCGGGGAGTCGTGGGTGTAGAGCACGACCTTGTCGACCGAGCGGACCGAGCCGAGGTCGAACAGCACCCTGGCCGGGCCGTTGTCGCCGTACCAGCCGACCGGGCGGGCGTTCCACCAGCCGGTGCTGGAGTACTGGCCGTCGGTGAGCAGCCCCCGGCCGAACGCATTGAGCGTGCCGGCGGTGTCGGAGTACTGGCCAAGCGGTGCCGCGCCGGTGGACACGGTGTACGGCGCGCCGGTGGTCAGGCTGGACGTGCCGGTCGGCCAGACGGCGTCGAGCACCATGCGGTCAACCGAGGCAGCGGCGACGCCGGGGTACGGGGCGAACGTGACGCCCACCCCGGTGGCGCGGCTCTGCTGGGCCAGCGGCACCAGCACGGTCTGGCGGGCTCCTTCGGCCGCCGGTGTGCCGGCGTAGGCGGTGCCGCCGGCCTTCCAGGCGCCGTCGACCAGCACGTATGCGGTCACCACGCCGCGCCAGGTTGAGCCGGTCGAGGCGAACTCGGCGCGCACCGCGGTGAGGTCGTCGCGGGAGGCGAACGTCGTGGTGGCCCAGCGGGTGGTGGTGCCGGTCCAGGTCCAGGTTGGCGTGGTGTCGCCGGACTTGACGGTGCTGCCGTTGATGTAGTCGGCGAGCGCGGTGTACGCGGTGGAACCCACCACCGGGGCGCGGTTCCAGCCGAGGAAGTACGCGGTGGCGGCGTTGCGGTAGCCCAGCCGGGCGCCCTCGCTGAGGTACTGCTGGAACATCGCCGCCTCGTAGGTGCTGCCCGCCGATCCGCGGGCCTCGATCTCCACGCCAAGGCCGTATGCCCTTGCCTGGTCGGCGGTCTCCACCAGCCGGTTGGCGTCCACCGCGCCACCGTCAGCCGGTGAGCGGAACCCGTAGCTCGGCTGCATGATCGCCACGTCGATCCCGAACGAGCGCCAGTTCTGCCAGCCCGGTGCCTTGTAGTAGGGGATCCAGGCGAGCTTCAGCCCGCGCTGGTGCGCTCCGGTGGCCGTGTGCGTGGCCCAGGCCTCGTCGCCGGGCAGGATGTCCTCGCGCATGAGGTACACGCCCCACAGGTCGAGGTTCTTGTAGCCGGCCGCGGCGAAGCGCTGCTTGACCTGGTCCATGTACCAGGCGGTGACGCGGTCCCGCTGGCTGGCCACCCGCAGGTCGGCGGCCTGCCCGTTGACCATGCCGAAGTTGGCCTGGGTGTCGGCGGCCCACGGGATCGAGACCACGATCTTGCGCCGGGTCGGCGGCTGGCCCATCAGGGCGCCGCTGGTGCTCTTGGTGGCCGCGACCTTGGTGACGGCCGCGTCGATGGCGCCGATGGTGCCGCCGCCGGCCGTGGTGCCGAACCACCGGTTCAGCAGCGCGGTCCAGTCCGCCGCGGTGGTCGCTCCCAGGTCGGTGCCGGTGCCGGACGGCGCGGTCAGGTCCAGCGTCAGGAACGAGTCGAACATCCACCGGCCCTGCACCGGCACGCCGTTCTGGTACTGGGCCACCCAGGTGGTCAGGTCGTCCACCGTGCGGCTGGTGTTGTCGTAGACCAGCCCCAGGTGGTGAAAGCCGGTCGCGGCCGCGGTCGGGTAGCCGACCGGAGTCGCGGCCGCCTGGGCCTGCGTCGGCAACGCGCTCATCGCTATTCCCGCGGAAACCAATAGTCCGAGCGTCGCACGAAGGATTTTCATCGCAACAGTCCCCATTTCAGGCGTGACTCACCATGCGAAGGACTCGGCACGAGGCATTCGCAGTCGATCAGCATTGGTGGATTTGCTTGTCAGGTTCCGGCCCGTTCAAGCGGCCATGGCACAAGAGTGCGCCATTTGGGGTCTCGGATCGAAGTGCGGCAAGTCCCGGGTTTATTGCCGCTGGTCACGACCCGATTGAGCGAGGTGGACGGCGTGCTGGCTCGCAATGAGTAACCGAGTCCGGTGCGGAATGCGCCGGCAGCGCGAATACGGGCCCGTCGGCCCGCACTTGGCCGGCCAATGGCCGCGCCGGCCCGGGACCTTGATCACGGCGGTGGCCGCCGGACGGCGCCGAAGGTTCGGCAGTTGCAGGCCGGAAGTCCCTCCGACCTGGGCCGCAGCCGGGCCGACATGTCACCCGCTTGTGGTACACAATCGGTCCTCGGCGACCCGCGCCGCCGCCGGTGGCCCTAGCATCGGTCCGGTACGGGGGTCTCGTAGGAGCGGCGACGGCGTCGCCGGCCGTGAGGGGTTGCCGCAATGGCCAATATGCTCTCCGGGTCGACCAGCAAGTTGGCGGCCAACAAGGCCAAGCTGAGGCTGGACGAACTGCTGGCCGAGATGAAGGATCGGCTGGACGAAATCGTCAACACCCGTGACTCGTTGCAGGCGCTGCTGGACGCCATGCTCGCGGTGGCATCAGGCCTCGAGCTGGAATCGACCCTGCAGCGCATCGTCACGGTGGCGACCGAACTCGTGGACGCGCGTTATGGGGCATTGGGCGTGTTGGGCCCAGACAATTACCTCGCGCGGTTCGTCTACGTGGGAATCGACCAGCAGACGAGGGCCGCGATGGGAGACCTGCCGCAGGGCCATGGGCTGCTCGGGCAGCTGATCAGCGACCCGAAACCGCTTCGACTGCGGAAGCTGAGCACGCATCCGGTGTCGGTGGGATTTCCGGCCAACCACCCGCCGATGAGCAGCTTCCTCGGTGTTCCGGTCCGAGTGCGCGACGAGGTGTACGGCAACCTCTACCTCACCGAGAAGAACGGCAGCGGCGAGTTCACCGCCGATGACGAGGTGGTCGTGCAGGCACTCGCCGCGGCCGCCGGCATAGCGGTGCAGAACGCGCACCTGTTCGAGGAGGTCATCCGCAGGCAACGCCACCTGGAAGCCGCCGGCGAGATCACCACGGAGCTGCTGGCCGGCGGCACCACCGACCGGGTCCTGCACGTGGTCGCCGAGAGCGCCATGGAGCTCTCCGGCGCCGACGCCGCCTTCATCGCCCTCGGCGACCTCGCAACCCGCCCGCACACCCTGAACGTCGGTGCCCATGCCGGGATGACCGAGCAGGAGGTCGCCGGCCTGGCTACGGAGGACGGCGGGTTGCCGCTGGCCCAGGTCGTCACCGCCGGCGCACCGCTGCTCTGCGAGGTCACCGGCGAGCAGCTGTCCAGGTACGGCCCTGCGGTCGGGATACCGCTGCGGTCCGGTGACGCCATCGCGGGCGCCATCGTCGCGCTGCGCTACGACGGCAGGGAGCCGTTCCGCCCCGACGAGCTCACGCTGCTCGGCCTGTTCGCCGACCAGGCCTCGATCGCGCTGGAGATGGCCGCCAAGCAACGCGCGCAACGCCAGCTCGACATCTTCTCCGACCGCGACCGCATCGCCCGCGACCTGCACGACCACGTCATCCAACGGCTGTTCGCCGCCGGCATGGGCCTGCAGGGCACCCTGCAGCGCAGCAGGGATCCCGACGTGCAGCACCGCCTGCAGGACACCGTGGACCAGCTCGACCAGACCGTCCGCGAGATCCGCACCTCGATCTTCGACCTGCACACGCCGTCCGGCATGACCCGAACCAGCCTGCGCAGGCGGCTTCTGGACATCATCGCCGACGTGACGGACGGCAGCGTGCTGTCACCCTCGGTCCGCATCGGCGGCCCCATCGACACCGTGGTATCCGACCGGATCGGCCAGCACGCCGAGGCCGTGGTGCGCGAGGTGATCAGCAACACGGTGCGTCACGCCGACGCGTCCGAGCTGGTCGTGACCATCGAGGCCAGGCACGACCTGGTCATCGACATCATGGACGACGGACGCGGTATCACGGCCGGCGGCCGCCGCAGTGGCCTGCTCAACATCGAGAAGCGGGCCGTCGAATGCAACGGCACGTGCACCGTCGAGTCCGGTCCCGGTTTCAGCGGCACCAGGATCGTCTGGGCGGTGCCGCTGCGCTGAACGCGCCCGTGAGTGGCAAATGGTGTTGGAACACCATTTGCCACTCACGACTTATCCACAGCCGTAGGCTGGGAGCATGACCTCGGGTGTCGTGCTGCTGATCCTGCTCGTGGTGGTCGCGGGGGGCGTGCTGGCCGCCGTGGGTACGGTGCGCGGCCGGCGGCGGCGTGAGCTGGCGGATGCCGAGGCCGAGGCGCGGCGCTGGGTGGAGCGGCTCGGCGGCCAGGTGCTCAACCTCGTCGGCAGCGACGAGCCGTCCAAGCAGGCGCTGGCCGACGCCGCCGAGCGGTACACCGCCGCCGGCTCGCAGATGCAGCAGGCGCACACCGGCAAGCAGTACGAGCTCGCCACCCAGACCGCGCAGGAGGGCCTGTACTACGTGCGGGCGGCGCGCTCGGCCATGGGCATGGACCCGGGGCCGGAGCTGCCGCCCACTCCAGGCATGGCGCGGGCCGGCGCGGTGACCGAGGACCGCACGGTCGACCTCGACGGCCACAGCTACGCGGCGTCGGGCCAGCCGTCGCAGCGCACGCCGCACTACTACCCCGGTGGCCTCGTCGCCGGCCGCCCGGTGCCCCAGGGCTGGTACAGCGAGCCGTGGTGGAAGCCGGCGCTGATCGCCGGCGCGTGGGGCGTCGGCTCGTTCCTGCTGTTCGACGCGCTGTTCTCGGGCATGCACGGGGTGCCGAGCACGGAGGCCTTCGAGCAGGGCTACGCCGATGGCTTCCAGGACGGCGCCGACGCCGGCGGCGACCAGGGCGACGGAGGAGGCGACGGAGGGGGCGCGGACTACAGCGGCGACTACGGCGGCGGCGACTATGGCGGCGGCGACTACGGCGGCGGCGACTACGGCGGCGGCGGGGACTTCGGGGGCGGCGGGGACTTCGGGGGAATGGGCGACTTCTGAGCCGGCGCCGCCAGCGGGCTACTTGGCCCGGGAGCGTCCGGCCAGGTGCGGCGGGATGGCCGGCGGCACGCCGGTGCGCTCGAACTCGGTGAGCAGCGCTATCCGCCGTGCGTGCCGCGGCAAGCCGGAGAACGGCGTCGCGACGAACGTGTCCACGATCTCGGCGACCTCCTGCTCCGTGTGCATGCGGGCGCCGATGCCCACCACCTTGGCGTCGTTGTGCTTCCTGGCCAGCGCGGCGATCTGCGGGCTCCAGGCCAGCGCCGCCCGGCAGCCGGCGACCTTGTTCGCGGCGATCTGCTCGCCGTTGCCCGATCCGCCGAGCACCACGCCGAGGCTGCCCTTGTCGGCCACCACCCTGCGCGCGGTCTCGATGCAGAACGCCGGGTAGTCGTCGTCCGGGTCGTAGCTCACCGGCCCGACGTCGACCACCTCGTGCCCGCCGGCCGTCAGGTGCTCGGCGAGGAACGCCTTGAGTTGGAAGCCGGCGTGGTCGGAGCCGAGGTAGACGCGCACGGCGGGCAGTCTGCCAGGCCGACGGGAACGCCAGCGTCCACGACCGTCGCAGACTCGTTTACTGTCTTGAAGACCGTGCGCAGCTACGTCCCGCGGTCGGCGACAAGGAGCGCATCGCGGAGCTGGCCAGCCTCATCGGCGCGGAGTGAGCGACGCTGGCTGAGCATGCGAGCTCGTCCCGGAACGGCGAAGGGCGCCTCCGGCCGACAGGAGTAGCCGGAGGCGCCCCTCGCTCACCGTCGGGTCGCCATTGACCCGACCTAACGGACCCGTCCGGCGCGGTGGTCGGCACCCACGGCGTCGAGCGGGCCAAGCTTGGTTCAGACGAACTGCGCGGTATCCAGTTGTGGTAGCGGGTTCGGCGCCCGGCCGAACCGCTGGTTCACCAAACCAAGGAGTTGTATCCCCGGCACGGAGATACATCCATCTTTCGGCCGGGCCCCGGCAAGCTGGAACGGTCCCCAGCCGACGCCGTGCCCCGGGCCGAGCGCCCGGCACGCCGTGGCGAGCTCGGCCGACGCGATGCGCAGGTCGCGGGCGAACAGCGCGGCCACCGGGTAGCCGACCAGGCGACCGGACGGCGGGTCGCCGCCGTCGCACACCGGCTCGCCGTCCAGCGTCCAGCCGCGGTTGGCGAAGAACTGCGGGTAGAACCACAGCCGCGAGATCACCACCTGGCTGAGCTGGACGTGCAGCACGAACCCGTGGACTTCGGTCACCCCACCGAGACCGAAGTCCACGCCGTCCGCACCTGAGCGCCACGACGCCAACCCCGCGAAGGCGTCCAACGCGTCGAACGTGACGTCGGCCCAGCACGCCGCGGTCGCGAAGTCGCCGGGCACGAGCGTCGTGTAGTGGAACCGGCCGCCGTCGCCGTCGAGCAGCCCCCCGTCGTACAGCTCGACCAGGTCCCGCCGCCACGGCACCATGGCGCGGCGGCCGATCTGGTCCAGGTACGCCGTCACCTGGTCCACCTCGTTGCGGTATCCGCAGCAGACCCAGTCGTCCATCGCGGCCCCGACGTCCATCCGGCACCGCTGCGCGTCGGCGGTCCAGCCCGGCCCGCCGCCCACCCGCCGGGCGTTGTACCGCGTGACGGCGTGCAGGTACGCCGCGTGCTTCTCGTGGTAGGCCTTGACCATCGGCCCGTCGTCGGTGACCTCGCGGCGCTCCCCGGTCGCCGGATCGGTGACCTTCCTGGTGGTGCGCAACAGGTTGCCGAACTTCTCGACCTTGGACCGGTCCTCGTCAGAGAGCTCGCCGTGCACCACCCGGCAGCCGCGCAGGATCTCTCCGTACACAGTGGACAGTCGTGCGTCGTGAGCTGGATGGAACTGCGCCGGACGCTGTCGCGCATGTGCCGCCTCCTGGTCGGTTACCGTGAGTCCACATCGTGGTGGTTTGTGGAGAGGTTGCGAACGGGATGCGGGTAGTGGCGCAGAAACGCAGGGTGACCAGCCCCTTCTTGCAACATGATCACCGGATACGCCTGGAATGGGCCCGCGAGGGCGTCGCCACGCTCACCGTGTCGTGCTCGGTGGTCATCATCGTCGACGTGCTGTCCTTCTCCACCACCGTCGACGTCGCCGTGACCCGCGGCGCGTCCGTACTGCCCCTGCCATGGCGCGACCGCAGCGAGGCCCGGACGGGCGCCGCTGTCTCGGCCGGCGCTGTTCCGGCCGGCACTGTTCCGGCCGGCGCTGTTCCGGCCGGCGTGGTGCTGGCCGGGCGTCGCGGCTCGGCCTCGTGGTCGCTCTCGCCGTCCAGCCTGCTCGACCTTCCCGCCGGCACCCGGCTGGCCCTGCCGTCCCCGAACGGCGCGACCCTGTCCGCGGCCGCGGCCGGCTACGGC
>Ga0210378_10001697_pt1 | contig 11452 bp, 9 predicted proteins | sample PLM1_60_b1redo_FD_155465 | JGI IMG/M metagenome (GOLD analysis project Ga0210378, IMG submission 155465) | Groundwater sediment microbial communities from an aquifer in East River, Colorado, USA - PLM1_60_b1 redo | ecosystem: Environmental > Terrestrial > Soil > Riparian zone | place: USA: East... | reverse complement strand
GGGGGGGGGGGGGGGGGGGGGGGGGAGGGGTGCCGGTCGAGAACGCGGGCGGCGGCGGGGTTGTCCCCGCCGAGCGGCTGGACCGTCACCCTTGTCGCGTCCGTCGCCTGCCCGCCGTCGCCTGGCGCGGTTTCCGGCGAGTAGTCGGCGAAGAACTCGTGCCACGCCTCGTCGACGCTTCCCGGGTCGGCGAGAAAGCGCTCGTACATCTCCTCCACGAGCCACTCGTTCGGTCCGAACCCGCTGGGCGCACTCTGCGTCGACACGGTCTGCGGTCGCCTCTTCCCGCGCTGGAACTGGTGATCCGGCCACCCAGGTTACCGCCCGCTCCAGCCGGACCGGCTCAGGTCACGTCGCGGCGGACCGTCAGCCAGGAGCCGAGGATCGCGAACACCAGCCCGTACGCCAGCAGCAGCAGGCCGCCCTGCCAGGGCTCCAGCAGGTCGACCGGGGACTGCGCGTTCGGGTCCGTGGTCTGGGTGAGCGCGCTGGCCGCACCGCCCGGAAGGTACGGGTAGGCGGACTGGACCCTGGGGATGGCGGACAGGATCGGCTCCACCACGAACAGGTAGATCACGATGCCGACCACCGCGGCCACCTGGTTGCGCAGCAGCGCTCCGACGCCCACCCCGATGATCCCGTAGATCGTGACGCTGGCGATCCCGCCGACGATGATCCGAACGGTGCTGTCCGTGCCGAGGTCGATCGGGAACCCGCGGGCGTCCAGCCAGGGCGCGGCCAGCGCGATCACCGCGCCGACGCAGAGTGCCCCGAGCAGCAGCCCGGTGAGGAGGTAGACGATCAGCTTCGCCGACACGACCACGCCGCGGCGCGGCACGCTGAGGAACGTCGGCGTGATGGTCAGGTGCCGGTATTCCCCGGTGATCCCGATGACCCCGAGCACGGCGGCGATGAGGCTGGAGAAGCCGATGCCGGCGTTGAGCGCGGCCTCCAGCGGCACCCCGCCGTCGGTGAGCTGGGAGAAGCCGGAGATGAGGCCGGCGACGAGCAGGCTGAGGCCGAGCGCGAGCATCGTCAGCCAGAACCACACCTGGGTGGTGAGCAGCTTGCGGGTCTCGGCTCGCAGGGCGGCGGTCACCGGGCACCTCCGGCGGCGGGCGACTGACGGGCCGGGGCGGGCGCGGTCTCGGGCGGTGGCGGGGCGACCGGCGGCTGTCCCGGCGGTCCGGACGGCGGCTGGCCGGGCGGGAGGCCCGGCGGGATGCCGCCCGCCGGCGCCGCGGCGAACTGCGCCTGGGTGAGCGAGAAGAACAGCTGCTCCAGGTCGGCGCGCTCGGTGCGCAGCTCGTGCAGCTCGACGCCGGCGGTGAAGGCGGCGTGGCCGACCGCGGCCGCGGGCACGCCCCTGACCCGCAGCTCGTCGGGGCCGCTACGGGTGACCTCGGCGCCGGCGCCGGCCAGCGCGGCGGCGAGCGCGTCGGGCCGGGGCGTGCGAACCACCACGGTCTCGCCCTCGCCGGCGGACAGCTCGGCGATCGACCCCTCCCGGACCAGCCGGCCCTGGCTGATGATGACGATCCGGTCGGCGGTCTGCTCCACCTCGGTGAGCAGGTGACTGGAGACCAGGACGGTCCGGCCCTCGTCGGCCATCGCCCGCAGGAAGCCGCGCAGCCAGAGGATGCCCTCCGGGTCCAGCCCGTTCGCGGGCTCGTCGAGCAGCAGCACCCGCGGGTTGCCGAGCAGCGCGAAGGCGAGCCCGAGCCGCTGCCGCATGCCGAGCGAGAAGCCCTTCGCCTTCCGCTTCGCGACCGCGGACAGACCGACCAGGGCGAGCACCTCGTCGGCGCGCCGGTCCGGGATTCCGGAGGCCGCCGCGTACACCCTCAGGTGGTTTCGGGCGGACCGGCCGGGGTGGAAGCTGGACGCCTCCAGCACCGCGCCGACCGTCCGCATCGGGTGCGGGATCTCCGGGTAGCGCCGCCCGCCGATCGTCGCCGTGCCGGCGTTCGGGGTGACCAGGCCGAGCAGCATCCGCAGCGTGGTCGTCTTGCCCGCGCCGTTCGGCCCGAGGAAGCCGGTCACCGATCCGGGCTCGACGGTGAAGCTCAGGTTGTCGACGGCGCGCACGTCGCCGAACGTCTTGGACAGGCCGGCGACGACTATCCGGCCCGGCTGGTCTGCCACTCCGGTCTCCCTCCCAGACAAGATCGGCCGTGCAATGCCCATCAAAGCAGAGCGGTGCGACGAAATTCCTCCCGCTCTGGGTGGACTCTCAGCTCCACCTTCCGGTGGACCTCCGGCGTTACCCGGCCGGACACCGGTCACCCGCGCCGCGGCGACCAGGTTACGGTGACGGCGTGTCCAGCCCCGTCGGGTACTCGGGCAGGCCGCTGGCGGCGAAGCTCGGGGTCGAGCCGGAGAGCCGAGTGCTGCTGGTGGGGGCGCCGGACGGCTTCGAGCTGGCCCCGCCGGCCGGTGCGCTCGTGCACACCCGGCCCGGACGGGACCCGTACGACGTCGTGCTCGCCTTCTGCCCGGACCTCGCGGCGCTGCGTCGCCGCTTCGCCCCGCTGTCCGCCCGACTGACCACCGCGGGCGCGCTGTGGATCTCGTGGCCGAAGAGGTCCAGCGGCGTGCCGACCGACCTGGACGGGAACGTCGTCCGCGACCACGGCCTGGCCGAAGGGCTGGTCGATGTGAAGGTCGCCGCGGTCGACGCGACGTGGTCGGGGCTGAAGTTCGTCCGGCGGCTGGCCGACCGGGCACCGGTCGATGACAGGGACAGGTGAGCGGGTGGCCGACGTCGTGGTGATCGGGGCCGGGCACAACGGGCTGGTGGCGGCGACCCTGCTGGCCCGGGCCGGGCTGGTCGTCGAGGTGCTGGAGCGCGCGGACGTGGTCGGCGGCGCCTGCCGGACCGAGCACCCGTTCGGGAAGGCGCCGGGGCTGGCCGCATCGACCGGCGCGTACCTGCTCGGGCTGATGCCGCCGGAGCTGCTGCGGACGCTGGACCTCGACCTGCCACTGGTCCGCCGCGACCCGCACTACTTCCTGCCCACCCTGGACGGGCGGCACCTGCTGCTCGGCGCCCACCGGGACGCGGCACGGGCGCAGTTCGCGGAGTTCTTCTCCGACGCGGACGCGCGGGCCGACGAGGCGCTCGGAGTGGAGCTGGCGGCGCTGCGGCAGGACCTGGCGCCGGCCTGGCTGGCCGAGCCGCTGCCGGTCGAGGAGACCGCCGAGCGGTACGTCCGGGCGCCGCTGCGCTCGACCCTCGTCTCGCTGGTCCGCGGCTCGGCGATGGACTACCTGAGCCGCTTCGGCTTCCGGTCGGAGACGGTGCTGGCGATGTACGCGGTGACCGACGGCATGCCGGGGCTGACCGGCTCGCCGTGGTCGCCGGGATCCGGGCACAACCTGCTGGTGCACAGCATGTGCCGGCTGCCGGGCGCGGGCGGGACGTGGATGGTCGTGCGCGGCGGGATGGGCACCGTGACCGGCCGGCTGGCGTCGCTCGCCGCCGGGGCCGGCGCGACGGTTCGGACCGGCTGCGAGGTCGCCCGGATCGAGACCGCCGCCGGCGCCGCCTCCGGTGTGTCCACTGCGGACGGGACCGGCATCCCCGCCCGGGCCGTGCTGGTGTCGGCCGACGCCTTCCGGCTGCCCGGCCTGCTCGGCGAGGCGACGCCGCCCGCGCTGCGCGCCCGGATCGGGGCGTACGCGGAGCGCTCGCCGGGCCAGACAATGAAGGTCAACCTCGCGCTGGCCGGGCTGCCGCGCTTCGCCGCGCTGCCCGACCCCGGCCACGGCCAGCACGGCACGACCGTCCACCTGCTCCCGCCGCCGGCCGCGGACGGCAGCGTGCTGACCGCCCTGCGCACCGCCTTCGCGGACGCGGACGCCGGGCGGCTGCCCACCGCGCCGCCGCTGGAGTGGTACCTGCACTCCACGCTGGACCCGTCGCTGATGGACGAGAACGGCACCCACTCGTCCGCGCTCTTCGTGCAGGGCGTGCCGCACGAGGTGGCGGGCTCGTCCTGGGCGGCCGAGCAGGACGGCTACGTCGACCGGCTGCTCGACCTGGTGGAGGCGTACGCCCCGGGCACGCGGGACCTGCTCGTCGACGTGCACGCGCTGGCGCCGCCCGGGATCCGGGAGCACTTCGGCATCAGCAGCGCGAACATCCACCACGTCGACAACGCGATCTCGTTCACCGACCGGATGCCGTACGCGGTCGGTGTCGACGGGGTCTACGCCGGCGCCGCCGGCTGCCACCCGGCCGGCTCGGTCATCGGCGCCGCGGGCCACAACGCCGCCCGCCGCATCCTGGCCGACCTCGGCCGCCCGGCCGCCTGACCGGCCGGCGCGCCAGCACCGGCTCGCCGCGGACGCGCCGGCAGCGGACGAGGCGGGCCGCAGCGGCCGGTCACCCGCCGGCTGCGGCTGGAGCGCGCGGACGACGCGCTGGACCGGCGGCCGGCGACATCAAGGTCGTCCTGGACATGACACCGACGTGACCGAAGTCCGTTCCACGGACCGTCCCGGCGGTACGATCAGCCGCCTGTCGATCTTGAACCGGCGCGACGGCGCGCCGGTCGGTGCGACGGGTGGGCAACTCCCGGGGGAGGCGAGTCCACATGGTGCGACGGGTGCTCGTCGGCGCGCTCGCGGCGCTGGCGGCCATGGTGATGACGGCGACGGCGGCGTCCGCCGTGGTGCGGCCGTTCGATCCGGCGGTGCCGGTGGTCGGCGGCTGCGGTCCGGGTCTCGGGGACGCGGTGGTGGTGACCTCCGACGGGTCCGCCAGGGGCTTCGTCGACTGCCCGACCGCCAGCGGGCCGCGGATCCGGTTCTTCAGCCGTGGCGCCGGCGGCACGGTCAACCCGAGCGAGCCCACCGGGTTCACCGGGAACGTCCTGGGCGTGGCGTACGACTCGACCGCCACCTACGTCCTCTTCTTCACCGACTCGGAGATCCGAATCGGCAAGCGGACGAACGCCGGCGTGTACAGCTCCCGGGCGGTCGACTCGTGGAGGGGGGTCGTCCCGCCGACCGGTGACGTCATCGCGCTGAACGGCCAGTGGTTCGGCGTCTGGTCCAAGCAGGTCGGCCCGGGCGGCGAGTTCGCTCAGACCGAGCTGTTCCAGGCCGGCTCGGCGTACCCGCTCCGGCGGATCACCACGAACGCTTCGGTCGACGACTTCGAGCCGTCGCTCGCCTACAGCGGCACCATTCCGGTGCTGGTGTGGACCCGGCTGCAGAACCCGGCGGTGCCGGGGCCGTCCGACCTGTGGGTCGCCAAGTTCATCGGGGGCGGCTGGCAGTCCCGCCTGTTCGCCAGCGTCGGCGTCAACAACTACCTGCCCGACGTCAGGATCACCGGCGGTCTCACCTTCGTGACGTGGGGTCGGGACGGCCGCATCGTGGTCGCCAGCAACCGCACCGGGTCGTTCGCCAGCCACACCTTCAACACCGGCGGCTTCGGCTCGAAGGTCGCCGCGTCGACGTCCGCGGGGTTCGTGACGAACGTGTTCGTCACCTGGACCGTGTTCGGTGCCACCGATGCGGGCAACCGCGTCTTCTTCGCCGAGACCGCGTCGAACGGCGGCGTGACCGGGGTGTGGAGCGGCGCTTACATCAGCAATCCGAGCACGGCGGCGTTCGGGATCGGTGCCTTCGCCGGGAAGGCGACGGTGGCCTTCCGGAGCGACACGACGGTCTACCTCCGCTCGCAGAGCTGACGCCCACCCGCGCGGCGGCCGGTCGGCGACCGGCCGCCGCGCGGTTGACCCCCCGGGCCGGCCGCACCGCCCGGCCCGCCGTAGCGTGCGTCGCGGAGGTCCGCGAGCGGAGACGGGGTAGGACTGGCGCATGAGGGGACTGAGGGCCCGGACCCGGGGGCGCGGCTCCGGCCGCCGGCGGACGCGGGTCGCGCGATGCCGGGGCTGATCGAGGACTACGCGCTGCTCGGCGACCTGCAGACCGCCGCGCTGGTCGGCCGGGACGGCTCGATCGACTGGCTGTGCTTCCCGCACTTCGACTCCGCGGCCTGCTTCGCCGCGCTGCTCGGCACCGAGCAGCACGGGCACTGGCGGCTCGCCCCGGCGGCCGGCGGGACGGCGACCCGCCGCGGCTACCGGGGCGACACCCTCGTGCTGGAGAGCGTGTGGGAGACCCCGGAGGGCACCGTCCGGGTGGTCGACTGCATGCCGCCGCGGGACGAGGCCCCGGACGTGGTCCGGGTCGTCGAGGGCCTGTCCGGCCGGGTGCGGATGCACGGCGAGCTGCGCCTGCGCTTCGACTACGGCCGGGTGGTGCCGTGGGTGCGCCGGGTGGACGGCCGGCGCGTCGGGGTGGCCGGCCCGGATGCCGTCTGGCTGAGCACCCCGGCCCCGCTGGAGGGCCGGGACATGGCCACCCACTCCGAGTTCACGGTTTCGGCCGGCGAGCGGGTCCCGTTCGTGCTCACCTGGCACCCGTCCTGGAAGCGCCCCCCGAAGCCGGTCGACCCGTACCGGGCCGTCGACGACGCCGAGGCCTTCTGGGCCGACTGGATGTCGAAGAGCACCTATGACGGCGGCTGGCAGAGTGAGGTCCGTCGTTCCCTGGTGGTGCTCAAGGCGCTGACCTTCCAGCCGACCGGCGGGATCGTCGCCGCGGCCACCACCTCCCTGCCCGAGCGGATCGGCGGCCAGCGCAACTGGGACTACCGCTACTGCTGGCTGCGCGACGCCGCGCTGACCCTGCAGGCGCTGCTCGGCGCCGGCTTCAAGGCCGAGGCCGGCAGGTGGCGGGACTGGCTGCTGCGGGCCGTCGCCGGCGACCCGTCGGACCTGCAGATCATGTACGGGCTGGACGGCACCCGCCGGCTGCCGGAGCTCACCCTGGACTGGCTGCCCGGCTACGAGGACTCGCGCCCGGTCCGGATCGGCAACGCCGCCGCCGACCAGCTCCAGCTGGACGTCTGGGGGGAGACGCTCGACGGCCTGGCGTTCGCCCGGGAGGCCGGGCTGTCCCGCAACGACGACGCCTGGGCGCTGCAGAAGAACCTGCTGGAGTTCCTAGAGAGCAACTGGGGGGAGCCCGACAACGGGCTGTGGGAGATGCGCGGCCCGCGCCGGGACTTCGTGCACTCCAAGGTGATGGCGTGGGTGGCCTTCGACCGGATGATCGAGGGCGTGGAGCACTTCGGGCTCGACGGCCCGGTGGACCGGTGGCGGCAGGTCCGGCACGAGATCTTCGACGAGGTGTGCGAGAAGGGGTACGACGCGGACCGCGGCACGTTCACGCAGGCGTACGGGGCGCGGGAGCTGGACGCGGCGCTGCTGCTGATCCCGCAGGTCCGCTTCCTGCCCTGGGCCGACCGACGGGTCGCCGGGACGGTGCGGGCGGTCCAGGAGGAGCTGTGCGAGGACGGCTTCGTGCTGCGATACCGGCCCGGGGTCGGCGCGTCCGACGACGGGCTGCCGGGCGACGAGGGCGCGTTCCTGGCCTGCTCGTTCTGGCTGGCCGACGACCTGCACGGGATCGGGCAGCGGCGGGCCGCCACGGAGCTGCTGGAGCGGCTGATGGGGCTGGCCAACGACGTCGGGCTGCTGGCCGAGGAGTACGACCCGCGGCTGCGCCGGCAGGTGGGCAACATGCCGCAGGCCTTCAGCCACCTCGGGCTGGTCAACGCCGCCCGGCACCTGTCCGGGGCGCACTCGGCCGCGCCCCGGCTCCGCCAACCGCGGGTCACCGCAGAGAGGTCGTCACCGTGACCGGAGACGATGCCCGTCAACGGCGCAGCCTGCTGATCGCCTCCAACCGGGGCCCGGTGCAGATCGTGGCCGGACCGGGCGGTCGCGAGGAGCTGCACCGCGGCGGCGGCGGGCTGGTCAGCGGCATGGTCTCGGCGCTGTCCGAGGTCGGCGGGCTGTGGGTGTGCGCGGCGCTGAACGACCGGGAGCGGGCGGCGGCCCGCCGGGCGCCGGACGGGCATCTGCGTGAGGCCGGCTACGACACCGGCGGGCTGGACGTGCGGATGCTGCCGATCGATGCGTCCACCTTCGGCCGGGCGTACAACGGGGTGGCCAACTCGACCATCTGGTTCGTCAACCACCTGCTCTACGACAGCGCGAACAAGCCCGTCTTCGACGCGGCGTGGCGGCGGCTGTGGGCGGCGTACGAGCGCTACAACGCGGCCTTTGCCGACGCGCTGGCGGCCGAGGCCGCCCCCGGGGCGAAGGTGATGGTGCAGGACTACCACCTCGACGTGACCCCGCGGCAGCTGCGCGAGCGGCGTGGCGACCTGCTGATCTCCCACTTCACGCACACGCCGTGGGCGCCGCCGGACTACTTCGCGATGCTGCCGGACCTGGTCGCCCGGGAGATCCTGACCGGCCTGCTCGGCGCGGACCACGTCGGCTTCCACACCGCCCGGTGGGCGCGGGCCTTCCTCGACTGCTGCGCGGAGCGGCTCGGCTGCCCGGTCGACGCCGACTCGTGGACCCTGGAGTGGGAGGGGCGGACCGTCCAGGTCGGCCTGCACCCGCTGGGCACCTCGGCCGCGGAGATGCGGGCGCGGGCTTCCGAGGACGACGTGGAGTCCGGAATGTCGCACCTGCGGGAGCTGGTCGGCGACCGCCGGGTCATCGCGCGGGTGGACCGCACCGAGCTGAGCAAGAACATCGTCCGCGGCCTGCTGGCGTACCGGGAGCTGCTGCGGACGCGGCCGGAGTGGCGCGGGCGTGTCGTGCACGTGGCGTGCGCGTACCCGTCCCGGCACGACCTGCCGGAGTACCGGGAGTACACGGCGTCGGTGCAGCGGATCGGCCGGGAGATCGACGAGGAGTTCACCACCGACGACTGGGACCCGCTGCTGCTCGAGGTGGGCGACGACTACCCGGGCTCGCTGGCGGCGCTGCGGATGGCGGAGGTGCTGCTGGTCAACCCGGTCCGGGACGGGATGAACCTGGTCGCCAAGGAGGGGGTGGTGCTCTCCGAGCCGGCCTGCGCGGTGGTGCTGTCCCGCAACGCCGGGGTGGCGGAGGAGTACGGCGACGACGCCATCATGGTCAACCCGTACGACGTGACCCAGACCGCGGAGGCACTCGCCGCCGGGCTGGCGATGTCCGCCGACGAGCGGCGGAGCCGGGCGCGGCGGCTGGAGGCGGCGGCCACCGCGCTGCCGCCGGCCGAGTGGTTCCGGCAGCAGCTCGACGCGCTCGACGCGGTGAAGCGGGCGGACTGACCCGGGGCGTGTCCCGGGGAACGCGGGGCGGCTCTCAGGGCGTACACGGGTCGGGCACAGGCGGCGCACAGGACCGGTGCGGACGCTCGGGACCGAGGTCGCCGCCGCGGCGGCCCGGGAGGTGGCCGGTCATGGGGTCGACGCTGCTGGAGCGGCCCGAGGTGGGCTTCGGGGACGCGACCTGGCCGGCGCTCGGCACGTCCGTACGGCTGCTGACGACGGACCCGGCGCGGCTCGGCGACGCGGTCGAGGTGGTGGCCGGGCAGCTCGACGATCTCGATCTCGCCGCGTCGCGCTTCCGGGCCGACTCCGAGGTCTCCTCGCTGGCCTCCGGCCGGCCGACGCCCGTCTCGCCGTTGCTGCTGTCTGTCGTGCTGGCCGCGTTGCGGGCCGCCCGGCTGACGGACGGCGCGGTCGACCCGACGGTCGGCGGCTCGCTGGAGGCGCTCGGCTACGACCGCGACTTCGCCAGGGTGGCAGGGCGTATCCCCCCGACCTTCGGCGGCGCGGATCGGCGCCCGGACGCCGACCGGCTGCGTTCTCCTCGCCGCCGATACAACCCCGGTATCGGCGACTCGTCCGCCTTGCCGGATCGACGCCCGGATCACCGCCCGCATCCACCAAGGCCGGGGGGAGACGCCCTCCCGGACGACCCGAGCGCGCGGCTGGTGGTCCGGCGGGCGCCCGGGTGGCGGTCGGTGCGGGTGGACCCGGTGGCGCGGACCGTACGGGTGCCCCCGGGGACCGTGCTCGACCTGGGCGCGACGGCGAAGGCCCTCGCCGCGGACCGGGTGGCCGCCGATGCGGCGGCCGCCGCGGGCTGCGGGGTGCTGGTCTCGCTCGGCGGTGACGTGGCGGTGGCCGGTGTCGCTCCGCGCGGCGGCTGGCTGGTGCAACTCGCCGACGACTCGGGCGCCGCGCCCGGTCCCGACCGCCCGGCGGTCCGGTTGTGGTCGGGCGGTCTCGCCACGTCGTCGACGGTCGTCCGGCGATGGCGCCGGGGTGGGGCGTGGCTGCACCACCTGATCGACCCGCTGACCGGCCTGCCCGCGGTGGGACCGTGGCGGACCGTCACGGTCGCGGCCGGGTCCTGCCTGGACGCGGACACCGCGTCGACGGCGACCGTGGTGCTCGGCGACCGGGGCGGTCCGTGGTTGTCCGGGACCGGGCTGCCGGCGCGGCTGGTCGACCGGTCCGGGCGGGTGGTCCGGCTCGGGGCGTGGCCGTCGTGAGCGTCGGGGTGCTGTGGCTCGTGTCCCGGGCCGCCGGGCTGGTCGCCTTCGTGCTGCTGACCACGGCGCTGGTCGCCGGGGTGGTGGCGACGGCGCCGACAATGCCCATGAGCCCGGGGGCGGACCGGCGGTGGCCGCGGTGGGCCCGGCAGGCGCTGCACCGGGACCTGGCGCTGCTCGCCGCCGGCGCGCTGGTCGTGCACGTGGTGTCCGTCGTGCTCGACGGGTACGTGGACGTCGGCTGGGTGTCGGTGGTGCTGCCGTTCACCGCGGGCTACCACCCGGTCGCGGTGGCCGCCGGCACGCTGGCGCTGGACACCGTGCTGGTCGTGGTGGCGACCAGCCTGCTCCGGGTCCGGCTCGGGTACCGCTCCTGGCGCGCGGTGCACTGGCTGGTGTACGCGGCCTGGCCGCTGGCGGCGCTGCACTACCTGTACGTCGGCACGGACGCCGGCACCTGGTGGGGCCGCTCGGTCGCGATCGTCGGCACCGTCGCCGTCCTCGTCGCCGCGGCGGTCCGGCTGGCCGCCGCCCGCTCGGCGCCCGCCGGGCCGCCGGTGGCGCGTCCCGGTGGCTCCCGCGCCCGGGCCGCGGGGAGGCGGCGGTGACCGGCGTCGCCGCCCGCCCGCCGGCGCTGGCCGGGGTGGCGGCCGGGGTGCCGGGTCCGGCCGGGGTGCCGGGTCCGGCCGGGGTGCCGGGTCCGGCCGGGGTGCCGGCCCGGATAGCGGGTCCGGCCGGGGTGCCGGCCGGGGTGCCGGGTCCGGCCGGGGTGCCGGGTCCGGCCGGAGTGGCGGCCCGGATAGCGGGTCCGGCCGGGGTGCCGGCCGGGGTGCCGGGTCCGGCCGGGGTGCCGGGTCCGGCCGGGGTGCCGGCCGGGGTGCCGGGTTCGGCCGGGATGGCGGGTCCGGCCGGGGTGCCGGCCGGCATGTCGGGAGGGCTGCTCGGGAGCGCGCCAGGTGGGGTGCCGCCGGTGGCGGGGCCGGACGTGCTGGCGATCGTGGAGCGGGCCGGGCTGGTGGGCCGCGGC
>Ga0210378_10001696_pt1 | contig 11460 bp, 10 predicted proteins | sample PLM1_60_b1redo_FD_155465 | JGI IMG/M metagenome (GOLD analysis project Ga0210378, IMG submission 155465) | Groundwater sediment microbial communities from an aquifer in East River, Colorado, USA - PLM1_60_b1 redo | ecosystem: Environmental > Terrestrial > Soil > Riparian zone | place: USA: East... | reverse complement strand
GCGGCTGTCGAGGAACCGGATCTGGTCGTGCTCGACCTGATGCTCCCCGGGATGGACGGTCTCGAGGTGTGCCGAAGGCTCCAGGCCGGTCGCTGGGTGCCCGTCCTGATGCTGACGGCGCGGACCGAAGAGGCCGACAAGGTGGCCGGGTTCGCGGTGGGCGCGGACGACTACCTGACGAAGCCGTTCAGCCTCCGAGAGCTGACCGTCCGGGTCAGGGCGATCCTGCGCCGCGTCGAACGCATCACCTCGCCTCCCTCGACCGTGCCGATCGACCACGGCGGGCTCTCGGTCGATCCCGCCAAACGCAAGGTGAGCGTGGACGGCGAGGAGGTGCAGCTCACCCCGCTCGAGTTCGAGATCCTGCTCGCGCTCGCCCGCGAGCCCGGCGTCGTCCTCAGCCGCGAGCAGCTGATGGATCGCGTCTGGGGGTACCGCGACTACGCGGGTGGACGCGTCGTCGATTCGCACGTGGCGCGCATCCGCCGGAAGCTGGGCGAGGATGGCGCCGAGCCGAGGTTCGTCCGGACGGTGCACGGCGTCGGCTACGCGTTCGGGGACGAGTGAACCGGCCGTGACGCTCCTGCAGCGGCTGCCCACGATCCGGTCGAAGCTCGGATCGGTCATCGTGTTCGCCGTCGGGATGACCCTCCTGCTGGTCTACCTGATCCTCGGCGTGGGGTTCGAGGTCTTCACGATCGGCGCGCATTGGTGGGAGCTCCTGCTCGCCGGCGTCCTGGGCGCGGGCATCGCGCTCGTGATCGCTCGATGGGTCGCACGAGGGATGACGCAGCCGCTCCGCGACATGGCGCGAGCGGCCCGTCGCATGGAGACCGGCGACTACTCGCAGCGGATCCACACGGACTCGCGCGACGAGGTCGGCAAGCTCGCCGATGCGTTCAACCGGATGAGCACGGAACTCGAGGGGCTCGAGCTCCTGCGCCGCGAGCTCGTGGCGAACGTGTCGCACGAGCTCAAGACCCCGATCTCGGCGCTGCGGGCGCACCTGGAGAACCTGCTGGACGGCGTCGAGCAGCCCGACCCCGAGACGCTGCAGATCATGCTCATGCAATCCGAGCGGCTGGGACGGCTCGTAGACCAGCTCCTCGATCTGTCGCGGCTCGAGTCGGGCGACGTGCCGCTGGAGCGCGAACGCATCGAGCTCGCACCGCTCGTCTCGCAGGTGTTCTCCGAGATCCAGGTCGCCCGCCCCGACCCGGGCGTGACGCTCGACGACGACCTGCCGGGAGACCTGCCGCCGGTCTTCGCCGACCGCGAGCGGGTCCATCAGGTGCTGTTCAACCTGCTCGACAACGCGGTGCGGCTCACGCCGACCGGCGGGCGCGTGACGGTCACGGCGTCGAGCCACAACGGTTCGATCGACGTGGTCGTCGCCGACACGGGCCCGGGCATCCCGGCCGAGCACCTGCCCCACGTGTTCGAACGCTTCTACCGGGTGGACGAGTCGCGTTCGCGCGACGACGGAGGGACCGGGATCGGGCTCGCCATCGCGCGTTCGGTGGTCGAGGCGCACGGCGGACGGATCTGGGCCGACAGCGAGCCCGGCCGCGGGAGCGCGTTCACGTTCGAGCTGCCGGTCGCCGGGTCGTCCGGGGAGCCAGGCGGGGAGCGCTCGAGCGCCGTCCCCTCGAAGGAGACAAGGAGGAACGGATGACATCCGCAACCACGACCATCGAGATCGCCGCTCCGCAGCGCTACGCGTTCCTCGACCTCACGGAGGAGCTCGAGCGGGCGATCAAGGACTCGGGCGTCACCGATGGATCGGTGGTTGCGTTCTGCGCCCACACGACGTGCGCGCTGATCGTCAACGAGTGGGAGGACGGCGCGCTCGAGGATTTCCGGGCCCGGATGCTGCGCCTGGTCCCCGACGACGTGTACTACGCGCACGACGACGCGGCGCGCCGGACGCAGAACCTGGACGAGTCCCACGAGCGCCGGAACGGCCCCGCGCACGTGAAGGCGATGCTGCTCTCCGCCTCCTCCCACGCGATCCCCGTGGCGGAGGGCTCGGCGATGCTGGGGCGGTGGCAGCGGCTGATCCTGTTCGAGATGGACGAACCCAAGGACCGGCAGGTCGTCTTCCACGTGTTCGGCGAGTAGCGCGGGCCGGCGTGCCGGGGGCCCAAGGAGCGAGCGCGGATGCGCGAGCGGTACCCCCCGTAGGGAATGGGAGACTGGAACCGTGCTGACCGAACGCAGGAAGACCCGGCAGGTGCGGGTGGGCGACGTGACGATCGGCGGCGACGCACCGATCCGCGTCCAGTCGATGACCACGACCAAGACCGCCGACATCAACGCGACCCTGCAGCAGATCGCCTCGCTGGTCGCGGCCGGCGTCGACATCGTCCGGGTGGCCGTGCCGCACTGGGAGGACGCCGAGGCCCTGACGGCGATCGCGGCCAAGTCGACGGTCCCGGTGGTCGCCGACATCCATTTCCAGTGGAAGTACGCGATGGCCGCGCTCGAGGCCGGGGTCCAGGGGCTGCGCATCAACCCGGGCAACATCAAGTACCAGGACAAGGTCCGGCTGATCGCGCGCGAGGCCAGGGCTCGGAGCGTGCCGATCCGCATCGGGGTGAACGCGGGGTCGCTCGAGAAGGGCGTGCTGGCCAAGCATGGCGCTCCGACGGCGGCGGCGCTGGTGGAGAGCGCGCTGTACGAGGCGAGGATCCTCGAAGAGGAGGACTTCTCCGATATCAAGATCTCGGTCAAGCACTCGAACGCCGGAGTCATGATCCAGGCGTACCGGTTGCTCGCGGACGCCTGCGACTATCCGCTGCACCTCGGCGTCACCGAGGCCGGCCCGATGCCGGCCGGGGGTGTCAAGAGCGCGGTGGGGATCGGCACGCTGCTCTCGGAGGGGATCGGCGACACGATCCGCGTCTCGCTCACGGACGATCCGGTCGAGGAGGTCAAGGTCGGGACCTGGATCCTGCAGTCGCTCGGCCTGCGCAAGCGCGGACTCGACCTCGTGGCGTGTCCCTCCTGCGGGCGGGCGGAGGTCGACGTCCTCGGCCTCACCAAGCAGGTGCAGCAGGCGATCGAACGCGAGGGGCTGAAGGTCCCCATCCGCGTCGCCGTGATGGGGTGCGTCGTGAACGGGCCGGGCGAGGCTCGGGAGGCCGATCTCGGGATCGCCGCCGGTAAGGGCCAGGGGTTCCTCATCGTGAAGGGCGAGGTGGTCGACAAGATCCCCGAGGACCGGTTCGTCGAGCGGGTCATCGAGGAGGCTCGGAAGATCGCGATCGCGCGCGAGGCGGAGGCCGAGACGTAGGCCGCGCCTCGTCCACGCCTCGACCGTCGACGCGTCCGGCGGCAGGCAGCGCGCATGTGACCTCGAGCACGTCCGATCGGTGGCACGCGGCACGGAACCCTCCGACCTCGCCGGCCTACGGTGGCCCCGACGAACCGAAGGAGGCGAGGTCGATGGCCACCAGGATCGAGACGCTCGGAGGGGGCAGGCGAGCTCCGAAGGCCGCTTGGATCGTGTTGTTCGCGATCGTCATGGTCACGGCGGCGGTCGCCGTCGGGACGCTGATCCGGTCCGATGGCATCACGAAGACGCCCGCGCGTTCGGCCAACGAGGCGGTCTCCACCGCGCTCGAGCCGGCGACACAGGTCCCGGGTTTGATCAAGGCGGGCCTCCAGCCGAGGCCGTTCTCGCCGATCCCAGTGGATGCGACCGCGAGCGTGGAGAAGATCCCTGCCGGGTTCGTGCAGATGCCGGGCGGAGAGCTGAGGCCCGCGTTCGGCGCCTAGGAGGGGAATCCCCGAAGGGCCGGAGCCGCGCGGCTCCGGCCTTCGGCGCGTTCGAGGAACTACCCGACGATGGACAGGAAGTTCCGGACGATCGTGGGGCCGTCCGGCGTCAGGATCGACTCCGGGTGGAACTGCACCCCGATCCTCGGCAGCGTCCGGTGCCGGGCCGCCATCACGAGGCCGTCGTCGCTCCATGCGGTCAGTTCGAGCTCGTCGGGGAAGCCCTCCCGGGTCACGACGAGCGAGTGGTACCTGCCGGCCTCGAACGGGTTGGGGACGTCCGCGAAGATCCCGGTGCCGTCGTGGTGGACGAGCGACGCCTTGCCGTGCACCGGCGTCGCACGTTCGACGCGAGCGCCGGCGACCACGCCCATCGCCTGATGGCCGAGGCACACGCCGAGTACCGGCGTCGACGCCGGGAGGATCCGCAGCAGCTCGGTGAAACACCCCGCGTCCTCGGGTCGGCCCGGCCCCGGCGACAGCACGACGGCCTCCGGTCGGCGCGCGACGAGGGCGTCCGCGGTCTCGGCGTCGCTCTTCACGACCTCGGTCGTCGTCCCCAGGGTCTCGAGCAGCTGCACGAGGTTGTACGTGAACGAGTCGTAGTGGTCGACGACCAGGATCACGGGTCCTCCCCGCCGCCGGATGCCTCCGCGTCGACGATCGCGGGCAGCAGGGCCGCGGCCTTCGCGTTGGTCTCGGCGAGCTCGACGTCCGGGTCGGAGTCCGCGACGACCCCCGCACCCGTCTGGACGTACGCGGCGCCGTCGGCGACCACTGCAGTCCGGATCGTGATGCAGAAGTCGAGGTCGCCCGCGAACGTGCAGTAGCCGACCGCCCCCGCGTACGGACCGCGTGCGGTCGGCTCAAGCTCGGCGATCAGCTCCATCGCGCGACGCTTCGGCGCGCCGGTCACCGTCCCCGCGGGGAACGTCACCGCGAGCGCGTCGAGCGGGTGGGCGCCCTCGGCGAGCTCCCCCTCCACCGTGCTCACGATGTGCATGACCTTCGAGAAGCGCTCGACCGACATGAGCTCGCTCGGGCGGACGGTCCCGGGGGTGCAGACGCGGCCGAGGTCGTTGCGGGCGAGGTCGACGAGCATCGCGTGCTCCGCGCGCTCCTTCGGGTCGGCGAGCAGCTCGTGTTCGTACAGGCGGTCCCGGAGCTCGGTCTCGCCCCGCGGGCGCGTGCCGGCGATCGGACGGCTCGTGACCGTCCGTCCCTCCACGCGCACGAGTGGTTCGGGCGACGAGCCGGCGAGCTCGAGTCCCAGCATCCGGACGAAGAACATGTAGGGGGCGGGGTTGGTGACGCGGAGCCTCCGGTAGACGGAGAACCCGCCGTCGGCGCACGGGAACCCGAGCCGGCGCGAGGGCACGCCCTGGTAGATGTCGCCCGCCGAGATGTGGTCCTTCATCGTCCGGACGATCTCGCGGTAGCGCTCGTCGGGCATGTTGGGTTCGCCCTTGGAGTCGACGTTGGTCGTGGTTCCCGGCAGGGGCTCCGGCGACGGAGCGTTCGGGGCCGAGAGCCGTTCGGCCAGATCCTCCAGCGCCTCCGCGCCCTCGTCGTAGGCGTCGGGGGCGACGTGCGCAACCAGGAGCAGGCGCTGCCGCCAGTGGTCGAACACGACGGCGCGGTCGGCAAGCATCAGCGCGATCGGGGGCCCGAGGGTGTCGCCGCTCGGGAACGGGTGCCCGTCCAGGAGCTCTGCCGCCTCGTACGAGAGGAAGCCCATCAGGCCGCCGGTGAGCGAGGGGAGGTCGGCGACCCGCGGCGCCCGGAGCGACGAGGCCAACGCGACGAGGTCGGCCCGCGGGTTCCCGGTGTTCGGCATCTCGACCGCCAACCGATCCGTCGCGTCGAGGTTCCGGAGACCCTCCCGGTCGAGCACGACGATCGCGGCGGGATCGCCGGCGACGAACGAATACCGCCCCCAGCGCTCGGAACGTTCGACGCTCTCGAGCAGGATGCCGGGTCCATCCCCCGCGAGCGCCGGGAAGACGCCGACCGGCGTGGACACGTCGGCCAGCAGTTCGGTCCACACCGGTGCGAGCGCGAAGCCCTGGGCCGAGCGTTCGAACGATCCTCGATCGGGCCGGACCCTCACCTGATCTCCTTCGCCGGGTTCCGTCGTCAGTGAGAGGCAGCCGTACCCTACCCGCGACCCGCCGAGATCGGTCCCCCGATCGCCGCCCTTGGGTCGACTCCACTCCCGGACGTGGGGTAGCGTTGCGCCACCGAGCAAGGGGGGATCCGGGGATGCGAACGTCCAGCAGGTCGCTCTGCGTCCTGATCGGTCTCGCACTGGCCGTCGGCATGCTCGCTTCCCCGGCCGCCGCGCAGGGTGAGGGACGACCGCAGGGCCGAACCGCGACGCGAGCGATCGTGTACGGGAGGGACGCGGGCGTGTCCAGCCGCAAGGCGACGTCGTTCGACGTGTTCGGGCGCCGGTCTCGGCCGTTCGTCTCGGCGCCCGGCGCGGCCGGCACATCGAGTCCCCTGGTACCGGTCGTCGTCGGAGCCGGGTTCGACGCGCTGGCCGATCCCTTGTCGAAGCCATCCGACACGACGGGCGCACTGGGCGACACCTTCTACGTCGCCGCCGTCAACACCCAGATGGCCGTCTATGACCGAAACGGCATCCAGGTCGTTGCGCCCATCCAGCTCGACCAGCTTCACGCGGATTCGACCGGCCGGTTCGTCTTCGACCCCAAGGTGATCTACGACCAGTACCGCGACACCTTCCTGCTCGTGTATCTGGTGCAGCAGAACTCGCCGCGTCTGTCTCGGATCGTGACGGTCGCGATCCCGAACGCGACGGCGAACGATCCAGGTACCTGGTGCGCGGTGTCGTTCAAGGGGGACCAGGTCCCCGGGGCGACTGCCGTGTGGGCCGACTATCCGGGGCTTGGTTTCAACGAGACGCATGTGACGATCACCACGAACCAGTTCACCTTCCCCACCAGTACGGGTCGCTTTCTCTACTCGCAGGTGATGACGATCGACAAGGCGGGGCTGTACGACTGCAACCAGGCGGCGCCTTCGCCGACGGTGTTCGCCGGAACGAAGACCCAGGACGACAAGGGTCACCAGGCCTTCACGCTGCGGCCGGCCGAGACCGTGGGCTCCACGCCCGGCCCGCAGCTGCTGACCTCGTTCCAACCGGTGAAGGGGAAGCGCGACTACTTGACGGTCTGGCGGATCAAGCCAACGGCGTCCGGCTTCGCCCTGAAGAAGGCTTCCAAGCGCACGGGGAAGGTATCGTTCCCGCCACTGGGGACTCAGGGCGGAGGTGATCCCAACGACGCCGATCTCTGGTGGGACGCGGGAGATCACCGGTTCATCAATGCCTTCTACGACGCCGATCAGAATCAGATCTTCACCGCGCATACGGTCTTCAGGAACTTCCAACCGGACACCCTGACGGGGGCCTACCCGGAGGCTGCCGTCCGCTGGTACGAGATCGACCCGGCCCCGGTGCTCAAGAACTCCGTCGTGGCGCGCAAGGGGATCATCGGCGCGCCGGAGGCGGATGTGGGATGGCCCACCGTGGCGACCGACTCCACCGGAACGCTCTTCGTGACCTACAGCCGGGCGAGCGCGCCGCACGGAGAGTTCCTCTCCGCCTGGGTCGCCACGATCCCGCCGGGTTCGACCGCCGAGACGCAACTCCTCGTGCACCCTGGGTTGTCGACCTACGACGCCATCCAAGGGCCCGAGCGCTGGGGTGACTTCACCGCTCTCAACCGCGATCCCCTGGACGGTCAGAACATCGCGACCTTCAATCAGTACGCGTCATCCTCGACCCAGTGGCAGCAGTTCATCAGCGTCGTCACCGACAACTAGGGGCCGAGCACGACCGGTATCCTGAGCCTCCATGAGGCTCTCGGCCGTGTTCGCGCCGACGCTGCGTGACGATCCCGCCGAGGCGGAGATCGCATCGCACCGGCTCCTCCTGCGCGCGGCGTTCGTGCGGCAGGTCGCTGCGGGCGTCTACACCACGCTGCCGCTCGGTCTCCGGTCGATCCGCAAGATCGAGCGGATCGTCCGCGAGGAGATGAACGGGTCGGGCGCACAGGAGTTCCGGATGCCGATCCTGCTGCCGGCCGAACCGTGGAAGGCCACCGGCCGGTGGGACCTGTACGGCGACACGCTCTTCCGGCTCCGGGACCGCCACGAGCGCGAGCTGCTGCTCGGTCCGACGCAGGAGGAGGTCGTGACCGAGCTCGTCGCCCGGGACCTCCCCTCGTACCGAGACCTGCCTGTGAACCTGTACCAGATCGAGTGGAAGTACCGGGACGAGTTCCGCCCGCGATTCGGGCTCCTGCGTGGTCGCGAGTTCCTGATGAAGGACGCCTACACGTTCGACCGGGACGAGGAGGGCATGGCCGCGTCCTATGACGTGATGCTGCGCGCGTACCGGAGGGTCTTCGACCGATGCGGATTGTCGTACATCGTGGTCGATGCCGAGCCGGGCCAGATCGGCGGGGGCGTGAACCACGAGTTCATGGCGCGCGCGGACGTCGGCGAGGACCTGTTCGTCGAGTGCGTGAACGGCGACTACCTGGCCGACTGGAAGGCCGCGACCCCTCGGGCGCCCGAGCCCGCCTCCGCGGACGGTGCCGCGCCGCTCGAGAAGGTCCACACGCCGGACGCCGCAACGATCGACGCGGTCTCGGAGCTGCTCGACGTGCCGGCCGACCGCACGCTGAAGACGATGCTGTTCGACGCCGGCGGGGAGACCGTTGCCGTCCTGGTGCCGGGCGACCGGGAGGTCGAGGAGGCGAAGATCGAACGGCTCTTGTTCCCGACCCCGGTCCGTCGGTTCGAGGACGCCGATTTCGCCGCCCGGGGATTCGCGAAGGGCTACGTCGGTCCGCAGGGTCTGGGGGAGGACGTGACGATCCTCGCCGATCACGCGGTGCGTGGCGGCAGGGACTGGGTGACCGGGGCCAACGAGGCGGACCACCACGTCACCGGTGCGAACGTCGCCAGGGACTTCCGCGTCGATCGATACGAGGACGTGATCGCCCTGCGCGACGGCGACCGCTGCCCGATCGACGGTGGCGAGCTCCGGATCGGCCGATCGATCGTCGTGGGCCACATCTATCAGCTCGGGACGCGGTACTCCGCCCCGCTGCGGGCGACGTTCGTCGACGAAGACGGTTCGGAGCGGCCGTACCAGATGGGGAGCCACGGCATCGGCATCTCACGCGTCCTCGCGGCCGCCGTCGAGCAGTTCCACGACGAGATGGGACTGCGCCTCCCGAAGGCGCTCGCGCCGTTCGAGGTCGTGGTCGTGCTCGCGAACCGGGATCAGGAACGCGTGGTCGCCGAGGCCGAGCGCGTCTACCGCGAGCTGCTCGACGCCGGCGTGGACGCTGCGCTCGACGACCGCGACCAGACCGCGGGCGTGAAGTTCGCCGACGCCGACCTGATCGGGTGCCCGGTCCAGGTCGTGATCGGGAAGCGGGGCGTCGAGGCCGGCACGGCCGACCTCAAGCTGCGGGCGACCGGCGAGCGATCGCAGGCCCCCCTCACCGAGTCCGCCGGCGCCGCGATCGACCTGCTCGCGAGCGCGCCCTAGGGTGGATCGGTGAACAGGACGGGAGGGCGTCGGTGAGGGCGCCGAGCGGTCTTCGGGAGTTCGTCAAGTTGCGGCCGGAGGTGGAGGCCGTCGTCCAGCACGTCGGCCTGCGGACCTGGGACCTCGTACTCATCGACGTGACGGGGCTGTGGGTGCGGGACGAGTTCGAGACCGAGGAGCAGGTCGAGGCCGTGTGCCGCGAGCTCGGGGTCCGGCTGCATCGAGCCTGGGGCGATCCGCGCCTGGTCCGTCGGATGGCCGCGCGGGACCACTGGAACACCCCGGACGGGCAACGCCGCGCCCTCTGAGGCACGCCTCCCAGCCTCGGAGCCAGCGGCGTCGGGTATACTGAGCGGCAGAAACGGAGCGGTGTCACCCGGAAGTGGGCTCGCGCCCACTTTTTCTTTCGAAGGGGTCGTTCGGGGTGCGCGAGAAGGAGGTCGGCGATCTGGTCCGGCCGGTCGTCGAGGCTGCCGGACTGGAGCTGTGGGAGGTCTCCTTCGGCCGGGAGGACGGTCGCCGGATCCTCCGGGTGACGGTGGACCGGCCTGGTGGGCACGAGCAGAACGTCGGGGGCGTCGACCTCGACACGATCGCGGCGACGTCTCAGCGCGTGTCACGACGGCTCGACCTCGAGGGGTTCGAGCAGGATCGTCCGTACGAGCTCGAGGTGAGCTCGCCCGGGCTGGAGCGGGCGCTCCGCGAGCCCCGGCACTTCGAACGGAGCGTCGGGCAACAGGTGAGGGTGAAGACGGTGGAGCCGGTGGACGGTCGCAGGGTCCACGAGGGCGCGCTGGTCTCGGCCGACGCGGAAGCGATCGTGATCGCGTCCGACGGCGGAGAGCTGCGCGTCGTCTACGACGGCATCGCCTCGGCGAGGACCGTCTTCGAGTGGAAGAAGGCAGGGAGCAGGTCATGAACCAAGAGATGATCGCGGCGCTGCGCGAGCTCGAGCGTGAGAAGGGCATCGCGTTCGAGACGATCCTCGAGGGCCTCGAGGAGGCGATGGCGTCCGCCTACAAGTCGTGGTGGAAGCAGCAGCACCCGGAGCTCGACGAGGAGACCTTCGGCGTGCGCGCGAAGATCGACCCGGAGAACGGGGACCTGCGCGTCTGGGTCCAGGAGCTCGAGAGGATCGAGCACGAGGACGAGGAGGGCGAGGTCACCGTCGAGACCAAGGTCCTGTCCGAGCAGGAGGTCCCGGTCACCGACGAGTTCAAGGGGCGCATCGGCGCGCAGACCGCGAAGCAGGTGATCTTCCAGAAGCTCCGCGACGCCGAACGCGAGATGACGTACGAGGAGTTCGCCGGCCGCGAGGGCGACGTCGTGACCGGCATCGTCCAGCAGTCGGAGCGTCGGTACACGTTGCTCGATCTCGGCAAGGTGGAAGCGCTCCTCCCGCAGGCCGAGCAGGTGCCCAGCGAGCCCTACCGCAACGGCGAAAGGCTCAAGGGCTACATCACCGAGGTGCGCAAGGGCACCAAGGGGCCACAGATCGTCGTCTCGAGGACCCACCCCGGGTTGCTCAAGAAGCTGTTCGAGCTCGAGGTGCCCGAGATCGCCGAGGGGATCGTCGAGATCAAGGCCGTGGCCCGAGAGCCGGGGCACCGTTCGAAGATCGCGGTCTCGTCCAACGAGCCGGCGGTCGACCCGGTGGGTGCGTGCGTCGGGCCGAAGGGCTCGCGCGTCCGCAACGTGGTGACGGAGCTGCGCGGCGAGAAGATCGACGTCGTGCCCTGGAGCGCGGCCCCCGAGATCTTCGTCGCGAACGCGCTGCAGCCGGCGAAGGTTCGGGAAGCGCGCGTGGACCCGGAGACCCAGACCGCGCTCGTGATCGTCCCGGATTACCAGCTCTCGCTGGCGATCGGGCGAGAGGGGCAGAACGCGCGGCTCGCTGCTCGGCTCACGGGGTGGCGGATCGACATCAAGAGCGAGACGCAGTTCGCGGACGAGCAGCGCGGTGGGCGACCGGCGGTCGGGGCGGTGGCGGCGGGCGCGGCACAGCCTTCGCCCAGGCCCGCCGAGGGTGAGCCCGCCGGGACCACCTCCGAGGCTGAGTCGGCCGCTACCACCTCGGAGGCCGAGTCGGC
>Ga0210378_10001695_pt1 | contig 11463 bp, 12 predicted proteins | sample PLM1_60_b1redo_FD_155465 | JGI IMG/M metagenome (GOLD analysis project Ga0210378, IMG submission 155465) | Groundwater sediment microbial communities from an aquifer in East River, Colorado, USA - PLM1_60_b1 redo | ecosystem: Environmental > Terrestrial > Soil > Riparian zone | place: USA: East... | reverse complement strand
GTGGCCGCGCTGATGTTCCGGTTCAACAATCCGGACGCGCTGCTCATGGTGCTGCTCGTCGGCGCGGCATACGCCGTGGTCCGGGCGCTGGAGCGGGCGGGCACCCGATGGCTGGTGCTCGCCGGCACGCTCGTCGGGTTCGCGTTCCTGACGAAGATGCTGCAGGCGCTGCTGGTGCTGCCGGCGTTCGGCGCCGTCTACCTGCTGGCCGCCCCCACCACGATGCGCAGGCGCGTCGGCCAGCTCGGCCTTGCCACCCTCGCCATGGTCGGCGCGGCGGCGTGGTGGGTCGCCATCGTCGAACTGGTTCCGGCGTCGTACCGGCCGTACATCGGCGGGTCGCAAACCAACAGCGTGCTGGAGCTGACCCTGGGCTACAACGGCTTCGGCCGGCTCACCGGCGAGGAGACCGGCAGCGTCGGCGGCGGCAACGGCTGGGGCTTCACCGGCTGGACAAGGCTGCTCGGCGCGGAGGTCGGCGGCCAGATCGCCTGGCTGCTGCCGGCCGCGCTGCTGCTGCTCGCGGCCGGGATAGCGATCACGGCGCGGGCGCCGCGCACGGATCGCACCAGGGCGGCGCTGGTGATGTGGGGCGGTTGGCTGCTGGTCACCGCCGTGGTGTTCAGCTTCATGCAGGGGATCTTCCACGCGTACTACACGGTGGCGCTGGCGCCACCCGTCGGCGCGCTGGTCGGCATCGGATCGGCGCTGCTGTGGCGGCGGCGCGCCAACCCCCTCGCCGCCGCGGCGCTGGCCGCAGTGCTCGCCGTCACGGCGTTGTGGTCGGCCGTGCTGCTGGGCCGCAGTCCCGACTGGCAGCCGTGGTTGCGGCCGGCGGTGCTGGTGGTCGGGCTCGGCGCGGCCGCGGCACTGGTGCTGGCCGGGATGCTGCCGCGCCGGGTGGCGACCGTGGTGGCGACGATCGGGCTGATCGGTGCGCTGGCCGGGCCGGCGGCGTATGCCGTCGAGACGGCCGCGACGCCGCACGCCGGCGCCATCCCGTCCGCGGGCCCAGCGGTGCTTGGCGGCGGACCAGGTGGCCGGGGCGGGTTCGCGGGCGGTCCGCCCGCCGGTGGTCTCGGCGGCGGAAATGGCACGCCACCGGCCGGTGCCCCACCCAATGGCACGCCACCGGGCCTCGGCGCCGCACCGGGCGCCACCGACGGCACTGGCGCCAGCACCGGCGGGCCGCCGGGGACGACGCTCGGTGCCCGGGACGGGGCCGGCGGACGGGCGGGCGGGACGGGCGGGCTGCTCGGCGCCGCCACCCCACCGGCCGAGCTGGTGGCGCTGTTGACCGACGGTGCCAAGGCGTACACCTGGGTGGCCGCGACCGTGGGTGCCAACAACGCTGCCGGCTACCAGCTGGCCACCGGCGATCCCGTGATGGCGATCGGTGGCTTCAACGGCAGCGACCCGTCGCCGACGCTCGCGCAGTTCCAGCAGCTGGTGGCCGACGGCAAGATCCACTACTTCGTCGGCGGCGGGGTCGGCATGCGCGCCGCGGGCGGCAGCAACAACTCGCAGCAGATCGCGCAGTGGGCTGCGACCAACTTCACCCAGCGCACGGTCGGCGGCGTGACCGTCTACGACCTCACGTCATGACCATGACAACGGTTCATAGCCGGGGCACAGCCACGGCACACCGACGGCACAGCGCTGGACCCGACCGTGGTGGCATGACCGCGACCCTGCCGATCACCACGGCGTCCACCGAGCACCGTGCGACGACGGCTCCGGTGCTCGACGTGGTCATCCCGGTGCACGACGAGCAGGCCGACCTCGAGCCGTGCGTGCGCAAGCTGCACGCGCACCTGGACGGCACGTTCCCGTACCCGTTCCGGATCACGATCGCGGACAACGCGAGCACCGACGCCACGCTGGCCATCGCGACCGCGCTGGCCGGCGAGCTGGACGGGGTACGCGTCGTGCACCTGCCGCAAAAGGGACGCGGCAGCGCGCTGCGCGCCGTCTGGTCCGGCTCGGACGCCGACGTGCTCGCGTACATGGACGTCGACCTGTCCACCGATCTCGCCGCGCTGCTGCCGCTGGTCGCGCCGCTGGTCACCGGGCACTCCGACCTGGCGATCGGCACCCGGCTGGCCCGCGGATCGCGGGTCACCCGCGGCGTGAAGCGCGAGGTCATCTCGCGTGGCTACAACCTGCTGCTGCGCGGCGCGCTGGCCGCCCGGTTCTCCGACGCGCAGTGCGGCTTCAAGGCCATCCGCGCCGACGTCGCGCGACGGCTGCTGCCGCTGGTGCACGACACGGGCTGGTTCTTCGACACCGAACTGCTGGTGCTGGCGCAGCGGTCCGGGCTACGCATCCACGAGGTGCCGGTGGACTGGGTGGACGACCCGGACAGCCGCGTCGACATCGTGGCCACCGCGCTGGCCGACCTCAGGGGCATCGCGCGGCTGGCGACCGGGCTGGCCACCGGCCGGCTGCCGGTGGCGCGGCTGCGCGAGCAGATGGGCCGCCAACCGGCCGGCCTTGCGAGCCAGCTCGCCAGGTTTGCCACGATCGGCGTGCTCAGCACGCTGGCCTACCTCGCGCTGTACCTCGGGCTGCGCGGCGCCGGCGCGGGGGCGCAGGCCGCGAACCTGGTGGCCCTTGTCGTCACCGCGGTCGGCAACACGGCGGCCAACCGGCGCATGACGTTCGGCGTCAGCGGGTGGCGGCACGCCGCCCGCCATCACCTGCAGGGCCTCGCGGTGTTCGCCGTCTGCCTGGCGCTGACCAGCGGCGCCCTGGCCGCGCTGCACGCGCTGACGAGCACGCCGGCCCGGCCGGTCGAACTGGCCGTGCTCGTCGCCGCCAACCTCGCGGCCACCCTGGCCCGCTTCCTACTGCTGCGCCGCTGGGTGTTCGCCGCCCCATTGGCGACGATGTGACATTTCCCCCGTAGGGACGTCGGTCGATTTGGTTACATTGCTGGCATGGGTGAGCGAGCCAGGAGATGGTCCGGCCTCACCTACACGTTCATGCCGGTCGCCAGGCAACATGGGTTGGACTGACGGACCTCGACGGCGTGGTGACCTATTGTGCCGTCAGTCAACCTTCGGGTAATGGCCGCTCAAATAGTCGTCGAGCTGACGCCGCATTGTCGGATGAATATCCACGTCATCTAGTTCGAGCGGTGACATCCAGCGCACGTCGGACGCCTCCTCGTTTGCGGCTGGTTCGCCGCTGACCGGCTCACCAATCAGAGTCACCTCGAATTCTTGCCGTATCTCGCCGTTCGAGGTGTACTGCACAATGTGGGCCGGATCGGAGTAAACGCCAAGGAAGCCCGTGACGCGGGCTCGCACTCCTGTTTCTTCCTCACGCTCTCGAACCGCGCATTGCGACGGGGTTTCGCCGAAGTCCTGCTTGCCGCCGAGGAGCGCCCATTGGCCGGTGTCGCGGCGTCGCTGGAGCAGGATCTGGCCTGACTCGATGACCACCAGTAGGTTGCTTGCCGGCACGAGGGAGTTAGGAGGGGGCGCTTGGTCGTCGTGCCAGTATTCGATGCGGCGATTCATTGGGCTTACCTCGCGGCATCCGGTTGCCACGGCGTCGCGCGTTCCCAGACGAACGCAGTGAACACCATGCCCGACCAGGTGGGCACGTAGGTCAGGTCGACCACCCACAGCTGATTAGGCCGGTCGGCGCGGAAGTGGCGGTTGACCAGGTCCGGTGCTCGGCCCGCGGCCGAGTCCGGCTTCGTGGTGATGACCTGCCGGCCGCGGCGCACCCCGCGCAGCCCGTCGGCGCGCATCAGCCGCTCCACGGTGCAGCGGGCGGCGACGATGCCCTGGCGGCGCAGCTGGTGCCACACCTTGCGCGCGCCGTACAGGCCCCGGCCACGGTCCCGGTCGCCGTGCACCCGCCGGACGTGCACCAGCAGCTGCGCGTCCCACACGGCCCGCGCCGAGGACCAGAACCCCGCCCGATACCGACCCGACCTCGCCGCCTCGTTGACCAACCTCAGCGCAACGCTGATGGACCTTGGCCTAGTCGACGATGCTGTCAACGCCAGGCGCGAAGTGGTCAGCATCCTGCGGCAATGCGCGGCGGACGACCCCGATCTGTACGGCTCGCGCTACCGACAGGCCGACGCATCGCTACGCCGGCTTCTCGACCAACACGGCGACCACGACGGCGCCGTCGCTCCCACAATCGATCACTGACGCCGCGTGCCGGCGTCAGTGAGGCTTACATGCCGACGTTAGGGCAGCTCCCGGACCTCGATCGTTCGTCCAGCACGCATGCCGCTACACCGCCGCGGGTGATCAGCAGCCATCCGTGCACTGCTGGGCGAAGCGCATGTCGTGTTGGACCGCCAGGTCGCGGAATGAACCCGATCGCCGGTGGCACCATACGGGTCGTGGCCCGTGACCTTGACCCAGCGGTGTGCGCATGATCCGGTCGGTCGTCTTCGACATCGGCGAGACGCTGCTGGACGATACGCGGGAGTGGGCTGCGTGGGCGGACTGGATCGGCGTCCCGCGGCACACGTTTTCGGCTGTGCTCGGTGCGGTGACCGCGGCCGGGCGGAACAATGCGGAGACGTTTCAGTACTTCCGGCCGGGGTTCGACCTCGGCAAGGAGCGCCAACGACGTGAGGATGCCGGCTACGGCGAGGAGATCGACGAGTCGGACCTGTACCCCGACGTTCGGCCGGCGCTGAGCGCGCTACGGGCGCGCGGCGTGTGGGTTGGCGTCGCCGGCAATCAGACCGCGCGGGCCGCCGATCTGCTGCGTCGGCTGGCTCTGCCGGTGGACGCCGTCGCGACATCCGGCGAGTGGGGCGTTGCTAAACCCGACCCTCGGTTCTTCGCTCGAGTCATCGATATGGCGCCGGGACCGCCTGACGAGATCGTGTACGTCGGCGACCATCGCGACGACGATGCCCGAACACGTCCGAGTTCGAGGTGGCGCGGGTGGATAGGCGCAATGACAGCGAGGTGGCGTCGCGTATCGCGACGGCACGCGCGGCCAAGCGCCTGACGCAACAGCAGCTCGCTGCGGCGGCCGCCATCTCGGCCAGCTTGCTGCGCAAAATCGAACGTGGCGTTCGGCCGGCGACCCCACGTGTATTCCTGTCGATCGCCGAGGCATTGGACGTCGATCCTGGTCAACTTGCCGGAACGATGGCCGTCACAGATGGCCGGGTGCACGCATCGATCCCCGTGATCCGTCTGGCACTCGACATGTACGACTTTCCCGACGACGGCCCCATTCGTGCCCTGCCGGAGCTGGGCAAGGCTGTTGCCACCGCGCAGCGGTGGCGTCTGAACTCGCAATACACACGGTTGGCACAAGAACTTCCCGAGTTGGTGACCGAGCTGTGCAGAGGTGCAGAGCCTTTCACCGCACTACCGCAAGGTGACGTCCAACTTCACGATCTGACGCCGCACGCCACCGAGCACGAACCGGCTACGTCGATGATCACCTGTCAGCCGTAGTGCCATCATGCTGCCCCCATACCCGGCGAAGCACCCGCCGCTCTACCCACCCCCAACCACCACATTGATCGTGTGCCCCCCGCACCACGGCGACTCGCTGGCATCGCTGGTCGGCGGCGGCTCGGGCATCGTCAGGCCCGGCGCGATCAGCCTCGCCCACCGTAGAATTCTCTTCTCGGACGATGCCACAGATCGGCTACGTACCCCCGGACAAGTGGAGCGTACTAGACAGGGGATGCGTTTCCGCAGGTCAACGGGCCGAGAGCCCGCCACTCGAGCTGTCGGTGCGGGGCCTGCCTTACCCTGGGGACGTGGCGGACAGCACGATCGGCGCACGTATCCGCGAGCGGCGCGGCAAAGTGCTCACCCAGCGAGAGCTGGCCGAGCTCGCCGGCGTCAGTGTCGATCTTGTCCGCAAGCTGGAGCAGGGCGCGCGTCAAACAGCCTCGATCGGCAGCCTCCAGAGAATCGCTCGAGCGCTCGACGTTGATATCTCCGACCTCGTGGGCCGGGCGGCTGGTTTGATCTCCGACGATCCAGCCGCTGGCGTGGTCGCCATTAGGCGAGCCTTGATGCCGGTCGATGATCTGCTCTATGAGGCGATCGACCACGAAGACGCGTTGGCGATCGAAGAAGCTCGCCGGACTGTCGACTACGCCTGGGGCGCTTACTGGGCAGGCCGCTACGAGCTGCTTGGAGGTGTTCTACCGCCCGGTTTGGGGCAACTACGTGCGACGGTCCATGCTGCGCCGTCGAGCAGCCAAATAGAGGCTCATGCGCTGCTCGCCCGGTTGTACTGGGTCACGGGCTGCACGCTTGTCCATCTCGGACAGACAGACCCGGCGTTTCTCGCCATCCGCCAGGCGCTGCTCGCTGCCAAGGGTGGCGATGATCCCCTCCTGGAAGCCACGCTGCGTGGCGCCGTCTCCTGGCAGCTCTTGGTACAGGGGCGGTACGACGAGTCCCACGGCGTCGCGGTGAGAGCGGCTGAATCTCTCGAGCCGCAAGGAGAGGTGGATCTACCGCATCTATCGGCCTACGGTTCGCTCATTCTGACGGCAGCGACTGCGGCGGGTCGGAACGCCCAGGTGCAAGAGGCACAAAGCTTGGTGTCCAGTGCCAGGGGTGTAGCCAACCGGATAGGTAGCGACCGCCGGGACTATGAAACGTACTTTGGCCCCTCTCAGGTCGCCATGCAGCAGGTCGACGTCCATGTGGTCACCGAGAACTACGGCGCAGCGCTCGACGCAGTGCGGACCATGCCCAGGCAACCAGGTCTACCGCCGGCAGCGCGGGCACGTCATCTGGCCGATCAAGCGCTGGCGTACAGCCGCACGGGCCAGTACCAGCGAGCCTTTGATGCGCTGCTGACGGCCGAGCGTATCGGCCCGGATTGGATCAAGTACCAGACGCTTCCTCGTCAGGTAGTGTCCGAGCTGCTTGCTAAGGACGCCATAAGGCCGCTGCGTAACTTTGCGCGACGGCTCGGTGTGCACGCTTAGCCTGATAGTGGAGTAGGACGAGGCGTCCTACCTATCCATCTTTGCGCGGCCCTACCGTTTGTTCCTGATCTTGGGAGGACGGTTAATGACCGATGAGGCCGTGACCGAGGCCGTAGCACTTGGCCCGGTATCCGGAGCCGGTCGCGGCCGCAAGCCGGTTCGCCATCCCTATCGGAACGGATCGGCGACCACGCACAAGCCGGGCCACCCCTTGCCTGCTGGAGCGGGGGTGGCCCGATGGGAGCGCACACCCCCGGTACTGGCGCGTCCCAGGGGTACGGATGCGGCGACGCAGGTTCGCGTTCGCGGGTGGACGCCCAATGGCTGGAGGAGATGTCAAGGTAATGCGGCAGGTCGACCTCTGCCGCCGACCTCGCCTCTCCACTATGCGCGATTGTCTTGTCACCCGTTACCGAGATCGTACGGGATCGACTGATGATCGGCGATGTCGAGCCGTTGGTCCGTGAGTTGGTGCGCAGACAGTGGACTCTGGTGTGTTTCGGTCATCGGGCTCAGCCTGATGCGTTGGCCGCGGTGAATAGGTTCGAGTTCTGGGCGGACGTTGTGGTGTTGCGTGGCCATGATCGGGCCGCGGCCTATCGCGCCCTGCTTCGGCCGCAGGATGATCCGCTCGAGGCGTCGTGGGTGGTCTGGCATTACCTGTCCGACGCGGAACGTACGTTGCACGCCGTTCTGAGCATTCCGCATGATGCGGTGGCGTCGGTGCCGTATCCGATTCCGGAGGGATGCCGGATACCGGAGACCGAGCGTCGACCAATGACGATACGACTGGGCACGGCCTCTCGGTGAATCATTAGGGGAGGATGCGGTAATTAGCTGCCCGCATGGTCGGGATAGAGCGCACCACCGATGGACACAGTGCCGGCCCGCAGGCTCGTGCCGTCCCCGTCGGCACCGTCGAGCACCACCGTCAGCTCGTGCACCGCAACGCGAATGCGTTCGGCAATACCAGCCAACTCGACCTTGGTGACGTCCGGCAGGACCACACCGATGTCGTCACCGGGTAGTCGCCCGGCCAGATCATCTCTGTGCCGAACATGAGTCGACAGGCTCTCGGCGAACCGGCGCAGAAGCCGGTGGCCGACCGTCGTGCCATAGCGGCTAGTAATGGCGTCCAGATCGTCCAAGTGGATCAGCAGCAGGCCAACCGTGCTGCGCCGGGCCTGGGCTCGTTCCACGGCTTTACCGGCCATTTCGTGCCAGAAGTCGGCACCGTGTAGCCCGGTCACTCGGTCCCGGTGCGCCGTGGAGAACTCGTGCAGGACCAGAATGCGATGGACAACCAACACCACGACCATCAGTGCCAGCAGGGTCGCCGGCTCGTCGGTCATCAGGACCGCGGCCAGCACACCCAGGGCCAGCGCAGCACATTCGATCAGATCATTCGCACCGAATCCGAACGCCTGACCCGGCCTTGTGCCAGGGTGCAACAAGAGGAGCGCGACGCTGCTCAGTGTGCGGTTGACCATCCACCGAGCCGCTGTGGCGCCCGCGATGACCACGAAACCGCCCATGCCGTGCGGCAGGGCTGGATAGGTCTGCGGGTTCGCGATCAGCAGGACCGCGCCACCGGCGGCCGAGGCCGCGGTCATGTTGCACGCCGAGAACACCCACCGGTGCGGTACCGATTGTTGGCCGAGCCGGTACCACATGTGGGCATAGGCGAGGCCGAGGAACGCTGCCAGCAGCGGCGGCGGCAGGATCAGCATGGCGGACACGGTCCAGACCGACACCAGGTTGACGTAGGCCCGGCCCTCCGCGTGCAGCTCCCGCAACCGCTCCAGTCTTCGAGTGATCTCCAAGTGCAGGATCGACCCGGCAGCAAGCACGCCCCATCGCGCCAAGTCAGCGTCACGGATCGAGACCATGCTCGCGGTCAACGCCCCTACCTTCGCCGCGGCACCCGCCACCGCCTCCGCAACACCACCGCGGTCCCGGCCACCGCCATCCTGATCCGCGCCACCGCCGACGTCACCGCCAGCCGCGACCTGACACCGGAACTGCTCGCCGGAGAAACGAACGGGCCGCAGCAGCCGATCAGCGCCGCGTCCTGAAAAGGCCCGAATTTCCACTTCGACGGACCATCGCATTCTGCACCATGAAAGGACTGGTCGATGAGCCCACCCTGCCGAATGCAGGTCACACCCTGCCGAATGCGTTTACCGGCGTGACGGACGCCCCGTACTTGCGGGCCACGATCGACGCGTTGAGCGGCCTCATCCAGGAGGTCAACCAGGACCCCGAGCTGACCGCCGAGTTTGCTGGCTTGGACCGGCCGCGGGTGGATGGGATGCGAGCGGTGAAGGCGCTGGCGCTGCGCCGCAAGAACTGGGCGCTGGCCCAGTTGCACACCCTGCGTCCGACCACCGGCGACGTGCGACCGGTGGTGCTCGACCCGGCGCACCTGGCAGGGGCCGGGCTGTCCCGGCAGGGGCAGCCGCTGACTCCGGTCATCACCGCCGAGGTGGCACCCACCCACGGGTTGTCCTCCGCCCAGGTGTGGATGCCGCCACAGCACACCTCGCTCGCGCACGTGCACCACCACACCGGCGTCGGCGTCCTGGTCCTGCAAGGCACCGCCATCACCCTGTGGTGGGACGAGAACGGCGAACTGCACGAGCTGCCCCAACTCGCCGGGCAACACCTGTTCATCCCATCCGGCATCGCCCACGCCGCGATCAACCCACACCACGTGCCCGTGATCGCCGAATTCCGCGACAACCCAATATTCCAGGCCGACAACGAACTCCTCCCCGACCTGGACGCGCAAGTGCAGGCGGCCACGTGGCGGCCACGATGCGCCCAACGGCCGAACCCTCCATCGCACACCGCCGCCGCGTCGACCCAGCACGTGCTGGTGAGCGGTAAGTCAACCGGTCACCGCCGCTCGAAGAGCTGCCGGACCCGAACTTCGCGCACTGACCGGAGCCGACTTCGTGTCGGAACCACAGGCCATGCTCAAGCTGTCAGCGCAGGTCAGCGGGCTTCGTACGCGGTCGCACCCCTCGCCTTGCCGCCGAGGCTAGATGTGTTTCCGTGTCGGAACTCGACGATGTCGCCGTCGGCCACCGAGGTGCCGCGACCGCGAGCGTGCGCGCCGCTCAGACGATTCGCCTTGCGACGTGACCCAACCGGCTGCGTACAAGTTAACTTGTCAAGTGCGACATCGCCGCGTAGTCTGCCGGGGTGGAGCCCGTGATCCACCCAGCAGCCCGCAAGCACGGGGTCACACAGGAAGACATCTTGCACGCCTACCGTCATCCAGTCTGGATCTTCACCGACCAGGGCGACGCAGAGTTAACGATGCACGTTGGGCCGGCCACGAACGGAACGACCATGCTCGAGGTCGGGTTCGCGACGAGCGACAACGGCGAAGTGATCATCGTGCATGCGATGCGCGCGCGAACGAAGTACCTCCGAAAGGGGTGAAGAGGATGCCAAGGAGCTACCAGGAAATTATCGATCAGGCTGAGCATTTGTCTCAAAAGTTCGAGGACGACTTCCAGCCCGCCGAAGACCCGGAAGTGGCCGCGTTACGAGCCGCATCGTTCCGGCGAGCGCAAGCGGAAGCCGAGTTGCTTGAGGCCGTTGAGCAAGCAGTCAGAGCAGGCACGCCATGGAAGAAGATCGGCGCAGCCGTCGGCACAAGCGGCGAAGCTGCGCGCCAGCGCTACCGCAAACTTGCCCACCTCAAGGACGTCAAGTCCCGTCACACCGGAAGGTCAGGGCGCGCAGATTCTCCCCGCAAGAGGACAACCTAGGACCTTCCCCGTCCGTTCGCCGCGTAGAAACGGATTGCAGTCAATTCTCTGCAAATGTTGTTGCGCTCAAGCGGAACTCGACGAAATCACCCACAGCATGGATGCACGCCACCGCCGTTCAGGCTCCTGACAGCGCCATCGACCCAGATAGAACTACCTAAGTTGTTGAACTGTGGCGGAACTCGACGACATGGCCGTTTTAGTTGTCAGCCCGATTGCCGAAGTGGTTCTCGGCTGATGGAGGACCGAATACTTTCGTCAGATTTGCTCAACGGAATGCGTCGCCGAGGCGATAGGACAGGGCCACGCCAGCTGGCCAGCCGACGCGGACGAACGCGTCGAGCACTGAACGGATCGCGGTCAGCAGGTCCGCATCATCTGTCACCCGCTCCCGGAACTCGGCGAGGTACCGCTGGATCAACGCGACGACCGTGTCGGCGGCGAGCGGGTCGTACGTGTAGGGATCACCCGCATTGACGATCTTGTTGACGGGGAGGAAGGCTCGGCGCGGATCCGCAGGTGCGAGGTATGCGAGCGTCTCGACTGCGTGGTGGACGGTTTGCGGGCTCTTAAAGCCGGCCAGCAGGTCCAGAGTGTTGAACGCCTCCTCGGCGAACCCTGGTGTGAGCGGCCTAGCGGGCTCGCCAGGCTGGGTGTATGCGCCTGATCCAAAGTAGATGTCTGCGACGATGTCGTCCGCGCAAAGGTGGATGTCGCGGACGGATTTCG
>Ga0210378_10001694_pt1 | contig 11469 bp, 19 predicted proteins | sample PLM1_60_b1redo_FD_155465 | JGI IMG/M metagenome (GOLD analysis project Ga0210378, IMG submission 155465) | Groundwater sediment microbial communities from an aquifer in East River, Colorado, USA - PLM1_60_b1 redo | ecosystem: Environmental > Terrestrial > Soil > Riparian zone | place: USA: East... | reverse complement strand
GTCCTGCATCAGTTCCAGTGGGAATTCGAATTCAACTGCACCCCGGCGGGGCCGTACACCACCGCCCATATCGGCGAGGCCAGCAGCGCATTCGACGGGCCCGCGGTCCGGGCGGACACCGCCGGGTGTGAGCTGATCGAGGGTCTGACGACTACCGAGACGGCTGTCGATGTCCTGACGACCGGCAGCTACCAGTGGGTGGACTCGGCGACCTATGCATCGGACTTCCCGTTCGATGTGCGGGTCGGTGGGGAGACCATGACGGTCACCGCGCTCACGGGCTTTGTCGTCGACTCCTTCACCCGGACTGTTGCCAACGCCTGGGGGGCGCCGGACGTCGGCGCGACCTGGTCGTTCGCGGGCGGCACCTCGGCGGATTACGCAGTCGGCTCCGGGTACGGGTCGATGACCCTGCCCACCCTCAACGTCTCCCGTCGCACCTTCTTCACCGCGGCGCATGCCGACAGCGACACCTATGTTGACGTTGCCACCAACGCCCTGGCCACGGGTGCCAGCCTGTTCGGTGGGCCGATGGCTAGGCAGACTGACGGCAACAACCTGTACATGGCGAGGCTGGAGTTCACGACGGCGGGGGCGATCATCCTGACCCTGCGCAGGCGGTCCGCGGCTGTCGAAACCCAGCTGGCGGCGTTCACCACGGGGCTGACCCATGTGGCGGCGACGTTCTACCGGGTGCGCTTCCAGGCGACGGGCAGCGCCCTGCGGGCCCGGGTCTGGGCGGTGGGGACGCAGGAGCCCGCCACCTGGCAGGTCACGGCAACCGATACGACCTTCGCAACCGCCCAGACCATCGGCTGCCTGGGGATCGCGGGCACCGGCAACACCAACGTCAGCCCGCAGACCCGTTTCGACAACTTCCAGGTCGTCAACCCGCAGACGATGACCGTGACCCGGTCGGTCAACGGCGTTGTAAAATCCCACCTGACCGGCGCCGATATCCGTCTCGCCGTCACTCCGATCGTCGCACTGTAAGGAGATCCGATGACCAACTGGGTGTCCGGGATGCAGCTGACCGCAGACCGGCTCAACGACAACAGCGTCACGGAGACGACCACCACGGGCCTGGCCGCTTCAACCGGCTTCGCGGTGAACTCATTTTCTGGCCGCCGGGTGAACGGCATCACCACAGTGATGGCCCAGGTCGACCGGACGGGCGCGCTGATCACCGAGACCGCGGCAGGGAACGGCAACATCACCGATACCGCGATGTGCACATTCCCGTCCGGCTGGCGTCCACCGGAGACGGTCAACACGATCTGGTCGAACGGCTTCAACGACGGCGAATGCACGATCACCAGTACCGGGGTTGTCACGGTACGCACGACGTCGGGCTCCGTCGGAATGGCCACCGGTACAACCGTCCGCATCTCAACCACCTGGATCACCGGATGACGCGATGGCTGGCGGGCATGAGGATCACCCCCACCCGACTGGGCGACGTCACCGTGTCGACGGAGACGGCAGGCCTGGTCGCATCGAGCGGCTTCACGGTGACGTCGTTCTCCGGGCGCAAAGCCAAGGGGATCACGAGTGTGGCGATCGTGATAAACCGCTCTGGCGCCACCGTGGCCGAGCTCGCCCCGGCCGGTTCCGGAGATCTCACAGAAACCGCGATATGCACGCTGCCCGTCGGTTGGAGGCCATCGGAAACCCTCAACACGATCGCTGGCGGCGCTAACGACAGCGAATGCAGGATCGCCACTACCGGGCTCATCTCGGCGCGGTCGACGTCGGGCTCCAATGGCATTGTCACCGGCGCGAACCTTACTATCTCCGCCGAATGGATCGGCGAAGACGACAACTAGCAGAAGAGGCCAGTATGGCAAATGTGGTGCGAGTCATCTTTAACTTCGAATCACTCCAGTACGACGGGACCAACGGGGCCTATATCTGCGAGACCTTCCTCGCTGGCGTCCCCCTGGTCAGCGACAACGGTCAGGTCCTGATATGGGCCACCCCTGAATACAACAACGGGTGCAACCTGAACGAGTACGTCATCCGAACGGGCGAGGATGATATCTGGGGCCGTTCGGTGACGCCCGAACGCTACGCCGCGGAGTTCTACGAGGTGCCGAACCTGTAGGCCCCCAAACACGCGAAGCCCCCGCACTCAACCCGGGATGCGGGGGCTTCGTCGTTCCCGGTCGCGACTGCTGGGAGCAACTAGAATGGGTCGGCATTCACCCGACCGATCATCGCTATCCATGAGGCGGCCTGAGCATGACGATCACGACAACCCCAGCCGGGCATCAGCCTGTCAGCCTGCATTCCACCGACGAGGTGGTAGCGACAACGCTGCCGGTAGACCTGCCCACCGACACCTGGCGCACGATGCTGCGTATCGTCGTCCCCGTCGTACCCGGCGATGTCCTGGACGTGGACGCCCGCGCCCGGGTCACCAACGACTGCGGGTACGTGATCGGGGTGGGCTGGCACCTCTGGGCGTACGACACCGATTCGGGGCTGGGCAGCGCCGGACCCTGGTGGCGTATCGGCCCGTCGTCCGGTGACAACGTCATCCCTCAGCGGCATCACCTGCCGCTCTCTACGACCAGCGTGTACACGGTCCCCGCGGACTGGCCTGCCGGGCACCGCATCACGATCGCACTCCGTGCGGACGCGCATTCCACGGCGTGGGTGGCCGGGGACGCGCTGACCGTGGATCCGTTGGGCGTTCTCACCGTCCGGCGCTGGTCTGCCTCGTAAACGCAGAAAGCCCCCCACCCGGAAAGGTGGGGGGCTTTGCCGTGCTCAGCTCATCCGGTGCCGCCGAGGAGATCGGTCAGCTCAGCGTCAAGATTGAGGAAGTCGGCTTCGGTTCCGTAGGGCACCTCCCGGGCCGTTTCCTGAAGGAAGGCGGAGACCGCATCCGTGGGGAAGTGGAGGACGGCGTACCCGTCGGGGCTGATCAGTTCGACGTGGTACTCGCCTTCGTCGCAGACGCCCAGCTTGATGTCACCTTCCCCGATGGGGGAGTGCGAGGTCAGGCCGCGGTGCAGCAGCTCCCGGGAGACCGACCACAGGACGTCCTCTTGGTCGCCGGGCTCCAGGATGAGGGCGACGGCGTACGGGTCGACGCTGTCGTACACCAGGGCGGTGGGTACGCCTCGCGGTCCGTCCAGCGTGGTCTGGGTGGCAGTGAACTCAGTTTCGATCATGATCAGATCTTCCTCTCGGAGTGGACGTGGAAGCCGTCGCACCGGAAGCACATGCGGATCACCCAGGGGCCGCTTCGGGTGCTGGCCATGTACCGGCGGATCCCCTCTTTGGCTGCGCTCTTGGTGAGGTACCGCTTACGCTCGCAGAGGGTCACCCCATCGGCCTTCCGGGGCGCTTATAGGTCTGCTCCCCGGGCGGGTGCCCGAGATGGTACTGGTCGCAGTGCCAGCAGTTGTAGATCACCAGGCCGCGGCGACCCTGACGGATCAGGACCTTCTGAGCCTTCTTCGCCTGCGACCGCGAGGGGTAGCGCCTCTTGGTCGTGCAGGCTACGTCTCGTGCATCCACTATGCCCCATCCTTGTGTCGCTGAAGCCTGTACGCAGAACGGATCGTCTGCACAATCTCGAAGTCCCCCAATCCGTTCTGCGCCGCAGCCGGACCCAGGATGTCAAGACACTGCTGCTCGGTCGCCCTGTCCGTACACATCGCCCGCGCGCAGAACAGCAGGGCGTTGTTCCGGTTGCCCTCCGCGGCGTTCGCTACGGTCTGCTGCAATCCCGAGAACGAGATCACTCCCGGCTGCCGAATCCCGCGCAAGCCAGGCTGGCGGACCGGCGGGGGCTTCTCGACGACCAGCTGACGGAGCCAGGTCGGGGGCAGCTGGATCGGCGCATCGTTCAGGGCGGTGTACTCTCCGCCCGGCTTGACGCTGCCGTCCCTCTGGGTCTCGTCGAGGGTCACCGATCCGGCGCCCAGGACGTACCCGCCGTGCTCGCCCCCGGCGTTCCGGACGTCGATGACGCCCTTCACGATGCTGGACTGGCTGGGCTTCGGCCACGATTCGGGCCACCGGTAGTAGATATGCAGCCCGCCGGAGCCAGTCTGAACCTGGTAGGTCTCATCCCCGTCGGGGGTGTCGTCGCCCAACTTGAAGGCAACTTCGTCAAGGAGGTCCACGCCGTTGACCCGGGGGCCGTAGACCGAGTGGACGTACTCCCAGTCGGTGCCCCGGAGGTTCCAGTCGGCTTTGGCGGTGTCGCAGTCGACGACCAGCAGCTGACTGGGCTTGCATGCCACCGCGGGGTTGGTCGTGGGGTTGCGGGTCCACCAGCTGAGGGCGGCCGTCATGTCGCTCGTGGCGGCAGCCCTCCACTCCCCTACGGCGTAGTGGGGGACCTTACGGCCGGGAGCGGTGGGAAAGACCCACAACCCCCGGCCGACAGCCTGTAGCGCACCCAGGGACTGGGAGCTCATGCGTTGCGCCTTCCCATGCGTGCCTGAAGGAACTCACGAAGGAGGAGGTTGCGCATTCCGCTGGCGCGGACACCCTCGGCGGCTACCGACGGCTCGACAACCCGATGGAGGCCGAGCGGAGACTCACCGCGGTGAGTCTCCCACTGTTCCTCGAACTGCTCTTCCAGCCATTGCACGGCTTCGGGATTGATCATGGCAGTGGCCCTTTCAGGAGAAGAGGAGCTTCCAGGTCAGCGGGCCGGGCAAGCCGTCCGCGTCACCCTTCAGGTCCTTCTGTGTGAGCTGAAAAGCTCGGACGGCCCGGCGGTCGGCCTCGCCCCATTTCGGACCCGGGCCAACCGAGTAGAACTGGCCGTGCCCGCGCTTGACGAGCTGCTTGCCAAGCCGGGTGACATGGGCGTTGGACTTGCCCGGACCGAACTTGTCACGACCGGGGAAGACCGGGAACTTCGGCTTGACCGCAACCGGGGGCTTCGGAGCTTCGGGCTTCGGGGCGGGGGTTGTCGGCTTGCCGGGCGTGATGCGGAGTCGACCGGTGACGCGATTGCGCATCGCCGACATCGCAAAGCCGCGGGGATCGACCTTCCCGGGCTGCCACTCAAGGTGGCCGATGACCGAATCCGCGGACCATCCGTGGATCCGGCAGATCGCCGCAGCGGTCCGCTCGATGGCATCCAGCTGCTCAGCGGGCCACGAGTCCTTGCCGTCGCCCAGATTGATGCACTCGAAGCCGTAGAAGTGCCGGTTCCCGTCGGTGTCCGCCTCGTTGTCGGCGGGCAGCGGGGTCTCGTTGATCACGGCGTTCAGGACATCGCCATCACCCAGACCGGCGTGATTGGCCCGGCCGTTCGCGACGAGATAGACCGTGCCGTCCTTGGCGATGACACCCTGACACAGCGGGCCGGGCAGGTTGGCGTGGCCGTTGTAGCACAGCTCGACCGAACTGGCTTCGCCTGACGACACCGTGTGGTGGATCATGACGCCGTGCACCGGGCCCCACGGCCCCTTGTGGTTGCGGTTGTGAGTCCTCCAGGACCGGTGTTCGACAACCCGGATCCCTTCGGCGTGCAGGGCTGCGACCAGCCGGTCAGGCCCCATTGGGACGCTCATCGCTCTCCTTCTTCTCTTCGATCTCGATGGCCTTCTCGATGTAGTGCCGGGCCTTCCTGAGGTCCTGCACTGCCGAGCTGCCCGGCTTCATTCCGGCGCGCAACAGGTACTTGAGCGCCGATCCTCGCCAGAAGGTCAGCCCGTACCCTTCGACGATATCCCAGACCTGGATTTCCTTCTGGGCGTAGTGATCCCCGCCGACCTGGTAGTCACTGGCTCCGCTCACTCTTCCCCTTCCCTCCTGACGGTCCCGCCGGGATGGCGGGGGCAAAGCCCCGAGGGGCGCCCGTGAACGCCTCCCAGGGCCCGCGCCGCCACCAGGGTGCGGAGACCGGCCCCGCAGATACAGGCTGGCCCGGCGTTCGCCTCGGCCGCCCAGTTGCGCCCCGAGCGGGCCTGTTCAGCGATCTCCTTGCCGCGGTCAGGGGAGACCGAGCAGCACATCATCGAACACGTACAGCTCTTGGGGTGGTCGCCGATCCCGGCCTTCAGGCACTTCTTCGCGGCCACTAGTGCGTCTCGATCCACACCCGGTCGATGTCGGCCTGGTCGTGGATCTCACCGAATACTGCGTCGAACTCGGGAAGGCCCTGCACCTCGGCAAGCTCTTCCAGTAGCTCCTGAACTCGGGGAGTATCCCAGTCCAGGGCCCGAATCCGGGAGACGATGAGGTCGCGCTTCTGCTCGAAGGAGTACTCCGAGGCCGCCCAGAAGTCGGACAGATCCAGGGTCTTCTTCCACTCAGTCATCCTGTACCCCTGCCCAGCGCTTGCGGTTGATGATGCGGCTGATCTGACCCTGCGATACGCCGAACTGCTCGGCTAGCGCCGTCTGCTTCCGATCCTGGTCGCGGTACAGGCGCCGGATCTCCCGGACATCTTCCGCGGTGAGGTGCCCCTGCTCCTCTTTCATTATTCCTCCCTCTCTTGCTGGTGCGGGCAGTACCCGTGAATCCCCAACGAACAGTTGCAGTTCCAGCAGAGGACTTGAAACCCCTCCTGGGCGTCTCGCCCGTACAGATAGTCGACCATGTTGTACGCCCAGCCGGACTCGCTGCGATGATCCTTACCCCAGCCGCCGACGTGGTCGATGGTCATGAACTCGGGGTCTTTCAGGCCGCAGCAGGCGCATTCCCCGCCATACCTGGCAATGACGGCCAGCTTGCGCTTCCAGCGGGATGCCTTGATCTTGTCTCTGTTGGCCAACTGCCAGACGCTCATCCGGTCCTTATACTTCTGCGGGTCCGCGGCGTACCGCTCTCGGCGGTCCCGCTTGACGCACTCCTTGCAGGTGCCGTGCCGTCCGTCACTCTTCGTCTTGTCGGCGTAGAACTCGACGGACGGCTTCTCGGTCTCGCACCGGGAACATGTCTTCATGTGCGCAATCTTACCCCGTAGCTGGCAGTGATGGCCCCCTTCTCGGGGTCGCAAAGAAGAACCCACTGTGAAGGTTCCGACTGTCCGGCCAGCTGCTCCTGAGCGAACGTGTTGTACGACTCGATGGAACCGTTCACCCACACCGTGCGCTGGTTCAGGGGGATCATCGCACGCTGATGAAAGTGGCCACACATGGCGTCGTCGAACGTGATCCCGGGGCCGATTCCGCCAGACGCCCAGGAGTTCACCTTCTTCTGAAATCCGTACCACGGGATGCCCGAGTGGCCTCGGACCTGATCGCCATGGAACAGGAGGGCGCTGTAGTTCCCGATCTCCATGATCTTGAACCACGAGGACTCGGGGCCATCGAGATCGGCGATATTGAACTCCAGACGAGGCTCGTCGCGGAGCAGGAGTTTCACCACGCGGTACACCATCTTGTCGGCGTTATCCGCACCCGAGTACTGCCCCTTGCGCCCGATGCGTCCATGATTGCCCTGGACGGCCTCAACTCGGACCGTCGCGAAGTGCCCCAGCAGTCGACGCAGGAAGTCCGCGATGATCACCGGAGTGGTATTGAACACCTGGGCGTACAGGGTTGAGTCGACCAGGTAGCTCTGACCTGGGAAGATGTCGCACGATTCGATGACATCACCCAGGATGGGGACCACGCAGTGACGAGCCTTGTGAGCCCGTCCGATCTGGATGATTTCATCCGCGTACCGCATCACCCGCTCCCGACACACCTCGGTGTTGTAGTCCGGGGTGACCTTGCCGGTCTGGAGGTCGGACAGCTGTGCGACCAAGACCTGATCAGAGTGAGCACGCTTCGGGGGAATGCGTACTGGCTCAATCTCGATCCGGCCCATGGCGTCGGTGAGCGCCTCATGCACGGCCGCGATGTAATCGGCACGCTTGTGCTTCACCTCGTACAGCTGCCGGGAAATCCGGTTCAGCTGACCCTTGAGGCGGGTAACCTCGTCGCTGGCCGAGATCTCGCCTTCGAGGTCATCCCACTCGCCGCTCAACGGGTGCACCTGCATCCCTTGCGGCGGTGGTTGGCGATCGAGTACCGCGAGGGTGCAGCCCCAAGCCGCTCACGCAGGGCCTTCTCGATGGCCGCGGCCGACAGCAGGTCGTCGGCGAGCACCTTCTCAACCGCGCGGCGGCCATCGTCGGGGAGCCCCTCCAGAAGCCGGGAAACCTGACACTTACCGCCGGGGTGGCGCTGATGGCCCTTGACTTCACCATCGAACGACGACCAGTTCTTGCCTTCGGTCATTGCTGCTCCTCGTTCTCTTATGCCTGTACTGCAAGTAGCGTACACAGTGCGTGGACGGGGGTGGATTCGAACCACCGAAGCCCCGAAGGGCGGGGATGTACGGTCCCCTGAGCTAGCCTCGCTCATCCCGTCCTGGGCCGGAGCGCTGGACGCTCCGACTGGTGTGCGGATCAGCCGAAAAGGCCGATCAGTGCGACGATTCCGATGTACACCCAGTACACAACGGTGCCGACTCCGATCGCGGATGTAGCCGCGAGGAGCCTGACGAGATCTCGATTTGCGGAACGGGTCATGGCGCTTCTTCCTTTCCGGGTAAGGGGAGACCCCCCGGCCGTCACAGCGCGGGGGGTCTCCGGGGATTCCGGCTCACCGCCTGCCTCAGCCCTCCTGAAGCGGTTCGGTTACTACCGGAGCGGTCCGTTACTGCTTGCCGACGAGCGCCCACATCTGCTCGGCAGCGGCCTGCGACGTGCCCGCCGGGAGGGTGACACCCTTGCCGAGGAGTGCGGCCACCAGGTCCGGGTGGACCTGGGAGACCGGGTCGGCAAGGATGTCGGGCGCCGGGGCGACAGCCGGAGCGGGAGCGGGTGCACCCCAACCGGCGGCCGGGGCGTTAGCGGCCGGAGCATTCCACCCACCCGTAGCCGGAGCGGCGGGCGCGGCGACCGGCGGCTGCTGGCCCCACGCGGCGGCCGGTGCGGCGGGCGTAGGAGGGGCGGTCACCGCGGGCTGGGCGAACTGATTGCGGGGGTTCGCGGCGAGCCAGGCCTCGGCCTGTGCGACGTCCTGCTCGGTGTGGGGGGTCAGCAGCCACGGCGGGTTACCCTTGGTGTTCTGACCCTGACCGAGAGTGCCGAGGACCATGCCGTCGGGGACGGCCGCCCGGAGCTGGGTGACGAGCGCGGTCGGGAAGATGAGCGCGTTGTCGTAGACCCGGCCGTCGTTGAGACGGACGACGGTCGCTGCGACCGCGTCGGCGTCGCCGTGGGCGGTCTTCACCTGCTGCTGAATGGCAGTCGGGAAGAAGAGGAGGAGCGCTCCGTTGTTCTCTGCGGGAACGAACTTGTCCTCGGGGTTGGAGATGCCCGGCTGAAGGAACTGAGACATGTGGTGGGACCCTCTCGTTGGTGATGCGACTGTTGAATCGTACTTGGCAGGTCGGACAGTCACACGGTGACCGTATGCCCCGACTATGCCTCTTGTCAAGCTACTCGTCCGCGTCGACTTCCGTGACGAGCTCACAGGAGACGCAGACGACTTCCCACTGGTCGTAATTGACCTCGCGGAGCGCCCAGGCGTTGCCGATCGGCTCGCCGCACAGGAAACACGGACTGCCGGTCAGCGAGTCCATGGCCGAGATAGCCACTACCACCTCACCCGCGTAATGACTAGGGCCTCGCCGTTTTCGAGATCGTCGAGCAGTCCCAGAATTGAGCACGCGGCGAAGAGGCTCTCACCATCGGTGTACGACTGGTTGGGATCGTCGGTCGGATCGAGGCCGAGGTGCCCGAGCATCTCGGCCTCGCTCTCGGTCCCCGACTGGACTGCGCGGATGTTGATACAGCTCATACTCCTGGACACCCCTTCAGCATCTCTTTGTCACCCTTCAGGAAGAAGGGGCAGAACCGGCACTCGTAGGCGTCGCCGGTCGGAATCTCCCGGGCGATGTCCATGAGGTTCTCGGTGTCGTACTGCTTCGCCTTCTGTACCTGGACGTCGAGAGCCTCGACTCTTGCGATAGCGGCCAGGGCTACCTTCTTGTCGAACTTCTCCGACCAGACGTGCATCTCGTCCAGGGAACTGCCAGCGCGCGGCAGGCCAACGATACTGATCCGCCGGACCTTCTCGCCCTGGAGCGTGGCGCCGTAGCCGTAGACGTGGCCCTGAATCCGATAGGTCTCGGACGGCCCCTCGGCCTTGAACTTCTTCAGGGAGTAGGCGCCCATGACCTTCCAGTCGATGATCTCGCCTTCGCGCCGGTCCAGAAGGTCAGAGGTCCCCTTCGGTACTACGACCGACCCGAACGTCAGCGGGATCTCCACGGCGTATCGGCCGGTGCTGGCGTTCGCCCACTCGTAGACCTCGGCCATGCCGACATGCGTGCTAGTGCCTACAAATGCCGCCCATCCGTCGCCGCCCGGGTTAACAGGAACCGAGCCCAGCAGTGCCATCGCAAGTCGTCGATCGCACGTAGTGCCGATCTCGCTCGGCCCGAGCGTCGTCTGTGCCGAGCGGTTGTCACTCGTCCTCCGGTTCGAATAGGCGTAGAACGTCTCCTTCACCCGCTGAGCCAGGGCCGCGGCGTGATCCGTCAGCGGGGCCGCCTTCCCCGGCAGGTCTCCCGGCTGAAGGAACGGGCTCCCCGGCTGGAAGAACCGCCCGGTCTTCCCCCCGAAGAGGGGTACCAGGACGCCGGTATCGTCGGTCGAGTCCGCGATCAACTCCGCCGAGACGTTCGACGTAGTCGCCGACTCCGGGGAGCTCGTCTCCGTGGATGCAGAAGAATCGGCATCGGGTACAGGGCCCGGCTGGAGGAACGGCGTCCGGCTCAGATTCCGCTCCGCGGTCATGTTGTCGTGCACTGTCGGCTGCTGGGCCTTCGCCACCCCCTTTCCGGGAAGGGCGTCCCCCGGCAGCGGGACGTCTACGGTCTTCCTCAGGGGGCGGAATCGAACCCCGGCGTTCAGGCATCGCTCGCTCCCCCTGAGGGTGGTTGTGTGGTGCTCGAAGTAGCCGTTCGCGGTCAGGCGAACCTTCTTGCTGCAATGCGCGCAGGTGGCGTAGTCCCGCCCCTCCTCGGGCACCGCGGGGTCGGCTTTCGGATCGATCGCCCCGGCCTGCAATTCTCGCTCGGGGATCTCCGCCGAGCTGTTCTCGCACTTCTCGCCGTCACGACTGGTATGGGTCCGGTACCGCTGGTTCTTGGTTGCCGTGACCCGCTTACCGCAGTCATCGGCAGTACACAGGTAGAGATCACTCATCCGCTTCCTCCTTTCGGTTGTCCTCGTGAATGGCTGCGATCCCCAGCTGCCTGGCCGGGGGGTTGCGGAGGTACTCGATGCACCGCTCGAAGTACGCGATCAACCGGCGCGAGTGCCCCATCACGTCTTTGTTGCACGGACCGCACAGCAGCCCATAGGCCAGGCCGCTCTGGTGATCGTGGTCGACGGCGAGGTTCCGGCTGGCGCCGGTCGCCCACTGGCACAAGGCGCAGACGCCGCCCTGATGCCGGTACAGCTCCCCGTACTGGCCGGGGGCGAGCCCG